>PVBE010523836.1_pt1 | contig 26574 bp, 22 predicted proteins | sample 1631181 | NCBI WGS metagenome assembly PVBE01 (sample SAMN08397723, study PRJNA350692) | Marine metagenome, whole genome shotgun sequencing project. | isolation source: water | place: Pacific Ocean | collected 2012-04
GTCAGGAGTGATTAGGGTTTGTCCAAGAATAAACAGGCCGACTTGCGCCGCGAGCGTGGGTCAGATTCGTTCGCGACGACCGAGCGCAACCGCAGGCGTACCAGAGGTACGTCGAGGATTGGGCGACCGAGCCGCGGACGAAGATGGCCGGCGCTCGTGGATGCGAGGCGCCTGTTTGTTCTTGGACAGACCCTTACAGCCGCTTGACGTCGGCCTTCTCGCGCGTTGACTTCACGAAGTCCCGCACCTCCTTCTCGGGCACGGCGCGCTTGCCGACCTCGGCTTCGAGCTCCGCGCGCACCTTCGCAAAGTCCGACTTCGCGACGGATTCGAGCCTCAAGACGTGGAAGCCCAGCTTCGACTGGACGAGGCCGACCTCCCCTGGCTTCAACGCTTCGAGCCCCTCCTGGAAGGCCTCGCCGTAGCGGGCGGCGTGGCGTGGAAGCGCGCCACCGTTGCGGCGGGTCAGCTCATCCTCCGAGTGCTCCTTGGCGAGCGCCGCGAAGTCGGCGCCCTCGGCCCGCGCCTCGGCCAGCAGCTTCTCGGCTTTCGCCTTCGCGCGGGTCTCGAGCTCGGCGCCGATGCGGCGCGCCTTCACCTTCACGTACTCCGTCGAGACGAGCACGTGGCTGACGAGCTTGCGATCCTGGGCGGGCACGAACTCCCGCTTCTTCAGCTCGACGATCTGGTAGCCGTCGGCGACCTTGAGCGGCTGCGAGGCCTGACCGGTGGCCATCGTCTCGAGCACCGCGTCGGCGTCGGCCCCGAGTCGGCCCGGCGAGAACCGGCCCAGATCGCCGGCCTTCGCACGCGTGACGGGGTCGTCGGACGCGGAGCGCGCGACCTGGCCCATGTCCTCGCCCGCCTCGATGCGCTCACGCAGCGACTTCGCCTTCGCCAGCGCCGCCTCGAATCCGTCCTGTCCCTTCGCCTTCACGAAGATGTGGCGACCCTCGTAGCGCGCGCCCTTGCGGACCCCGATGACCTTGGCCACGTGGTAGCCGCGCCGCCCCTCGACCACGGGCGAGATGCCGCCGACGTCGAGGCGACGCACGGCGTCGTCGAAGGCCTTGCCGAAGCGCCCCGACCAGTTCGCGTAGAGCGCGCCGCCTCGCTTCGCGGAGAAGTCGTCCGAGTGCTCCGCGGCGACCTTCGAGAGCAGCGCGCCCTCCACGAGCGTGCGGCGAATCTCCTCCGCTTTCTGACGCGCCGCGCTCTGGATGCCGCCATTCTCGGTGTCGTAGGTCTTGCGGGTGTAGAAGCGGGAACTCGACAGGCTCGTCGCGACCAACAAGTGGCGGGCGGTCCGCTGCACGCCGCCCTTGCCGAAACGTTGCTCGAAGAGCGCCTTCACTCGGTCCTCGAAGGTCGACTTCGCCACCAGCTTCTCGGCCATCAGGTACGTGCGCCGCTCGGGCACTCGGCCGCGACGCCAGCTCTCCTCGGTCAGCCCGAACTTCTTGAGCTGCTCCTCGAACCCCTTCCGGTTTCCGGCGAAGCGGCGCTTGACGGCGTCCTCGATCTGCTTGTCCACCGCCGCGTTGACCTCCGCGTCGGTCACCTCGATGCCCGCGGCCTCGGCGGCACGGGCGATGACGATCTTGTCGACGAAGCGCGGGAAGAACGCGTCCCCCTGGGCGTTCAACAACGCCTCGGTGAAGTCGGCACGGGACACCTGCTGGCCGTCGACCGACACAAACGGAGGCGACTCCGGGGGCGGCTCAGTGCGGACGCAACCGGCGAGGAGCACGAGGAGAAGAGTGGCGCGCATCGGTCCCTCCGACCTGTGTAGCGCCGGGATTTCACCCCTTCTGGAGGCGTCGTGAAAGCCTTTGACTTCGGAAAAGCCAATTCGTAAGGTTCGCGCCGCTTTCAGCACGTGGGGCAGTAGCTCAGCTGGGAGAGCACTTGACTGGCAGTCAAGAGGTCAGGGGTTCGATCCCCCTCTGCTCCACCACGATGCCGTGACGGTCCTGCCGTCACGGCATCGTCACTTCTACCCGCCGACACCTCGGATCGTGTATCAAGACCCGCCCGTTGCCTGGGGAGGCTCCTGATGCGTGCACTTCGCCTGCTTCCGTTGCTCGCCGGACTGGCGGTCTTCGCCTGCGACGACCGCGAGAACGAATCCGATCCCAACAAGGACTTCCGCTTCGACGCCGGCGAGGACGACGGTGGCGGCGGCGAGGCCGGCATGGGCGGTCGCGGAGGGATGGGCGGACAAGGCGGCCAGGGCGGCATGGGCGGCCAGGGCGGTATGGGCGGTGATCCGTGCGCACCCGACGAGCCGACCACGCGCTGTGACGGGGTCGACTTTCGCCCGTGCACGCCCCGCGCGGGCACGAGCGGCGCCACGCTGCTGCGGGGCACGGTCGTCACACCCGACGAGGTCCTCTGCGACGGCGACGTCCTCATCGAGCGCGACACCCGGAAGATCGCCTGCGTTGGCGTCGACTGCAGCGGTCACGCGGCGGCTGCGGACGCGAGCGTGGTCTGCGCCGACGTGATCATGCCGGGCATCATCGACCCGCATAACCACATGTCCTTCAACACGCTGCCGCGCTTTCGGCACGACGGGCCGACGTTCACCAACCGCGGCCAGTGGCGCGGGATCGTGGCCGGCGCGATGTACGACGGGCGCTTCGGCGCGACCAACCCGGTCGCCGGCCGCTACGCGGAGTTCCGCCTGCTGATGGCGGGCACGACATCCGTCCACAAGTCGTCGGGGACCGACGCGACCTTCAACCACGTGCGCAACCTCGACCGGCACGCGGAGGCCCACGGCCTCGGATACGGTCGCGACGACTTCGTCGAGTGCATCGACCCGCTCGAGGCCCGCTGCAGCGACGCGCCCGACTACGCGGCTGGGAACATCCCGATGCGCGCCTACGTGGCACACGTCAGCGAAGGCAGCGACGGCGACTCGCTGCGGGAGTTCGGACGCTTCGAGGAGGATGGGCAGCTCGGTCCGCGCACCTCGATCGTCCACTGCGTGAGCTGCGACGGGCCCCAGCTGAGTCGAATCAAGGCGTCGGGCGCGAAGCTCGTGTGGTCGCCGCAGTCCAATATCGACCTCTACGGCGTGACCACTGACGTCGCGACCGCGAAGCGGATGGGGATCACCGTCGCGATGGGGCCCGACTGGAGCCCGTCGGGGACGATGAACCAGCTCGCCGAGATGAAGTGCGCGAAGGCCGTGAGCGAGCGCTCCTGGGAAGGGGCGCTCGACGACCGCGACATCGTGCGCATGGTCACCGACCACGCGGCCGAGACCATGGGCGTGGCGGACCTCATCGGGCGCCTCGAGGTGGGGCTCTTCGCGGACGTCCTCGCTGTGAGCGGCGACCGCCGGCGGCCGTACGAGACCATCACGGGCGCCGCCAACCCCGACGTGCACGCGGTCTTCATCGGCGGCGCCCTGTTCTACGGCGACGAGGACGTCTTCGACGGCAGCATCGCGCTCAACGACCTGTGCGAGCCGGTCGACGTATGCGGAGGCGGCAAGCGCATCTGCGTGAAGCAGCAGGCGGGCGACCCGAACCTCGGCAACGACGATGACTGGGCGAAGTTCTCGCTCGCCGACCACACCGACTTCCTGCAGCGCGAGCTCGACGGCAAGGAGGCCGGGAGCGACAGCGAGGCCTACGTCTTCGACCTCTACCCGCTCTTCGAGTGCGAGCCGACCTTCGCGTGCGACATCGGGAACGCCCGCGTCTCCGGGGCACCCGGCGCGGGCGACGGTGACGGCGACGAGGTCGATGATGGCGACGACAACTGCCCGGGCGTCTTCAACCCCGGTCAGGGCGACCTCGACGCAGACGGCGAAGGCGACGCGTGCGACGAGTGCCCCTTCGCGGTGCTCGCCTGCCCGTGCGCCGGGCCGTCACCGGACGACAGTGACGTGGATGGCACGCCCGACGAGGATGACAACTGCCCGTCGGTCGGCAACGAGGACCAGGCGGACACCGACGGAGACGGCGCGGGCGACGCGTGCGACGCGTGTCCGGACGTCGACAACCGAGGCGGTGTCGGCTGCCCGGGCACGATCTACGCCCTCAAGCGCGGTGAGTACGACGACCAGGACGCGCGCCCGACGGCGGTGTTCGGGATGGTCACGGCCGTGGTCCCGGAGGAGGGCCACTTCTTCCTCCAGGTCCCGGAGGGATCGCCCGGCTACGACGGCGTCGATTACAGCGCCAGCTACGTCTTCATGGGCAACACGACGGGCATGGTGAGCGCCCCGGCGATCGGCGAGTGCCTGACGGTGCACGGCGCCGCAAACGACTTCTTCGGCCAGCGCCAGATCGGACGCGTCTCCAGGATCGACGTCGAAGCCTGCGACTACGAGCTGCCCGCACACGTCGAGGCGACCGCGGACGAGGTCGGCAGCGGTGGGGCACGCGCCGACGCCCTCGAAGGCGCGCGTGTGGTCGTCCGCAATGGACGGGTCTCCTCGGTGGCGCTCGAGGCGGGCCCAGGCGACCGCGACCCGACCAACGAGTACGAGCTCGACGACCGGCTGCGGGTGAACGACTTCTTCTACTTGACCGACCCCTTCCCGCAGGTGGGCGACAGCCTCGACTTCGTGCGCGGCCAGCTGCGCTTCGCGAACGGCAACAGCAAGCTCGAGCCAACGGGCGCGGTCGACATCGGACGCGGGCCCCCTTCGGTCGAGACGCTGGCGCCCGACCTGTCGTTCATCTCGGCGGGCGCCGAGGGCGTGCCGAGCGGGGCCTCAGGCGCGCCGCTGACTGTGCTCCTGACCAGCCCGGCGCTGGCCGGGGGTGAGCGGGTCGAGCTGGCGAGCGATACCCCCGAGGCGCTGACGGTGGACGCGGTGATGGTGCCCGAGGGCGAGATCTCCGCCGAGGTTCCGGTGCGCGCGCTCGCGCAACACGCCGGCGTGACGGTCACGGCGAGCATCGAGGGACGCGGCGAGGCGTCGGCGCGCGTGCGTATCGTCGGCGAGGGCGAGCTGCCCAGCCAACTCGAATTCGAGCCCGAGGAGGCCGTCGTCGCGGTCGGCGCCGAGGTGGTGCTGCGCCTGGCGGTCGACCTGCCGGCACCCGCGGACTACTCGGCGACCATCGAGGTCGAGCCCGAGCTGCTCGAAGGCGCCCCACAGGTCGACTTCGAGGCTGGCCGGCTCTTTGTGGAGGTCCGTTTGCGGGCGGGTGACGAGGCCGGCGTAGCGACCGTCACGGCCCGCGCCGGCGAGCTGCGCGCCGAGGCCGAGGTCGAGGTCGTCGCCTTCGCAGGCGGCGGCGCGGTGGTCAACGAGGTGAATTACGACATGGCGGGCGAGGAGACCCAGGAGTTCGTCGAGCTGTACAACGGCTCCGCCGCAGGTGTGCCGCTCGATGGCTGGACGCTCGAGCTGGTCAACGGCAACGGCAACACGCCGTATCTGACCATCGATCTGGCCGGTGAGCTGGCTCCGGGCGGCTACGCAGTGGTCGCCGACCCGACCGTCGAGCTGCCCGAAGGGGTCGCCCGCTTCGGCCTGCCGGGTCGTGGTCACGACATCCAGAACGGGCCCGACGCGGTGCGCCTCGTCAACGGCGCCGGCGAGTTCGTCGACGGTGTCGCCTACGGCGCCGCGATCGAAGGCGCGGGGGAAGGCGAGGTCGGCCCCGGCGACCAGAACGACGACGCGGGGATGACCATCGGCCGCTGCCCGAACGGCGCAGACTCGGACGACAACGCGCAGGACTTCCGGATCGGTGCGGCCTCACCCGGCGCGGACAACAGCTGCCCCTGAGGGTCCGCGCAGGAATAACTCCGGGCGTCGAGCGCACTCCTATCGCATCTCGCGGCTTTCGTCCTCGCTCTCTCGGTCGCCGTACCTCTGGTACGGCTCGGTCGGTCGCTGTGGGCGCGCTCGCGATATGCGATAGGATTGCGCCCTCGCTATCCGAAGTAATTCCTGCGCGAACCCTGAGCGGAGCGCACCGAGCGCCCGCGAACGAGGCCGATCAGCCGCGACGGCGCCTGCGAACGACGCCCACGAGCATCAGCAGGGCCCACGGCGAAGTCGGCACCGGCGCGAAGCTGCAGCCGTCGTCACCGCCACCGCTCTCACTGTCGTCCGACTCCGCACCTACCCCGCCGCCACCACCCGCCCCGCCAGCGCCTCCGTCGAGGTCGTCGACCCCACCGTCGCCGTTGACCTGTCCGCCGCCGCCGTCGCGGCCGCCGACTCCCACGCCCATGTCGGGATCGGGGATCGGGATGGTGGGCCAGTCGGCGACGCATTGCGCCTCGCCGTTGGTCACCTCGCACCGCTGATGCCGCGGGCACTCGAGATCCACACACGGATCGGCGATGCACGCGCCGCGCTCGCAGGTCTCGGCCGGGCCGCACGCCACGTCCTTGCACGGGTCCGGCACGCACACGGCGTCGACGCAGATGACGTCGTCGTCCGGACAGCCCACCGGGTCGCAGCCGGTCTCCTGGCACAGCCCGTCGAAGCACGCGGACGCCGGCGGGCAGCTGACCTCGGCGCAGGAGAAGACGCAGCCACCGTCGCGGCAGAAGCTGTCTACGCCGCAGTCAACGCCGTCACACGGGTCCTGTTCGCAACCTCCGGGCCGGCAGCGCTGTCCGTCGGGGCAACCGGTGCGGACGCAGTGGTCGACCCCGCACTCCCCCTCGACGCACGCCTCGCCGTCGGGGCAGTCCTCGCCCGCGCAGAGGTCGACGCAGCCGAGGTCGGTGCAGGTCTCCCCTGCCCCCTCGCAGCCGCTCACCAGGCACCACGGCACGCACACCCCGTCCGCGCAGAAGGTGTCGCCATTGGGGCAGGCGCCGCCCTCGTCGCAGAACGGCAGGCACCGCCCCTCCCGGCAGCCACGGTCGGCCTCACACAGCGCCGCGCCCTCCTCCTCGTCGACCTGGTCGTCGCAGTCGTCGTCCTGCCCATTGCAGACCTCCGCCGGCGGCGCTCCGCACGTGCCACAGATGTTGCGGACACCCTCGTCGACCAACCCGTCGCAATCGTTGTCGTCGCGGTCGCACAACTCCTCGGACGGCGACACCACCGGCAGGCAGCGCGTCGATCCGAAGACGCAGGCCCAACTGCCCACCCCGCACTGCCCGGCGAAGCCGCTCGCGCAGACGCCGGGCACCACCACCTCGGTCCCGTCCGGGTTCAGGTCGAGGAGGCCGTCGCAATCGTTGTCGATGCCGTCGCACACCTCCGGCTGACCATCCGGCACGCAGACGTAGCGGTCACACGCGTCGCCGACCCCGTCCTCGTCGCGATCGCGCTGCTCGGGGTTGTGAGACTTCGGGCAGTTGTCGCAGACGTCGCCGATCCCATCCTCGTCCTCGTCGACCTGGTCGGGGTTCGGGATGGTCGGGCAGTTGTCTTCGGGAAGGCAGATCTCGTCGAGGTCCTCGTCGCTGCACGGCAGGCCGACGCCCCATTGCACCGCGTAGCACCACGGCTCGCTGACCTCGCCTTCGGCCAGCGGTGGGATGTCGAAGCGCAGCGCCAGGGTCACGTCGTAACCCCCGTCGGTGATCAGGTCCGCGTTGAGGTCGGCGTTGTTGCCGTTGCGGTTGATGTCGTTGCGCAGCCCTGCGCAGCCCCCCGCGACGTCGTCGATCCGCCCGCGCTGGTTCGAGAACTGCCCGATCTCCCACGAGTGGAGCAGGTGGTCCTGGTTGAGTCCGTAGATGCCGACGAAGGTGCTCGGCTCCTCCGGGTTGTCACCCTCGTCGAATTCCCACAGCGTCTTGGGGGCGCCAACGCTGGTGGCGCCGAAGTCGTTGCCTAGCCCGCCGCTGAAGAAGAGGTCGCCGTCGATGTACGGGGTCAGGGCGATGCGCTGGATCGGGTCACCGCTGATGTTGGTGAAGGTGTAGCAAATCTCGAGCCGGGTGCAGACGAGCTCGTAGGTGGCGTGCACGTCGAGCCCAAGCAGCGCGAAGTTGCTTTCGATGACGTCGCCGTTGAGGTTGACGCGCGCATCCACGCCCTGGAAGCGACCCGCCTCGAGCCAGCTGCCTGCGACGTTTCCGCCCCCGGTCTCGCGGCACAGGTGGACCATCGACTCGAAGACCGTGCTGACGAAGCCCTGGTCGGGCATGTCGGCGAACGGGTCGAACTCCGCGTTATCCCCGGCCCTGACCGCGCTCCCGGTGGCGCCGTACGCGTCCACGCCGAGCTGAACCCGCCCGAGCTCCGCATCGCAGAAAGGGTCGGTCTCGAGGGCGGCGCTGTCCTCGCCGTTCGGGAATTGCGCCGCCGCGGGCAACGCCCACAGGAGGACTGCCACGCATAGGAGCCTTGGAGCGAACATCGTCATCTTCCCCGGAGCCGATCCGGGGGAGCATAACGGATCCCTGATTCAGTAGGCGAGGAGCGCTTCGAGGCCTCGTGCACGTCCGCCTCGACGATGGCGTTCATTCGTCGCTTCATTCCCCGAGCGCGCCCTCGATAGACGCGAGCATGGCGGTGGTGGTCGCGCTCCCACCGAGATCTCGCGTGAGCTGCGCGCCCTCGGTGAGCACCGAGTCGACCGCGGCGTTCAACCGCTCCGCGACCTGCTGCTGGCCGACGCAACCGAGGAGGTCGATGGCCGGGCGCAGCATCGGGAGGGGGTTTGCGACGTCTTTCCCGATGAGCTCGGGCACGCGGCCATGAATCGCGTGGAACACCGTGACGTCGTCGCCCTGGTCGACGCCCCAGCACGCGCTGATGCCGCCGACGAGGCCTGCGCTGAGGTCGCTGATGATGTCGCCGTAGAGGTTGCCACACACGAGGATCTCGAATTGGTGCGGGCGCTGGACCAGCTGCATGCAGCAGTTGTCGACGATGATGCTGCGCGTCTCGACGTCCGGGTAGTCGGTCCCGACCGCCTCGCCGACCCGCAGAAACAGTCCGTCGGACTGCTTCATGATGTTCGCCTTGTGAACGATGGCGAGCTTGCGGCGGCCGTTGGCGCGGGCGTAGCGGTACGCGAATCGGAAGATGCGCTCGCTCGCGGCGCGCGTGACGACCTTGATCGACTCGACCACGCCCGGGTGCACCTCGTGCTCGAGCCCGGCGTAGACGTCCTCGGTGTTCTCGCGAATCACCACCAGGTCGATGCCCTCGTAGCGCGCTGGCACGCCGGGGGTGTTTCGGACGTGGCGCACGCCCGCGTACAGATGCAGCGCCTTTCGCAGCGCGATCGACGGGCCGAGCACGCCGGCGCCGGGCGGGGTGGAGAACGGGCCCTTCAGCGCTACACCGTTGCGCCGAATCGACGCCAGCACGTGCTCTCCGACCTGCTCACCGTCGTCGCCGCCAACGTCTTCGATGACCTCCCACTCGATCTCCGCCCCGGCGGCGGCCAGAAGTTCGGTGACCGGGCCGGCGAGGTCGCGACCGATGAGGTCGCCCGGGAGCAAGGTGACTTTGCGCGCGTTCATGCCGACGCCCCTTCCCCCGCGGCCATCGCCGCGATGATCGCCTCGGTGATCTCCTTGGTGGTCGCCCGCCCGCCGAGGTCGCCGGTGCGGACCTCGCCCGCGAGCAGCACGGCTCCGATGGCGGCTTCGATGCGCTCGGCCGCCGCGCGCTCGCCGATGTGGCGCAGCATCAGCGCGGCCGAATGCGTCACCGCGATCGGGTTTGCGACGCCGCGCCCCGCGATGTCGGGCGCCGAGCCGTGGACCGCCTCGAAGACGGCGCACTCGTCGCCGATGTTGGCCCCGGGCACGATCCCCAGGCCGCCGACGAGGCCCGAGCACAGGTCGCTGACGATGTCGCCGTAGAGGTTCTCCATCAGCAACACGTCGTAGCGGCTCGGGTCGAGGGCGAGCTGCATCGCGACGCCGTCGATGGGGACCTCCTCCACCGCGATGAAGGGGTAGGTGCGGGCCACGTCGCGGCAGGTGTCGAGGAAGAGCCCGTCCGACAGCTTCATGACGGACGCCTTGTGCACGACCGTCACCTTCCGGCGGCCCATCCAGCGCGCGTACTCGAAGGCGTACTTCGCGATGCGGCGGCTCGCGCCTTCGGTGATGATCTTCAGGGCCTCGACGACGCCCGGGACGACCTCGTGCTCGCGGCCGGCGTACAGCCCCTCGGTGTTCTCACGAAACACCACGAGGTCGACGTCGTCGTGGCGCGTCTTCAGGCCGGGCCACAAGCGCACGGGACGCAGGCTCACGTAGGTCTCAAGCGCCTTGCGGAGGCCGACGTTGACGCTCGAGAAGCCCTTGCCGACGGGGGTCGTGATCGGACCCTTCAGCGCGACGCGGTTGCGCCGGATCGACTCGAGCGTGGACTCGGGCAGGGTCGCGTCGCCGGCTTCGACCGCGTGGAGGCCGGCGAGCTGGCGATCCCATTGAACGTCGACCCCGGCCGCCGCGACGACCGCTATCGCCGCGTCGGTCACCTCGGGCCCGATGCCGTCGCCCGGCAACAGAGTGATTGTGTGCAGCATCGTGCCAAGATACGCGGCGGAGGACCGTTTGCAAGGTCGGTGGGTTGACCGCCGCGAACCAGCGCGACGAAACTGCCGACGCACGTAGAAGACGGGGGAACGGGCGATGCGAATCCTCGAAGGCGCGATGGAGCTGACCTTCCACGGCGAGACCCGCCGCTGCCCGATGGCGGGCGTACGCGACCCGGAGGGCTCGGTCGAGGTGGCCGTCGCGACGCCCTTCGGCCTGCGACGCGTGCATGCCGAGCTCGACGCCGGTCGCCGCATCGTAGACGCGCACACCTTCGCCTTCGACTACGAGTCGGGCGAGGTCACGCGCTTCGACCTCGAGCTCACGGGCGGCCCGGTCTCGGACGACCGCCGCATCTACGAGGGCACGGTGAGCGGCGGCGGGCTCCAGGGCTCATGGCGAATCACCGAGCTGGGCCCCTTCGACGACGCCGACGACGAGGCGGAGCATGCGTTCGGCGTGGGTCGCAAGGTACCGATGTCGATGGTCCCTGCGCCGGCAGCTACGCCCGACGAGGATTAGTCAGTCGTCGCCCAGAGGCGGGAGGTCCATGACCACCGTGCGGTCCTCCTCCTCGTCGTCGTCGTCGTCGAGGCCGAGGGGGTCTGCGAGCAGCGGGACGGCATGAATCAGCTGAACCGGACCGGAGACGGTGCTGCCTGCCGAGCCGGCGAGCGTGCTGGCCTCGGTGACGCGGGCGCGTACGGACTGCAGCGCTTGGGCGACGCCGCGCACGATCAGCGTGTCGGCGAAGGCTTCGGCTTCGTCGCCGGCGACCTCGACCAGGCGGCGCGCCTCGGCGTCTTCGGTGCCCAGGCCGGCGGCTTCGGCCGCGGCGCGCATCATGAGGGACAGGGCCGACGCCGACGGGACCCGCTTGGCGGGGTCGATGGCGAGGCAGGACTCGACCACGCACGCCAGGGCTTGTGGGACGGCGCCGTTTCGGCCGCGGATGGGCGGCGGCGGGATCTTGTCGAGGAAGCGCCGGAAGATCTCGCCGGTGTCCTCGCTCGCGAACGGGAGCTTGCCGGTCAGCATCTCGTAGATGGTCGCGCCGAGGGCGTAGACGTCGACGAGCGGCGTCGGCGTCTCCTGGTTGAACTGCTCGGGCGGCATGTACCAGAGCGTGCCGACATTGGCGCCCGCCATCGTGAGGTCGGGGCTGCGGTCCGGGTCCTTGGCGACGCCGTAGTCGGTGATCCGCACGGTGCGCGGGTCCTCGGAGTCGACCAGCATCAGGTTCGCCGGCTTGATGTCGCGATGCATCACACCGCGGGCGTGGGCGTAGGCCAGCGCGTCTGCGCAGCGGATACCGATCTCGACGGCCTCTTCGAGGGCGAGGGCGCGGCCGCGGTCACGCAGGCGCTCCTCGACCGACCCACCGGGCAGGTACTCGAGCACGATCGCCTGGAACGTCGGCGACTCCAAGTAGTCGTAGACGCGGGCGATGTGCGGGTGATCGAGCTCCGCTTGCAGCTTCGCGCCCTGGCGGAACCGCTCGGCGAGGAGCGCGTCGTCGTCGGGGTCGGGGGCCTCGTGGCGGAGCTTCACCGCGACCGCCCGGTCCAGCATGCGATGCCGTGCGCGCAGGACGACGCCCATCCCGCCCGTGCCCAGCCGCCCTTCGACGTCGTACGGCCCGATGTGACGGGGAAAGCTCGCCATCAGCCGTCGGCCGGGTCGACGCCGGCGAGCTCGGCAAAGCGGCGCGCGTCGCGCATCATCTGCGGCGTGGTGAACACCACATATCCGCGGGTTCGGCCCTCCAGGTGGCCGAGCAGCACGTCGAGGTCGTAGTCGCTGAAGCCGCCAGACAGGCCCTTTCGGCCCATCATCCGCCAGTAGACTTCCGCCCCAGGCGGCGGCGTCTCGTCGTCGTCGAGGCCGAGCGGGTCGATGGCGGGGGTGAGCTGCAACGCGGTGCACAGCTCGAGGTGGTCGTCGTAGGCCCACAACCCCTCGGCCCACCACGCGACGCTCAGCCCTTCCGGGAGCCGGCCCTCGACGTTGAAGAAGCCGTACATCGCGGCGCGGTGTTCGGAGGTGGGGCGGAAGTCGCTCCCGGTCCGCAGCAACACCGTGCCGGCCCCGAGGCGCTCGGCGCACGCGAGCGTACGCGCCCAGCCGGCCTCGGCCTCCTCGCCTGCGAACCCGGCGGCCGCGACCGAGGCGCACACCCGCGGAACGAAGCGCGCCCGCTCTGGTGCGGTGCCGCGCCAACGACCCAGCGTCTTGAGGGTCGTGCGCTCCTCTTTCTGGCCCAGCTCCCACGCATCGAGGAAGCGCCAATAACGGTCTCTAGGCCCGACGAATCCCGAGCAGCCGACGTGAAGGGTGTCCATCCGGGCGATACTAGGGGCTCGTGACAGAATAAGCGCTCAGATTCGCGGCGCGAATCTGAGCATTTGTTCTGTCACGAGCCCTAACGCGCCGAGAACGGCGCGTAGAGGTACATCGCGCGCGGCGCGGCCGCCAGGTGCTCGAGCAAGGCCGCCCCGGGGCTGGGTGCCTGCTGGCGCGACGCGGTGACCAGGTCCCAGAACGAGGGCCGCCGGCTGTACCGAACCACGTTGAACGGCCCGCCGTCGCTGAGCTGCTTGAGCTTCTCCACCGCCTTCTTCCGGTAGCCGATGTCGTCGATCAGCTTCTCCGCCTTCGCCTGCTCTGCGGTGAAGATGCGCCCATCGGCGAGGCGCTCCACAGTCCCCTTGTCGAGCTTTCGACCCTCCGCCACGAGGTCGACGAAACGGTCCTGCAGCGCGTCGACCACGTCCTGCAACAGGCGTCGCTGCTCGGGCGACATGGGGCGCGTCGGGCTGAGCATCGCCTTGTTCTTTCCGGACGTGATCGACACGTCGCGCACGCCGTGCTTCTCGAGCAACTCGTGCACGTTGAGGCTCTGGATGATGACCCCGATGCTGCCCGTGATGGTGGTCGGAAGCGCCCAGACCTCGTTGGCCGCGACCGCGGTGTAGTAGCCGCCGGAGGCGCAGAGGTCACCCATGTGGACCAGCACGGGCTTGCCCTGCTCGCGCAGGCGCTTGACGCGCTGATGCAGCAGATCCGAGTCGGTGACGGACCCGCCGGGCGTGTCGAGATGGAGCAGGACGCCTGCGACGTCCTCGTCCTCGAGCGCGCGGTCGAGCATGCGCATCGCGTAGCCGGTGGCGCCGTCCGGACGACCGATGCCGGCCGAGCCGCGCACGAGGATGCCGCGGACCTCCACGATGGCGAGCTTCTTCTTGGCGTCCGGGTGCGTCTCTTCGCGCACCTCCACCGTGTCGTCGACGTTGCCTCCGCCAGAGGCGCCGACGAGGCCCGCGATGGACACCCCAATCATGCCCAGCATCGCCAGCCCGCTCATCATCACCAGCAGGCAGCCGACACCCCGACGCTGGGTGTTGGCAGGCGGCGCGCTCCGTTCGGCCAAGGCGACTCCTCGTCCGACGGTGGCCGGACAGCCGAGGCGATCTAGCACCCTGCGCGCCACGGGACAACCGCGCGCCCGGTGTGGTACGGGACGCCCCCCCAACGTGAGAGGACGCACGATGCAGCTGGAGACGGTCGACCCCGAGATCGCGGCGCTGGTGGAAGCCGAGCGCCTCCGCCAGACCGACACGTTGCGGCTCATCCCCTCGGAGAACTACGCCTCGAAGGCGGTGCTGGAGGCGACGGGGAGCTGCCTGACGAACAAGTACAGCGAGGGCTATCCGCGCCGCCGCTACTACCAGGGTCAGGCCCACATCGACGCGGTCGAGATCCTCGCCATCCAGCGTGCCAAGGCGCTCTTCGGCGCGGACCACGCCAACGTGCAGCCCTACTCGGGCTCGCCTGCGAATCTCGCCGTCTACTTCGCGCTGCTCGAGCAGGGCGACACCATCCTGAGCATGAGCCTGCCGCACGGCGGCCACCTCACCCACGGGTGGAAGGTCACCATCTCGGGTCAGCACTACAACGCCGTGCAATACGGGGTGCGTCGTGAGGACGGCCACATCGACTTCGACCAGGTGGTCTCGCTCGCGCGTGAGCACAAGCCGAAGCTGGTCATCTGCGGCGCGTCGGCATACCCGCGCACCCTCGATTTCGCGCGTTTCGCCGAAATCGCGAGCGAGGTCGGCGCGTACCTGCTGGCCGACATCGCTCACATCGCGGGCCTCGTCGCGGGCGGTGCCCACCCGTCGCCGATCGAGCACGCGGACGTCGTCAGCACGACCACCCACAAGACCCTGCGCGGGCCGCGCGGCGGCATGCTGATGTGCAAGGCAGCGCACCGGAAGGACATCAACCGGGCGGTGTTCCCTGGTCTGCAGGGCGGACCGCACAACCACACGACGGCCGGGATCGCGGTGGCGCTCAAGGAAGCGGCGACGCCTGAATTCGCCGCCTACGCGAAGGCGACGGTCGACAACGCGAAGACGCTCGCCAGCGGCCTGCTCTCGCACGGCTTCGAACTCGTGTCGGGCGGGACGGACAACCACCTGCTGCTGATCGACCTCAGCAACAAGGGCGTGTCGGGCAAGGTGGCGGCGCAGGCCCTCGAGGTCGCCGGGATCGTGTCGAACGCGAATAGCGTGCCCTTCGATCCGCGCAAGCCCTTCGACCCGAGTGGGCTGCGGATTGGAACACCGGCGCTGACCACACGCGGGATGGGAGAGGGCGAGATGCGGCGGCTGGCCGATTGGATCGCCGCGGTGGTCGGGGCCCCCGAGGACGAGGCGCTCCACACCCGCATCGCCGGTGAGGTGCGCGACCTCTGCCAGCAATTCCCAGCGCCGGGCGTGTCTATCTAGAGCCCGTCCCGAAATAGCGGTTTCTCGGGCCGGCTTTCAGCGGTCAGCGGTCAGCCATCAGCCTAGCGTCAATAATTTCGACCACTTAGCTGACAGCTGACCGCTGATCGCTGAAGGCCGATTCAATTTCGGGATGGACTCTAAGACGCGTAGGCGGGCATGATCGCGAAGCCCACGGAGAGCGAGAAGAAGGTCTGGGCGTAGGCGGCCCGCCAGATGTCGGCGCCGAGCAGACGCCCCCACTCCGGCGTGCGGAACCACGCCAACCCTTCGCTCGCGCCCGGGAGGGTCACCGCGCGGGCGACCAGCACCAGCAGCAGGACCCACGCCACCGCGACCCGCCTTCGAGCCGAAGCCGCACGCCTGCGCGCCGAGCTGGTCGAAACCCGGCGTCTCGCGACGCGACCAGCACCGGCACGCGCCGTGAGCCCCGCGCCGCCCGACCCCGCACTCGTCGAAGCGGGCCCACCCGTAGAGGCACCGGACGAACTTGCCCCTCGCTTCGAGGGGGACGCGCTGAAGAAGTCGGTCCGCGCGGCGCTCGCCGAGACGGGCATCGAAGGCGAGGTCTCCGACGTCGAATGCGACGAGTTCCCCTGCCTGCTCTACGGGCGCATCGAGCTCGGCTTTCCGCCCGACCACAGCAAGCTGCGCGCCCTCATCGGGGCGGTGAAGGAAGGCTACGAGGGCGACAACTTCTACGTCTCCCAGTCGGTCTTCGAAGGGGGGAGTGAGGGCGACTACCTGGTCTTCTCGGCGAGCTTCTATCCGGACGACCTGCCACGGGACGACACGAAGCGGATGGAGAAGCGCATGCAGCACCGGAAGAACGCCTACATGGACGCGGCGCGACGCTGAGACCGCCGCGACGCTAATCGCAATTCAAGCCCACGATGCCCGCGCTCCGCGCGCGAATCGCGGTGTACACGAACGGAAGGACGTAGCCCGAGCAATCACGCGGCGAGTTGCACACTTCGTTGCGACACCCGTCCAGCACCGGCGCCTCCCCAAAGCAGCCGGGGAGGAAGTTGAAGGTCTCGGTGTCGCAGAGGTCGTCAGGCGTAGCGCCCGCCTCGGCGATGATCGACCGCAACCCCTCGCCCTCCCCTCTGCCCACCGTCGACGCGTCCACATCGGAATTCGACACGTAGAGCGACAACGAGCCGGAGAGGCTGTCGGTACGCACGTCGTAACGACCGGTGAGCCCGAACCCGCTGAGCTGCAATCTGACCGGCGCGCCGTCGAGCGCGATCGACTGCGAAGACGTATGTGAGATCGACGCGCCGCGGTGACTCGTTCTCCGGCGAGGTCGCGTCGCGGGTGACGCGGTGCGAGACCAGCCTGTTGTCGCCGCAATCCTCGAGATCGCGTTCGTTGCAGATGCCCTGGAGACGCGGGACGCCGCGCTGGTCGAACCTCACCATGCAGCGGTCCGGTTCATCCACCACGGCATCGACCAGCCCGTCGTGGTCGTCGTCGACGCCGTTATTGCAGATCTCCTCGGGGGCGCAGGCGCCGTCCTCGAGATGCGAGTGCGGTGGACACGTCACCACCTCGCAGGTGGGCGGTGCTTCCTCGTCTTGGGGTGCGCAGCGCCACTCCAGAGGGGTGGGCTCCGGCGCCGCGCAGTCCGGGTCCGCCAGGCACCCCTGCCAGTTCGTCTCGGCGGCGCGCAGACACTCGACGCGTCCTTCCCCGACGTCGCATGCGACGAGGTCGGCCACCCGCTCCTGTGTGCAACGCTCGCGGCACGGCGTGCAGGTGTGGGCCTCCAGGCAGCCCACGAGGTCGTCCCCCGCACCGCATGCGGGGTCGGCTGGGGGGTCGGGGCGGTCGCACGGGACGACGACGCCCTCCATGTCGGGGGCGACCCCCTCTCCCAGCTCGTCGACCGTGCCGTCGCAGTCGTTGTCGACCAGGTCGCAAGGGTGGACCGAGTCGGCCGCCGGCAGCCACGGCACGCAGAGGAACTCGCCCTCGGCACAAACCCATACACCGATGGCACATGCGCCTTCGCCACCGGCCACCGCGCACGGCGAGCATTGCTCCACCGCGTCGTCGCACCCCGGGTCGGGGGCCACGTCGGGGGCCACGTCGGGGGCCGCGTCGTCGACCGCGCCATCGGCGGCATCCGGGCCGACGTCTGGCGGGCTCCCACCATCCGCGATGACCTCGGCGTCGACTGGGAGCTCCGCTTCCGGAGCGGCGTCGAACGGGCCCGGCGTCATGTCGCTCTTGTCCTCGCGTGACATGTCGACCGGCGGTGCATCTGGCGGATCCTCGTCGGCCGCTGCGTTGGGGTCCGGCTCGCAGCGACTCGCGGCGTTGCAGCGCTCGCCGTTCCCACAGGCCTTGTCGTCCGCGCAGCTCGGCTCGGGAAACTCGATGCACCCCATCAGCAGCAGCGTGCAGACCGCGACGCGCACCATCAGAAGGCCGCCCGCAACCCGAGGCTCGCCGGCCCCGCCTCGACCGCGACGCCGCCCCCGTCGTCCAGTGTCCTCACCAACAGGGTGGCACCATGCACGGATGGACCTTCCACGAGTTCCTCGATTGGGCGCTCGCCGAGGCCAGTGCTCGATTGGAGTGGACGAAGGAGGAAGTCGCCAAATCGGAGAGCTGACCCGAGGCCGATCACGGCAGCCTGGCGTCAGCCGAACTCGATGCCCTGGGCGAGCGGGAGGTCCGTGCCCCAATTGATGGTGCAGGTCTGGCGCCGCATGTAGGCCTTCCACGCGTCGGAGCCGGACTCGCGGCCGCCGCCGGTGTCCTTCTCGCCGCCGAAGGCGCCGCCGATCTCCGCGCCGCTCGTGCCGATGTTGATGTTGGCGATGCCGCAGTCGGACCCCGCCGCGGACAGGAACCGCTCGGCGCTGCGCAGCGAGTCGGTGAACAGCGCGCTCGACAGGCCCTGGTCCACGTCGTTCTGGCGCGCGATCGCCTCGTCGAGGTCGGCTACTTCGTAGACGTAGAGGATCGGCGCGAAGGTCTCCTCCCGAGCGATGGCCGGATCGGCGCCGCGCGGCACGCGCACGATCGCCGGCTCGACGAAGTGCCCTGACCCCTCCAGCGGAAGCCCACCACACAGCACCTCGCAGCCCTCGCTCCGAACCCGAGACAGCGCAGCCCCCATCGCCGTGACCGCGTCCGCCGAGATGAGCGGGCCCATCAGCGTCTTCTCCGCGAGCGGGTCGCCGACACGGATCCGGCCGTACGCGGCCACGAGGCGCTCGCAGAGGCTGTCGACCACGCCGGTGTGGACGAGCAGCCGGCGGGTGGTCGTGCAACGCTGACCCGCGGTGCCGACCGCGCCGAAGAGCACGGCGCGGACCACCAGCTCGGGGTCGGCGTCGGGCATCACGAGGATGGCGTTGTTGCCGCCGAGCTCGAGCAGGCTGCGGCCGAGGCGCGCCGCGACGCGTTGGGCGACGTGGCGCCCCATCCGGCACGAACCCGTGGCGCTCACGAGCGGTAGCCGCCGATCCGCGCTGAGCGCCTCGCCCACCTCCGCGTCGCGCCCGATGACGAGCGGGAAGAGGTCGGTGGACACGCCATTGTGGCGGAGCACCTCGTGGGCGATCCGGGTCGTCGCCACCGCCACGAGGGGCGCCGCGAGGCTCGGCTTCCAGAGCACGGCGTTGCCGCACACCGCCGCGACCATCGCGTTCCAGGCCCACACGGCGCAGGGGAAGTTGAACGCGGTGATGACCCCGATGGTGCCGAGCGGGTGCCACTGCTCGTACATCCGGTGCGCCGGGCGCTCGGAGTGCATCGACAACCCGTAGAGCTGGCGCGAGAGCCCCACGCAGAAGTCGGCGATGTCGACCGCCTCCTGCACCTCGCCCACGCCCTCGGCCCGGATCTTCCCGACCTCGTACGACACGAGCGCCCCGAGAGCCTCGCGCTCCCGGCGCAGCGCCTCGCCGATCTGGCGCACGACCTCGCCGCGCTTCGGCGCCGGCTCCATCCGCCAGGCGCGCTGGGCACAGACCGCACGGCCGACCGCCGCGTCGTAGGACGCCTCGTCGTCGAGCCGAACGGCGGCGATCGCCTCGCCGGTGGCCGGATCGAAGCTCGTCTGTGAGCCGGGCGTGCCGGGCGCCACCACCCGCTCGGTGTCTGCAAACAAGCGCCTCAGCGCCGCGCGGTCCGGACTCATCGACTGGTCCTCTCTCGTCTCACTCGGTTTTCTTCACCGGCCGCAGCTCACGCGATCTCAGGAAGGCGCGCAGGAAGCGGGCGATCTTCCGCAACTGGCCGGCGTCGAAGAAGGGCGGCATCTGGCCGCGGTCGTAGCTCATGATGTTGCCGGGCGTCTTCGGGTGGGTGCGGTTGCCGAAGAAGTGACCGAGCTCGTGGGCGAGCACCGTCTTGCCCGCGTACGCCGCCAGGATCACGTAGTGGCCCCCTTTGGCGCCTTGCGATGGCCGCGCGGACGCCAGTGGACGCCCTGCCGCCGCTTCCCCGCCTCGTGGATGTCGGCCAGCGAGCGCACCACGAAGCAGTTGATGACGCGGCGCTGCAGGTGGTCGGCGAGCGCCGTGCGGTCGCGGCGGGTGACCAGGTCCGCGTGACGCACCGGAATCGTGCGCGCGGCCGCTCTCTCGAAGCGGATTCCGGCGGCCGAGAAGATCGTATTTGCCTGCTCGACGCGCGTGTCCAGCCACGCCTCGTCGACCACGGGCGCGCCGTCGACTTCGACCGCCGCGCAGTCGATCGTGAGCGTCGTAAGACCCAGCAGGACAACGGAAATCATCGATTGCGCGACGCTCCTTCGTACGCCATTCTCCGTGCGCATCTGCACGGGAAGCGGGGCTCAAACAGGATGGGAGGGACCCATGCCACGGATCAACGGACGCTTCTTCTGGTACGACCTCGACACCACTGACATCAAGGGCGCGAGCACCTTCTATCCGAAGCTGACCGGCTGGACGATACAGAAGTGGGAGAACGCGAGCCCGGAGCGGCCCTACTCGATGTGGATCAACGGCGAGGAGCCCACGGCGGCAAGATCATGAACGGCCCGATGGACGTCCCCGGCGGTGACCAGGTGGCGCAGGCCATCGACCCGCAGGGCGCGATCTTCGCGATCCACGTACCGGGAACGCCCGCCAGCTGAGTCCAGGTGACCGTGCGACGGGAAGTCTCCGCGGTCCTGGGTCGCCTCTCCTTCGCCTACGAGGTGATGGGGCGCCAGGGCGGCCGCTCGTTCGCGGCGGCCGCCTGGTCGATCCGCTCGCTCCGTGAAGACATCGAGGAGATGTACGCCGCAGAGCGCCTCACCGAGGTGCGCGGCGTCGGTCCGCGCGTGGTGGGCATCATCGGCGAGGTGCTCGAAGGCAACACGCCGGCGCTGCTGACCGAGCTCGAGGCGCAGATCCCCGAGGGCCTCTACAAGGTCGGGAAGGTCCCCGGCCTCGGCCCCAAGAAGGTGCGCGTGCTCTGGCAGGAGCTCGGCATCACGACGCTCGGCGAGCTCGAGTACGCGTGCAACGAGAACCGGCTGCTCGACCTCAAGGGGTTCGGCCCCAAGACGCAGGCCAAGGTGCTGGCCGGCATCGAGCAGGTGCGCAGCTACGCAGGGCTCTGCCGCCTGGACCAAGGCGGCGCGATCGCGGCGGCGCTGCTCTCGAAGCTCGACGGCGCGGTGGTCGGGAAGCTGCGGCGAAGCTGCGAGCTTCTGGACGGCGTCGACCTGCTCGTGCGCGGCGATCCCACGAAGGGTCTCGTCGCCGCCGGGCTCCAGCCAGATTCCGTGGAGGTCGCCGGCATCCCGCTGCGGATCCACGTCTGCACCGACCCCGAGCTGTGGGGCGTGCACCTCGCGCTGCGCACGGGGAGCGAAGGCCACGTCGCGAAGCTGGTCGCGCGCGCCACCGAACGCGGCTTCACCCTCGACACCGATGGGCTGCGCGACACAGGCGGGGCGCGTGTCCCCTGCCCCGACGAGGAGACGCTGTACCACGCGCTGGACGTGCACGTGCCCGCGGCCGAGCGCCGTGAGGACCACGTCTCACTCGTCGCGCGCAGCGAGTCAGGACCGAGGTTCATTCGGCGCGCCGACCTGGTGGGCGCGCTGCACAACCACACGACGGCCTCCGACGGGGTCAACACGCTCGAGGAGATGCGCGACGCCGCCGCGGCCGCGGGGCTGGCCTACTTCGGCGTCTCCGACCACAGCCAGAGCGCGTTCTACGCCGGCGGGCTGAAGGCGGACGAGTTGACCGAGCAGGGCGCGGCCATCGCCCGGCTCAACGCGCAGGGACACGCCTGCCACCTGCTGACGGGCGTCGAGAGCGACATCCTGCCCGACGGCGCGCTCGACTATCCCGACGAGGTGCTCGAGCAGCTCGAGGTGGTGATCGCGTCGGTCCACGCCCGCCACGGCCAGCGCGGTGAAGCGCTGACGCAGCGGATGACGGCGGCGGCGGCAAACCCGCTCACCGACATCATGGGGCACCCGACCGGGCGCTTGCTGCTGGGGCGCGCGCCGGCCGAGTACGACGTCGAGGCGATGCTCGACGCCTGCGTCGGCAACGGGACGGCGGTCGAGCTCAACGGCTCACCGGCGCGGCTCGACCTCAACGAGGTGCACCTCGCGATGGCGCGTGAGCGCGGGCTGAAGGTGTCGATCGCGGCCGACGCGCACAACACCGACCAGCTGGTCTATCTCGACTACGGCACGGTCATCGCGCGGCGCGCGGGGCTCAAGCCGGAGGACGTGCTCAACTGCCTGCCGCTCGAGGGTCTGCGCGCGTGGCTCGGCGCCCGGAGAGCCGCTCCGGTGTAGCGACACGGGCTCCGGGGGGAGACACATGGGTCGCTGGACGTACGTCTTGGTGTTGGTCGGGCTGTTTGGCTGCGATTCGGACGACCCGGTAGCCGACCTCGACGCCGCGGTCGAAGGCGACCCGACGCTCACTTTCCCCACCGTGGACGAGGATTGCGCGCGCACGCTGCCCGTCCCGACGCGCGACCAGCTCATGGCCGACAACGTGCAGCTGGCGACGATCGTGCTCAAGGGTGTCGCCGCTGGGGGCGGCAACATCGCGCCGAATACACCCGTGTCGATCTACGTCGCCGACGCCACCGGTCAGCCGGGCGGTGACGGGCTCTGGTTCGAGACCGCGCGGGCGGCGGGCCCGGGGACCGACATGTCGATGTCGAACGGCCTCACGTTCACCGGGCAGATCGTGACCGACGAGGTTCTGTGCCTGCGGCCAGGGCAGCACACGGTGAACGCGAAGGTCGGCGACGTCGTCGCGCAGAACACCGTCACCATCAAATGCGTGCCGCCCGCGGAGTACATCCGCGACTGCACCGACGGCACTGACGAGGGGCCCGACTACGGCGCCGACCTCGGGCTGAGCGACGCGGCGCCGACCGACGGAGACGTGGACGCCCGTCCGCCGCTCCAGCCGTGGGCCATCGAGTGCCAGGCGCTCATGGGCGACGCCAACATCATCGGTACCAAGGGGTCTGTGCTACGGCCGGACAACGTCGTCTTGAACTTCCTCGTGCACGAGGACGGTGTGCCGCTGGAAGGGGTCGATGTCACCGTGGACGTCCAGGGTGCGTTCGGTGAGGCCGTCGCGCCCGAAGAGCTCGTGACCGACGCCGCGGGAATGGTCGCCACCCGGCTCACCGCAGGCGGCATCCCGGGCGTGACTGTGGTCACCGCGGTGGCCGAGCGCGTGTTCCGCGGCATGCCCGTCCAGGTCGAGACCCAGTGCGACGCGGTGAGCATCGTCGGCGGGACGCCGAGCCACGGTGGGTTCACGCTGTCCTGCGAAGACGCCGTCCTGCCCGCGTTCAGTGCGGGCATCAATCCGGGCGCATGTACGAGCTGTACGGCCCTGGTCTCCTCCCGACTCGGCGAACGCGTCAGTGAGGGCGCCGCCGTGATCTTCCAGACCGAGGCTGGCACGCTCGACGGGATGATCCCGGTGGGCGACGACGGGGCGACCTCGGAGTTCTGCGTCACGGAGCCTCCACCGGTGGACACCCAGCCGGAGCCGTACGAGGTAGAGGCGGGTTACGACGCGGACTTCAACCCGCGTGACGGGCTCGTGCGGATCATCGCGCTCACCATCGGCGAGGAGGCCTTCCGCGATGAAGACGGGGACGGCTTGTTCGACGAGGCCATCGACATCCAGCTGGCGGAGCACCAGCTCACCGAGGCGTACGTCGACATGAACGACAATGGCCGACGCGATCCTGGCGAGCCGTGGCGTGACACGGACGGGGACGGGGAATTCACGATCCCGGACAGCGATTGGCAGCGTGAGATCGAGATCTGGACCTCCACCACGGTCCTCTGGGTCGGTGACCTCGTCGACGGCGACCAGCCGTGCAGCCGGGTGAGCTTCGCCTGCGCCGCGCAGCCGGAGGGCGCGTGCGTCGAGGGTGAGAACGGCGCGCCGCCCCGCATCGTCGGGGTCGACGGTGCCTTCGAGGTGACGGCGGACTTCCGCGACATCCGCGGCAATTGCCTCGACGGGCTCGGTCAGGGCACCGCGTCGCTGGCGATTGATGGCCGCTGGGTCATCCGCGGCCAGGAGGAGAACGTGCCGCTGCGCGACCATTGCTTCTCGGGACCGGACGGGCTGCCGCTCGGAGACCGCATCACCTGGACCGTCGCGAGCCGCCTCGAGGCCGGCGACCGGGCCCAGGACGTGCGCGACGAGCTGTCGGTCGGCGTGGAGTATCTGCAGGCGGGCGGCGCGATGGGGCGCGCGCGCTGCGTGGTGGACGTGGAGACGTCGCTGCCTGCGGTCGAGGAGTAGCCCTCAGCCCTCGTAGGCATCGACCGCGGCCAACCAGTCGTCGACCTTCGCGTCCGACGGCATCCGCCAATCCCCGCGCGGCGACAACGCCACCATGCCCACCTTCGGTCCGTCGGCGGTGCACGAGCGCTTGAACTGGTTGTGGAAGAAGCGGCGCAGGAAGACCGTCAGCCACTTCTTCAGCGTGGCGAGGTCGTAGCGCTCCGTGAAGGCCACGCGCGCCAGGTCGAGCAGCCGCCCGGGCCGCGCTCCATGCCGGACGAAGTGGTACAGGAAGAAGTCGTGCAGCTCGTAGGGCCCGATGGCGTCCTCGGTGAGCTGGGCGATCTGCCCATCGGCGTCGGCGGGCAGAAGCTCCGGTGAGATCGGCGTGTCGAGGATCGCGAAGAGCGTCTCGCGCAGCGCCACCGCGTCCCCCGCAGCCCAGCTCGTCGCGCGCTCGTTCGCGACCCAGCGGATCACGAATTGGATCAGCGTCTTGGGCACGCCCGCGTTCACGTCGTAGCTCGAGATGTGGTCGCCGGCGTAGGTCGCCCAGCCGAGGGCCTTCTCCGACAGATCGCCCGTCCCGACCAGCAGCGCGCCCTGGCGGTTGGCGAGGGCGAAGAGGACCAGCGTGCGCATCCGCGCCTGCACGTTCTCGAGCGCCACGTCGCCCAGGCTGGGCTCTTCGCGCAGGTTCTCGAGCAGCGCCTCGACGGTATCCGCCCCATCCGCCGCCAGGTGGCCGACGGCTGAGAGCACCACGCGGCTCGCCTCCGACACCCCGATCTCGCTGAAGGTGCCGCCGAGCGCCAGCGCGAGCTTCTCCGCGTTGCTGCGCGTGCCGGGGGTCGTGCCGAGGCCGGGCATCGTCACGCAGGAGAGGTTCGCCGCCGGCAGGCCGAGCAGGTCGAGGGCCTGGATCGCCACCAGCGCCGCGTGGGTCGAGTCGAGGCCGCCCGACACGCCGAGCACCAGGTACTCGCAGCCGATGGCGTGCATGCGCGTCGCCAGCGCATTGCTCTGGATCTCGAACATCTCCCAGCAACGTGTGGCCAGCGTCGCGGGATCTCGAGGCAGGAAGGGGTGGGCCGACACCTCTCGCAGCAGCGCGCCGGTGGCCTCGCGCGCCGTGAACTCGACGCGCCGGAACGGCCGCCTGTTCTGCCGGCTGCAGTCGCCGAAGCTGTTGGTGCTCAGCCGTTCGCGCGCGAGCAGTTCGAGGTCGACGTCGACCGCCACGCGTTGGCCCTCGCGGGCGAAGCGCTCGGACTCGCCGAGGACGGACCCGTTCTCACAGACGAAGGCGTCGGCGTCGAAGGCGAGGTCGGTCGAGGACTCCCCCGGCCCGGCCGCCACGTACACGTACGCGCACTTCCCGCGGTCCGACGCAGAGCGCGCGAGCAGCCGCCGCAGCTCGGCCTTGCCGATGGTGAAGTTCGACGCCGACAGGTTGCAGACGACCGTAGCCCCGGCCGAGACCTGGTGCACGCTCGGGGGTACGTGGACCCAGTAGTCCTCGCAGACTTCCACCCCCACCACGAGGTCGCGCACACCGTCGGCGGCAAAGAGCAGGTCGAGCCCGAACGGCACGTCCTCGGTGCCCACGCGGACCGTCGCGCCGGCCGGCACCTCGACCCCGGGGCGGAACCACCGCGCCTCCTCGAATTCGCGGTAATTCGGCAGATACGCCTTCGGGACGATCCCCAGCACCCGCCCGCCCTGAATGGCCGCGGCGACGTTGTAGACGCCGTCCTCCGCTCGAAGCGGCAGCCCCACGAGCGCCAGCGGTGCGAGCTTCGCCCCGACAGCGGCGAGTTCGAGCAGCGCCGCCTCACAGCGGTCGAGCAGGTGGTGCGAGTGGAAGAGGTCTCGGACCGTGTACCCGCAGACCCCGAGCTCGGGGAAGACGACGAGCGCGTCTCCCCCGTCGTGGGCTTCACGCCAGAGGTCGAGCGTTCGAGCTACGTTGCCATCAATGTCTGCGACCGCGCATCGCGGAACCGCGGCGCTGATCCGAGCAAACCCACGCATGCCGGCATCTTGGCATGAGCGGGCAGATCGCGCCCGATTTCGCTACGGGTCCCTAGGGCGCCTCGCAGCTGATGACGGCTTCACCGTTGAGGCACACATCGCGCCCGCGTCCGCCACGCAGCTCGTCGTGGCCGTCGCCGCCGTCCAGCAGGTCATCGCCACGACGGCCGCGGATGTGGTCGTCGCCGTCTTGACCGTAGAGGAAGTCGCCGTCGCGCCCGCCGCGGATGTCGTCGTTGCCGTCCCCGCCGAAGACGGTGTCGCGCCCGCGACCACCGCGCAGCACGTCGTCGCCGTCGCCGCCGGAGACCAGGTCGCCGTCGCGCCCGCCACGCACCGCGTCGTCTCCGCTGCCGCCGTGCAGCGTGTCGCGGCCACGGCCGCCGCGCATCACGTCGTCGCCCGAGCCCCCTTCGAGGTGGTCGTCGCCGGTGCGTCCGCGCAACACGTCGTCGCCCGCGCGCCCGAAGATGCGGTCCTCGCCGGCGCCACCGCGAATGTTGTCGTGGCAGCTGCCGCCGTCGATGTAGTCA
>PVBE012941799.1_pt1 | contig 26572 bp, 20 predicted proteins | sample 1631181 | NCBI WGS metagenome assembly PVBE01 (sample SAMN08397723, study PRJNA350692) | Marine metagenome, whole genome shotgun sequencing project. | isolation source: water | place: Pacific Ocean | collected 2012-04
AGTCGACAGCACCGGCTGGACGAAGAAGGAGAAGGAGGATATCGGGTTCGACGTGAAGAATCCGAGCCAGGAGCAGGCGAAGAAGCTCTTCGAACACATCGCCGCCCACGTCACTACCATCCTCGAGCGCAGTCGGTTGTACGAGCGTCTCGTCGACCTGAACTGGCAGCTGCGCGTGGCACGATATGCCCTCGAGTACCAGGCCACCCACGACGGCCTGACCCGCCTGTGGAATCGCGGCGCCATCTTCGACGTCGCCGAGCACGAAATGGATCGCGCCCGACGACAGGATCGGCCTATCACCATCGTCATGAGCGACATCGATCGCTTCAAGCGGGTCAACGACACGTACGGCCATCTGGCAGGCGACGCCGTCCTGCAGGCGGTGGCCAACCGGCTCGCCGCCACGCTGCGCTCCTATGAGACCGTGGGCCGTTACGGCGGCGAGGAGTTCCTCATCACCCTCTATGACTGCGGCCCCGACGACGCTCCCTTCGCCATGGAACGACTGCGGCAAGCGGTGGGGAGCGAGGGCATAGAGACCGACGAGGGAACGATCGAAGTTTCCATCAGCCTCGGGGGCGCCGTCGGCAACGGAGACGCCGCTAAGCTCGATGAGTTCATCCGCGTCGCCGACGAGGCGATGTACGAGGCCAAGGAGGCGGGGGGCAACGGCTACGCGGTGCGTGTTCTCGAGAGCAAGGAAGCTTGAACGCACTGCACGCGGAAGCGAGCACAGCCGTAAGTGAGTTGGACGCCGTCGACGACGAGGATCGCTGGCTGGAATACGAGGAGTGACATGATGCGAGCGAGAGTTCGAGGCGTGTGGTTGCTGTCGGTCTTCGCGATGGTCGCCACCGGCGAGCTGGTGTCCGCCGCCAACGCGCCCGTCTCCAGTGGTGTCGCGTCTCCCACAGCGGAAGGGACGGGGACTTCGGCCCCAGCGCAGCAGTCGATGAGCTTCCGTGTCACCTTGTCGCCGCAGGCCGCCCAGAGCATCGCCAACCTCGGCCTCGAGACGCCGGTCAGCGGCCGAGCCTACCTCATCATCTCGCGCACCGATCAGCGTGAGCCGCGCCTGCAGACAGGCCTCACCGGCGTACCGCTGTGGGGTATCGACGTTAGCGGCCTGGCCGGCGGCGACTCCGTGGTCATCGACAGCACCGCCGACGCGGTGTTCGGCTATCCATTCGATACCTTCGCCGACATCCCCGACGGCTCGTACTTCGTGCAGGCGTTCCTGAACGTGTACACGACCTTCGAGCGCTCCGACGGCCACGTCCTGCGGATGCACCTGAACTCCGGCGCCGGGCAAAGTCCGTTCCGCGCCCCCGGCAGCGCGCACAGCGCCGTCGAGGAGGTTCGTTTCAGCACGCGCTCGCCGCGCGAGGTGGCGCTGGAGGTCACCGAGGTCATCCCGCCGATCGAGCCCTTGCGGACCGGCGAGGTGCTGCAGCAGGGCAACCCGCGGGACTCCGAGCGGGTGAAGTTCGTCAAGATCCGCTCCGAGGCGCTGAGCGAGTTCTGGGGCCGTGATATGTACATCGGCGCCAACGTGCTGTTGCCCGCCGGCTACGACGACAACCCCGACGCCTACTATCCGACAATGTACTCGCAGGGCCATTTCCCCGGCCGCAATGCACCTTTCGGGTACCGCGAGCCGGGCGCCAACCAGGGCGGACGGGGCGGCGGCCGTTCCGCCGGCTTCCGGAGCTTCTGGCTATCGGACGAAGCGCCGCGAATGATCGCGGTGAGCATCCGCGACGCCAACCCCTACTACGACACCTCGTACTCGGTGAACTCGGTGAACGTCGGCCCCTACGGCGACGCTATCCACGACGAGCTCATCCCTTACCTCGAGTCGCACTTCCGCATGATTCCGGAGACCTGGGCGCGCACGCTCTCGGGCGGGTCGACCGGGGGTTGGGAAGCGGTCGCCATGCAGGTGTTCTACCCCGAGGTCTACGGCGGCACCTGGGGATGGTGCCCCGATTCGCTCGACTTCAACTACTACCAGATCGTCAACGTGTACGAAGACACCAACGCCTACTACACCGAGTACGACTGGATGAAGGTCGAACGGCCCAACGCCCGCCGCGCCGACGGCAACGTGCGCTCCACCGTGCGCATGGAGAACCTCTACGAGATGACCGTCGGCCCCGATAGCCGCTCGGCCGGTCAGTGGGCCATATGGGAAGCGGTATACGGCCCGGTGGGCGACAACGGCTACCCGGCGCGCATCTGGGACCCGGTGACCGGCGCGATCGACGCCGAGGTGGCGCGGTACTGGCTCGAGAACTACGACATCACCAACTACCTGCGCAACAACTGGGAAACGGTGGGGGATTCGTTGCGCGGCAAGATCCATGTCGCCGTCGGTGACATGGACAGCTACTACCTGGAACTGGGCGTCTACATGTTCGAAGATCTCGTCGACAGCCTGGACGACCCGCCCGCCGACGCATCGTTCGAGTACGGCCGCCGCCAGCCGCACTGCTGGACCGGCTATAGCCCGGAGCGCGAGGGCGAGAACCTCAGCAACATCGAGTTCGTCCGCATCGCCGCCGACCACATACGCGCCAACGCGCCGGCCGACACGCCGCATACCGCCTGGTATCGCTAGCCCGGACTTCTCAACGGGTGGCTACTGCGCGTAGGTAGTCGCCACCTCCCCGTCGACCCCACCGCGACGGAAGTTGTGAAACTTTTTGCTTCACAAACGTCATACCTATTAGAAACCCATGCCCGCTGGAGGGCAAAGTTTCGAGCGAGACCCCCCCAGCAGGAGGTTGTCATGAGCGTTGCAAACATGAGCACTCGGAACACCAAGTTGCGGAGCGTAAAGCGCGTCGACGGTGTCAGCCCGACGCTGTTGCGCAGATTCTCGCGGCTCGGCGGTTTGCCGAACGCACATCTCGAGCGTGTCGCTCGGGGGAGCGAGTGCCAGCTCATTCCTGCCGGGAATACGATCTTCACGCAGGACGACGGCGCCAACGCCGTCTACCTGCTGCTCGACGGCGAGATTCGTCTCGAGCGTAGGGGAACGGATGGTGATGTGATGCGGCACCGGGTGGTCGGTCCGTTCGCGTCGTTCGGCGATGTCGCCCTTCTGGGCGAGCCGGGACGCTACTACACCGCCAACACCGGCTCCGCCACCGTCGTCATTCGCACACCGTTGTCGCTGTTGCGAGAGGCTCTGGCTACGGACCCGAACCTCGCGCAGGCGTGGATCGACGCGGTAACCACCGACCTGCAGCGCCGCGAGCGGCGCCTGGCAGACTCGGTACTGCAAAACATCGCCAGCCCGGCTTTCTTCGACGCCGCCTGAGGCGGCCCGGGGAAGCGGGTACACAACGAGCAAGGGAACCCTGCTCCACGAGCGCCAGGTGGTGACGGATCACCGGGCCCGAGCGGGGAAAACAACAAAGGCAAAGTGGCGCGCCGCCCTCCCTCCATGGGCCAGCCACTTTGCCTTTCCCTTTGGCTACGCGGACGCGGGGGGCGCGATTACTGCGTTGCGCTTGTTTCGAGTGCTCGACGTACTTATCAGTACGCCTCCGCGCTCGAAAGCTGCGCGCGCCTTGTACTGGCGCCCCCCGCGTCCGCTCGCTGCCCTAGGTCGTTGCGTACGCCGTTCCTTTCAGATGATTGCTCCCGTCATGCTGCCTCCTGCTCTATCCACCTCAGTAGATCGTTCCGCTGGTATACGGAATGATGAACTCGTGCACGACGGAGCCGTCGTTGACGTCCAGGACGGCGGCGGCGGCGAAGCGCAGGTATTGCGATGAGCGCCGCGCCGAGTAGCGCACCATCATGTGGTCTTCGTCGATCCAGCGCGGCGCGGAGCTCGGGCTCAGGAGCGCGGCGCCGAAAAAGTGGCGCACGTTCATGGTGCGGACCGTGCGGTCGGCCTCGACGATTTTGAAGACGGTGGCACCCCGCTCCTGTCCGACGTACAGCGACACACGGCTGCCGCTGGGTGACACCCCGATGTAGCGGAGCCTTTTCCCGGGCACCGGGTCGCCCCAATCGGAGATTTCCTCCACGCTGCCTGTTTGCAGGTCACGGATCACCAGGACGGGATCGACGCCCTCGAGATCGCCGTTTTCCGCTCGGACGCACGAGGCAAAGCGCCTGTGGGCAACAACGTTGCCGTCCGCCGAAACCGCGGCTCCTGGGTGCCCGCACGGAAAATCCTCGATGTTCTCGAACTCGCCGGTGTTCGTGTCGACCACGTCGAGCTCATAGAAATAGTCACCGGAACGGCCGCTCCGGGTGAAGTCGAGTACCTGCACGGGGAGGCGCGATCCCGGCAAATAGGGGCCAAAGACCACAGAGGGGAACGCGAAGGGCCAAGAAAAGTCGGCGTTCGAACGTCGTAGAGCGAACCGGGGGGCGCCTCGGTCGGCAGCGATGTCGTAGGCGACGATCGCGTGATAGAGGTCGCGGTTTGGACCCCACGCGCGGACGTGAAACACCACTTCGTCGTCGCCGGACCACGCGATGGGCTCGCCCGTCTGCCATATGAACTCGAGATCGCCCGCGACCACCGGATCGACGATCTTGCGGGCCGTTCCCTGCTCCAGGTCGATCGCCATCGCCCCTTCACCCCACCAACCCTGACCGAACACCACCCGCGAGCCGTCGGGCGAGGCGGCCGACTCCCGTGCCGGTCGTGGCCATCCTTGACGCGTGGCGTCGCGGACCTCCCCCATGTTGTCGATCACCTGGCGATCCTCTGTACCATCGATGCGAACGGCGCGGAGGTCGACGTCGCCGCTCACTGTTCCCAGCAGCCCGCGCGCGGTGAAGTAATACACCCACTCCCCGTCGGGGGAGAAGAAGGGCGAGAACGCCAGTCGCCGCGTCAGTCGCAGGGACGCCCGTTGTTCGGTGCCGCCGCCGGCGCGTTGTGCCTCATCGGGCAGCCTCCAGAGCGATCCCATCACCGAGGGATACTGGGCACCGGTCACGACGGCCGCGTCTCCGCTGGGGCTCAGCGCGAAGTCGCGCGTGACGACGCGGTCGAGGTCGGCGAAGACGTCGGCGTAGACCGCAGGCGCAAAGCCCGCGGCCGCCGTCAACACCATCACCAGGGCCGCCGAAGACAGGGTTCTCGCCAGGCTGCTCGCGGTCCCCGCTTCCCCCGACGTGAACCTGCGCAGCGACAGCACCAGCAACAGCGTGGCCGCGACCAGCGCTTCGGCCGCCGTCCAGGTGCCCTGAAAGGACCTGATGAGCCCGACCCGCGGCCACAGAGCGATCAGCATGATGAGGGTGAACATCGTGATGGCCAGCGCCCCGATGGTGGCGGCGAGCGGACGGCCGACGCGCGCAGAGAGAAACACGGCGGCGCTGAAGCACAGGTACAGCCCCACGGGTCCGAGGACCGGGTTCTCGATCACGGTGAATGCCCCGCCGAAGACCGCCAGCGACGGATCCGCAGCCCCCGGCTTCCCGGCGAGCCAGGAGACCACGTTGGCGACCGCCCAAGACGCGGCGATCACCGCCGTTGTCGCGAGGGCCGCGAGCGCGACCTTCGCGACCCAGATGTTGCGGCGCGCGACCGGCCGCGACAGCAAGAACCCGAAGGTGCGCCCGCTCGATTCGTTGGCGAAGGTGCCCGCCCCCGCGGCCGCGGCGAACATGGGCCACATCAACAGCGCGAAGGCCAGGACGGTGAGGTCCGCGAGGCGCGAGCTCGAGAAGCCCTGCATCGTCGCGGTCGCCACGGTGAACAACATGACCGGCATGGTGGCAGCCAGGGCCACGCCCGCGATCACCAGCGGCCGTTGCTCGCGCCATTCCTTCCACGCCAGCGCTCTCAGCATCGCCTCACCTCCCGGCGTTCGCGGGGCCGCCCCGAGCGGCCTCTGCGCGTTGTCGCTCGATCTTCTCCCGGAGCACCTCGCGCAGCTCATTCTCGGGATAGAGCCCGTGGACTTCGCCGCTGCGCGCATCGCCGGCCGCAAAGGTCACGTCGGCGGTGTCCTCGCGCTGCAGGAGAAAATAATCCAGCGTCGTCCAGCCGAGCGGTGTCCAGCCGGCCGGATAGGTGCGCACGCCGCCGCTCTGGTCGATGGTCATGGCGTAGGCGTCCGCCGGCGTCGCGCCACGAATGTCGAGCAAGACGATCTCCTGCCGCGGCTCCAGAAAAGCGCGATGGAGCTCGCCGCCCCAGTTGGGCGGTAGCGGCCAGGTGACTTGATGACCGGTGCGAACCCCCACCAGGCGGACCACGCCGTCGGGATACTCGGCACGCGCTGTCTCGCTGCAGTCGGCGAGGAGCACCTGGTCTTCGGAGTACCAGCGACCTTCGTCGGCGCGCGAGCGACGCTGGTCCGCGGGTTCCACGACGCTGCAACGGCTGAACTCGGCCCGCGTCCCGTCATCGCTCCACAGGGTGTCGATCTCGAGGACGAGCTGCGCGTCGCCGGTAATGGCGTCGACGCGTTCGACGCGCCCGCCCGTCGTGCCGTTTTCTCGCGGCTCGGCCGCGAGCAAGGCGACGCGGCGCCACGCGTCGCCGCCCCGCGCGCCCTCGGCATCGACGGTGCGGTTCCGCATGCGTCCCTGCAGGATCGAGCCGGTCGCGAGTCGCCTCAGCTCCCGCGTCGACCCGTCGGCGAGCTCGTACACGAAGAGCGACCCGGATTCACGCAGCTCGCCCCGCGCCGGGTCGACGTCACCGCTGACGACCACCAGCTCGGTGCCCGGGCGCACGTAGTTGAAGCCCAGAAGCATGGCATCCGCGAGCGGCGTACCCGATACGTCGATGGTTTCATGGCCGTAGCCCATGAGCTGCGCCACGGTCAATCCGTCGTCGCTCGAAAACGCTATCTTGCCGTTGAAGCCGGATCCGTCGAGGAAGAGCTGACGCACCCCCGGCATGTCGGGGAAGACGAGCCGCGACAGGGATCCGTTGGTGTCGGTAAGTCGCAGGTCCAGCCCTTCTCCCGCACCGCCGAATGCGTCGCGGTGCGAGTAGTAGGCCAAAGTTCTACGCGAGAGCCATTGCGGCGCCAGCGTATGCCGCCCCGCCCGCGGCCGGATCCCGCTGCCGTCCGTCATCAACATCCAGCTCTGCATCGTGCCGTTCTGATCGCGCATCGACATGACCACGGCCCTCTCGCCGTAAGCGGTCGAACCGGGCACCACCGACACTTCCCCCAAGCGTGGCGTAGCGGCCACGAAGAGCAGCGGCAGCACGCCGGCGCACAGCGTCAACACCGCACCCGTGCCGAGAGCCACGCGTCCGGCCGTTCCCGTGCCTCCGGCGCGGCGAGCGGACTGCTCCGGCCAGGTAAACACCAGCAGCGACGCGAACAACAGGATGAGGGCGACGACAACCAGCTCGGTGCCGAGCCACTGTGGTTCGAGCTGCGGTGTGAGCCCCAGCACCGACCACAACAGAAAGACGCAAGCGACAAGGGCGAGCGCCAGGGCGATCGCCGCGGCCGCCGCGGTGAGGGGGCGGGTGACGAGCGTCGAGCACAACACGCCGCACCCGAACAGCATGGCGCCGAAGCCGATCACCGTTGCGGCACCGAACATCGTCTCCTCGCTGAAGAAGGGGTACGTCACGTAGTCGACCGGCGGGGGACCGATGACCGTGGCCGTGACCTCAATCGCGGCGAGCGAGACGACGGCCGTGCCGGCCAGGGACACCACGGCGGCGCCCACCTTGACGCACCACACCCGCGCGCGCGAGACCGGGCGCGACAGCAGAAAATGCTCTGTGCCATCCTCGGCTTCGGTGGCGAAGGTGATGGCCCCGGCGGCTACCGCGAGAAACGGCCACAGTCCGGCGAGCGCGCCGGGCAGCACCCGCACGATGTCGAAGGCGGCTTCGCTGTTCGACGTCGACAGCATGCCCGCCACCAGCCACGGCGATAGCAGCGCAAAGGCCGTACCGGCGAGCAACACCGGTCGTTGCATGCGCAGCTCTTTCCACAGAAGCGCTCGGTTCATTGGCGGGTATACACCGTTCGCACGGCGTAGTTCTCGACGTTCATGACCTCGATATCCACCTGCCGCCGGCGTTCCTCGCTGACCACTGCCAGGTGCTGGTCGTCGAGCCAGCCGAGCGGATGTCTCCTCGCCGCAAGGAGCTCGACGCCGGCGCTCCGCGCCACCGCCTCGGCCGGCGCCCCAGCCGCCAGGGCATCGAAGCCTGCCCGCTCATCGCGGTCAATCACGTACGTTCCCGCTATGGCCCCACGCCGCAGATACGCGGCGATGCGACTTCCGTCGGGAGACATGTAGAGCTCCTGAATCCGCGACAGGCTACTGAACGGATCCAGCACCGCGAAGCGCTCGTCGGCTCCGGTGGTCAGGTCGCGCACCCGCAGTTCGACGCGACCACCTGGGCGGGACTCGCGGCAATCGCCGTACACGAAGCGATTGCCGTCAGATGAAAAGCCCCACAGCGAGCAGGGCGTGTCACTGACCTCGACCACCTCGCCGGTGGACGTGTGGATCAGGTAGAGACGCTGATCGCCGGACTGATCGATCCACACCGGATACCAGGTCCAGCTGCGGCCGCCGGCGAAGCGACGATAGCTCCCGTACACGCCGATGTAGTGCACGCCGGGGAACTCCGCCACCACGCGCTCGGTGCTCGAACCCGGGTCGAAGGCGATGAGCTGGGTGAGGACATCGGAGCGGTTCCTGTTGAGGAAGCGGTAGTACAACAGCTCCGACGGCGAGCCGACGGCCCAACCGATCAGGGAGCCAGAGTAAGAGCCCTCGTTGATCCGCAGCGCGCGCCGCGGGCCGCCCGCCAAGGGCTCGAGTTGTACGGAGTAACGACCGTCGTAGACGGCGACGTACTCGAGGTCCGGCGATATCGAGAGGCTCGCCGGGCGGGCCGTCCACCACCACGACAGGGGCGGGCCGACGGCGCGGTCGCCGGTCCCGTCGCGGCGCACGACGCGGATCTCTACGTCCTTCGAAAACAGGCCGGTCCATCCCCGAAAACCGGCGTAGGCGATCAACGACCCGTCGTCGGAGAGCACCGGGAAGGTGGCGTACCGTTTTCCCACGACGGGCACCTCGCCGCTGCGCAAGTCGAGCACGGCGAGCTGCGTACTCAGCGCCGAGGGGGTGAGGTCGGCGAGCACGACGGTTCCATTGACAGCCCGGAAGGTGAGCGGCAGCTCCGCCGCCAGCGACGCCATCGAACGCGCGCCGACGTAGGCAGCCGGCGCGGCGCCCGCCAGCATGACCGCGACGGTGACCACGGCGAGCGGCACGGCCATGCGTCGGGCCGTATTACCACCGAGGATCTCGCCCCGGCTGAAGACCCACCACGCGGCGATGAGCAAGCCGATCATGGCGAGCGGCACCCCGGAGGCCGTGCCGGCGCCCAAGTACATCGCGCGCACATACGGAGAGGCGGGAGTGATTGCGCTCCACGCCGCCCTTACGCAGGCGGCCATCGACGCCGCCACAACCACGCCCGCCAAGGCCGCTGCCAACGGACGACGGAAGAACAACGAGCAGTAGTGCGCGCTGATGAACAGCGCTCCGAGGAACATCACGAGCGCCGCCGCGGCGCCCGGTTCGTTCCACGTAGCAAGGTCGAGCTTTCCGGAGAGAAGGAAGTCGAATGCGACCGCGAGGGCGATGGAGCCGGCCACGATGAGCGCGAACGCTGCCACTGCCACGCCGACCTTCGCGACCCAGATGCGGCTGCGCGATACGGGCCGTGACATGAGAAAACGCAGTGACCCGTCGGCTCTGTCGGCCGCCACGGTTGTCGCCCCCGTGGCGGCGGCAAAAACGGGCCACACAACCAGCATGAGGACCATGGGCAACATCTGGCCGAGCGCCGCGAGCTCGTAGTTTGGCGTTGTGACCAGCATGCCGACGACGAGAAAGACCGGCAGCACGAGGGCGATGGCCCACGACGCCAGAATGAGGGACCGATGCTCGCGCCACTCCTTCCACAGCAACGCCCTCAACACGGCGTCACCGAGGCGTTTGGCGTGCGGGCCGGCGCGGTCATCGTCAGGCGTCTCCCGCCTCGCTCGGCGTGGCATCCGCCGCCTGCTGCCCCTTCACCGTCTCGACGAAGATCTCTTCGAGCGACAGGTCGAGCACCTCGACGGACTCCGCGCCGTTGCCCAGCAGGGCATCGTCCATGGAGGGGTCGTACTTGGCGACGGTCAGCAGCGCCTGGTGGTGGTTGACCTCGGTGCGCACGATGCCCTGGAACGGGAAGATCTCCGGCACTACGTTGGGGTACACGGCGCGCAGTTTCTTGAAGTCGCGCTTGACCTCCTCGAGCGAGCCGCGCAGGCGAAGGGAGCCGTGGTGGATCATTGCCACCTCGTCGGCGATCCGTTCCATCTCGTGCAGCAGGTGAGTAGAAAAAAAGACGGTGCCCCCCTCCGACTGCACGTTCGAGATCATCGCCTCGAGAAACTCGTGACGTACTACCGGGTCGAGGCCGGAAGTGGGGTCGTCGAGAAGGAGCAACTCGGGTCGCTGGCCGAGCGCCATCACCAAGCCGACCTTGGCCTGCATGCCGCGGGACAAGGAACCGAGCTTGCGGTCACGCGGCAATCCGAGGTCGTCGAGCAACTTGTCGGCGAGGTCGGGGTCCCAGGTGGGGTAGAAGGCGGCGTTGAAGCCGACGATCTCGTCCACCGTCATCCACGTGTAGTAGGTGGCTTCCTCCGGCAGGTAGCCGATGCGCTTGCGGATATCGAGCGAGTCGCGCACCGAATCGAGCCCCAGCACCGTGACGCTGCCTTCGGTCGGCTGCGGCAGGTTGAGCATGGTGCGGATGGTGGTCGTCTTGCCGGCGCCATTTTGCCCCAGCAGGCCGAAGATCGAGCCCTTGGGCACGTCGAGCGACAGGTCGTCGACGGCGGTGACCTTGCCGAAGCGCTTGGTGAAGTTCTGGATGCTGATCGCGGGGACGCTCATCGGAACCTCAACTCGTTTTCTCCGCCTTGCCGCGCTCGAACTCGCGCGCCAGGCGCTCGGTGATCTTCAGTACTTCTTCGAACGGAATCTCCAGGTGGTAGGCCTCCACCAGAGCCCGGTTGATGCTGTGCTCGAAGCGCCGCAAGCACTCGTCCCGAGACCAGGGCGGTACCCCGTCGGCGACGAAGGTCCCTTGCCCCGCCCGGGTCTCGAGCACCCCAGCCGCTTCGAGCAACTGGTAGGCCTTGGCTGCGGTGTTGCGGTTGATGCGCACCTGCGCGGCGAGCTCGCGTACCGACGGCAGCTTGTCGCCGGGGCGCAGCGCACGCAGCGCGATGAGGGTGCGCACCTGCTCGACCACCTGCGCGTACACCGGAACCGCGAGCGATGGATCGATCCTCAGCTCCACGCGCCGGCTCCGGTGATGTCTGTCGTGTGGTTCATGGGTGTGATGGTCCCCTATGTCCTACTGTCCTATGACAGTACGCGTACAACTTTCCTGGTGTCAATACCCTTCGTTGACTAGGCTGCCGACAACCCCTGCCAAGGAGGCACGATGCTGACTCCCCTTTCCGCTCTCTGGCTGCCCATCTTGCTGGCCGCCGTAACCGCCTTTATCGCCAGCGCCATCATGTGGACGGTGATGCCGCACCACAGGACCGACTTCAAACAGATCCCCGACGAAGAGAGCGTGCTCGCGGCCATGCGCGCGGGCGGGCTGCAACCCGGCGCCTACATGTTTCCCTACTGCGCCACGCACGGGGATCAGAGCACCCCGGAACACCAGGAGAAGATGAAAGAGGGCCCCCTCGGCACCATGATCGTCATGCAGAACGGCATGCCCAGCATGGCCCCGATGATGGTGCAACAGTTCATCTTTTTCCTGCTCACAACCACGTTCATCGCCTACATCGGCGCCGTTGTGCTGGAGCCCGGAACGGACTACCTGAGGGTCTTCCGCGTCATCGGCACCGCTGCCGCCCTCACCTACGCCGGCGCCCACGCACCGCAGTCGATCTGGTTCCAGCGGCCCTGGGCCAACACCTTCAAGGAGATCTTCGACGGCGTCGTCTATGGCCTGCTGATGGCCGGCGTGTTCGGCTGGCTGTGGCCGCGTTGAGAAGTTCGGGTTAGCGCGGGGGGCCGCACGCTCCTGACAAACCCTCTATCATCTCTTCGACCGCTCTCCGCGGTCTGCGAGTATTTTTCGCGCGCTCATGATGCAATTCCCCGCGGGTCCTACGGGCCCTTCTCGGAACCCCTGTCTTATCCCGGCGGCAAGGCGCAGCACTCCGGCGGCAGTGAGAAACGACGAGAACAGGAACGCCGAGAGCCGCAAGCCGGACCGATGAGGACGGGAAAGTTTTGAAGCGAGAGATCGTTGCTGCAGCGTTGGTGATGTTGTTCACGCTGGTGCCCGGTTCATCGTACGCACAGGAGGAAGAAGACCCGGGTGGCTTCAAGGTTTTCTGGCGCGAAGGTCTGCACATGGAGACCAACGACGACCGCTTCCAGCTCCGTCTCGGCGGTCGCATCCAGTATGACTGGCTGTTCTGGGGAGACGACGCGGAGGTGGCCGGATTCGTCGGTGGACCGCTCCTGAACGGCACCGAGTTCCGGCGCGCGAGGATCTTCGTCGCCGGCTACGTTTACGAGCGCATCGAATACAAGATGCAGCTTGATTTCGCCGGCGGAACCACAGCCATCAAGGACCTTTACTTCGGCATTCGGCACCCGACCTTCGGCTTTCGCGTAGGCCACATGAAGGAGCCGTTCAGCCTCGAGGAGCTCGCCAGCAGCAAGTACATCACCTTCATCGAACGCGGCCTGCCGTCGGTGTTCGATTCGGAGCGCAACTCCGGCTTCATGCTGCACGGCAACGTCATCGGCGGGAACTTCAACTACGGCGTCGGTGTGTTTCGCGAGACGAATGTCACCGGCGTCGGTATCAACCCCGAGGGGTACAACATCAGCGGGCGCTTTGCCGGGGCGGTGGTCAACCGGAACAAGGGCCGCAACATCATCCACCTCGGCGCCTCGGCGGTTTTCCAGAACGGCGACGGCAGCAACCGCGTGTTCCGCCAGCGCCCGGAGATTCACCTGTCTCCGCACTTCATCTCCGCGGGTGTGATCCCCACCGAGGGCGCTGCGATCATCGGTCTCGAGGGAGCGGTGGTCGCCGGTTCGTTCGCGGCTCAGGCGGAGTGGAAGGTGGCGCCGGTGAACTCAGAGGAAACCGGCGACCCGACGTTCTCCGGCTGGTACGCCTACGGCAGCTACTTTCTCAGCGGCGAGAGCCGCGCCTACCGCGACGCCGTCTTCCAGCGGCTTCGGCCGCGGCGCAACTTCCTCGAAAACGGTGGGTTCGGCGCATTCCAGGTGGCGGCCCGCTATTCGACGTTGGACCTGACGGCCGAAGAGGCCAGCAAGGACCAAGATCTCATCAAGGGAACGCGGCTCGATAACGTAACACTCGCCCTCAACTGGTACTGGAACCCGATGACCATGATGAAGTTCAACTTCGTCCACGCGAACATCGACCAGATCGGCGAGATCTGGGCGTTCCTGTGGCGCGGTCAACTCGAGTTCTAGTTCGAGCGCACCCGCAGCAGACGCAACGCAGTACTCGCGCGCCGTCGCGCCCGCAGCAGCTACCCGTTGAGAGGTCGGGGCTAGCGCTGTCGCTCCGCGGCCCACTCTTCCATGAAGTTCATGAGCTGGGTGAAATCCCGGTTGAGGTCGCCAGACGAGACGATGTTGGCGAAGTCGACGCGACGCCGATAAACCTCTTCGCCGCTCTGCGCGTCGACCAGTTTGACGACGGTACGCATCCGGCGGCGCGCCATGTTGTCCTGCAGCGAGTCCACCTCGGTGACGAAGATGTACTGTGCCTGGTTCTGGCGCTGCACGAGACCGAAGGCCCGCGACTCCGCGAACTTCCGCCGTGCAACCTGCTGGTAGTTGGCGATCTCGGTGGCCGCCTGCTGCACGATGCGCGCGCCGCGATCCGTGCGATCCGTCGCCGAGCTGTTGACCCCGCCCTGCAGCGCGGTATCGCCCGACTCCTCGAATACGGTGGTATCGAACGGGCCGACAAAGACGCGGTACGCCGCGAGTTGTTCCTCCAGGTCTCCCGGCGCCGGCGCCATCGTCTGCAGACCCTCGAAGGCGTCGCTCATGTCGGTGCCCGCCTGGTGCGCCTTGATGGCATGCTCCCAGGAGGCGTCTAGGTCGCCCATGCTGGCTGCGTAAAACGACGCCTCGCGGTGGGCCGCACCCCAACCGGGCTGATACTCGGCCGCCTTGACGAAACTGTCGAAGGCTTCCTGCGGCTGCTCCTTGGCGGCGTAGGCAAGGCCGGCGACAAGATAGGCCGGTGCGAAACTGTCGGTTTTGTCGAAGATCTTCTGCAGTTCGGCGAGCGCCTCGTCCGGTTTCTGCTGCTGCACGAGCTGCTCGGCAGCCACGACGATCTGCATTTCCTCCGACTGCTGCTGCTGGGCCAGCGCTGCGGGAAGACCGGCGGCGATCGACAACGCGAGTATCAGACATACGGCCCGAGGCCGCGACGGATAGTTATGCATGGGATCCTCCAGGTTCATTTTTCAGCGGTGTACCGCGTCCCCGATGCCAGGTCAACCGTCCTCTCCTTGATTATCAGAGGACCCGGGAAGCCAGCAAGCCGTGGTCTAGCCAACGCGCTTGCTCAGCCACTCTGCCATGTAATCGACGTACCGCTCGATGTCCGCGTTGAGGTCCGCGAGCGAGTTGATGTTGCGGAGCTGCAAAACGCGCCGGTAGGCCTCCTCGCCACTGCGCGCGTCGTAAAGCTTGATGTACCCTTCCAGCGCACCCCCATCGAGCTCGTCGACCTCGATCAACATCAGGTATTGCGCCATCTCCTGCTGCGGCACGACGCCGAAGTACCGGGAGTCGGCCAGCGAACGGCGCGTCTGCATCAGCAGGTTGAAGAAACTCGACTGCGACCGGCTGATCTTTTCCCCACCTACGTTGGTGGCGCGGGAGGCCGAGCTATTGAACGGATCGAAAACAGTGCCGCGCGGCGCGCCCCCGATGACGTCGACGCCAAAGGGGTTCTCCTGCTGCGCCGCCAGCTTCTCGGTGTTCAGCGGCATGACATAGATCCGCGCCGCCGTCAGCCGCGTGTCGAGATCGGAGGGAGCCCTTTCCATCGCCAGCAGCCGACTGAGCGACTCGGAGATGTCGCTGCCGGATTGATAGGCCTTGATCGCCTGCTCCCAGGCAACGGGCAGATTGCCGGTGTTGATCGCCGCGATGGTCGCCAGGCGGTGCGCTTCGCCCCACCCGGGGTTCAGGTCGGCCGCGGCGATGAAGGCTTCGACGGCCTCACGCTCGCGCCCGAGGTTCCCCAGCGCCATGCCGCGCAGGTAGTGCGCCGGCGCGTACGTCGGATCCTGCTGGATGATGGCATCGAGCTGCTGCAGGGCGCGCTCGAAGTGGCGCTCGGCGATCAGCTGGCGGGCGGCTCCGGCCTGCTCGGTGGCGCTCGCCTGGGCGAACGCGGACGTTACCAGCCCGGGGCCTGCTATCGTCGCCGCACACACGGCGGCCGTCAGAGTTATGACCACTATGCCGCGTCGGTTCATCGCTGTTTCCCTGTCTCGCGGGAGGGGAGTGGTGAAACGAGGCGCGCGTTCCGGAGAGCCGGACCCTTCGGGTCGGCAAGGCGGTGCGATCGCTGATCGGGAAGGGGACCCCAACGCCTTCAGACTACTCCCTGGCGCCCGCGCCCGTCCAGCCACCCGCCTACTCCCTGGCGCCCGCGCCCGTCCAGCCACCCGCCCGCGAGCTCGGGCCAGCCCGGGCTAGAGCAGCATCCGACTCGATGTTATCCTTGTGCCCTCGACCGGGCGCCGTTCGGCGCCCGTCACGCGCCCATAGCTCAATTGGATAGAGCGTCTGGCTACGGACCAGAAGGCTGGGGGTTCGAGTCCTCCTGGGCGCATTCTTCTTTTTCTTCGTGACGGCCGCCAGCATGCAAGCCTCCGCGTTCACCACCGACGAAGCTTCCTGGATGGCGGCCGCTCTCGAAGAGGCGCGCCGGGCAGAAGCCGCCGGCGAAGTGCCGGTGGGCGCCGTCGTCGTGCTCGAAGGTGAGATCATCGGCGCCGGCCGCAACACCACCGAAAACAGTGACGACCCCGCCGGTCACGCCGAGATCAACGCCCTGCGCGCCGCAGGCGCCGCGTTTGGAGACTGGCGGCTCGAAGGGTCGACCCTGGTGGTTACCCTCGAGCCCTGCACCATGTGCATGGGTGCGATCGCGCTGGCGCGTGTACAACGGGTCGTTTACGGCGCCACCGATCCGCGCCTCGGCGCCTGCGGCTCGGCGCTCGACCTCTTCGACGCCACCATGGCGCCGCACCTGCGATCGGTCGAAGGCGGTGTGATGGCGGAGGAATGCAGCGGTCTCCTGAAGAGTTTCTTCCAGTCGCTGCGCTGAACGTTGCGAGCGTCGCTACTGACCCTCGCCGCCCTGCGAGCCGACGAAATCGCCGTTGTACAACACGATGTCGTCTTCGGTGCCGACGGTCTTGTCGGCGCCCCCCGAGATCAACGTGTAGTCGTCACCGTCGGACTCGTAGTTGAAGTCCTGCTCCCAGGCGTCGTGGCGACCGGTCTCCTCGGCGATGAAGTCGGGGATCAACACAAGCAGCACTTCGGGTGACTCACCCGCTGGGTAGTCACCATTGGCGACTTTGTACCGCTCCAGAGCGCTGGCCACGTCACCCATCAGAAGCATCGTTGCGGAGATCTGCTCGAGGTCCTTGAGGTAGTAGAGGTTACCCTCGACGCGGACTGCATCTAGCACCCAGTCGCCCTCCTCGGTGGGCTGGAAGTAGAAGTTCCACGGCTCGCCGTCGAAACGGGCAAAGGCAACGCCACGTCCCTCCTCGTCGACCTGCGTGGTGCGCATCTCGAGCTCGGAGTCCGGCCACTGAGCCATGATGAGGGTGGTGGCTTGCTCGGGGGTAAGCTCCGGACCACCGCCGCCGCAGCCGATTGCCGCCACCATCAAGGCGAGTGACAAGCTGAGCAGCAACATGGGGCGCTGCGGGCTTCGGTCGATCATCGATCGGTCTCCAGGTCGTCGGGCGGACCGCGCGCCGGCGCGGGGTGCGTTCGCAAGTCTCGCACGCTGCAAGCACACCACAAAGCAAGATATCACGGTAGTGTAGGCCGCCATGCGCCGGAGTCTGATCACCGCAATCGCCCTGTCTGCCGCCGCGTTCCACCTCTATGCGGCAGGGTACTCGCCCTTTACGGCCTTGGTGCAGCGCCCCGTCCACCTGGCGTTGATGGCGTCGCTGGGATTCCTGGGTATCGGCGTGAGAAAGTCCGGAGAGCGGCACCGGTTCGACGCCCCGCTGCTGATCGCCGCGACCGTTTTTGGCTGCCTTTACATCGCCAGCCAGCAGGAAGCCCTGGTACGGCGGGTCGGCGCGGCGACCACGCTCGACCGCGCCGCGGGCGCTGTTCTCATCGTGGTGGTGCTCGAGCTCGCACGAAGGTCGGCCGGATGGGGGCTGGTGTCCATCGCCCTCGCCGCCCTTGCGTACGCCTACGCCGGCCCGTACCTTCCCGGCTTTCTGGCGCACCGCGGCTATGACGCACAACGCCTGGTCGAGCACCTGTACCTGTCGACAGAGGGCATCTGGGGCATACCCCTCGGCGTTTCCGCTGACTTCGTGTACTTGTTCGTGCTCTTCGGCGCCATTCTCGACGCCTCCGGGGGCGGCGAGCTGCTCATCGGCCTCGCCGGCCGCGTCGCCAGCCGTAGCCGAGGCGGACCGGCCAAGACAGCCTCCCTGGCCAGCGCCCTGATGGGGTCGCTGTCGGGAAGCGCGGTAGCGAACGTCGTTACCACCGGCAGCCTGACCATACCGCTGATGAAGCGCACCGGTTTCCGACCGCGTATGGCGGCTGCCATCGAGGCGGCGGCGAGCACCGGCGGCCAGCTCATGCCGCCCGTCATGGGAGCGGGTGCCTTCATTCTCGCCACCTGGACCAACATCCCCTACCTGCGGGTGGCCACCGCCGCACTGATCCCCGCGTCGCTCTATTACGTCGGTCTCTACATGGCGATTCATTTCGGCGCGCTCAACGAGGGCCTCGGGGCTGCCGAGCAATCCACCAAGCCCGGTGCGCTGGCGGCTCGCGTTCACCTGCTGATTCCCATCGTGGTGATCGTCGTGTTCCTGGCGCTCGGTCGCTCGCCCATGCGCGCCGCCTTCTGGGGGACGATCGCGGCTGCCCTGGCGACGATGGCGCGACGCGACACGCGCTTCGACATCGACGGGGGGCGCCGTGCGCTGATAGCCGGTGCTTCGGGAACTGTTCAGGTGGCCGCCGCCTGCGCCACCGCTGGCATCGTGGTGGGGGTCGCGTCGCTCACCGGCATCGGCCTGCGCATGTCGGAGCTCATCATCACCGTGGCGCAGGGCCACCTGCCGACCGCCCTGTTGTTCACCGCGCTGGGCTCGATCATCATTGGCATGGGCTTGCCCACCACCGCCGCCTACGTGGTGCTCGCTGCGCTCGGCGCTCCCGCGCTGACCGAGCTGGGGGTTCCGCTGCTCGCCGCCCACCTGTTCATTTTCTACTTCGGCTGCTTGTCGAACATCACCCCGCCGGTGGCCCTGGCCGCCTACGCCGCGGCCGGCGTCGCGGGTTCATCTCCATTGCGCACCGGCGTCACCGCCTTGGGTCTGGCCATCGGCGGCTTCGTGGTTCCATTCGCGTTCGTCTACGACCCTCTCCTGTTGCTGGACGGTGCACCGCTCGTCATCACCGCAACGGCGGTGACCGCCGGGATCGGAGTCGCCGCTCTCGCCGCCGCCATCGTCGGTTTCATCGGTGCCCCCGTCCCCCTGTTAGGTCGCTTGTTCGTGGGAGCCGCCGGGTTGGCGCTCCTCTCCCCCGGGGGGGCTTCCGACCTGGTCGGAATGGCGGTGTTCGCCGCCGCCCTGTGGGCCTGGCGCAGACCGGCCGAAGACCCCAGGAACGGCGTCTAGAGGGCTGTTTCGGACCGGTATTGACGTTCGCTTGTGGGATCCACGCGTCCCACAAGCGAACAGGCTCGCATGCCGACCGCGCATCCGCCGCCGGAGAACTTTGAAACGTTTTCGACTGCCGCGCGTAGAACGCAACAGGACGGGGGTTTGAGCCGCTATCGAGAGATTTGGCAACAGGCGCCGTTCCGGCACGCCGTTTGCTTAAAAGTGCGGCGCACTCTCTTTGTCGTCTTGAACCGATTCGAGGAACCAGATGGATATCGAGCGCGATACATCAGGCGTGAAGAAACTGCGCATCCTTTACGGTGCGATCGGGGTTCTGGTAATCGGCGGCATCACCGTCGGCCTGTCGCGACTGGATCGAGCAGCCCCGACGGTCGATAGCGCGACCCTCTGGAGGGATTCAGTGCAGCGTGGCGAGCTCCTGCTCGAAAGGCGTGGAGCCGGAACGCTGGTGCCGGAAGAAGTTCGTGCCGTCACCGCCCGCTCTGCCGGCCGCGTCGAGGAACGCTACCTGCTGCCCGGTGCGCAGGTAACCGACGACACGGTGCTGTTGCGACTCAGCAACCCGGACGTCCAGTTGGCCGCGCAAAACGCGCAATGGGCGCTCCAGGCCGGCCGCGCCGACCTCCGCAATCTCGAGGTCACGCTGCAAACACAGCGTCTACAGCAGCAGTCGAACGCGGCGCAGGTGCAGGCCAACTTCAAAACGATGCAGCTGCGAGCCGAGCTCGAACAGCAACTCTTCAACGAGAAGCTGACGTCGGAGCTGGACCTGCAGCTTGCCGTAACCTCGGCGGAGGAAGCCTCCACGCGCCACGATATCGAGCAGCAGCGCCTGGACATCATCGAGGACCAGATCACGGCGCAGCTCGAATCACGTCGTACGCAGGTACAACAGCTCGAGGCGCAGCACCAGCTGGCGGTCAACGACCTCGAGGCGCTCAACGTGCGCGCCGGAATCGTCGGGGTGCTGCAGGAGGTCCCGGTGGAGATCGGCCAGTCGATCACCCCCGGCACGGTGCTGGCGCGCGTGGTGAATCCCTTCAAGCTCAAGGCCGAGCTGCGCATCCCCGAGACGCAGGCCAAGGACATCATTATCGGGCAGCCCGCGGTCGTGGACATCCGCACCGCCAAGATCCCCGGCGTTGTCACGCGTATCGATCCATCGGCCTCACAGGGTACGGTGACGGTCGACGTCAAGCTGCTGGTGGACGACCTGCCACCGGGGGCACGGCCGCAGCTGTCGGTTGACGGCACGGTCGAGATCCAGAGGCTGCCCAGCGTGCTGTTCGTCGGCAAGCCGGCGTACGGGCAGTCCAACAGCCAGGTGGGGTTGTTCAAGGTAGTTGAAGACGGCGGGTACGCGGTGCGCGTCACCGTGCAGCTCGGCCTCGGTTCGGTCAACTTGATCGAGATCATCAAGGGATTGGAAGAAGGCGACGAGGTGATCCTCTCGGACATGTCGCGTTGGGACTCCGTCGACCGCGTACGTTTGCGCTAACGGCCCGCAGCCCGGCAAATCCCACTAGCCAAGGAGTAGTCAATGAGCTCACTCATCAAGCTCGACGGTGTAACGAAGATCTTCTACACCGAAGAGGTCGAGACCCACGCCCTGTCGGACATCAACATGGACATCCAGACGGGCGAGTTCGTTTCGATCGCCGGCCCGTCGGGTTCGGGCAAGACGACGTTGCTGTCGCTGCTCGGTTTGCTGGATACGCCCTCGGGCGGCAACTACGTGCTCAACGAGCACCCGGTCGAGAGCCTGTCGGCGTCGGAGCGGGCGCGGGTGCGCAACCGCGAGATCGGCTTCATCTTCCAGAGCTTCAACCTGATCGGCGACCTGACGGTGTACGAGAACGTGGAGCTACCGCTGACCTATCGGGGCATGGCCAAGGGTGAGCGCCGCGAGCGGGTGGAGGCGGCGCTGGAGCGCGTCGGCATGTCGCACCGCATGAAGCACTACCCGAGCCAACTGTCGGGAGGTCAGCAGCAGCGTGTTGCGGTGGCGCGAGCGGTGACCGGCAGCCCGTCGATCCTGCTGGCGGACGAGCCCACGGGAAACCTCGACTCGGGCAACGCCGAGGCTGTGATGAGCCTGATGGGCGAGCTGCACAACGAAGGCGCCACCATCTGCATGGTGACGCACGATCCGCGCTGGGCGGGCTACGCCGACCGCACGGTGAACCTGTTCGACGGCCGCGTCGTTGACGACGACGTACTTGCCGATCAGCAGCTCATCCACCACGTGGCGGAGACCGCCGCGGCGCCCGCCGAGGCAGAGGCAACGGAATCGGTCTAACAGCGAATTGTATTGGCTGGAGGGTGGCGGGGTACCGCCACCCTCTTTCTTTTTGTTTCTTGAATTCCCGCCACCCGCCCCCGACCTGTCGCTGCCTACGGCAGCTCCCTGCCCGCGTTTCGCGTAGGTGGGGAGGAGACGCCATCCCTTGTAGACTGAAGTTGTGAGCGACGAAACACAGCCCCGTATCCTCATCGCCGACGACCAGCAAGACGTGCTGGAAGCGCTGCGCCTGCTGTTGAAGGGCGAGGGCTTCCAGATCGATACCGTGACCTCGCCCGCGGGCATCGTCGCGGCGCTCGAGGAGGATGATTTCGACGCTCTGCTGATGGACCTGAATTACACCCGCGACACCACCTCGGGGCGCGAAGGGCTCAACCTGCTGCCTCAGATCAGCGCCCTCGACAGCACCATGCCGGTCATCGTCATGACGGCGTGGGGCACCGTCGACGGCGCTGTCGAGGCAATGCGAAACGGGGCGCGCGACTACATCGAGAAGCCGTGGGACAACGCCCGGCTCATCGCCACGGTGCGCACGCAGATCGAGCTCGGTCAGGCGCTGCGCCGCAGCCAACGCCTCGATGCTGAGAACCGCATGCTGCGACGCGAAGGGCTCCCCGAGATGATCGCCGAGTCACGCGTCATGCAACCCGTGCTGCGGCTGATGGAGCGCGTCGGCCCATCGGATGCCAACGTGTTGATCACCGGCGAGCACGGCACCGGGAAAGAGATCGTGGCACGTTGGCTGCACGCCAGTTCCAACCGCGCCGAGCGGCCGCTGGTCACCGTCAACGTCGGCGGCCTGTCCGACGGCACGTTCGAGAGCGAGCTGTTCGGTCACGTCAAGGGCGCCTTCACCGACGCCAAGACAGACCGTGTCGGTTACTTCGAGCTCGCCGACCGCGGCACCCTGTTCCTCGACGAGATAGCCAACGTTCCCCTGCCGCAGCAGGCCAGCCTGCTGCGAATCATCGAGAGCGGCGAGATGCAGCGCGTCGGCTCCTCGCGCACCCGCCGCGTCGACGCACGCATTCTCTCGGCCACCAACGTCGACGTGCACGAGGAAATCGAGAAGGAACGCCTCCGTGAGGACCTCCTGTATCGCTTGAATACGGTCGAGGTGTCGTTGCCGCCGCTGCGTGACCGACGCGAAGATATCCCCCTGCTCGCCACCCATTTCCTGCGGCAGCATTCGTCGCATTACGGCCAGGAGGTTACGGAGTTCGACTCATCGGCAATGCAGATGCTGCTCGAGCACCCGTGGCCCGGGAACGTTCGCGAGCTCGAGCACGCCGTCGAGCGCGCCTGCCTGATGGCCAACGGTGGCAAGGTAACGGTGGACGATCTTGGCCTGCGGGAACGACGCGACGGCGCCGCGAGACTCGAACAGATGACCCTCGAGGAAGCGGAACGCTACCTCATCCAGAAGGCACTGAGCCGCGTCGACGACAACGTCAGCCAGGCGGCCGACGTGCTCGGTCTCAGCCGCAGCGCGTTGTACCGCAGGTTGCAGCGCTTCGGCCTGCACGCGGGCGAGGAATAGACATTGTAGATCGGTGCCCGGATGACACCGGGCGCAGCACGAAGCGCCGCACCTTCGTCGACCCATCCGGGAGGAATCTATGGGCGTGCGCGATCGGTTGAAACGATCGTTCAACTACGAGACCCGTGTCTTGTTGATCGCCCTGGCTTCCGGCCTGCCGGCCGTAGCGGTGGCACTGTTCCTGCTGTGGCGCGGCGGCTTCCAGCCCAAGTATCAGTTCACCGTCGCCGCCGTTATCGTCGTTGCCTGGCTGTCGCTCGCGGTCGCGCAGCGCGAGCAGATGATCCGGCCGCTGCAAACGCTGTCGAATCTGGTGGCGGCGCTGCTCGAGGGCGATTACTCGATCCGCGTGCGCGGCCAGAGCCGCGACGAGCCGCTGGGATTGGCCATCACCGAGATCAATCGGCTGGGCGAGATTCTCAGGGAGCAGCGGCTGGGCGCCATCGAGGCCACCGCGCTGCTCAACAAGATCATGGACGAGATCGATGTGGCAGTGTTCGCCTTCGACGACGACGACCACCTGCGATTGCTCAACCGCGGCGGCGAACGTGTCATCGGCCAGCCCCCGGACCGCATCATCGGCCGTAGCGCCGAGGCTCTCGGGTTGCAGGAGTGCCTCGAGGGCGAGGTGCCGCGCATCGCCGATATCGCCTTCTCCGGACTATCCGGCCGCTGGGAGATTCGCCGCATCCAGTTCCGCCAGGAGGGTCACGTACACCATTTGCTGGTGCTTTCCGATCTCACGCGCGCGCTGCGCCAGGAGGAACGGCAGGCGTGGCAGCGCGTCGTGCAAGTACTACGTCATGAGATCAACAACTCCCTCGCGCCCATCCATTCGCTCGCCGGCAGTCTCGACAGCCTGCTGCGCCGGGATCCCGAGCCGCCCGACATGCGCGACGATCTACAGCAGGGCCTCAGCGTGATCGCAGGCCGCTCGAAAGCGCTCAGCCGCTTCATGGCGTCCTACGCGAGGCTCGCACAGCTCCCTGAACCACGGCTTGCGCCCCTGGACGTGCGCGAATGGATCAGACGGGTGGTGGACCTCGAAACCCGTCTCGACGTGGAGGTAATCGCGGGCCCGCCGGTAAACGTGAACGCCGATGGTGACCAGCTCGACCAGCTCCTCATCAACCTCTTGGGCAACGCCGTCGATGCGGCGCTCGAGACCGGCGGCGGCGTGAGGGTGAGCTGGGCGCAGTTGAACGGCTATACCGAACAGCTCGAAGTACGCATCGATGACGAGGGTCCCGGCCTTCCCGACCGACGCAACCTGTTCGTGCCGTTCTTCACCACCAAGCCGCAAGGGTCGGGAATCGGGCTCGTGCTCAGCCGCCAAATCGCCGAGGTACACGGTGGCTCACTGACGCTGGAGAACCGCCGCCCCGGGCCGGGATGCCGCGTTCGGCTGCGATTGCCGACGGGGACGACGTAACCCGAGTTTCTCAACGGGTCGGGCGGCGTACGACGGGCTGCTCGCCGCGCTCGGCGATGAGACCCTGGATGCGTTCGACCATCCGTTTGCGGCGCGCCAAGAGAGCACCGACTTGAGTGCCGTTCAGGGCTCCAGCAAGTGCCTCCTCGAAGGCGCTGTCGGGAATCGTCTGCAGACGCTCCCACATGGTCTGCGGGATCGACATCACGTTGTCGATGTCGAGCAACCGCTTGTTGTACTGAAAGGCCTGCGTGTGATCGATCATCCACACGGTGCCGTCGGCACCGATCAAGAGGTTCCCGGGGTGGCGATCGACGTTGAAAACCAGGTTGTCGAAAGCCCAGATCGCGCTCATTTGCTCGGTCCATCGTTCGGGGACGTTGCCGCGGCTCTCGGAGAGCCCAGCGACCGAATCGACACCCTCAAGCCACAGTTGCAGGGAGCCCTGCCGGCCCCCGATCTTACGCAGCACGGTCGGCGGAATGTTGTCGAACCCGAGCATGCGGGCGACCACGTAGGCGCCGCGCTCGGAGCTCGCCCGATCGATGAGGTGGACCTGCCAGGTGCCACGAACCCATTCCCGCTGCCAGGTCCGTCGCACACTGCGGAAGACCGCGCGAGCCCGCACCCCGTCCTTCTCCAACAGCACCCTGAGCGGGTGGTTCTGGCTGCCGCCGATCTCCTCGGAGTCGATCACCGTCGCGGCGCGCAGGAATTCGACCGCATCCTCGTGGCTGTCGAAGGGCAGGGGCTTCCCGTCCGCGCCGAACCAAACGGGGTCGGGTACGTCACCGAGGGCGCTGGCTGTCCCGGCGAGAGACAGCAGCAGGGCAACCGAGAGTAACGAGGAGATTCGAGGCATCCGATTCATCTTCGAGCGTTTGGCGGGGAGCCTCTCTGAAATACGACGGTTCCGGGTCGCAGATAGTTTCATCTGTTTCTTTGCGGCGAACCGCAACGGAACGCTTGCCCCGGGGCGCGACTCCGGCAGGATAGAATCACCGGCGTGGGGCGAGACGTACCCCTGATGCAACACCTCCGCCCTTCCGCCCCCGACTGGGAACGTCCATGATGCAGCGATTCCTGCGGCTGGTCGCCATTCTCACCGCGGCACTGCTGACGACGTCGTGCGCCGGCGAAGGCTCCCGCGTGGCGTTCCTCAGCATCGGCACCGGCGGCACCGGCGGCATCTACTACCCGCTCGGCGGCGCCATCGCCTCGATCCTCTCCGCGGGCGACTCGAGCCGCCAGTACACCGCTGAAGTGACCGGAGGCTCCGTCGAGAACATCGCGCGCATCGCCCTTGGCCAGATCGACTTGGGGTTCGCCATCGGCACCTCGGCGCGGGCCGCCTACGACGGCGACGACACCGTGGCCGTGGCCGACCTGCGTATCGTTGCGCCGCTATACCCCAACGTGGCACACGTGCTCGTGCGCGACAGCGCCGGCATCGCGTCGGTGGGCGACGTCCGCGGCAGGTCGGTGTCGGTGGGCTCTGCGGGGAGCGGCACGGAGCAGTTCGCACGCCATCTGCTGGGCGCCTACGGGCTTGACTACGAGGCCATCGACGAGCGCTTTCTTTCGTTCTCCGAATCGTCGGCGGCGTTGCGCGACGGCGCCGTCGACGCCGCCATCTTCTCGGTGGGCTACCCCGCAGCCGCGGTGCTCGAAGCCACGACCAACGCCGCGGTACGTCTGTTGCCAGTGGAGCGCGAGGATGCCGAGCGGCTGCGCGCCGGCTTTCCTTTCTACCGGGTAGCGACGATTCCGGCCGGCGCCTACAACGGGCTCGACAGCGACCTGCCTACGGTGTCGGTAATGAACTGGATGGTAGGGCTCGAGGGCCTCGACGACGGCTCGGTAATCAGCCTGCTCGACGCTTTGCGTGACGATCGTGCGGCGCTCGTGCGGGTCAACGAGATCGCTCGGCAGATCGACCTCGCAGCGCTCGCGGACGCGCCGATCCCGCTGCACCCGGCAGCGGCGCGCTGGCTCGAGGAGAATCGCTAACGGCCCACCACGGAACAGTCGTTGAGCTCGATCGCAACGGGAACCTCGAGGACCCCGCATGGCGCGCGTACTGCTGCTGATGCCGACCAACACCTACCACGCGGCTGACTTCGTCGCCGCCGCCGAGCAGCTCGGCGTCGCCGTGACGGTGGGCACCAACGGCAGCCAGGCGCTGCAGACACTGACGCCAGGCTCGACGCTGACGCTCGACTTCGACGACCTCGGCGGCGCCACCGCAGCAATCGAAGAGAGCAACCGCGAATTCCCGTTCGACGCCGTGGTCGCGGCTG
>PVBE010925355.1_pt1 | contig 26569 bp, 28 predicted proteins | sample 1631181 | NCBI WGS metagenome assembly PVBE01 (sample SAMN08397723, study PRJNA350692) | Marine metagenome, whole genome shotgun sequencing project. | isolation source: water | place: Pacific Ocean | collected 2012-04
ATGCAGTTCTTATCGGGTTAGCTGTTGGTGGATTAATTGCTATGCTTACAGATTATTATACTGCAATGGGCAAAAAGCCAGTAATGGGGATTATTAAGAACTCTTCTACGGGTGCTGCTACTAATATTATTGCAGGACTTTCTTTAGGTATGATGTCTACTTTTGCACCGATCATTCTTTTTGCGGGTGCAATATGGGGCGCTTATGCATGTGCTGGTTTTTATGGTGTTGCTATTGCAGCATCTGCTATGATGGCTACCACTGCAATGCAATTGGCGATTGATGCTTTCGGTCCTATTGCCGATAACGCTGGTGGAATTGCTGAAATGTCTGAATTGGATCCTTCTGTGAGAGAAAGAACGGATATCTTGGATGCTGTAGGTAATACTACTGCGGCTGTAGGTAAAGGATTTGCTATTGCTTCTGCCGCATTAACTGCATTGGCATTGTTTGCAGCTTATGTGACTTTTACTGGAATTGATGGGATTAATATATTTAAAGCTAAAGTGCTGGCTGCATTATTTATTGGAGGAATGATACCTGTTGTTTTCTCAGCTATGGCAATGAGTTCTGTTGGAAAAGCAGCCATGGCAATGGTGAAAGAGGTAAGACGTCAGTTCAAAGAGATCCCTGGTATTATGGAAAGAAAAGCTGAGCCTGAATATGATAAGTGCGTAGATATTTCTACTAAAGCAGCGCTAAGAGAAATGATGTTGCCTGGTATATTAACAATTGCTGGTCCAATTATTATTGGGTTTTCCATGGGAGCAGAATCATTAGGGGCTTATATGGCTGGTGTTACTGTTTCAGGTGTTCTTTGGGCTATTTTCCAGAACAACGCTGGTGGCGCTTGGGATAATGCTAAAAAATCATTTGAGGCAGGAGTTGAGATAGATGGAGAAATGACTTTCAAAGGTTCTGAAGCTCACAAAGCTGCAGTTACTGGAGATACAGTTGGAGATCCATTTAAAGACACTTCCGGCCCATCTATGAATATTTTAATAAAATTAACTTGTTTAGTTGGATTGGTGATCGCCCCTATTTTAGCAGCAGATCATGGAAAATCTGAAAATGAAGAAGAAGCATCTGTTCAGCAAATCGAACAAATGCCTAATTCGGATAATCAGATTTATACTAATGCATTTGAGGTTAAATTATAATTTTAACAATAGATCATTTAAAATCCGGCTTAGGCCGGATTTTTTTTTAATAGCTATCTGTATATTTGATATATGAATCTAGTATTAGACATAGGGAATTCTTTTGCAAAGCTCGCGTTATTTAATGGTGGCGAGTTAGTAGAGAAATCCAATTGTTTAATAGAGGATTTAAATTCTTATCTAATAAAGAAGAAATTCGAAAAAGGAATAATATGTTCTGTCAATCACCTTGAATATTCAAAAGAAATTGTAAAAGAATATTCAGAGTTGCTGATTTTAAATCACCAATTAAAGCTTCCTGTTTTGAACTTATACAAAAGTCCTAAAACATTAGGATATGATCGATTGGCGAATGCTGTAGGTGCATTTTGTTTAAGCCCTGATCAAAATAATTTAATAATAGATATGGGTACCTGCCTTAAGTTTGATTTAATTAATGATCGAAATGAATACTTAGGAGGATCTATTTCTCCAGGTATTAAAATGAGGTATCAATCCTTAAATACTTTTACTGCAAAACTTCCGTTATTGGAAGATGTTAAAAAAACTGAGCTTATTGGAGCTGATACATCTAGTTCAATATCTTCAGGAGTCATAAATGGGCTGATGTCAGAAATTGAAAATATGATCAATATGTATAGAAAAAAGTATGCTCAATTGAATATTTATTTAACTGGTGGGGATGCTCAAGTATATATTTCAATTGCAGATACCCAAAAAAGTAGCATATTTGCACACGATTATATTACATTATTAGGACTGAATGCGATACTTAAAGAAAATGCAATTTAAATCTATAACTACATTATTGGGTGTTTCTGTTGGTTTGTCTTTTTTTAGCCAAAACCTCAATACATCCCCCTATACAAGGTTTGGATTAGGAGAGATCACTAAACCAATGACCAGTCATTATTTTGGTATGGGTGGGCTTTCTGTATCATTTTCAGATCATCAGCAGGTAAACATATCTAACCCTGCAACCTATTCTAATCTTAAAAAGAATAACCCAGTATTTGACTTAGGTATTACAGGTAAAATGTCAAACTATAGAGCAGAATCCAATGGTGAAATTAATTCAACTAATGGAAATAGTTTTTTATTGAATAATATGATTCTTGGGTTACCTGTTTCGAAAAGATGTGGAGTTACATTAGGGTTATTACCTTATTCAACCGTAGGTTACGATATATCTTCAAATACTATGCTTTCTGATGATACGGTTACTTATAATTATAAAGGAGATGGGAGTGTAAACAGAATTTTATTGGGAACAGGATATGATTTGATTAATAAGGGAGATACTACAAGATTTTCTGCTGGGGTTAATGCATCATATATATTTGGAACACTCAATAGAAATAATAGTGTGATTTTTCAGGAAAGTACTTTTTATAATTCTCGAGTTCATAATCGAATGACTTTAAGTGGGTTTTCTTTTGATGCGGGAATTCACTTTTATCAGGAAATAAAAGGTAAGTCTGAAAATGACAGATGGATCTATCAATTAGGAGCAACACAAACTTTCAGTACTGACATCAGCGCTAGAAGAGATTTTTATGCTTACTCGTTTATTTATAACTTTTCTGTACAGGAGATACCTAAAGACACAACTTATTCTTATGAGGATCAAGGTGGCAGCATTACTTTGCCAGATCATTTTTCTATAGGAATGAACTTAGGCCGAAATAAACAGGATAAAAATGTTTGGTCTATAGGAGCTCAATTTAATATATATAATTGGGATCTTTATAAGGAAGTTTTTGATAATATTGAATCTAATTATCAAGAACTATCCCAAATGAATGAGCTGATCATTGGTGGGAGAATTACCCCATCTTTAGAGTTTGATAGTAAAAACAAAAACACATTTGAGAAGTCAACTTATTCTTTTGGTTTGAGGTATGGTAATTCATTTATTAATATCAATGATCAACAATTAACCAATTATGGCATGACTTTTGGCATTTCAATACCACTTCTTAGCTCTCGTTCTTTATCGAGAATCAATATAAGCACAGAGCTTGGTAGAATGGGAACATTAGAAAATGAATTAATAGAAGAAAATTATTTAAAATTAGCTATTGGATTTAGTTTAGCCCCAGATACTAGATATGATAGATGGTTTAAAAAAAGAAAATATGATTAATAATAACATGAAAAACATCATTTTTATACTATCCTTATTCTTTTACAGCACATATTCCTCACAGGATTGCGTAGAACAGAATAAACCAAACTGGGGTAACGATAGCTTATCCTGTAGGCAAAATGTATCATTGTATTCTGAATTTCTAAAGCAAAAAAATTGGGATGACGCAAGTAAGGCATGGTGGAAAGCACAAAAAGTATGTCCAATGTATAAGCCTAATTTATATGCAAATGGTGCTTATATATATCGTAAGATGGCTTCAGAGAAAGTTAAAGAAAAATCAACAGATGCAAATTCTTATATAGATTCTTTGTTTATTATCTATGATCTTTGGATTGAAAATTTTGGTATTTGCGATGAAATAAAATTAAAATCAGCAAATGATATCATGAAATTTAAGCCAAAAATTGGGTTTGAAAAAGCTTTTCAAGATTATCAATCAGTATATGATTCAAATAAGGGCGCAATGTCATATGGTGATATTAAACTGTGTTTTTATTCGGTCATCTATATGTTTAATGATAAAAAAATAGATTGTGATGGCTTTTTAAATAAATACGAAGACATGTCTGATCTATGTGATATGAATATTAAAGCTGGAATTAAAGCTGATAGGTTTAAAAAAGTACAGATATTTTTAGATAATAGTATTAGCCAATGTGCAACTTGTGATAAGCTAGAAGAAATATATTCAGCAAAGCTAGCTAAAGACTCATCCAATATGGATTTAACTAGAAAGGTATTTAAGATGCTAAGCTCAAAGAAATGTACAGAGTCAACTTTTTATTTAAACCTATTAGATATTGTTTTAAATGATCCAGACAATCCTCCAACAGCTGAAGATCTTATAAATGCCGCACTTGCAGATCATAAAAGAAAAGAATACTCTATTGCAAAAGATAGGTTTCAAAGAGCATTAGAAGTATCTGATAGCGCTGAAGACTTAAAACAAAAATGTTATACCTATTTATATGATATAGCATATAAAAGAAACAATTATAATGAAGCTTTTAGATTAGCATCTTCAATTACTGACAATTGTGTGTCAAATGAAAAGAAAGCTTATGCTGTTGCCATGAGTGCAAGTAAATGTGGGTCAAGTCCTCTTGAAAAAAGTTTAATCTATTGTTTAGCGCTAGATTATGCTGAAAAGTCTTGTGGGAATGTAGGTTCTTCTACAATTAATTCATGGATTGGAGCTTTGTTGCCAATGCAGGAGTTGGTAATGATGAATGAGACTAAAGGGTCTACTCATAACGTTTCCTGCTGGAGTAAGTCTACTACTTTACGTTCAAAAGATTAATGTGTAAACCACTCTGTATAGTTATTTTTTTTCTTTTGAGCACTTTTGTTATCTCATCATGTGGTGATGAGCAGGTGAATAGTGTTTCTACATTAGATCAGCCTGATGAAATCACTTATTCTGTTACCATGTACTATTCTGATATGGGTAATTCAAAACTAAAGTTAGTTAGCTCTGAAGTGCATAGGTATGATACTAAGAATGAAACAATACTTGAATGCCCTAAAGGAATTGAGCTTACATTTTATGATTCTTTACAGCAAATAGAATCAGTTCTTGTTTCTGACTATGGGAAGTTATTTACAAATGAGCAATACTTGTTTGTTAAAGAGGATGTTGTCTTTTATAACAATAAAAAAGACACTTTGTTTACGGACCTTTTACATATTTATTTTAATAAAGACAGTCTATATACAGATCAGCAAGTTAAGGTATCTTCAGAAAGCGGAGTAGTATATGCTGAAGAGCTTGTAGCAAATAGTAACTTTACCTATTATCAATTATTAAACATTAAAGACAGTCATATCAAATATGAAGAATAAAAAATCAGGAATAGATAAAATAAAAAAATGGAATAGAATACTTGAGAAAGTATGGTTAGTTATTGCAATCTTAACATTGCTTTTATCTATAGTAATTGGATTTATTGATAACTGGGTATGGGAAAAAGTAGTTACTTACTTTTTGTTGTCAGGTTTAGCATGGGGTGTATATCTTATAAGGAGAGGGCTCCGCAAGAGATTAGATAAAAATAGTATTTCAACTGATAAATAGTTTAAATTTGATTAATCTTCAAATTACTTATGGATCAGGACGTACTTTTAATTCTGATAGTTATTATCGTTTCTTTAATTTTTTCAGCCTTTTTTTCTGGGATGGAAATAGCTTTTATATCTGCTAATCGTCTAAAGATAGAATTAGACAATAAAAAAGGTGGAGTAAAAGCAAGAGTATTGGCTTATTTTGCAAAGAAACCAGGTTGGTTTATTGGCGCAATGCTTATTGGGAATAACATCGCTTTGGTGATTTATTCATTGTATATGGCCATTGTGTTAAAACCATTGTTTTTTGAGTGGTTTAATCATGCCGGCTTGGTATTGTTATTTCAGACAGTTGTTTCTACTTTATTTGTGTTGGTTTTTGCTGAATTTATACCAAAAGCTATTTTTCGAATTAATCCAAATGGATTATTGAGTTTTTTGGCATTTCCATTGATGCTGTTTTATGGTATTTTATGGGTGCCTACTTTAATTGTAATAGGCCTTTCAGAAGGAATTTTAAGGCTTTTTATTGATAGAGATAACAAGGAAAATGATAAGATTGCTTTTGAGAAAGTAGATTTAGATAATTATTTAAATGAGATTACAAAGGATATTGAAGTTGAAGAGGAATTAGAGCATGAGGTGAAAATATTTCATAATGCATTAGGTTTTTCTCAGGTGATGGCAAGAGATTGTATGATTCCAAGAAATGAAATAGTGGCATTTGAAATAGAAGAGGATATTAAGGAATTAAAAAATAAATTTATTGAAACAGGGTTATCAAAGATCTTAATATACAGAGATGATATCGATAATATTATTGGATATGTGCATTGTCTTGAATTGTTCAGGCAGCCTAGTCATATAAAGTCAATTTTATTACCCATTAGTATTATACCAGAAAGTATCACTGCAAATAATATATTAGAGGAGTTTATATCTAAAAAAAGAAGCATTTCCGTTGTTGTTGATGAGTTTGGAGGAACCTCCGGGATGGTTACTATGGAAGATGTTATTGAAGAGATTTTTGGGGAAATTGATGATGAACATGACCTTGATGACATAACACATTATCAAGTATCTGAGTTTGAATTTGAATTTTCAGGTAGAGTTGAAATAGACTTCATTAATGAAAAGTATCGTTTAGATTTACCTGTAAAGGAAGATTATGAAACTTTAGGGGGAATGATTATAAATCATACTGAAAATATCCCTAAAAAAGGTCAGTTTATTTCTGTTGGTGATTTTAAAATTTTGATCAAAGAGGTATCAAATACTAGAATAGAATGGGTGTCTTTATTTGTAATTAAAGATGAAAAGAAAAGAGATTTTGATCAATAAAAGAAATGTTTAAAATGCTTTTTAATGAGGTAAGTTGTAGGGACAAAAGATGAGATCAGACCTATAACAAGTAATATTGTAGAGATCGAAAAAAGATCAACCCATTCTATATCAACTGGCCAATATGGGACTACAGAATTTTCAAGCTTTATTAGGTGATAATTTTTTTGAAGAAGACAAATTGCTACGCCAAAACAAAGGCCCAATATTCCACCAATCAAATTAATATAAAGACCTTCTTTAAAAAAGATATTCCTAATTAAGTTGTGAGTGGCTCCTAATGAAATTAAAGTTGAAATATCTTTTTTCTTATCTAATATCAGCATGGTTAAAGATGCAATAATGTTAAAAGTAGATAATATTAAGATGAAGATTAGAATAAGAAATACCATCCATTTTTCAGTTGCATTTGTTTTAAAAAGTAATTCATTTTTTTCAAAATTTGTTTTGATGATAAATTCATCTCCTATGATTTTTAGTAGTTCATTTTTAACTTTGTTGACGTCTGAATTGCCAGCAACTTCCAACTCAATAGAAGTTATTTCATCATTATAATTAAGTAGATTTTGAGCAAATTCAATTGGCACAATAAAGGTTTGATAGTTTAATTCTGGATTAATGTTGAAAACGCCTCCTATAGTAATTGGTTCGTACTGTAAAGCAGTAGTATCTTTATTGCTAAGCTTTTCATTTCTTAAAAGGCCATATACTTTTATTGTTGAGTTTAAGTACCCATTAAGTTGAAATTGCAGGCCAATACCTATAATAGCTTGAGGTATGTTGTTGTTATAGAGGTTGCTTTTCCCTTTATCTAAAGAAGAGTTGATCTGACAGATTTTTTCATAAGAAGCTTCTACTCCTTTCATGGTAGCAGTTACCCATCTATCTTTTTTATTATTCATCCCACCTTCTTTTTTAAGCATGGTTATTTCTTCAATAACTCGACTTATGTTTGAAATTTCACTGAAGCTATTAAGCTTTGATATTAAAACAGAATCAGCAATGAATGTTTTGCCCTTTTTCGGGGTGATAATTAAATCAGCATTGTGCTCACTATATAAGCTAGCAACCAACCCTTCTATCCCGTTAAATCCACTCAGAACTATTACCATAGATGCTGAGCTAACAAATATCCCTATTACAGAAATAAAAGAAATAATATTAATTATGCTTTTAGACTTTTTTGATAAAAGATATCTGCGCGCTATGAATCTTGAAATATTCACTATTGTGTCGAAAATAGTTAAAGTGTCTGTAATATTTTAATCAATTAAGCGAAATATTTTGCCAGGTAGTTGTTGAATTACTCCTTTTATCTCAAGTTGAGTAAGACTAATATTTATAAGGTTGATATTCTGATTTAAATGAAAGCATAATTCATCAATAGATAAATTGCCATAGTTACTAATAACAGTTATTATTTTTAATTCAAAAGCATTAAGGTCATGGTTATGATTTAAGGGTTTTGTTTTTTTAACATTTTCTTTCCATCCCATCATGGCAATAAATTCTTCAGCAGAGTCAATTAAATGGGCTTCATTGTTTTTTATCAATAGATTGCAACCTTTAGATTTTTCTGAAAACACATTTCCTGGTAATGCAAATACATCTTTATTATAAGAATTTGCAATTCTTGCTGTTATTATGGATCCACCTTTTGTTGGTGATTCAGCAATAATAGTAGCATTAGAAATACCAGCAATTATTCTGTTTCTTTTTGGAAATGAGTACTTGCTCGGTTTAGTAGTTGATGGAAATTCACTTATTAGTAAGCCTTTTTCTTGTATTTCCTTTGATATTTTTGAATGACAAGAAGGATATATATATCGATGGCCATGACCTAGAACAGCGATCGTTTGAAGTTGATTTTTTAAAGCATAACTATGTGCATTGTAATCTATTCCAAAAGCTAATCCGCTTACAATGGTCACATTGTAGGTAGATAACATCTCGCATAAAAGTTCACAGAATTTAATACCATAATGCGTGCAGTTCCTTGTTCCGACAATAGAAATCATTCTGTTGTTATATGCTTTTCCGTTACCTCTGCAATAAAGCACTTGTGGTGCGTCCTTACATTCTTTTAGTTGAATTGGATATTCTACATCTGAATATGATATAATTTTAATGTTGTTTTTATAGCAGTAGTTTAATTCGATTTCAGCATCTTTAATAAGATCATTTGAAGATTTAATATTTTCGTATAACTGATTGTTATAAATGCCTAGAGACATAAAATCTGTTTTGCTGGCATTGATGATGTTTTCAGCAGAATTGAACTTATTAATTAGCTTTCTTAAGATGGCTGGCCCCATGCTTTTAACCTGTAGTAAGGCGATTTGGTAAAGTTGTTCTTTATGTGTTTTCAAGTTTGAATGTTTTTAGCAAAACAAAGAGGTTAAAACATAATTTTTTTACGTAATTATAGATAAAAGCAAAAAAGATGTATATTTGCAACTGATTTAAATAAGATGATTAATTAAAAGAGGGGACGAAAGTCCCCTCTTTTTGTACAAAATGATTAAAAAAGAAAAAATAATAGAACTGGCTAATCAGCGAATTGAAGAATTGAATAATGGCAGCTATTTAGTAGATGTTAATATTAGTTCAAGTAATTCTATTGTTGTTGAAATGGATAATTTAAATAATAGTGTTTCTATTAATGATTGTGTGTCAGTTTCTAGAAATGTCGAACATAACCTTGATAGGGAGGAAGTTGATTTTGAATTAAAAGTTACTTCACCTGGATTAGATCAGCCGTTTAAAGTGATTAACCAATATTATAAAAACATTGGCAGAAGAGTGAAGATAGTTCACCTAAATCATGGAAGCTCTGAAGGGGTTTTGAAAAAGGTAACTGACCAGGAAATCACTTTGCAATGGGAAGAAAAAGAGCGATTAGAAGGTAAGAAGAAAAAAATAAAAGTTATTAAGGAAAAAACCATTAATTATAAAGAGATAAAAGAAACAAAACTTATTCTCTCATTTAAATAAAAAGAAACAAATGAATGCTGTAGATTTAATTGAATCATTTTCTGAGTTTAAAGAAATGAAAAACATAGATAGAGTAACTATGATGCGTATAGTTGAAGATGTTTTCAGGTCGACACTCAAAAGAAAATATGGTACTGATGAACATGTAGATGTTATTATTAATCCTGATAAAGGCGATCTTGAGATATGGCTTAATAGAGAAATTGTTCCAGATAATGAGGTTGAAGATGAAGGAACTCAGATATCTTATTCAGAGGCTTTAAAGATAGAACCAGATTTCGAAGTTGGTGAAGAAGTTTCTCAGGAAATTAAGGTAGAAGATTTTGGTAGAAGGAATATTCTTTCTTTAAGACAGAATTTACAATCTAGAATCTTAGAATTGGAGAAAGATAGTGTATATAAAAAATACAAGGAACGAGTAGGTGATATAATTACTGGAGAGGTATATCAGATATGGAAAAGAGAGATCTTGATTCTTGATGATGATGGAAATGAGTTGATTCTTCCAAAATTTGAACAGATACCATCTGATTATTTTAGAAAAGGGGATACCATTAGAGCAGTTGTGCTAAAAGTTGACTTAAGAAACAATACGCCTGTTATTATTCTTTCTAGAACAGCACCAGAGTTTTTAGAACGATTATTTGAATTAGAAGTTCCTGAGGTTTTTGATGGATTAATTACAATTAAAAAGATCGTTAGAGAACCTGGAGAAAGAGCTAAAGTTGCAGTTGAATCATATGATGATAGAATTGACCCTGTTGGAGCATGCGTAGGGATGAAAGGATCAAGAATACACGGTATTGTTCGTGAATTAAGAAATGAGAATATTGATGTTATCAATTGGACAAACAATACTCAGCTTCTTATTCAGAGATCTTTAAGTCCTGCTAAAATATCTAACATGACCATTAAAGATGAGAATAGAGTTGAAGTGTTTTTGAAACCTGATCAAGTTTCATTGGCAATTGGAAAAGGGGGGCATAATATTAAGTTGGCGTCAAAATTAACTGAGTATGAGATCGATGTTTATCGAGAAGGTGCTGAGGATATTGATGATGTTGATTTAGATGAATTTTCTGATGAAATAGATAGTTGGATTATAGATTCTATAAAATCTATAGGGTGCGATTCTGCTAGAAGTGTTCTAGAAATTTCTGAAGAGGATCTTGTTAAAAGAACAGATCTTGAAGAAGAAACAATTGCTGAAGTACTCAAAATCCTAAGATCTGAATTTGAATAAATAAATAATTATCGATTTTAAAGAAAACATGGCTGTAGTAAAAAGACTAAGTAAAGTTGCAAAAGAATTAAATGTTGGGATTTCAACCATCGTTGATCATTTAGATGAAGTAGGTAGAGGGATAGGTTCTAACCCAAACACTAAAATTGATGAGGAGTTATATCTTCTTTTGCTTAAAGAATTTCAGAGAGAAAAATTTGAAAGGGAAAAAGCAAATGAAGTGAAATTGGATCATGATGAGATGAAGGTGATTACTATGAGCGGAGCTGAAGTCAAAGAAGAAACAGCTAAAGAAGAAAAACCAAAAGAAAAGCAAGTAATCAAAGCAGAGGCTGTTAAGCTTACAGGGCCTTCTGTTGTTGGGAAAATAGACATTGAGAAAAAGAAAGCTAAACCAAAAGAAGAGCCAAAACAGGAAGAGCCAAAACAGGAAGAGCCAAAACAGGAAGATCTGAAAGAAGAACAGAAGCCAGTTAAAAATGAGGAACCTCCTGTAAAGCCTGTAGAAGAGGTGCAAACTATAAAAGCTGAAGCTAAGAAGCTTACAGGGCCTACAGTTCTTGGGAAAATTGAACTTCCAAAAGAAAAAGCTAAACCAGCACCTAAAAAGAAAGAAGATGCTGATAAAACAAAAAGGAAAAGGAAAAGAATAAAGAAAGTAAATGTAGAAAAAGCAGGTAAAAGAGCAATTCAGGAGCATAGAAAGGCAAAAAAAGGAGGTGATCAAAAAGCTGAAGTTTCTGAAGAAGAAATCCAAAAAGAAATTAGAGACACTTTAGCAAGGTTGAGCAGTAAGGGTAAATCAAAATCTGCTAAGCTAAGAAGAGAAAAAAGACAGGCTGTTTCTGAAAAAATGGAAGAGGAGGTCATCAAGGCAGAGCAGGAAAAAAATATATTAAAGCTTACTGAATTTGTTACTGTTTCTGAATTAGCAACAATGATGGACCATTCTCCTACAGAAGTAATAGGAACTTTAATGTCAATAGGGATCTTTGCTTCTATAAATCAACGATTGGATGCTGAGACACTTACTATGGTAGCTGAAGAGTATGGGTTTGAAGTTGAGTTTGTTAGTACTGATGTGACTGATCTTGTTATTGAGGATGAGCAAAATCCTGATGAAATGATTGCAAGACCTCCCATTGTTACAGTGATGGGTCATGTTGATCATGGTAAAACCTCTTTATTGGATTATATAAGAAGTGCAGAAGTAACTGCTGGAGAGGCTGGGGGTATAACTCAGCATATAGGAGCTTATTCTGTGAGTCATAATAATAAACAGATTACTTTTTTAGATACTCCTGGTCATGAAGCTTTTACTGCTATGAGAGCAAGAGGAGCACAAGTAACAGATGTTGCCATTATAATTATTGCAGCAGATGATAAAGTGATGCCTCAAACAAAAGAAGCAATTAATCATGCTCAGGCAGCAGGTGTGCCAATGGTATTTGCCATAAATAAATGTGACAGGCCTAATGCAAATCCTGATAAGATCAAGGAAGAATTATCTGCAATGAATATTCTTGTTGAGGATTGGGGAGGTAAATTTCAAAGTCAAGAAATTTCTGCAAAGTCAGGAGATGGGATTGAAGAATTACTTGAAAAAGTATCATTGGAAGCAGAATTATTAGAATTAAAAGCTGACCCTACAGTTAATGCAGTTGGAACAGTAATAGAGGCTTCTTTAGATAAAGGTAGAGGTTATGTGACTACTCTTTTGATACAATATGGAAATCTTAAAATTGGTGATTCAATTTTAGCAGGTAAGGAATATGGTAAAATTAAAGCCATGCATGATGAGTATGGTCGAACAGTTGATGTAGCTGGACCATCTAAACCAGTATCTATTTTAGGTATGAATGGTGCAGCAAGTGCTGGAGATACCTTTAATGTAATGAAAGATGAAAAAGAGATTAAACAGATCGCTTCTAAACGTCAGCAATTACAAAGAGAACAAGGATTAAGAACAACTAAGCATATCACATTAGATGAGATAGGAAGAAGAATAGCTTTAGGAGATTTCCAGGAATTGAATATTATTGTAAAGGGTGATGTTGATGGATCTATAGAAGCACTTTCAGATTCTTTATTAAAATTATCTCATGAGACCATTCAGATCAACATTATCCATAAGGCCGTTGGTCAGATTACAGAGTCTGATATATTACTTGCATCTGCTTCAGATGCCATTGTAATTGGATTCCAAGTAAGACCTTCTTTAGGAGCAAGAAAATTAGCAGAGAAAGAAGAAATTGATGTTCGTTTGTATTCTATTATATACAAAGCCATTGAGGAGATCAAAGAAGCTATGGAAGGAATGCTATCGCCAGAATTTAAAGAAGAAATTATGGGTACTGCTGAAATTCGTGATGTATTTAAGATCACTAAGGTAGGTACAATTGCAGGGTGTTATGTTACTGAAGGTAAGATGAACAGAAATAATAATGTTCGCGTTATTAGAGATGGAATTGTTATCTATACAGGGGCACTTGGTTCATTGAAAAGATTCAAGGATGATGTAAAAGAAGTACAGCATGGATATGAATGTGGTCTAAATATAGACAAGTTCAATGATATTAAAGTTGGAGATGTAGTTGAAGCCTATGAGGAGGTTGAGGTTGCAAAAAAGCTGTAGATCATTTTCTGTCATTTCCATTGGAAGGGTTGAAAAAATACCTAAGATCAAGCGTAAGATAGTTCCCGTTTAAAAAAACAGGATCAAATTTTGTACTTAAGTTATCTTCATAATAGTATCTTAATTGAGTAGCGGTGATTTCATTAAAAGGAGTATTTAATGACGCGCCTATATAGAAATAGCCAATATCTTTTGTGCGTATTTCTAAGCCAAGGTTCGACAAAAAGGAAGCATTAATCCACCTTGCTCTTTCAGAATAATGATCGATATAGTTATTTTCACCTTTACTAGCTACATCAGAGGCATAAAAGTTTATTCCAAAACCTATAGAAGCATTCATATAAACGAATTCACCGATTCTAATATAGATCAAGCCTTGGACAGGCAATTCATAGCTTATAAAACCAAAATCTGCTGTATCAGAAGCATATTCATAGCTGGAAGAACCAAAAATATTATAATTTCTTCTAGTGTAGTTTATGCCTGACTCTAAAGATATAGATTTTGTTAATCCTTGCCTAACTACCATTCCGAATGAGTATCCTAATTTTGATGAAAGGTCTAGGGTTGCATATTCATTATTTAATTGAATGGGGCCAGCTCCAAAATAGTTGATAGGGATGATGGGCTTCACCTGAATTCCAACTGTAGTTATCCCAGCTTGTGAATGAATTGTGTTATAAATAAAAAAGGGTATAACAACAGATTGCAATAATGATATGATAGGGAATTTAAACAATATTAAGATTTATCTGGTTATAATTGTAAACGAAGGATAATCATCTTTGTTATTTATATGTATTGTAATAATATGATATAAAAATAAAAATAGCGATTACAATGACTAACCCAAAGAGAATATATTTTATTGAAGAGTTTGAGAAAATTGGATTTCTGTATTTTCCGATGGCAGTATAATTTAATTTCTTAACTAATTTAAGATCTGTTTTTCTTATTCCGTACAAATACAATTCTCCTTTTTCTGTATCCTCACTCCCCTTTTCATAGTTAATATTTTTTTCTGCAATTAAAGCTTCAAAATGATCAGCTTCTTCTTTTTTTCTAAAAAAAAATACCTTATAGGCTTTATTGGTAGGATGGTCTCTATGATTGGTAACTTGTAAGAAACCTTCATTCATGTCGTCAAGTGCCATTTTGTTATTTATTGATCCATTTTGTTACGTATTCAATAGGTTTGCGTTGACCTAAAGGCCATTCTTGGGAAGGGTAACCAATGTATATTAACCCTAAGCATTTATCTTCATTATTTAGTTGTAAAAAGCTATTCATATGTTTGCTGTAAATTAATTCAGGAGTGGACCAAAATGTCCCTAGACCATAAGCTGTAGCTGATAGTAGTATATTTTGTACGGCACAGGCAACAGCTTCAATTTCTTCAGTTTCAGAAATTTTTTTTAATGGATCTCTTGTCATTGATACAGTGATGATTGCAGATGATAGTAAAGGACGAGTAGATAGCTTATGATGTTTAGATTCAATATAGGACTTGCCTTTATAGAGTGCTGTATAAATCCCTCCCAAAGTATCGCTTAGCGTTTTTCTTCCATCTTCTGTAAATACATGAAATCTCCATGGTTGTGTTTTACCATGAGTGGGTGCCCATATGGCACTATTCAGTAATTTTTCAATGACATCTTTTTGTACACTCCTAGATGAGTATTTTTCAGGATAGATAGTTCTTCTATTTTTAATAACCTCTAAGATTTCACTTAAATTATACTTCATAATTTTTTTATGATATTATAGTTTTTAAACCCTCCTATAACATTTCCATTCAAAAATGTATTTTCAATAAAAGTTAAAAATCGGTATTTGACTTTCTCGTGTTTATGAGGGGGTCTTGATCTTTTTTTATTACCTGTATATTGTAATTTCGATGACCAATTGAATTTACCTATCCAGCTTTCCATGGTTGCAGGATGCGATCCTTTATAAGTTTGTAGTTTTTGTAAAGGTCCATAGTCATATTCAGTAGATATTTTTGATATGATTTTTTTTGCATCCTTTCCGTGATATGAGGTAGAACTTGATTTCCTTTTTGTTGACATTAGCTCAGGAGGTCTTACATATCCGTAATGATAAATGTTTATGTTTAATTGAATTACATTCAGCTTAATACCATCTTTCATGTTCATATAATCATCAAAAGATCCTTTATTCCATTTTGAAAACTTCCTGAAAGACTGAGCATCTTTCCATGAATGAAATGCTGGAAGATTTCTGATGATTCTTATTTCTTTTTTATACCAGGTATGGCTATTGTGATAATGCTGATAATCGCCCCAAAAATGTAAATAGTTAAACAAAAAACCTTCAACATCATTATCATCAATATGATCTACACACGCTTTTTTAATGATTTGAAGATCATTTTCATGAACAGCTTCATCACATTGAAGATAAAATAACCAATCTCCGGTACAATGCTCTTTTGCAATGTCAGTTTGCTCAGCAAAGATTGTATTCTTAGGGAATTGATTAATATCCCATGTTGTATGGATAATTTTTATTTTATCTGAATTTATTGATTGAATAATCTTTAACGTGTTGTCATCTATGTCATTATCTCCAACAGCAATAATAAACTCATCACAAATTGTTAATATAGAAAGAATAGACTCTCTAGCAGGAATATATAGTTTCTCAGCATTTTTTATAAAAGTAAATCCGCTAATTTTCATTATTAATGACTTGCTGCCTGTAATTATTACGACAAAATTATAAAATGATACCTTTGTTCAACATTTTTGTGTTCTATGATGCAAAAGATATCAGCAATAATACCAACATATAACGAAGAGCACAATATAATTGCAGCTATTGAGTCTGTTTCTTGGGCTGATGAAGTGTTGGTTGTAGATTCATTTAGTACAGATCGAACAGTTCACTTAGCAAAGGAAAAAGGGGTTAAAATAATTCAGAGAAAATATCAATATTCAGCATCTCAAAAAAATTGGGCGATTCCTCAGGCTGAGAATCAGTGGGTATTGTTACTTGACGCTGATGAAAGAGTTCCAGAAAAACTCAAAATTGAGATACAAAACACCCTTAATCAGGACTCAAATAATGATGCTTATTGGATTAAAAGGCAAAATTTTTTCATGGGCAACAAAGTGAGGTTTTCTGGATGGCAAGGAGATAAAGTAATACGTCTTTTTAAAAGGGATGTGTGTAGGTATGAAGACAAGAATGTACATGCAGAGATAATTTGCAATGGAAGAGTTGGTTTTTTAAATGAAAAGCTCTCACATTTTACATTTAAAGATATTTCTCATTATTTAGAAAAATGGGATAGATATTCATCTTGGAGCGCTAAGGATCATTTTGAAAAAGGTCAAAGACCTAACTTATATCATTTCATTTTAAAGCCAGGTTTTAGATTTTTTAGAGATTATATTATTAGATTAGGAGTGCTAGATGGCTTAACAGGATTAATTATCTGCTCTTTATCTAGTATGGGTATATTTATGAGGTATTTAAAGCTCAAACAGATCATTAATGATCAAAAAAAAGGTTGACTTTAAATACATTTAAAATAATCAAATGGCTCTAAACAATTTTTACATCTATAGAGAGCTTTGCAGGCAGTTGAGCCAAATTCACTGATAACCTCTGTGGAACTTGAATTGCATTGAGGACAGTTTACGTTTATTTCTTTTTTGTTTTTTGGAGGAGCAATGCCGTATTCTTTTAATTTTTGTTTTGCCTGATTACTTAACCAATCTGTAGTCCATGCTGGAGAATAAATCATTTTTATTGTAATGTTCTTATATCCTTGCTGTTTTAGATTTGAAACAATTTCATTTTCAAATAACTTCATTGCTGGACATCCAGAATAGGTAGGAGTAATGGTTATTTCTATACCATTTTTAGTTACATCAACATTTCTTACAACGCCTAATTCAACAATATTAATTACTGGAATCTCTGGATCAGGCACCGATTTTAATAGTTGCCATATCTGCTTTTTTATGTCCTCAATTGCTAATGACATTATACAATGTTTATCTTTTTTTTACCACTTTGCTTCTGGATAAGCTCTTTGGAGGAATTGCATGTCTGACAAAATATGCCCTAAATGCTCAGTGTGAATGCCCTCTTTACTTCCTTTGGTAAAATACTTAGAATCAGGTATAACAATATTTGAACTATCTAATGTTTTAGTTATTTCAGAAAACCATTTTTCTTGAACCTTTTTAAGGTCGCAACTTATTTCAATAGCTAATAAAGAAGTGTCAACATTGTCAGCTTCAAATAGCTCACCTGTATACATCCATAGCGCATTAACAGCATCTTGGATTTTATTATGACTTTCATTTGTGCCACCCCCTAAACTAATTACCCAATGCCTACTATGGCGTAAATGATAGGTAACTTCTTTTAGTGATTTTGCACAAATGGCTGCCAATTTCTCATCCTTACTTTTAGATAACATTTCATATAAAAAGTAATTATAAGAGTCAGTGAAAAACTGTCGCACTATAACATAAGCAAAATCCATATTTGGATACTCAGATAATTGAAAGTTATAAAAGTGTCTTTCATTTCTGTGGTAAGCTAAATCATCCTCTGTTCTACCTTTGTTTTCTAATTCGGTACAGTATTTATAAAAGCTGCTGGCTTGCCCTAATAGATCTAGTGAAATGTTAGTTAAAGCAATATCTTCCTCTAGAATTGGTCCTTTTGAACATAATTCTGCAAGACGGTGTGATAATATTAAATTATTATCAGCCATTCTTAAACAATACTGAAAAAGTAATTCTTCTTTATTCATCTTTTAATTTTTATCACATGTGTTTTACACCTTTAGGAACTTCATAAAATGTTGGGTGTCTATATATTTTGTCATCAGAAGGGTCAAAAAATGATTCTTTATCACCAGGAACTGAAGATACAATTGTTTCAGCAGGTACGACCCATATACAAACAGCTTCCTTTCTTCTGGTATAAAGATCTCTTGCATTTTGCAAAGCCATCTCACTTTCAAAAGCATGTACGCTTCCAGCATGCTTAAATGCTGCACCTGGCTTAGATTGAAGAAATACTTCCCATAATTTACCTTGATTATCACTCATTTTTCTAAATTTTAGTTGCTAATTTTTTCTTTTTCACATATTCTTGAACTCCATTTCTAACCCACTCTCCTTCTTTATGTGCTTTTATATGATTGGCTAATCGCTCCTTGTTACAAGGGCCATTGCCTTTGATGACTTCATAAAATTCATCCCAGTTGATTTCACCAGTATCATACGATTGCTTTTCTTCATTCCAGCTTAAATCTGGATCAGGTACTGTTAGCCCAATAAACTCAGCTTGTCCTACAGTCTTATCAATAAAACGTTTACGTAATAAGTCGTTAGATTCTCTTTTTATTTTCCATTTTAATGCTCTTTGAGAATTTGGAGAATCATTATCTTTAGGACCAAACATCATTAAAGATGGCCACCACCATCTATTCATCGCATCTTGTGCCATTTCTTTTTGGTCGTCTGAACCAGACATCATATGGCACATTATTTCATACCCTTGTCTTTGATGAAAGCTTTCTTCTTTACAAATCCTAACCATTGCTCTTGAGTAAGGGCCGTATGAGGTTCCTTGAAGGGATACTTGATTTACAATTGCTGCACCATCAACTAACCACCCTATAGCACCTATATCTGCCCATGTTAATGAAGGGTAATTAAAAATACTTGAATATTTTGCTTTACCTTGATGAAGCCATTCTAAAAATTGATCCCTACTTACACCTAAAGTTTCTGCTGCAGAGTATAAGTATAAACCATGTCCTCCTTCATCTTGAATTTTAGCAAGTAAGATCATCTTGCTCCTTAAACTTGGTGCGCGTGTCACCCAATTTCCTTCAGGTTGCATTCCAATAACTTCAGAATGCGCATGTTGAGTCATTTGTCTGATTAAATGAGTTCTGTATGCTTCTGGCATCCAGTCTTTAGGCTCAATTTTAATATCAGCATTAACTTTTGCTTCAAAATCTATTAATAGTTGTTTCTCATCTTTCATACGAATGTTTGTTAAGTTGTTAGTAGATTATATTTTTCTAAATTATCTACTCCCCAATTTTTCAATTCATCTTCACTCCATAAATCAGGAAAAAATATTCTCTTCTGATATTTTGGATGCATGTATTTTTTCCAATCACTTCCTCCAGTAGCTTCAGCTTCATCTTCACCGCTATCTAGATATTTTGCTGCTGCATCATAATGTGCCATTACCCAAAGAATATTTACGGTGTGATCATAATGACGCATAGCATTAATTAGCTGAACATTTTTTTGTACTTCTAAAGGTAAAGATTTAAATTTTGACCAAATGTTTCTTGTGTTATATGTTTTCATAAATACAATAAAATCATCCATGTATCTTTTTTCAAAAAGTTGAATTAAAGTTGATTTTTTTCCTGTTTTATGATCTTTTCCTGCTGCTTGCCAGTATAAATGATCATATGCATGTGTAAATGGAGTATTCCGATCAATAGTTTTACGATACCTATAATCAATTAGATTTATTAACTCAGTTGAAGCAAATTCAATCATTCTATATTGAGCGCTTTGAAAACCACTTGCTGGAGTTAAGGTGTCTCTAAATTGCATATATTGCTTAACGTCCATACCTTCTCCCATTATCTCAAAAGAGGATGATAGCATATCAAAATATCTACTTATTCTATATAGCCGATCTGAGAAGAAATCGACATCTAGGTTTTCTTTAAACGCTACCTGCTCTATCTCCCAAAGTATCATTTTGAAAATTATCTCATTAATTTGATGATACATTATAAATACCATCTCATCTGGTAAGTTGGTTCGTTGAACCTGTAGGTTTAATAAAACATCAGTTTGAATATAATCCCAATAGGTCATGGGTTTAGAGTGTAATAATCCTCTTAAATGAACATCTACATCTTGTCCAATAGATTCATATTTAGTTTTTAATTTATTATAGATTTCATTTTTCATATTAGTTATTTAGTTACCGCATTAACATTGTAGCCTATATTGAATAAAGTATTTTTAATAAGGATATAATGTTTATTAAGGTTAATTCCTTGAATATTTATTTGTTTTAAATTTGGGTTACTGTCAACTTTTTTAACAAACGCTAATTTCAACAACCGATTTTCAATTACATTATAATTGATATGTTTTTCATTATGGTTTATTAAAAAAATCACCTCACCTGTTTATTGTTATTTTAATCTTTATAAATTGAGTGTATTAAATCATCTATTTTGTTATTAGCAAATAGGTCATTTATATTATGATTACTAATGATGTTCTTTATGAAAATGTCTTGTTCTTTGCCTTTTTTATGAGCAATAGAGTACGGGATGCTGGAGAAAGACACTTGTGAATATAATGGTGTGTGTTTTTCTGGATAAAGTTCTTGTATTCGTCTTTCAAATTTTTGTTGCATTAGAAATTCAGGTTTAGCAACATGATCTCTCATTATATGGTAGTTGTCTAATGACAGATCTTGAACACCATCGCCCTCAGGCTTTCTTATTTTTTGATAGGCATTAAAAATCTCATGCCAATTGTCATTGTGTTTTTGTATTAATTCCCACATAACGGTACAGTCTTCAAATCCACAGTTCATCCCCTGACCATAAAAAGGAACTGTAGCGTGAGCTGCATCTCCCATTAAAGCTGTTTTGCCATGTGTCCATGGATAACATCTAATTAAAGCTAAAGAAGATAAGGGATACTCTTCCCAAACATCAGATATATTGGGAATAATATTGTGAAAGTCAGGAAAGATGGTTTGAAAAAAATACTCAACATCTTTTTTAGTTTTTAGCTTATCAAATGAGTATTTATGATTTTCAAAGGGCATGAATAAAGTGCATGTGAAAGAGCCATCTTCATTTGGAAGAGCAATTAACATAAATCTACCTCTAGGCCAGATGTGTAATGTGTTTTTGTCTAATTTATAAGAGCCATCTTCATTTGCAGGCAACAAAATCTCTCTGTATCCATCTTCGATATATTGCTGGCTAAAATTAAACCTATCAAGTTTCTGCATGGCATTATATCTTATAGCAGAAAAGGCACCATCTGCTGCAAAAACCACATCAGATTTCAATTCTCCAGTTTCTCCAGTTGAAGTATCTTTATAATAAACAATTCCTTGTTCTAAGTCTGCATCAATACACTGTTTGTTAAATAAAATTTCTGCATCCCCGTACTTTTCAGCAATATCCATCATTTTGCAATTAATACCACCTCTTGAAACAGAGTAAATTGCTTGATCTTTTTGTCCGTATGGTTGATAGGTTAGGTTCCCCTCTAAATCATGCATTGTTCTTCCGTACATAGGAATAGCAATTTTTTGAATCTCTTTCTCAACGCCTACTGCTTTAAATGCATTCCAGCCTCTTTCAGACAATGCTAGATTAATTGATTTACCAGCTGAAACCTTTTCTTTCCTTAGGTCATCTCTCATTTCAAGAATTCGAACTTTATAACCAGCTTTTGATAAATATACTGCCCATAATGATCCAACTAACCCAGCTCCAACTACAGTTGCTTTTTTCATTTAATTTTCTTTTAGTTTAGGTATTTCTAATACTGTTCCGCATTTAGAACATGTTCGCAAAGAAAGGTCATCATAAAATAATTGCATTAATCTTGGTAATTGTTCTACAATATCATCTAGATGAAATGTTGCTTTATATAATTCTTGGTTGCAGCTTTTGTTGTCGCAGAACCATATGCATGCATCAGGCTCATTTTCAGTTCTCTTCCTTTCAACTACAAGTCCTATGGTGTTAGGACCCCTTTGAGGAGAATGTGGGATTCTAGGTGGTAAAAGAAAAATATCACCTTCTTTAATATCTATTACTCTAACTTTTCCGTCTTCAATAATAGGTAATTGCATATCTCCTTCAAGCTGGTAAAAAAACTCTTCTCCTTCATTGTAATGAAATTCTTTTCTTGCATTTGGACCACCAACAACCATAATAATAAACTCTGTATCTTCATACACAACTTGGTTTCCAACTGGGGGCTTTAATAAATGCCTGTGCTCATCAATCCATTTTTTAAAATTAAAAGGTGCTTTTATCATAATTTATGTTTTTAAACTGCAAGGTTGTTTTATTTTATAAAAGTCATCAAATTCTTTATTGACACTTATAACATTATTAATTCTTTTAATATGTAGATTCCTTTCTATTAAGGGGGGGGTGAAAGTCGCTTCTCCATTTGACTTTGTATAGGAAGATGTCTCTTTTAAACAATTTGTGAAGCGTTGTGTTATATACATATTAGTAGATTATGTTTTTAATGTTTTTTAAATAAAAAAGGATTAAATAAATTTTTAAAGAATGTATTGTAATGTGCATCCTCATTTCCTAATCCAAATTTGATTTTTTTTATATCTTTTGATTTAATTAATGTGCCAAAAAGCCAATCCCATATTGCAAGTTTAGCTCCTAAGTTTTTATCATAATGTTTTACATCATTACTGTGATGAATTTGATGTTGGAATGGGCTAATAAGTATGTTTTCTAACCAGTTCCAATATTTTAATTTAACATGTGAATGTCTTAAATTTGATCCATACATTAAAAACAAGAAACTCAAGAAATTAACGCCAAAAAATGTAATAGGCTTAATAGGAAATGTAGTTAAATAAAGGAATAAACCACTAGTGAAAGACAACACAAATAACCCACGAATATTATTAATAATTAATTCGATAGGATGAATTCTGTATTGGGTTACTGGGTTTAAAGTTGTTGCTGAGTGATGGACTTTATGGAATCTCCACAAAAATGGTATTCTATGCATTAGGTAATGCACAATATAGCTTAGTAAATCCCCTAATAGAGTAATTGTAATGGTGAAAAATATTATTGTCTGTAACTCAGATAAATGAATTGCGCTAGGTCCAAAAATATTATAAAATAAACGATCTATATCGAGTGCTATATATATACCAAAAATTAAAAATGGAGCTATTATAAAGACCTTTATAAAGCCATTAAAAAATATAAAGCTATAATCAACTTTAGCTGATTTGCTTAGCCATATTTTTTTATTAAATAGATATTGAAAAAAAGAATTTTTAGGTTTAATTTTTACATATACCCAAATTGATAAAATTACCGATGTAAATAAGTAAAGAAAATTTATTCTTTTGTTAGAATCTAGTAAGTAATTAAGAGGCATATGTAATGCCTCTATTACCTTATCAAATATAGATTCATGAATTACATCCATAATATATTATAATGTTCCTCTTTTAGCTTGTTCAGCTTCAATTGATTCAAATAGAGCTTGGAAATTCCCTTTACCAAATGATTGAGCTCCTTTTCTTTGTATTATTTCAAAGAAAAGTGTTGGCCTATCAGTTAGTGGTTTTGTGAATATTTGCAACAAATAACCTTCATCATCTCTATCAACCATAATACCATGCTTCTTTAATACTTCAAGGTCTTCGGCAATTTCTCCCACTCTGGCACCAACTGTATCATAATATGTGCCTGGCACATACAGAAATTCAATTCCTCTTTTCTTCATTTCACTAACAGTAAAGACAATATCGTCAGTCGCAACAGCAATATGCTGGCATCCAGGTCCACCATAAAAGTCTAGGTATTCTTCAATTTGTGATTTTTTAACTCCCTCTGCAGGTTCATTGATTGGGAACTTAATACGTCCATTTCCATTGGTCATCACCTTACTCATAAGGGCAGTGTACTGTGTAGAAATATCTTTGTCGTCAAAGGTTATGAGATTAAAAAAACCTAAAGTCTCATTGTAAAACTTTGCCCAAGTATTCATTTCACCCCAACCAACATTTCCAACCATATGATCAATGTATCTTAATCCACAATTGGTAGGATTATAATGAGATTCCCATTTTTCAAATCCTGGAAGAAAAATTCCATTATAATTTTTCCTTTCAACAAAAATATGAATGGTGTCACCATAAGTATGAATAGCCGACCTAACAACTTCGCCAGTATTATCTTTTTCTATTCTAGGTTCAAAACATGATTTGGCACCCCTTTTGGTTGTTTCTTCCCAAGACTTTGTAGCATCCTCTACCCACAGGGCAATAACTTTAACACCATCACCATGTTTGACAATATGCTCATTTATTTCTGAATGTTTATTGTCACCATTCATGGGTGATGATAAAACTAATCGAATTTTATCCTGGACAACAACATATGATGTTTTCTCTTTATTACCGGTTTCTAAACCTGAATAAGCTAATGATTGAAATCCAAGAGCTGTTTTATAAAAATGAGCTGCTTGCTTAGCATTACCTACATAATATTCTACATAATCTGTTCCCATTATTGGAAGGAAATCATCTGCTTCTGGGAATATCTTTTCTAAGCTATATGAAAAGTTTGTTATATTTTTTAAAGTATTCATTTTTTAATTTATTTATTATCTGTTATCCATGATTTGTAATATCCATCAACTTCTATTTTTAAAGCTTCCTCAGTTATTGAGACAGGTTTAAATGGATCAATCATTACTGCTAATTCTTTTGTTTCTTTTTGACCTACACTCCTTTCAATTGCTCCAGGGTGAGGGCCGTGTGGAATTCCACCAGGATGAAGTGTAATTTGACCTTTTTGAATATTGTTCCTTGACATGAAATCACCATCTACGTAATATAACAATTCATCTTCATCTACATTACTATGATGATACGGTGCTGGTATTGCTTCTGGGTGATAATCATATAACCTAGGAACAAATGAACAGATCACAAAATTATTTGCCTCAAATTGTTGGTGTATTGGAGGAGGCATATGAATTCTACCGGTTAATGGCTCAAAATCAAAAATTGAAATTGCGTATGGGTAATTGAACCCATCCCAACCTACTACATCAAAAGGGTGGTTTTCATATAAATAAGAGTACATAATACCTCTCTTTTTAATTTGTATCTTAAAATCCCCTTTCTCATCAAAGGTTTGTAGGTCTTTAGGTATTTTAAAATCTCTTTCACAAAAAGGTGAATGTTCTAAATGCTGCCCAAAATAATTTCTATACCTTTCAGGTGTTAGGATTGGGCTAAAGCTTTCAACATAAAGTATTTTATTGTCTTTGTCATTAAAGTCTATTTGATAAATAGTTCCTCTAGGGATAATAACATAATCTCCATATTTGAAATCAATATTTCCATACATTGTTCTTAGCTTTCCAGAACCTTTATGAATAAAAAGCATCTCATCAGCATCAGCATTTTTGTAAAAATAATCTTTGCTAAACTCTTCAGGGGCGGCTAATCCAATATGTAGATCATTATTTACAAAAAGAGTTTTTCTGCTCTCAATGAAATCTTTTTCTGGCTTTATGTCAAATCCTTTAAAGCTTAATGCTTTCATATTGTCATCAACAGCAATTTTTGGTCTTACATTAACGGGGTCATCATATTCCTTTACACATGTCGGAGGGTAATGATGATACAGCAAAGAAGACATTCCTGCAAATCCTGCTGTTCCAAAAAGCTCTTCTTGAAATAAAGAGCCATCCTTTTTTTTTGAATGTTACATGTCTTTTACTAGGAATCTCTCCCAGCTTATGATATCTAGGCATAAGAATTTTTTTAAATTAAATTTATTTAATAAATGTGTGTGATTGCAGGGTAAGTCAAAAATAGTGATGAATATCACTCTGGATTCCTTTTAACAAGGTCTTTTTGATTTCTACTATTATAACCTGAATTAATCATTATAGACAAATATACGCATTAATAATAGCCTGCAACATGATATAGATCATTTTTTTTACAGAGTAAAAAGGTAATACTGATTTCTTAGTCTTATGTTCCTGTTATGAAATAGATTTTTAAAACAGAATTTTAATTATACTATTAAAGTAATTTGAGGGATAAAAATCTTAAAAAGAAGCTTTTATTTTACGTTTTTGATGGATATTGATGGTCCTGTAGCCTCTAGAAGCATTATTAAA
>PVBE012689126.1_pt1 | contig 26563 bp, 21 predicted proteins | sample 1631181 | NCBI WGS metagenome assembly PVBE01 (sample SAMN08397723, study PRJNA350692) | Marine metagenome, whole genome shotgun sequencing project. | isolation source: water | place: Pacific Ocean | collected 2012-04
ATCGGCCGGAACGCGCTCTTCGGGATTGAACTCATAGAATAGTCGATCCTGTTGACCGACCAATTGACCCATCATCGCCGTTCCTCCGAACCGAACACCGGATTCAGAGAATCACAACCAGATTCATATCTCAACCGAGTTCTTCAACAGCCTCGGCAAGAAGGAGCCTCTACGATGGTTCCGTCGGCGTATCAGAGCGTCCGCCCCACTCGGTCCATGAGCCGTCATAAACGGCGGCACCGTCATGGCCGCAGACGAACAATGCCAGGGCGAGCAGCGCCGCACTGATGCCGGAGCCGCAGGTGGTGACGATGGGGCGCGCCAAATCGACGCCCAGTTCGGCGAACGCCGCCGCCAACCGGTTGGCCGGCAAAAGCGTCTGATCGGCGGCGTCGATGAGTTCGGCATAGGGAAGATTGAGGCTGCCCGGAATATGGCCCGAGCGAACGCCGGGGCGAATTTCCGGCTCGCTGCCCTCGAAGCGCCCGCGCCCGCGCGCATCCACGACCTGCTCGGCCCGCTCTTGCAGATTGCCCAGCATCCGAGCCAGGTCGCGCACCAATTCGGGCCGGAAGCCGGCCTCGAATTTCGCCGCGCCCGGCGTGGCGGGGCCGCTGCCCGGTGCGGCGGGGCCGCGGGCGATCGGCAGGTTGGCGGCGCGCCAGGCCGGCAGGCCGCCATCCAGTAGCGCAACATTGTCATGCCCGAAGACACGCATCGTCCACCAGGCGCGCGGCGCGCTAAACAGGCCGGCGCCGTCGTAAACGATGACGGCATCGCCGTTGGAAATGCCCAGCCTGGCCATCTCGTCGGCGAATATTTGCCGGCTCGGCAGCATGTGCGGCAGTGGATTGTCGGGGTCGCGAACGCAGTCAATGTCGAAAAATACCGCGCCCTCGATATGCGCCGCGGCGAACTCGGCGGCCGGGTCGCGTTGCTCGGCGGGCAGATACCACGAGGCGTCCATGACTTTCACGCCGGGCTCCGTCAGATGCTCGGCCAGCCATGCCGCCGTCACCAGGGGTCCGGGCAGTTCCACGCTCACGCCGGTTCCTTGAAGGTGATGTTGACGCGCCGGTTATGCTTGCCCTTGTTCTCGATCTTGCGCACCGTCACGGCGCCGATCTCCGCCGTCGATTTGACATGGGTGCCGCCGCAGGGCTGCAAATCGACATCCTCGACGTCGAGCAGGCGCACCCGGCCCTGGCCGCTCGGCGGCTTCACTTTCATGGTGCGCACGAGGTCCGGCCGCGCCGCCAGATCGGCATCGCTGATCCAGCGCGTGGCCGTCGGCGCACCGCGCGCGATCAATTGGTTGAGGCGCTCTTCGATCTCGCTTTTGTCGAGTGCGAGCTCCGGCAAGTCGAAATCGAGCCGGCCCTTTTGCTCCGACATTTGCCCGCCGGTGACCGGCGCGTCGATGACGGCGCACAGCAAATGCAGGCAGGTATGCATGCGCATGAGTTTGTGGCGCCGCGCCCAGTCGATTTCAGCCGTCAGCACGGTGCCGTTTGCCGGCACCGGCGCATCGTCGGGGATGAGGTGAATAATTTCGCCGGCACCCTCGCCCTTGACCGTGTTCAGAACCTCGATTTCGCTGCCGTCGGCGAGCTTGAGAACGCCGCCGTCGCCGGGCTGGCCGCCGCCGGCGGGGTAGAAGACGGTGCGGTCGAGCTGGATGGCGCCGGGCGCCGAATCGATGACGCGCGCCTCGCATGTGCGCTCATAGGCGTCTTCGGCGAATAATTGTTCAGTCACCGCCAGTGTCGAGCCATTTGGGCACGGGCAGATGCTTGGCGCGCAGGAATTCGGGATTGAACATCTTGCTCTGATAGCGCATGCCGTAATCGGCCAGGATCGTGACGATGGTGTGGCCGGGGCCGAGCTTTTCGGCGAGGCGGATGGCGCCGGCGATATTGATGCCGCTTGAGCCGCCCAGCACATGGCCCTCATCCATGACCAGATCGAAAATAATAGGCAGCGCCTCTTCGTCGGGGATTTGAAACGGCTCGTCGATCGGCGCGTCTTCGAGATTGGCGGTGATGCGGCCCTGGCCGATGCCCTCGGTGATGGAACTGCCTTCGGCCTTCAATTCGCCATGCGCATAGAAATTATACAGCGCCGCGCCCATCGGGTCGGCCATGCCGATGACGATATCCGAATTGCGCTCCTTCAAATGCATCGCGATGCCGGCCAGCGTGCCGCCGGTGCCGACGGAGCAAACAAAGCCGTCCAGCTTGCCGCCGGTCTGGCGCCAGATTTCGGGCCCGGTGGTTTCGATATGGGCCTGGCGGTTGGCGACATTATCGAACTGGTTGGCCCAGATCGCGCCGTTCGGCTCCTTGGCGGCGATTTCCTCGGCCAGGCGGCCGGAATATTTGACGTAATTGTTGGGGTCGCGGTAGGGCACCGCCGGGACTTCGATCAATTCGGCGCCACAGAGCTTGAGCATGTCCTTTTTTTCTTGGCTCTGGGTCTCGGGAATGACGATCACCGAGCGATAGCCCAGCGTGTTGCCGACCAATGCCAGGCCGATGCCGGTATTGCCCGCCGTGCCCTCGACGATGACCCCGCCGGGCTTCAACAGGCCGTTTTGTTCGGCGTCGCGCACGATGAAAAGCGCGGCGCGGTCCTTGACCGAACCGCCCGGATTGAGAAATTCACACTTGCCGAGAATTTCGCAACCGGTGCGTTCGGACGCCGCCTTGAGGCGAACCATCGGCGTGTCGCCTATCAGATCGATAAAATCGTTTTTTACAGGCATTTTCCGTGAATATTCATGATTTCCATTGCCGGCAACCTAACTTGCCCATGGGGCACGATCAAGCTGGATAACCGGCTTGCCGGGGGGGCGCCGGCGCGGCACACTCGCGGCTTCGGCAAATTGGCACCTATGGTGAAGATGAACGAAGACAAAATAATCGAGCATCCCTATCTGTTGTTTCTCGGCGACGCGCACGACCAGTTGGCGGCCAAAACCGCGCGCGGCATCGTCGACTGGCGACGCGATTGGTGCCTCGGGCAATTGCGCCTTGAGGGTTGCCAGGCGAGCGCCGGCATCCCCGATGTCTCCGTTGCCGAAGCGGCCGAGGCGGGCGCGCGGACCCTGGTGGTCGGCGTCGCCAACCGTGGCGGCATCATCCCCGACAATTGGCTCGACACGCTGGTTGAGGCGCTTGAGCGCGGCATGGACCTGGCCAGCGGCTTGCATATGCGCCTCAGCGACATCCATGTGCTTACAGACAAAGCCAAGCAAATGGGCGCATCGCTCTACGACGTGCGCCACCCGGACCGCGATTTTCCCCTCGCCAGCGGCGACAAAAGGCCGGGCAAGCGTCTCTTGACGGTCGGTACCGATGCCTCGGTCGGCAAGATGTACACCACCCTCGCCATCGAGCGCGAACTCAAAGCGCGCGGCGTCAAGGCCGATTTCCGCGCCACCGGACAGACCGGGATTTTTATCGCCGGCGACGGCGCCTCCGTCGATGCCGTGGTGTCGGATTTCGTATCCGGCGCGGCGGAATGGCTGGCGCCCGCCAATGCGCCCGACCATTGGGATTTGATCGAAGGCCAGGGCTCTTTGTTCCATCCCTCTTTCGCCGGCGTCACGCTCGGCCTCATTCATGGCTCGCAGCCCGACGCCATCGTGCTTTGCCATGAGCCGAGCCGCAGCCATATGCGCGGCCTGCCGGGCTGGCCGTTGCCGGAACTGAGTGAGTGCCTGGAGGCCAATCTGGCGGCCGCGCGGCTCACCAACGAAGCGGTATTCTGCGCCGGGGTGTCGATCAACACCAGCCAACTCGGCGATGACGCGGCGGCGCGCCTGCTCGGCGAAATCTCGGAAGCGCTCGGGCTTCCCTGCATCGATCCGATGCGCGGCGTCGTCGCCGCCATCGTCGACCGCCTGCCCTGAGCCATGCGTCAGCTTCGCGCGCGGGCGCAAATGTGGCCGATGCGCGGTACTTTCCGCATATCGCGCGGCGCGCGCACCGAAACACCCACCGTCATCGCCGAAGTCGAAGAGGACGGCGCCATCGGCAAAGCCGAATGCGTGCCCTATCCGCGCTACGGCGAGAGCAGCGACAGCGTCCTGGCCGAGATCGAATCGGTGCGCCCCGCCATCGAAGGCGGCATGAGTATCGCCGCCCTGCAGGACGCCGTGCCGGCAGGTGCTGCGCGCAACGCGCTCGATTGCGCGCTGTGGGACCTGGCCGCCAAGCAGGGCGGCAAGCGGGCCTGGGAAGTGGCTGGAATAGAGCCGCCGCCACCGGTGCTGAGCGCCGTGACGCTCAGCCTGGATACGCCTGAAAACATGGCCGCGGCGGCGCGCGCCTCGGCCCATCTGCCTTTGCTCAAACTCAAAGTGACCGGCGGCGGCGATCTGCAGCGGGTGACGGCGGTACGCGGCGGAGCACCCGATTCGCGCCTGATCGTCGACGCCAACGAAGGCTGGCGGCCGGAAATGCTGGACAGCCTGTTGCCGGCGCTTGCCGGGCTCGGTGTGGAACTGGTGGAGCAACCGCTGCCGGCGGAGAGCGACGACATCCTGCTCGGGCGCGAGTTCGCCATTCCGCTCTGCGCCGACGAGGCCTGCCACACGCGCGCCGATCTCGACCGCCTGCACGGGCGCTATCCGATGATCAATGTGAAGCTCGACAAGAGCGGCGGGCTCAGCGAGGCGTTGGCCCTGGTGCGCGAGGCCAGGGCGCGCGGATTTCGCATCATGGTCGGCTGCATGGTCGGCTCGTCGCTGGCCATGGCGCCGGCCCTGCTGCTGACGCCGTTCGCCGAATATGTCGATCTCGACGGCCCGCTCCTGTTGGCGCGCGATTGCCAGCCGGGCCTGTGCTATGACGGCGTCACGGTGCACCCGCCGGAAGCCGAATTGTGGGGCTGATTGACCCTCTTCCGGCCATGCCGCATAATTTTTTGCGATGGCGAAACGGCGGACGGAAGCGGAAATGACGGATTTTCACAAACAGAGCTTCGACGATTGGCGCCGGCTGGCGGCGAAGGAGCTGAAAGGCCGTGACGCCGACTCGCTGATCTGGAAAACCCTGGAAGGCATCGAGATCAAGGCGCTCTATACGGCGGCCGACCTCGAGAACATGCAGGGCGAGGGCGATCTGCCCGGCTTTGCGCCGTTTACGCGCGGTGTGCGCGCCACCATGTTCGCCAACCGGCCATGGACGATCCGCCAATATGCCGGCTTCGCCACCGCCGAGGAATCGAACGCTTTCTACAAGCGCAATCTCGCCGGCGGCCAGAAGGGGCTGTCGGTCGCCTTCGACCTGGCGACGCATCGCGGCTATGACAGCGATCATGAACGGGTGCGCGGCGATGCCGGCAAGGCGGGCGTCGCCATCGACAGCGTCGAGGATATGAAAATTCTGTTCGCCGACATTCCGCTCGACGAAGTCAGCGTGTCGATGACCATGAACGGCGCCGTGCTGCCGGTGATGGCGGCCTTTATCGTCGCCGCCGAGGAGCAGGGCGTTCAGCAAGGCAAGCTCTCCGGCACCATCCAGAACGACATCCTCAAGGAATTCATGGTGCGCAACACCTACATCTATCCGCCCGAGCCCTCGATGCGCATCGTCGCCGATATCATCGCCCATACGGCGAAGCGATTGCCGCGCTTCAATTCGATCTCGATTTCCGGCTATCACATGCAGGAAGCCGGCGCCACGCTGGTGCAGGAGCTCGCTTTCACGCTTGCCGACGGGCTCGAATATGTGCGCGCCGCGGCGGCGCGCGGCTTAAAGGTCGATGATTTCGCGCCGCGCCTGTCGTTCTTTTTCTGCGTCGGCATGAATTTTTTCATGGAGGTCGCCAAGCTGCGCGCCGCGCGCCTCCTGTGGGCGCGTATCATGGCGCGCTTCGAGCCTGAGGACCCGCGCTCGCTGATGCTGCGCATGCATGTCCAGACCTCGGGCGTCTCGCTCACCGCGCAGGACCCCTACAACAATGTCGTGCGCACCGCCTATGAGGCGATGGCGGCGGTGTTGGGCGGCACCCAGTCGCTGCACACCAATTCGCTCGACGAGGCGGTCGCCCTGCCGACCGATTTTTCGGCCCGCATCGCGCGCAACACCCAGCTCATATTGGCCGAGGAAACCGGCGTGCCGCATGTCGTCGATCCCCTCGGCGGCTCCTATTACGTCGAATCGCTAACCCATTCGATCGCCGCCGAGGCGTGGAAGCTGATCGAACAGGTCGAGGAATTGGGCGGCATGACCAAGGCGGTCAGCGCCGGCATGCCGAAGCTGCATATCGAGGAATCGGCGACCCGGCGCCAGGCGCGCATCGACCGCGGCGAGGAAACCGTCGTCGGCGTCAACAAATATCAAAACAACAGCGCCGACATGCCCGAATTGCTCGATGTCGACAACAGCGCGGTGCGCGAGGCGCAGATCGCCCGCCTGGCGCAAACCCGCGCCGGGCGCGACGAGAAGGCGTGGCGCGCCGCGCTCGATGCCCTCGGGGCCGGCGCCAAGGGCGAGGCCAACCTGCTGGCGCTTGCCATCGACGCGATGCGCGCGCGCGCCACCGTGGGCGAGGTATCGGACGCGCTTGAGGAACATTTTACCCGCCACCGCGCGGCGCCGCAGACCGTCTCGGGCGTCTACGCTTCGGCCTATGCCAATGACGAGGAATTCACCCGCATCCGCTCGGATGTCGCCGCCTTTGCGCGCCGCGAAGGCCGGCGGCCGCGCCTGTTGGTGGTCAAGCTCGGCCAGGACGGCCATGACCGGGGCGCCAAGGTGATCGCCACCGCGCTCGCCGATATCGGCTTCGACGTCGATGTCGGGGCGCTGTTCCAGACCCCTCAGGAAGCCGCCCGCGAGGCGCTCGAGAACGATGTGCATGTCGTCGGCGTGTCCAGCCTGGCGGCCGGGCACAAGACCCTGGTGCCGGAACTGCTGGCCGAACTGAAGGCCGCCGGCGCCGGCGATGTGCTGGTCATTTGCGGCGGCGTGATTCCGCCCAAGGATCACGAATTTCTGATCAAGGCGGGGGTCGCCGCCGTTTACGGCCCCGGCACCAATATTCCGAAAGCCGCCGCCGAAATCATGTCTTTGATCGAGAACAATTAATGCCGCCGGCGTTTGCATTTCCGCGTTTTGGTAACCATTTAATGAGATGCTGGCAGTTGTCGCGAAGGGAACATGGTTTTGAGCCTCGCTAAGGCGTACGCCTACACATTTGGCGAAAGACTGGCCGATAATATCGGCCATGCCGTCGGCATCTCCGCCAGCATCGCCGGATTGGTGATGCTGGTCATCGTCGCCAGCCGCTATGCCGGGGCGCTGACGGTGACCAGCTTTGCGCTCTATGGCGGCACGCTGTTCCTGGTTTTCAGCGCTTCGGCGCTCTACAACATCGTGCGCCGCGGCGCGCTCAAGAAAGTGCTGCGCCTGCTCGATCACTCGGCGATCTATCTGTTGATCGCCGGCACCTATACGCCGGTGGCGCTGAACAGCATCCAGGGCGCCTGGGGCTGGAGCCTGTTCGGCACGGTGTGGGGGCTGGCGCTGACCGGTGTGGCGCTCAAGCTCGTGTTCCCGGGCCGCCTGGAGAAGCTCTCCATCGGCCTCTACTTCGCCACCGGTTGGGCCGGCCTCGCCGCCATCGAGCCGCTGGTCGCCAATTTGCATTGGGCGGCGCTGACCCTGTTCGGCATCGGCGGCTTCTTTTTCAGCGCCGGCGTCGGATTTCACCTGTGGACGCGTTTGCGCTATCACAATGCGATTTGGCACGCTTTCGTTCTCGCCGGCGCCATGTGCCACTATTTCTCGGTGATCTTCTTCGTGCGCCCGAACCTGTGACGGCGGCGCATTTTATTACAGGCGATTGCGAAAGACGGCGTTAATCACTAACTAACAAGTGGGCCGTCCGGTCCGCATTCGAAGCAACGCCTGTAAATCCATGGTCAACATGCCCCGCGAATCCCGAGAGATGCCGGCCCCGGCTTCGCGCTCGCATATGCATACCACCCGCACGCTGCTGCCCTATCTGTGGCAACGCTCGCTCGAGATGCGCGCGCGTGTGGTGCTGGCCATCATTCTTCTCGTGCTGGCCAAGGTCGCCAACGTCTATGTGCCGATCCTCTATAAGCAGGCGATCGATATTTTGGGCGCCGATCAGGCCGCCCTGATCGTCGTGCCGGTGGCGCTGTTGATCGCCTATGGCGTCCTGCGCGTGACCACGGTGGCGTTCGGCGAGCTGCGCGATGCGGTGTTCGCCAAGGTCGCCGAGCGCGCCATCCGCACGGTGTCGCTGCGTGTCTTCGAGCATCTGCACAGATTGTCGCTGCGCTTCCATCTCGAGCGGCGCACCGGCGGCCTGTCGCGCGCCATCGAGCGCGGCGTCAAGGGCATCGAGTTTCTGCTCACCTTCATGCTTTTCAATATCCTCCCCACCCTGGTCGAGATCGTCATGGTGTGCGGCATCTTGTGGTGGTTCTACGGCATCACCTACGCCGCCATCACCTTCGTCACCATCGGCGCCTTCATCGCCTTCACCCTCGCCGTCACCGAATGGCGGCTCAAATATCGCCGCCAAATGAACCAGCAGGATTCCGAGGCCCACACCAAGGCCATCGACAGCCTGCTCAATTACGAGACGGTGAAATATTTCGGCAATGAGGCGCATGAGGCGAAGCGCTTCGACGAATCGCGCCAGCGTTACGAGAAGGCGGCGGTGCAGAGCAAGACCAGCCTGTCGCTCCTCAATATCGGCCAGGGCGCGATCATCGCCATCGGCCTCACCGGCATCACCATCCTGGCGGGCTACGAAGTCGCCGCCGGCACCATGACGATCGGCGATTTCGTTCTCGTCAACACCTATCTGATCCAGCTCTATATCCCGCTCAATTTCCTCGGTTTCGTCTATCGCGAGATCAAGCAATCCTTGACCGACATGGAAGCGATGTTCGAGCTCACCCATATCTATCCCGAGATCGAGGACAAGGCGGGGGCCAAGCCGCTCGAGGTGCGCGACGGCGAAATAAGCTTCGACAATGTGCGCTTCAGCTACGACGAGCGGCGCAACATTCTCGACGATGTCTCGTTCACCGTGCCGCCCGGGCAAACCGTGGCCATCGTCGGCGCCAGCGGCGCCGGCAAGTCGACCGTCTCGCGCATCCTGTTCCGCTTTTACGATATCGAGAGCGGCGCCGTGCGTATCGACGGCCAGGACATCCGCGAGGTGCGCCAGGATAGCTTGCGCGCCGCCATCGGCATCGTTCCGCAGGATACGGTGATGTTCAATGACAGCGTTTTTTACAACATCGCCTATGGCAAACCCGAGGCGAGCCGCGAAGACATCGAGCAAGCCGCGCGCCTCGCCCATATTCACGACTTCATCGTCGCCCAGCCGGACGGCTACGACACTCAGGTCGGCGAGCGCGGGCTCAAGCTCTCCGGCGGCGAGAAGCAGCGCGTCGCCATCGCCCGCACGATCCTAAAAGATCCGCGCATCATGCTGTTCGACGAGGCGACCTCGGCGCTCGATTCCAAGACCGAACAGGAGATTCAGGACAATCTCCGGGAGGTCAGCCGCGACCGCTCGACCCTGGTGATCGCCCACCGCCTCTCGACCATCGTCGACAGCGATCAGATTTTGGTGCTCGACGGCGGCCGCATCGTCGAGCGTGGCGGCCACGGCGAACTGCTCGCCGCCGACGGCAAATATGCCGACATGTGGCGCCGCCAGCAGGAAACCGCCGAGCTGCAAAAGGTACTGGCGGAGAGACTCGCGTTGGAGCAAACCTCGCCAACGGATGGGGGTGCATCCGAATAAGTCCCTCTTCCCAGTGGGGAAGAGGGGTTGGGGAGAAGGGGGAAACCAAGCGCGCGGAGCGCGCTCGGGGCACCGAGTGTGGCATCCGCTCTTATTTTTTGTTCCCTCAAACGCCGGGCGGGGGCGTCCGCCCCCTTGGCTACCTCGTATTAACTCGGGCGCTCAGTCGCGCAGCCGGAATGCTTGGCGCATTCCGGGTGTGTGGCTCCGCTTGGTTGAATCTTTGTGGGTTCCATCAGCCCGCCAGCATCAAAATTCCTCGGCCATTTCCTCGGCCGCTTTTTGCGTCACCTCGTCGGCCGGATAGAAATTTTCGATGCGCAGTTCCTGCAACGTGACGCCCTGCGGCGTGCCGAAGGTGGTGAACGTCGTAACCCAGGAGAGACGCCACCCGCCGGCGTTGAACGTGACGGTGAGAAACGGCGCATCGGCCGGCTGCACGGCCGGGTCGGGCCAATCCTCGGGCACGCCCGGATAGGCCAGCACCTCGTCGAGGAGGCGCGTGGCGAGCGCATCGCCGGGCTCGGCCTCGCGCCGCGCCCGCATCACCACGTCGCGCGCCACCGCTTGCCAGTCCTCGATATAGGGCTTCAGCAGGTCGGGATGGAGCATCAGGCGGAGCAGGTTGGCCGGGCCGTCGAGGGGCGGAAGATCGAACAGCCGGGTCAGATTGGCGGCGCCCATATTGGCCATTATCAGATCCCAATGGCGGTTGAAAACCAGCGCCGGATAGGGGTCGTGGCGCTCCAGCATCATCTCCAGAACGCGCCGCGTCGGCGCCAGGTCGGCATCCTCGAGGCCGCGCTCGCGGTAATGCGCTGCATAGCCGGCGGCGTTCAGGAGCATGTTGCTCTCGCGGAGCGGCAATTCGAGCGCTTCGGCCAAACGCAGCACCATCGGCCGGCTCGGCTGCGAGCGCCCCGATTCGATAAAGCTGACATGGCGCGCCGAAACGCCGGCCTCGAGCGCCAGCGTCAACTGGCTCATGCCATGCAACCCGCGCGCCTGCTTAACCGCCCCGCCAAAGGGTGTGTGTGCCACCGCCTCCTCCTCTCTACCCCGATTGCGAACATATTAGCGCCTTGAATCGCGCCCGAACATCACCTGGCAGGTAATTGCGGAAAATCACTGACGCGCCCATTTTCTTCTCAACGCACACAAACGCACATTTGAGGAGGAGAAAATGACCGCATTCGAGGACAACAGGGGAAAATTTCTTCGCCTGGCTCTGGCCGGGAATTTTTTGTTTTCAGCCGCTTCCGGTATCGCCTTATTGGTGGCGCCGGGCGTCATATCCAGCTTTTTGGGCGCGGCGGTGCCGGCCTGGTTGATGTTGGTGCTGGGCGGCGGGCTGTTGCTGTTTGCCGGCGGGCTGTTGCGCCAGATACGGCGCCGGCCGCTCAGGCGCGGCGAGGCGCTTCTGACTATCGTCATGGATGAGGGCTGGGTGGTTGCCAGCGTTCTTCTGGTGCTGTTGGCGCCGCATTGGTTTTCCGCTTCCGGGCAGTGGCTGATCGGCGCGGTGGCGGCCGCGGTCGCGGTTATCGCCGTGGCGCAGTGGATCGGTCTCAGGCAGCTCGACGGCGGGGCGAGCAAAAAAATCCGCTTCGAGTTCAGCCGCGCTGTCGCGGCGCCGCCCGAAATCGTCTGGCCGGTCATCGCCGACCAGGCAGGCTATGCCGATGTCGCCGACAATCTCAGCCGCGTCGAATTGGTCGCCGGCGAAGGCCTCGGCATGGCGCGGCGCTGCTACGACAATAAGGGGCGCGGCTGGAACGAGACCTGCGTGCTGTGGGACGAGGGCCGCGCCTACAGCTTCGAGGTCGATACCTCGGACTATCCGTTTCCGCTGCGTGAAGTGCGCGGTACTTGGGGCGTCGAGCCGGCGCCTGGCGGCGCCAGCACCATCACCATGCGGTTCGACATTACCGCCAAATATGGCGCGCCCGGCAGGCTGGCGATGGGCCTGGCGCTGCGCCTGATGTTCGCCGCTCTCTGCGAGCGCCTGCTCGACAGGTGGCAGGCGCGCATCATGGCTGAGCCTGGTTTGCGCCTCCGCTATGCTGCTTGAGCGCGGCATACACGGTATCGTTGGCCGGCGTCGGGATGGCGAGCTCGCGCCCGAGCCGCGCCACTTCGCCGGCCAGCCAATTGAGCTCGAGCGGCTTGCCGCGCTCGAGATCGTCGAGCATCGAGGCGCGCATACCGGGCGGCAGCGATTGCTCGGCGAAGGCGAGGCGGTCGCGGGCGTAATCGGCATCCAGCGCGATGCCGCGGGCGCGCCCCACCGCCACCGTCTCGGCCATCAGGTTGTAGAAGAATTCGCGCGTCCCCGGATCGCCGAGAACCGCACCGATGGGCTGGCGGGTCATCGCGGTGGCGCCGCTCATGCCGACCAGCAGGGTGAATTTTTGCCACTGCGCGAGCTCGATATCGGGCGCCAGCTCGGCGTCGATTCCGGCCTTTGCGCAGACCCGCATGAAATCGCCGAGACGCGCGCTTGCGCCGCCATCAGCCTCGCCGAATTGCAGGCGCGCGAACTCGCCGTGATGGCGGATGGTGCCGGGCTGCGCAATAAAAGAAGAGACATAGGCGACGCCGCCGACCATCGCTTGGCGCCTGAGGATGGCGCTCAGCCGCGCCACGCCATCGACGCCGTTTTGCAGCATGATCAGTGTCGTGTGGTCGCCCAGGAGCGGCTTGCAGGCATGTGCGGCAGCTTCGCCGTCGCCGAGCTTGACCGCGAACAGCACCATATCGACGGCGCCGATGGTGGCCGGGTCGTCGGTGGCCGGCGCGTCGACCAGATGGATGTCGCCGAGCGCGCTTTCGAGCTTGAGGCCGTCTCGCCCGATGGCGTCGAGATGGGCACCACGGGCGATGAAATGCACCTCCTCGCCGGCAGCCGCCAGGCGGGCGCCGAAATAACCGCCGCCGCCGCCGGCTGCCATAATGGCGATTTTCATATATGTGTTATCCGGCCCAGGCGCGCACCGGGCCGACGTCGAGATGGACGAAATTGGAGCTGCGGTAAAGCCCGGCGCCGCCCATGCCGAGTTCCACCGCGCCTTTCCAGATGCGCTCGCCGGCGACGCCCTCGATGCGGACATCTATGGCCATGCCGTAAGTGTGCAGGCTGTTGGTGGCGACGCCTTCGCTGGCCTGTTTCAGCATTTTATTGGTCGATTCCGAGCGGAACCCGGAGATGACGCCGAACGGCGCGCCCGTGCCGAGGGCGCGGCCGAGCCAGAAAAGCTGGTCGAATACGGTGCGGAATATTTCGCCCACTTCGCCGCTGCGCCAGTCGCGCATGAGATAGCCGAAATCGGCGAGCGGCGCGGCGAGATAATCGCCGTCGCGCCAATAGGTAAGGTCGAGATATTCCTCGGTCCAGAGATTATGCAGCGCCACCTTGCGCTCCTTGATGCGCCAATAGCCGGCCATGGCGCGGCCCGGCAATGCGCCGGCGGCGAACGCCGCGCCGGCGATAAATTGCCGCCGGGTGAGGCGCGGTTGGACAGGCAATATTCTCGGCACGGCGGCGATCTTAGCGCGGAATTCCGATAAATTCACTTTTCGCCAAATCGCCACCCTGGCGCCAACCTCACCGCGCCGATGCGGTTGCCGCCGCTGGCCGGGAGCGATAGGGTGAGGCAAAGCCAGGGCGCGGCAGGAAGGCGCCGGCTTCGGGGTATATGAACTCTAGAATTTGGAGATAAAAAATGGCCACAGCCACAGCTGAAATCGTCTCAGGCGTGTTCCTTCAGGATCCCAAGCTGCTTCGTCAGCAATGTTATATCGACGGCGCCTGGGCCGATGCCGACGCCGGCGGGACCATCGACGTGACCAATCCGGCGGATGGCGACGTGATCGGCACCGTGCCGGCCATGGGCACCGCCGAAACCCGGCGCGCCATCGAGGCGGCGAACCGCGCCTATCCGGCGTGGCGCGCCAAGACGGCCAAGGAGCGCGCCAAGATATTGCGCAAATGGTTCGACCTGATGATGGAGAACCAGGAGGACCTGGCCATCATCATGACCGCCGAGCAGGGCAAGCCGATGGCCGAATCGCGCGGCGAGATCGGCTATGGCGCATCCTTCGTCGAATGGTTCGCCGAGGAGGGCAAGCGTGCCTACGGCGATGTCATTCCGCAGCCGATGAACGACCGGCGCATCGTCGTCACCAAGGAGCCGGTCGGCGTCGTCGGGCTGATTACGCCGTGGAACTTCCCCAACGCGATGATCACGCGCAAGGCCGGCCCGGCGCTGGCGGCGGGCTGCACCGTGATCGCGCGCCCCGCCACCTCGACGCCCTATTCGGCGCTGGCGCTGTGCGAGTTGGGCGAGCGCGCCGGCATACCGGCGGGCGTGCTCAACATCCTCACCGGCCCGTCGCGCGACATGGGCGCCGAGATCACCTCCAACCCGATCGTGCGCAAGCTCTCCTTCACCGGCTCCACCCAAGTCGGCAAGATCCTGATCGAGCAATGCGCCGCCACGGTGAAGAAGGTCTCGATGGAATTGGGCGGCAACGCGCCGTTCATCGTTTTCGACGATGCCGATATGGACGCCGCGATCACCGGAGCGATGGCCTCGAAATACCGCAATACCGGGCAGACCTGCGTCTGCGCCAACCGCTTCCTGATTCAGGACGGCGTTTATGACGAATTCTCGGAGAAGCTCGCCGCCGCCACCGACAAGATGCGCGTCGGCCCCGGCCTCAAGGGCGAAACCGAGCAGGGGCCGCTGATCGACATGGCGGCGGTGGAGAAGGTTGAGGAGCATATTCAGGATGCCCTCGACAAGGGCGCCAGGATCGTCACCGGCGGCAAGCGCCACGAATTGGGCGGCAGTTTTTTCCAGCCCACCGTGATAGCCAACGTCAACACGCAGATGAAGGTGGCGCGCGAGGAAACCTTCGGCCCGCTGGCGCCGCTGTTCCGTTTCGACACCGATGACGAGGCCGTGCAGCTCGCCAACGATACCGAATTTGGCCTCGCCGCATATTTCTACAGCCGCGATATCGGCCGCATCTGGCGCATTGCCGAGCAGCTCGAATACGGCATCGTCGGTATCAATGCCGGCATCATCTCGACCGAGGTGGCGCCGTTCGGCGGCATGAAGGAATCCGGCGTCGGGCGCGAGGGCTCGCATTACGGCCTCGATGAGTTCATGGAGGTCAAATATCTCTGCATGGGCGGCATCGACACATAAGAGTCTAGTGGCTGATTTCGATCTGTTTGTCGTCGGTGGAGGGTCGGGCGGCGTCGCATGTGCGCGCCGCGCCGCCAGCCACGGTGCGCGCGTCGGCCTGGCCGAGCAAAGCAGCATGGGCGGCACCTGCGTCCATCGCGGCTGCATTCCCAAGAAATTCCTCGTCTACGCCTCGCACTTCCGTCACGATTTCGAAGACGCGGCGGGCTATGGCTGGAGCGTCGGCGAGAGCCGCTTCGACTGGCCTACCATGGTCGCCGCCAAGAGCAAGGAACTGGCGCGCCTCGAAGGCATCTACCGCCGTCTGCTGAAAGAATCCGGCGTCACCGCAATCGACGGCCGCGGCGCCCTGCGCGACACCAACTGCGTCGCCATCGGTGAGGAGCGCTACAGCGCCGATATCATCCTGATCGCCACCGGCGGCTGGCCCTTTCTGCCCGACCTGCCCGGTATCGAATTGGCGATCACCTCGAACGAGGCCTTCGATTTGCCGCAACTGCCGAAACGCATCGCCATCGTCGGCGGCGGCTATATCGCCTGCGAGTTCGCCTGCATCTTCAACGGCCTCGGCGTCGACACCATACAGCTCTACCGCTCCGACATGATCCTGCGCGGCTTCGATATGGATATCCGCGAAATATGCTGCGACGAGATGCGCAAGAGCGGCATCGATGTGCGGCTCAACGCCAACGCCGTCAAGCTCGAGAAAACAGCGGCGGGAATCGCGCTCACCACCACCGCGGGCGACGTCCTGGAAGTCGACCAGGTCCTGTTCGCGACCGGCCGCGCGCCCAACACGGCGGGCATCGGTTTGGGCGAAGCCGGCGTGGTGCGCAATCACAATGGGGCGGTCACGGTCGATTCCGGCTCGCGCAGCAATATCGCCAGCATCTACGCCGTCGGCGACTGCACGGACCGCGTCAACCTCACGCCCGTCGCCATTCACGAAGGCCGCTGCCTCGCGGAGACGCTGTTCAACGACAATCCGCAAATTCCGGATCACCGCAATATCCCGACCGCCGTGTTCACCCAGCCGGAAATCGGCACCGTCGGCATGAGCGAGGAGGATGCCCGCACCCATTGTGCCGCCGTCGATATCTACAAAACCCGTTTTCGCCCGCTCAAGCACACGCTCACCGGGCGCGGCGAGACGGTGTTCATGAAACTGGTGGTCGACCGCGCCGACGACCGCGTCGTCGGCTGCCATATGATCGGCACGGCCGCCAGTGAGCTGTCGCAGCTTCTCGGCGTCGCCATCAGGGCCGGCGCTACCAAGGCGCAGTTTGACGAAACGGTGGCCGTGCACCCCACCACGGCGGAAGAATTGGTCACCATGTATGAGCCGGTGTCGGCGTAAGGGCGGCATTTCACGTCATACCTGGACAATGAAAATTCCGTTCTTATGTAATGAATTAGTGGCGAAACCTGTGATAAAGGCGTATAGGCAGCGCCTAATTTATAGTCCGCTGCCCGAGGAGGCATGACATGGCTCGAAATTGGAGCCCGGAGGGTTGGCGCGAAAAGCCGATCCTGCAGCAACCGAACTGGCCCGATGCCGCGCCGTTGGCGAAAGCGGAAGCGCGCCTGAGCAACTCTCCGCCGCTGGTTTTTGCCGGCGAAGCGCGCAATCTCCGCGACAAGCTGGCCGAGGCGTGCGAGGGCAGGGCGTTTCTTCTGCAGGGCGGCGATTGCGCCGAGAGCTTCGCCGAATTTCATGCCGACAATATCCGCGATACCTTCCGCGTTCTGATGCAGATGGCGGTGGTGCTGACATTCGGCGCCAAATGCCCGGTGGTGAAAGTCGGCCGCCTGGCCGGCCAGTTCGCCAAGCCGCGCTCCGCCGATACCGAAACGCAAGGTGGCGTGACGCTGCCCGCCTATCGCGGCGACATGATCAACGGCATGGATTTTGAAAGCAGCGTTCGGGCGCCCGACCCCGAGCGTTTGATGCATGCCTATAACCAATCCGCCGCGACGCTCAATCTGTTGCGCGCCTTCGCCCAGGGCGGCTATGCCGACCTGCATCAGGTGCAGCGCTGGAATCTGGGTTTCGTCGCCGCCAGTCCGCTCGGCGAGCGCTACAAGGATTTGGCCGACCGCCTGACCGAGAGCCTCGACTTCATGGCGGCTTGCGGCCTGACCTCGGAAACCACTCCGCAGATTCGCGAGACCGAATTTTACACCTCGCACGAGGCGCTGATCCTCGGCTACGAACAGGCGCTGACGCGCATCGATTCGACCTCCGGCGATTGGTATGCCTGCTCGGCGCATATGTTGTGGATCGGCGACCGCACGCGCCAGCTCGACGGCGCCCATGTCGAATTCATGCGCGGCGTCGGCAATCCCATCGCCATCAAGGCGGGGCCGTCGCTCGAAGCCGACGATCTTTTGCGCCTGATCGATGCGCTCAATCCGAAAAACCAGCCCGGCCGCCTCACCGTCATCGCGCGCATGGGGGCGGACAAGGTCGAAGCGGCGCTGCCGCCGCTGATCCGCGCCGTCGAGGGCGAGGGGCGCAAGGTGCTGTGGGCCTGCGATCCCATGCACGGCAACACGATCAAATCTTCCAACGGCTACAAGACGCGGGTGTTCGACAATATCCTCTCCGAAGTGAGCGGCTTTTTCGCCGCCCACCGCGCCGAGGGCAGCCATCCCGGCGGCGTCCATTTCGAGATGACCGGCCAGGATGTCACCGAATGTCTCGGCGGCGCCCAGGCGATTACCGAAGAGAGCCTGTCGGACCGCTACCACACCCATTGCGATCCCAGGCTGAACGCCTCGCAGGCGTTGGAACTGGCATTTCTGATCGCCGAGCGCCTGCAGGCGGAGCGCGGCGGCGAAGCCCGCTTCATGCAGGCGTCTTAAGGCAAGGCATCGCTACGGCTTCCAGGCAACCGGCAGGGCGCATCATGGCGAATTCCCCTTCGCAAGCGGATATCACCCGGCAAACCGACCGCTATTTCGTGAAAACGCGCGAGGCGGTTGGCCGCTTCGGCGATAAGAACGTCACCTATGCCATCTTCATGCGCCGCCCCGTCTGTTACGCGCCGCGCCTGATCATCGAGTGGCTGCATTCGGTCGCCGCCGAGCGCGGCACGGAATTCGATATTAAAAGCCGCTTCAAGGAAGGCGACTGGGTCGGCGCCGGCGAGCCGCTGCTGTTCATCAGCGGGCCGCTTTACCATCTGGTCGATTTGGAAACTCTGTATCTGCAGCGCCTCGGCGCCGCCTGCGTCGCCGCCTACAACGCCTATTCGATGTGCGTGACCTTGCCGAAAGTGGGTTTCATGGCGATGGACGCGCGCCATTGCGCCGGCAAGGAGATGGCGGAGATGATGGCCTATGCGGCATCTGTCGGCTCCGAGAGCGCCAAGCGCGACAGCGGCGCGGTCGGCTTCATCGGCAATTCCAACGACGCCACGGCGCATTTTTTTGGCAATCCCGGCGGCCTCGGCACCATGCCGCACGCCTTTATCGGCTATGCCGGCTCGTCCTTGCGCGCGGCGCAAATGTACCGCGAGGTGTTCCCCGATGAGGGCCTGACGGTGCTGATCGATTATTTCGGCCAGGAAATTACCGACGGGCTGGAGGTCTGCCGCGCGTATCCGGAGCTTGCCGCGGCGGGCGAGCTTCGGCTGCGCCTCGACACCCATGGCGGCCGTTACGTCGAGGGCCTCGACATGGCCGCCTCCTACGCGGTTTTGGAAAAGCACAAGCCGCGCGCGGTGCGCCAGTACCGCAGCGAGACCGAGCTTAAATGGCTGATCGGCACCGGGGTCAGCGCCGCCGCAATTTTTCATCTGCGCGACAGCCTCGACGAGGCCGGCTTCGACGAGGTCAAAATCATCGCCAGTTCGGGCTTCGGCCCGGAAAAATGCAAGGTCATGGCCAGTACCGGAGCGCCGATCGACGTTATCGGTACCGGCTCCTTCCTGCCCGATGTTTGGGCGGAGACTTACGCCACCGCCGATATCGTCGCCTATGACGGAAATGTCAGGGTCAAGACGGGGCGCGAATTTCTTCTCCGCAACGGTTTTGCCGATGCCAGCGTCATAAAAAAATAGCTGAGCCCGGCAGCCGCCGGGTTTGATCCATTAATTCTCCGGTATTCATGTCCGACACGCTTTCCATCGCGCTTAGCCAACTCAACCCGACCGTCGGCGACATCGCCGGAAATTGCGCCCTGATCCGCGCCGCGCGCGCCAAGGCGGCGGAAGCCGGCGCCGATCTGGTGGCGTTCAGCGAAATGGTGGTGAGCGGCTACCCGCCGGAAGACCTCATCCTCAAGCCGATGTTCCAGGCGGCGGCGGAAGCGGCGGTGCGCGAGCTTGCCGCTGAGACCGGCGATGGCGGTCCGGCCATCCTGTTGGGCACGCCGTGGCGCGAAGAGGGCAAGCTCTATAACGCGGCGCTCCTGTTGGATGCGGGAGAGGTCGCGGCGCGGCGCTATAAATATGCGCTGCCCAATTACGGCGTCTTCGATGAAGTGCGCGTCTTTGCCCAGGGGCCGCTGCCAGGTCCCATTGCCTTTCGCGGCTGCCGACTCGGGGTGATGATCTGCGAGGATATGTGGGTCGATGAAGTGCCCGAATGCCTGATGGAATCGGGCGCCGATGTGCTGCTGGCGATCAACGGCTCGCCCTATGAGCGCGACAAGACGGATATGCGCCTCAACCGCGCCGTCGCGCGCGTCATCGAAACCGGTCTGCCGCTCATCTACCTCAACCAGGTCGGCGGGCAGGACGAGCTGGTGTTCGACGGCGCCTCTTTCGTTCTCGGCGCCGACCGCTCGCTGCGCGCCCAGGCGGCGATGTTCGTCGAGGATATTCTGTTCACGCGCTGGTCGGAAAACGGCGATGGCGTTTGGCAGTGCGAGAGCGCGGCGCTGAGCCCGCAATTGGACGGGCCGCAGGCGCTCTACCATGCGATGGTTCTCGGCCTCAGGGATTACGTCGACAAGAACGGCTTTCCCGGCGTCTTGATCGGCCTCTCGGGCGGCATCGATTCGGCGCTCTCCGCCGCCGTCGCCGTCGATGCGCTGGGGCCCGAGCGGGTCCATTGCGTGCGCATGCCGTCGCGTTATACCTCGCAAGCCTCGCTCGACGATGGCGCCGAGTGCGCCGAGATGCTCGGCCTGACATGCGAAGCCATCGCCATCGAGCCGGCGGTCGGCGCCTTCGAGGGCATGATGGCCGAGGCTTTCGCCGGGCGCCAGGCGGATACGACGGAGGAGAATATCCAGGCCCGGGTGCGCGGCGTTATTCTCATGGCGATGAGCAACAAGCTCGGCCATATGGTGCTCACCACCGGCAACAAATCGGAAATGTCGGTCGGCTACGCCACTCTCTACGGCGATATGTGCGGCGGTTATTCGGTGCTGAAAGACGTCTATAAATGCGTGGTTTTCGATCTTTCGCGTTGGCGCAATCGACATTGGGCGCCGGCATTCAAAGGCCCCGAGGGGCAGGTGATTCCCGACAACATCATCACCAAGCCGCCGTCGGCGGAACTTCGCCCCGACCAGCTCGATCAGGATTCGCTGCCGCCCTATGAAGTGCTCGATGATATTCTCGAATGCCTGATCGAGATGGAAATGCCGGTCGCCGAGATCGTCGCGCGTGGCCATGACGAAGCCATGGTGGCGCGCATCTGGCATATGCTCGATATGGCCGAATATAAACGCCGCCAGGCGCCGCCCGGGGTCAAGCTGACCGGCCGCGCGCTCGGCAGGGACCGGCGCTACCCGATTACCAACCGCTTCCGCGCCTCCTGAAGCGGCGCCATTACTATGTCCGTCATCACCAGATTCGCGCCCAGCCCGACCGGGCTTCTCCATGTCGGCAATGCGCGCATCGCCCTCATGAATTGGCTGCTGGCGCGCCAGGCCGATGGCGGGCGCTTTGTCTTGCGTATCGACGATACCGACGCCGAGCGCTCGCGCCCCGAATTCGCTGCCGCCATCGAAACCGATCTCATCTGGCTCGGCCTCGAATGGGATACGGTGGCGCGCCAGTCCGAACGCCTCGCGCTCTATTCGGAGGCGGCGGATCGCTTGCGCGAGGCGGAGCGGCTTTACCCCTGCTACGACACGCCCGAGGAGCTGAAACGCAAACGCAAGGCCCAGCGAGCCGCCGGCCGGCCGCCGATCTACGACCGCTTGGCGCTGAAACTGAGCCAAGCGGAAAAGGCCGAGTATGAAGCCGAGGGCCGCAAACCCCATTGGCGCTTTTTCATGCAGGCCGAGGAAGTAAGCTGGCATGACGGTATCCGCGGCGCGGTTAAATTCGAGGGCGCCAAATTGGGCGATCCCGTCTTGATTCGCGGCGACGGCAGTTTCCTCTACACCCTGCCCTCGGTGGTCGACGATATCGATCTCGCCGTCAGCCATGTTCTGCGCGGCGAGGATCACGTCACCAACAGCGCCGTTCAACGTCAGATATTCCAGGCTCTCGGCAAGCATCCCGGCGACATCACCTTCTCCCATATGTCGCTTCTGCTCGATGCCGATGGCGGCCCGCTATCGAAGCGCCTGGGCGGCCTGGCGCTCGCCCAATTGCGCCAGGCCGGCGTCGAAGCGATGGCCGTCAACAGTCTTCTCGCGGCGCTCGGCTCCGCCGACGCGGTTGAGGCCAGGGAATCCCTCGCGGCCTTGTTGGAGCATTTCGACTTAAGCCGTTTCAGCCGCAATCCGCCGCGCTTCGTGGATGCGGAATTGTCCCGCCTCAATGCCCAATTGCTGCACGACATGCCTTTCGATGCCGCGTACGGGCGCCTCGGCATCTCCGCCATGGACGCCGCCTTCTGGCACGCCGTGCGGCAAAATCTGGGCCGCCTCGAAGAGGCGCGCGAATGGTGGGAGCTGTGCAACGAGCCGCTTGCGCCGATCATCGAGGACGGCGAATTTCTCGCCGCGGCGGCGGCGCTGCTGCCCGGCGAGCCGTGGGACGAGACGGTCTGGGCGGCCTGGACCGGCGCCCTCAAGGAGCAGACCGGGCGGCGCGGCAAGGCGCTCTTCCATCCGCTGCGCCTGGCGCTGACGGCGCGCGAGCGTGGACCCGAATTGCGGAATCTGCTACCCGTTATCGGCCGCGCGCGGGCCTTGGCGCGGTTGCGCGGCGAGACGGCATAATGGCAAGCAGCAGCGGAGCAGCCGGTGGCGCTTTCCCTCCATAATACCCGGACGCGCAAGAAGGAATTTTTCGAGCCGCTCGATGCGGCGCGCGTCGGCATGTATGTCTGCGGGCCGACGGTCTACGATCTGGCGCATATCGGCAATGCCCGCCCGATCGTCGTATTCGACCTGCTGTACCGACTGCTGCGCGATATTTACGGCGCCGATCACGTCACCTATGTGCGCAACATCACCGACGTCGATGACAAGATCAACGCCGCGGCGCTGGAGACCGGCGAGCCGATCTCGGCCATCACCGCGCGCACCATCGAAGCCTTTCACGACGATATCGCCGAGCTCAACGCCTTGGCGCCGGATGTCGAGCCGCGCGCCACCGATCATATCGCCGAGATGATCGAAATGATCCAAACCCTGGTCGCCTCTGACCATGCCTATGAGGCCGAAGGCCATGTGCTCTTTCACGTGCCCTCGGACCAGGGCTACGGCAAGCTATCGCACCGCGAGCGCGAGGATATGGTGGCCGGCGCGCGGGTCGAGGTGGCGCCCTACAAGCGCGACCCGGCGGATTTCGTGCTGTGGAAGCCGAGCCAAGACGATCTCCCCGGCTGGGACAGCCCGTGGGGGCGCGGCCGGCCGGGCTGGCATATCGAATGCTCGGCGATGAGCCGCAAGCATCTCGGCGTCACCATCGATATTCACGGCGGCGGCGCCGATCTGATCTTTCCGCATCACGAAAACGAAGTCGCGCAGAGCGAATGCTCCTGCCCCGGCCATGAATTCGTGCGCACCTGGGTGCATAACGGCTTTCTCTCCGTCGAGGGCGAGAAGATGTCCAAGTCGCTCGGCAATTTCATCACCATCCGCCAGGCGCTCGAAGGCGCGCCAGGCGAAGTGTTGCGCCTGATGCTGCTGAGCACGCATTACCGCAAGCCGCTCGACTGGACGGAGGACGGGGTGGAGCAGGCGCGAGACAGGCTTGATTATATTTATAAGGCTCTTTGGTTGGTGCAGCAGGATGGCATTCCGCCAATAAAGGTCAAAAAGATCCCTGCTCAAATCGTTGTTGCGCTACACGATGATCTCAATACGCCCTTGGCGATTTCGTATATGCACCAAATAGCCTCGAATTTGCATTTAGCGATTAAGACTAGAACACCACCACATCAAGCCAAGCTGGCGGGGCAACTGATAACCATCGGAAACCTGCTCGGCATTTTGCAAAACGACCCGGAAGCCTGGTTCAAGGGCGGCGAAGCGGATTCAGATGTCGGCGATATCGAGGCGCAAATCGCGCTTCGCCTGGAGGCGCGCAAGGCCAAGGATTTCGCCGCGGCGGATAATATTCGCGATACCCTGGCCGAAAATGGCATCATCCTCGAGGACAGGCCGGACGGCACCACCGATTGGCGGCGCGCGGGATAGCGGGGTATGGCGGATAAACGGATATTTGTTTACGACAGCAGCCTGAGAAGCGGCGCGCTGCCTGACGGCGGCGAGTTTTCCGGCGCCGACAAGCTGGCCATCGTCGAGGCGCTGGACGGCCTCGGCGTCGATTATATCGAGGGCGGCGAGCCCGGCCGCGGCGCCGCCGCCGACGCCCTGTTTGCCGCCGCGCCTGAATTTACCCAGGCCCGCCTGACGGCGCTTTCCGGACTGCAGGCGCCCGGCGGCAGCGCAGCGGGCGACCCCGCGCTGGCGCGTGCGCGGGCCAGCGGCGCCCGCATCGTTTGTTTGGCCGGCGCGGTGTCGCAGCAACAGGCGCGCGCCGCGCTCGGCACCGAGCCGCGCGAGCATATCGACATGATCGCCGAGGGCATTTCCCACGTCGCCGGCTGGGCCGATGAGGCGATGTTCATCTGCGATCATTTTTTCGACGGCTTCAAGGTGGATGCGCATTACGCCCTCGAATGCGCCGCCACCGCCTATATTCACGGCGCCCGTTGGGTGGTGTTGTGCGACAGCAATGGCGGCACCTTGCCGCATGAGATATCCGACATCGTCGAGGAAGTCGCCAAGGCGCTGCCGAGCAGCCATATCGGCATACGCTGCCTGGACGATGGCGACAATGCCGTCGCCGGCACCCTCGCCGCCGTGCGCGCTGGCGCGCATCAGGTGCAAGGCACCTTCAACGGCCTGGGCTTACGCTGCGGCAACGCCAATCTCGCCTCCGTGATCCCCAGCCTGGTGCTCAAAATGGCTTGCGAAACCGGTATCGCGACGGAGAATCTGAGCCGCCTCACCGCCGTCTCGCGCCAGATTGATGCCCGCCTCAATCGGCCATCGGCGCCGCGCGCGCCCTATGTCGGCGCCGACGCCTTCAATCACGGCGAAGAGCACGCCGTGGCGGCGCGGCTCGAACATATCGATCCCGGGGCGGTCGGCAATCAGCGCCGCTCGGCGGTGCAGGACGAGGCCGATCCGGATAGCCTGTCGCGGCGTTTGGCCGGGCTCGGCATCGAGGCCGACCTCGATGAGTCGACGGGCCAGCGCCTGCTCGAATCGTTACGCGAGAACGAGCAGAAGGGCCTCAACTATGACGGCGCCGAGGCGAGCTTCGAGCTGCTGGCGCGCGGCCATCTCGGCACCCTGCCGAACTTCTTCCGGCTCGACAGTTTCCGCGTCATCGACGAGCGCAGCATCGACGCGCGCGGCCGGCTGGTCACCTTGTCGGAGGCCTCGGTGCGGGTCCAGGTGGGCGACAACCGCCACATGATGGTGGCCGAAGGCGCGGGGCCGGTGCACGCCCTCGACGTGGCGCTGGGGAAGGCGCTCGGCGACGCCTATCCGAGCCTCGGCGAACTGCGCCTGATCGATTACAAGGTGCGCATATTGAATTCGGAAGGCGGCACCAAGGCGCGCATCCGGGTGATGATCGATTCGACCGACGGCACTGACAATTGGTCGACGGTGGGGGTTTCCGACAATGTTATCGACGCCTCCTACAGCGCCCTGCATGACGGTATCGTCTACAAGCTGCTGCGCGACGAGTTGAAGCGCCAAGCCCTGTCCGGCGTCGTCGGGGGGCGCGATGGCGGGCGCTAATCGGCGGCAGGCAAAAATTGAGGCGGCGGATTTCGCGGCGCCGGGCGGGCCGGCAATCATTCTGGTGCGGCCGCAATTGGGCGAGAATATCGGCACCGCGGCGCGCGCCATGCTGAATTGCGGGTTGATGGATCTCCGCCTCGTCGCGCCGCGCGACGGCTGGCCCAACGTCAAGGCGCTGAACGCCGCCTCGGGCGCCGACGCGGTGATCGGGGGCGCGCGCGTCTTTGCCACGGTGGCCGACGCGGTGGCCGAACTCGACATGGTCTACGCCACCACCGCGCGCGGCCGCGAAATGGTCAAGCCCGTGCTCACGCCGCGCCAGGCGGCGGATAATCTTCGCCTCGCCCCGGCGGCGAACGCCGGCATCCTGTTCGGCCCCGAGCGCAGCGGTCTCGACAATGACGATGTGGTGCTCGCCGACGCCATCATCGAAGTCGCCCTCAACCCGGCTTTCGCCTCGTTAAATCTCGCCCAAGCGGTGCTGATAATTTCCTATGAATGGTGCGCGGCAGCCGGGGAAGCGGCGACGGGGCACCCGCCGGCAAACCCCGCTCCGGCCGCCAGCAAGAAGGAAATACTGAATTTTTTCGACATGCTGGAAGGCGAGTTGGACGCGCGCAGCTTTTATCCGACGGCCGCCATGCGGCCAAAAATGACGCGCAACATGCGCAACCTGTTCCAGCGCATCCAACTGTCGCACCAAGATGTGCAGAGCCTCTTCGGCATCGTCAAATCATTGACCCGCCCGCCACCCGGCAAGGCCCCCGGCGATTAGAAAAAATCGTCGCCGCCCGGCTACCTGTGGTATTATTGACTTCTTAATAGGGAATAACCTATTGTCACTACAGTGAACATCACAAAGCCGATTACCAGTGCAAGCTGGGCGGCAAATCCTACGGCCACCTTAGGGTGGCCGTAGTTGTTTGAGGGCATGGCGTGAAAATCTGTTATGTCGACGAATCGGGTGATTCTGGCAACCTCCCCTCCGCCACATCGCCTGTCCAGCCAGCATTTGTAATTGCCGGTATTATCATAGACCACAGGAATTTACCGCTGGCGACGGAAAACTTTGTTCAATTAAAGCGCAAATATTACCCGGCGCATAGGACACCCCAGTATCTGGACAGCATCCTGCACGAAATAAAAGGCTCAGATGTCAGAAAGCATGCCTGCAAGAATTCGCGCAACAAAAGGCGATATGCGCATAATTTTTTACATGGAATCGTCGATCTACTGGACAATTCCGATTGCCGGATAATTGGACGGGCGTGGAGCAAGGGATTGGGTGTTCCGTTCAACGGACGGGCAATTTATACCTATTCCGTTCAATCAATATTTAAATATGGGGTTGACCCAGATAACGCCAAAA
>PVBE011994892.1_pt1 | contig 26556 bp, 21 predicted proteins | sample 1631181 | NCBI WGS metagenome assembly PVBE01 (sample SAMN08397723, study PRJNA350692) | Marine metagenome, whole genome shotgun sequencing project. | isolation source: water | place: Pacific Ocean | collected 2012-04
AAAAGTACCATTATCGAGATGGCAGCACGCTGTACCAGCCTCGTCGTGCGGTTTGCCCTTTTCATGGTGCGCACCCGCATCTATATGAATCATAACCTGGTATTTTTCGCCTCCAGATAGTGTTGCCAGTTGCGCTGATTGACCCTGATCCTCTTTAAAGCAGGTGGCAAGCAGATGTTCTGACATAAATATCAGCGCATCGGCTCTTTTTTGGGTGAATGACTGCTCTACTATCTCCAGTTCCATCCCCGGGTTGGTCTCTTCGTTGGAATTTGATAAAAACGTTCCCGCGGGAACGCTTTTTGGTTCTTTCTGGTGAGAGGGATCTGTAGATTCTTCAGCCTCTGTTGGCTGTTGCTCTTGTTTTACCTAAGTCGAATTTTTATCCCGCAGTGTTTGTAAAACCGCATCCATCGCTTTTAAAAAAACGGCACCATCCTCTGCGGGAAGCCTGCCTTTGAACACCAGCATGCCGTCGTCGTCATAGAATGAGGAAAACTCTCTGGCATCATATTGTTTTTCATCCTGGCTGGCCTGGTTCAATCGCTCTACTCGTTGGTATTTTCTCACCAGTGTTTCTACATGGTGTGCCGTGCCGTGTTTTGCGATGCCCAACAAATAGCTTTCGTTTTCCGGAGTGGCGGTGCGGGTCATGGCTCTTACTTTTGAATAGCTAATCGCGCCGGTGGCAAATGCCTCATCAATCAGTGGCAGGGATTGCAGACACTTTGCCACTCGTACTTTCTCCCGTGCTGCACCTAAAGCGATACCACAGTAGTAGTTGAGCCAGTGGGCAGGTGATTTCATACCGCTGTCGCCGCCCCAGGCGTCACGTTCAACCAGCGCCGCCAGTAATTTGAGAAATCGAAATTGCGCTGCATTGATGTGTCCCGCGAGGCGGGTGATTTCATCACCAAGATCTTGGTCATCATCAGGAATGGAAAAATGAGCAGTTGCATTAGAAGTGATGGCAGGAATAGCGCTGTCCGAAAAGGATTTAACGGAGGGATTTGCAGGTGGAGGCAGGCTTTTCATGGTGCTGATTTCCCTAGTATTAGAGGCTCAGAATATAACTGTATAAAAAAACAGTATTATAACTCTAAGCTGTTGTTAATGCTAGTAAATAGTTTGAGTTTTTGGCTTTAACGCGGGCTATCGGTTGGGGTAGGAAGGGCAGGGATCAAAGACAATGTGGATTGGATCGGCCGATCTGGACTCGAATCACCATTCCTCGTTAAGCACGTCTTCCACACTCAGTCCGGCATTTAATTCTGCCAGCATGGCCGCGTTGTCGGCTTTGATTCTGTCAAGCGTGGCTATAAACCGGGGCTCATCACGGATTGAATCCAGGATAGGATTGTCTTCAAACTAGAAACCGTTAGCAGACAATCGGTAACCACGAACTATGTTTTGCCCCGGGCCTACCAGCCAGCGCCAGCCATCCTCAAAAAGTGCCTCGAAGGCAGCAAGAGCCTGCTCAATCTCCCCTGTTGAGGCATCAAGTAACAACTCGAGCTCATGTTGGGAGCGGGCATGCCAGAGAATTTCACCGGTGAGCTCTCTTGCCATGTTTTCCCTGAATCGTTCCCGGATCGCGTTAGCCTGCGACCGATTGCCTATCTGCTCAAACGCATAGGCAACATCCAATGCATGGGAGTGAATTTCAGAAAACTCCGGCGGTTCCGAGGCAAAGCCATAAGCGCGGCTATTTGCATTCTCAAACTCAAGATAGTCCAGTGCCTTTTGGTATTAGCGCAGCTTGTAAGCCGCCGTAAACGCTTGAAATCGATTGGCTCCGTTTTCGATGGGTTCCTGTGTTGCAGCGATCAGGCCTGCATAATCTCTTCTCAAGTTGAAAATATTTTGCTCCAGAAAAAGGCCCAGGCTTCCGCCCGATGCCAGAGAGATATCCGTCTGTTCATGCCTGATTGCCTGTTCAACATCTCCGATCGACGCGGATGCATACATCGAAAGATTCCCTCCACTCATTAATACTATGCCATGGTGAAGGTGGCCTTTTTGTAACTCCATCCACGCAATCCCACGCTGCCAGGGTAAGTCTGGATATAGGTCACCGATGCGCTTGTATTGCTGCCGAGCTGCCTCGCGGTTTGTTCTGCCAATGGCTGCCGCACGACCAAGCACCGATGTGGACAGAGGGTCCAGCGCTATTGCCCGATCAAATAGACTGATTGCCTCTTCTGGGCGTCCCTAGTTTAGCAGAAAACCTGCATTCAGTTCCAGTGCCATGACATTATTCGGGTCGGCCTGCACGGCCCGATCGAAGGCACTTAATATAGATTCGACTTCGCTTGCGTCACGCCAAACTCCATCGTAGTCGGAACGACTGACCAGCGCTTCGGCTAACAATGTGGCGGGCGCGTTGGGAGCCAGCGCCTGTGCTCTGGCCAGGGCCTCCCGCGCCAGACCCAGACCTTCATCTGCGTCTAACAGAAAGCCTTCCCCATCGAGCAGGGAACTGGAGGCAAGTCGCAGTAGGGCCTGTGCCAGACCCGCCCAGGCCTCTACATAGCTGGGATCGAGCACGACTATCTCCTGGAATAAATCCCGGGTACGACTGACGACTTCGGGGTAGTGCTGGGTACTGCTTGTTTGCTCTCTGAGCCGCGCCATTGCGATCAGGAAGAGGTTCTGCGCCTCCGCGTTATTAGTGCCGTGGCTTTGCAGTGCAACGGCTTCCTCACCCAATAATGTCACTTGTAACGCGGAGGTGACTTCACTGGCAATCTCATCCTGTATGGCAAAGATGTCATCCATGGTGCGGTCATAGGTGGCTGACCACAGGTTAAAACCATCGCTGGCGCTGACCAGTTGGGCAGTAACCCGAATCTGGTCGCCAGCACGGCGCACCGAGCCTCCCAACAGGTAGGCGACTCCCAGCGCCTGGCCGATTTCTCGCAAATCCTGTTGTTTGTCCTTGTAAAAGAAGCTGGAGGTGCGGCCAGGCACTTTTAAGTCTGACAATTGTGCCAACACATTAAGCAGCTCTTCGGTTAATCCATCGGCGAAATAGCCATCCTCCTCGCCTGAACTCATGGAAACAAAGGGCAGTACTGCCACGGATTTTTCCGGCACTTGGGGTGTGGTCTGGATGGCGGAGCCAATTAATTCTTCAACCCTTGGGCCAGATTCTGCAGCACTCTCCTGACTCGCTATCGAGACATCTCCCGCTGGCCGGTTGAAGAAGACGAACTGCTGCTCAACAACCACAGCAATCAACACCAGCAAGGCAGCATTTACAAAGTAATCTCGCTTACGCAGGCCGGTAGTTTCACCCGACTCCAGCGCTGGTGTTTTCTGGATTCCCTGGGGAGTTATGTCAAATGCCCAGGCCACGACTACCGTTACCGGCAAGCCCAGCATCAGCAGTAGAATGATCGATTGATTGACCCACTGAGGCGCGTTAAAGGTGGGCAGTACCACATCCACCACCTGAATGAGCAACCACGCCACAACGGCATAGACAGCGGCTACCCGAAATACCTTGCGGCGTTGGAGTTCCTGAATCAGATTGCTCATTGCAGGAGTGTTCTCGTTATTGTTGTTTATTATCGGTACTTCGTTTATTTGGACGAGAAGTCTAGCACAGGCGCCCTTTAGCTTCATTAGTCGGCACTTGGCCTTCCCGGGAGCGGGAACTAAGAGATTTCTGTAAAATTCTGCATCTATATAGTGAATGTGCGGTGGTAACCACGCCAATTGCGGTAGCTAGTGGGTTTATGCGAGGTTTCCAGTATAATCCGCGGTTCATTATTCAATGGTTTGAGGCAGGTCGTGAGCAAAGAAGCACCTAAAGCATTCAACGTGGGTATCTGCGGTTTGGGAACCGTGGGGTGCGGAACGCTGGCACTTATTCAAGGCAACAGTGACGAATTGTGCCGCAAGCTCGGTAGAAAACTGCAAGTCACCCATGTCGCTACGCGCACACCCAAAACTGATCTCAACACCGATGGGATGCAAGTTAGCAGCGATATATTCGACGTGGTTGCCGACCCGGAAATTAATGTAGTGGTAGAAACAATTGGCGGCTTCGATCCGGCGCTGGAACTCGTTATGCAGGCGCTGGAGAACGGCAAGCATGTGGTCACGGCAAACAAGGCTTTGATTGCGGTTCACGGCAATGAAATATTTGCCAGGGCAAGGGAGAACAATGTCACGGTTGCCTTTGAGAGCAGTGTTGCCGGTGGTATCCCCATCATAAAGGCCCTGCGCGAAGGCCTGGCGGCGAACAAGATTAATTGGCTGGCTGGAATCATCAATGGCACCGGGAATTTTATCCTGACCGAAATGGCGGCGAAGCAGCGCCAGTTTGAGGACGTACTTGCCGAGGCACAGGAGTTAGGTTACGCCGAAGCCGATCCAACTTTTGATGTGGAAGGTATCGATGCGGCACATAAATTAACTATCATGGCGTCCATAGCCTTTGGGATTCCCCTGCAATTTGATAAGACCTACACCGAGGGCATTAGTCACATCACGCCGGAAGATATTACTTACGCTCGGGAACTGGGCTATCACATCAAGCATCTGGGAATTGCCGTGAATTCAGGTGACGCTGTTGAGATGCGAGTCCATCCCACATTAATCCCCAGCGGCAGTACCATAGCGAATATTGATGGCGTAGGTAATGCCGTACTGGTCCATGGTGATGCAGTGGGTGCTACGCTTTATTGCGGACCAGGAGCCGGGGCTGAAGCAACTGCCTCATCCGTGGTGGCGGATATCATGGACATAGCCAGAATTGATTCAGTCGGCGCCTCGGCAGCAATCGTTCCGGCATTGGGCTTTTGTGAACCACACTCTGATACAGAGGTAAACGACATAGAACAGATCAGCTCGGAGTATTACCTGCGGATTCAGGTGCAGGACAAAGTGGGCGTAATGGCAAAAATCTCCAATGTGTTGCAGAACTGTGACATTAGTATTGAAGCTATTATTCAGAAAGAAGCCCATAGCCAGACTTTACCCATCGTATTACTTACCCACACAGCTCCTGAACGGCAAATCAACGAGGCAATTCAGACGCTGGAAGCACTGGAAGAAGTGGTCGGAAAAATAGTCAGAATCAGAGTTGCCCCGTTTGCGGACGGCACACTATGAAATATGTCAGCACCCGGGGCAGTGCACCGGCGCAAAACTTCGAAGGGGTATTGCTAACCGGACTCGCACCCGATGGCGGGCTGTATGTGCCAGCGGAGTTGCCGCAAATTAGCGCCGCAGAGATGGAGAGCTGGCGCGGATTGAAATACCCTGATCTGGCGCTGAAAATCATTACACCTTTCGTTAGCGACACGATTGAAGGGGCCGAACTTAAACGTATCATCGATGAGAGCTATGCCGAATTTGATCATCCCTCAGTGGCACCGTTGACAATGCTGTCGACCAACGAATGGGTGCTGGAACTCTACCACGGGCCAACTCTGGCATTTAAAGATTTTGCACTGCAAGTTCTGGGGCGCTTGCTGGATTACGTGTTGAAGAAAAATGATCAGCGCGTGGTAATTCTCGGGGCCACATCCGGGGACACCGGTTCCGCTGCGTTGGAAGGTTGCCGCCATTCTGAGAATGTGGATATTTTTATTTTACATCCCCATAACCGTGTCTCGGATGTGCAGCGCAAGCAGATGACAACCGTACCGGGTGACAACGTTCATAATCTGGCAGTTGAAGGAAATTTTGATGATTGTCAGAAAATTGTAAAGGCTGCATTTTCGGATCAATCATTTCTCGCAAATGACCGACAACTGGTGGCAGTCAACTCGATCAACTGGGCTCGTATCATGGTCCAGATTGTGTATTACTTTTATGCGGCTCTGGCACTGGGAGCGCCGGCAAGAAAAGTTTCTTTTTCGGTACCAACCGGTAATTTTGGCGATATCTATGCTGGATATCTGGCCAAACAAATGGGCCTGCCCATCGATCAACTGATAGTGGCCACCAATAAGAATGACATCTTGCATCGTTTTATTTCTGCTAATGATTACTCTATTGCCGATCTGAGCCACACGTTTTCACCGAGTATGGATATTCTGGTGTCGAGTAATTTTGAACGCTACCTGTTTGATCTGTTCGACCGAGATGGTGCGCAGCTGACAAACTTCATGGAACAATCCATCAATAATTCTTTGAGCGTCAGTGCGGAACAGTGGGCCCGGGTTAAAGCCTGCTTCGACAGCGATAGCGTGGATGATGCGGAGACTTGCGCACTCATTGCCAATGTTTATGCCAAATCCGCTGCGCTGCTCGATCCCCATTCCGCTATCGGGGTGCAAGCCGCACGCAATTGTAATCGGAATCAGGCGATTCCGATGATCATGCTGGCAACTGCCCATCCGGCAAAATTTGCAGCAGCGATCACGGAGGCGGGGATACCTGCTCCGGAATTACCACCCCATTTGCAGGATCTCTTTGCGCGCGAGGAACGTTACACTGTAGTTGAAAACAGTCTGAGTGCAGTGACAGATTTTATCAGTAACACAATGCCGTCATAGCTGCCCCATGCCTTTAGCTATTCAGAGGCGTACGCCAAACCAGCAACTTGTATTGCCGGATGAAATGCATCCTTTGTTGCATCGTATTTTTCGTCAACGCACTATTCAGGATGCCAGCGATCTTGAATTAGGATTCGAAAATCTACTCCCTCCTTCCTTAATTAAGGGTATGTCAGTTGCCACTGAGTTGCTGTATCAGTATCTTCTGCAGCAGGGGAGAGTGCTGTTTGTCTCCGACTTCGATGCTGACGGCGCCACCAGTTGCGCGCTGGGTATTGGAGCTTTGCGAGAGCTTGGATTCAAGCACGTGGACTATATTGTACCGAATCGTTTTGAATACGGTTATGGCTTGACTCCGGAAATAGTAGAACTGGCACTTAATAAAACCCCAAACCTGATTGTGACGGTAGACAATGGTATCTCCAGTGTCGAGGGTGTGGCTGTGGCCAAGGCTGCCGGGATTGACGTGTTGATTACGGATCATCACCTGCCCCCTGTCGATTTACCTGCTGCCGATGCGATTGTTAATCCCAATCAGACAGGCTGTGATTTCCCCAGTAAATCTATTGCGGGCGTTGGGGTGATTTTCTATGTCATGCTGGCTCTGCGGAGTTTTCTACGCGAACAAAGCTGGTTTGAACAGCAACAGATTAAAGAACCGAATATGGCGAACTATCTTGATTTGGTGGCACTGGGAACTGTGGCTGATGTGGTGCCGCTCGATCAAAACAACCGGATACTGGTCAACGAAGGCCTGAAGCGAATAAGAGCGGGCAGGACTCGGCCCGGCATTACAGCGCTGCTGGAAGTCGGCGGGCGTAACCGCCAGGCTCTGCAGTCTGCTGATTTGGGATTCGCCGTTGGCCCACGATTGAACGCCGCTGGCAGGCTGGATGATATGTCACTGGGAATCGAGTGCCTGTTGGTTGAGCAAAGTGGGCAAGCTTTCGAACTGGCGCGGCAACTGGACAGTCTCAATAAAGACAGAAAGCAAATTGAAAGCGACATGCGAGAACAAGCCTTCCAGTACCTGGAAGACATTGCACTGGAAGCGAAGAACCTGCCTGCCGCTCTTTGTCTGTATGAAAAAACCTGGCACCAGGGAGTGGTTGGAATTGTCGCATCAAGGATCAAGGAGAAATTTCATCGTCCCGTTATTGCGTTTGCTGAAGCTACGGAGGATCGTACCGATGACAGTGACTCAGAGCTCAAGGGCTCGGCTCGCTCTATCGCAGGATTTCACATCAGAGATGCACTGGATGCGGTGGCAACCCATAACCCGGGATTGATTAGTAAGTTCGGTGGGCATGCAATGGCGGCTGGTCTTAGTTTAAACAAGCGCGATTTCGACACATTTACCGCCGCCTTTCAGCTCGAAGCGGAGCGACTGATCGATACTGAACAATTGAAGGCAAAGGCAGTAACCGATGGCGCCCTCGATCCGGAACATTTAAACCTGGAGACAGCCCTGTTACTGCAAACAGCCGGTCCCTGGGGGCAGGAGTTTCCGGAACCCTTATTCGACGGACGATTTATTGTAATTCAGCAGCGACTGGTTGGGGACAAACATCTTAAAATGATTTTACGGCCGCCAGAGGCCGAGATTGATGTTGATGCGATTGCATTTTTTGTCGATCTGCAGCAGTGGCCGAATGACACAGCAAAGGAAATTGAAATTATTTTCAGGCTGAATGTAAATGAATTTCGCGGTCGGCGGTCTTTGCAACTAATGGTAGAACAAATTGTCAATTACACCTGAACCTGTTTTTAATAAATTCGACTTGCCGGATTACAGGATGCGTTAAATCATGCTGCTACCCGTTGATATTGCTGGCTTTTCACACTATAGTCTGGGGATTCGCCACGGAGCATAGCGGAAACGAAGGGGAAGCTTACATGAGCAAAGAAGATAAGGATTTAATTGCACGTCGCGCCTTGATCACGGGTATGGGTGTAGCGGCGGCTACCGGTCTCGCTGTCAGCGCTTCATCGGCAACTGCACAAAGCTCGGCAAGCGAGGATTTTGAGCCGGAGCGCCACAGCCTGGATTCCTGGTTTGAAGAATTGGCAGGAGTTCATCGCGCATTTCTTGACTCTTCCACCATACCCGGTGGCGAGAGTGCATTGCTGTATGCAGGTAATATTCTCGCTGCCCATGAAGAGGACTACGCCGGTAGCGCGTCAGATTATGCCATGGTGGTTTGTTTTCGACATGCTTCAACGCCATTTGGTTTTAACGATGCAATTTGGGCGAAGTATGGGGCACAACTCAACCGTTCTGCCGACCCGGTGCCAACAACTAACCCGATGAATTCGCCTACATTCAACAATGGGCAGAATACAATTGCTTCCCTAGTCGAGCGGGGTGTGCATTTTGCCATTTGTTTAAGGGCAACCCGGAGCCTTTCCAGAAGACTGGCTAGAGGCTCGGATGACTCTGCCGATCAGGTTTTGGCAGAACTGCGTGCCAATGCAATACCCAACGGCCGCTTTGTACCGGCGGGTGTGGTAGCGGCAACCCGAGCACAGGAGTACGACTACAGCCTCTTATACTCGGCATAATGACAAAAAGATTGATTTAGAATTGTAAATTCAAACAGAACCAAGTTTACAATCGCTCACCGTTGATGTTGGTTTTGTTTCACATTATAGTCTGCTGATTCACATAGGAGATTGGCATGAAGAATAACGATCAGGGCCTTGTTGGGCGCCGCACATTAATAACAGGTCTGGGCGTAGCTGCGGCTACCGGCCTTGCAGTTAGCGCCTCTCAAACATCTGCACAAAGTTCATCAGGTTCGGGCTTTACCGCCCGGCGCCATAGCCAGGATTCCTGGTTAGGCGAACTGCCGGGAGAACATCGCGCCTTTGTTGACTCATCCACAGTCCCTGGCGGTGCAAATGCGCTGCGTTACGCAAGCAATATTCTCACTGCCCATGCAGATGGCTACGGTGGCAGTGACTCAGATTATGCCATGGTGGTGTGCTTTCGCCATGCTTCAACACCCTTTGCATTTAGTGATGTCATCTGGGAAAAGTACGGGGGAGCTTTTGACCCTGCTGCTGATCCCGCACCGGTGACAAATCCGATGAATGGACCTACCGGTTCAAACGGTCAAAATTCAATCCCTATGCTGATCGACAGAGGTGCGCATTTTGCCATTTGTGCCAGAGCGACTCGCGCCTATGCCGGCATTCTGGCACGAAGTACGGGTGTACCTGTAGAGCAGGTGCTGGAAGAACTGCTTGCCAATCCAATTCCTAGTAGTCGCTTTGTTCCGGCTGGAGTAGTTGCGGCGACGCGTGCACAGGAGTACGGCTACAGCCTCTTATACTCGGCCTGATGCCATTGTAATGAAGTACTCGGGCTAGAAGTCTATATGACAGAGACAATCCCGACTGGGACCATTTGGCCCGATTCGCGAGTTTTACAGCAATAGATAATGTACTGGAAAAACAAAAGGCCGGGTAATCGCGTTGATTATCCGGCCTTTCGTTATTTGAAAGCCTTTATGGCTGATTTGAAAGATCTGTTCCGTTAATCGGAATCATGAGGTGAGCACCGGGTGTGCCGGGGCGCATCATCCAGGGTCGGCCTTTCCCGGCCAGCGCATTGTCTCTCTGCCTACCTGTAGGCATGCCAAGACTCTCTGCGGTAGCGCCCGGTAGCGATACAACCATCAGTAGTTGGATCCGGTCTGGCTGGTTGTAGGTTCGATAAGCCACAGAACCGAATAAACGCGGCGCAATCTCGCCACGATTCTCCGCAGCGGTAAGCGCAGCCTGGAGCTCTTCCCCGGATAAACCCTGCGCTGACAGTTTCGCGCTGAGATCGCGTCGTCCAGAGCCGGCAGTGCCTTGGCAGCGCGTAAATCCGCTTTCTTCATTTAAGGGCTGGCACTCAAAAAAGTTGCTGCCTTGCTTCAGTACAATGCGCGCGCCGGTGTTTTCATCATAGGTATATACCGTCGCGTCAGCTCGTAGATCCTCGGGCAGTGGCAGGACCGCGGCGGCGATATCTGCTGCAGATTGGGCGTTAGCCGCAAACGGGGCAAACATTCCAATGAGAATAAGGGGAATTAATTTTTGTACACGTGTCATCACAACCTCCATTAAGATCTTAGTAGTTCTACGTCACCGACAGTATAAAAGATCGTTTTCCATTGCACCATCCCAAAATTTGGGGTAACAGCAAAAAGACCGTACTCCCAATAGGATCTTATTACGCCCCGAACGAATCGGGACTTGATCGATTTCTATTCTTGCAAGGATTTATTTTAGTCAGCAGGATAAACGGATTCCAACTCCTGACCTTATTGCTTATAACACCCTTTATTCAGGACCTGAATCAGGGCGAATCGCTGGCCATATCACTTGGATTATAGATTGAATTAATTGGCTCTCATGCCGATAGGGATCGATAGCTAAGGCTGGTAAATTTCAGCTCTTGCAGTCACTATTGTTGTATGAAATTTTTCATTTTCGGGTCTTCTACAGTAGTGAACCGGCCAACAGGACCTGATTCTGGCAGTTTGGCCCATTTAAAGCGCCAAAGCAGTGACAATTCAGGCTGATTTTGTTACTTTTTGGCACAGTTCCATGACTCATTCTAGCCTGAATCAGGGTATCATCTAGATATCCAATCGATGGGAGAATTAATGCGGGCTCCACTCACTAACAGTTTGATTTTATTAGGTTTATTATTGCCTGGTTTGTACGTGCAAGCAGAGGTTTTTACTACTGATCAAATCGAAGTAGAGTTGATTTCCGAGACTACCAACGTGGTTCCGGGTGAGACGCTGTGGCTGGCGATTCGACTGCAGCCTATCGAAAACTGGCATACCTACTGGAAATTTGGCGGAGACAGTGGTCTGGCCACTGAGACTTCCGAATGGCAGCTACCCGCCGGAGTCACTACTGGTGACATAGTTTGGCCCATTCCGGAGTGGGATATTTTCCCCGGTACCAATCTGGTCAGCTTTGTCTACGAGCATGAAGTATTCCTGACCCTGCCGGTTTCGGTCCCTGCATCTTACTCGGGCTCCCAGTTTGACCTCACTACTAAAATAGATTGGCAGGTTTGTGATGAAATTTGTATTCCAGGTGATGCCTCATTCAGCCTGTCATTACCGGTAGCCGAGGCTGCGGAGATTGATACGCGTTGGCAGACGGCCTTTGCCGAGACCCGTGCGAGCCTCCCACTTACAGATCATTCCCTGGCTGCGAACTTCAATGTGCACGACGGTAAGTTCAATGTCATGGTAGATGCCGGTTCCGACCTGTTTGCTGACGTTGAAGAAGCTTACTTCTACCCGACGCAGAGACGGATCATGAAATATGAGCCCTACCGTGAAGTGCTGGTGGAAGATCAACGAATCCAAATCAGTTCTGAACAACATCGCCGTATGCCTGCTGATCTGGCCAATCTCGAAGGGCTGCTGACGGTTGCGGACGAGCAGGGTAACTGGCGCGGCTATGAGATTAATCCGGTCCGGACCCAGGTAGCCTGGAATGAACAGATAGAAGTCGAGCTGCTTGCTGAAACTGCTAACATCGTACCCGGTGAACAAACCTGGTTGGGAATTCGGCTGGAAGCAGCCGAGGGCTGGCATACCTACTGGAAACTCGGTGGAGACAGCGACGAGCTGACCCAGACGCTCGACTGGACAGCACCGGTAGGCACGGAAATTGGTGAAATTCGCTGGCCCGCACCTTACTGGATTCCATTTCAGGGATCGGATCTGGTCAACTACGGCTACGAGGGCCAGGTGGTATTACCCATCCCGGTTACCGTTCCTGAAAATGTGGAAGGCGAGATTGCCGACTTCTCAACCACGGTTAAGTGGTATGTGTGCGACCTGATATGCATATCTGGAGAGCAGCGGCTGGATTTGTCACTGCCGGTCGGTGAAGTCGCTGAACTGGATGCGAATAATGCAGCCCTGGCGGCTCAAGCCAGAGAGCAAGTGCCGGCGCGTGACCACGAACTGGAGTTCCTGATTGTAGCAGCTGGTGAAAGAGTCAGTCTCGGTTTCCAATCGCCGGAGCCAATCTTTGCAGGTGTGACTGATGCCTGGTTTTTCCCGGATCGACACGAAATCATATCTAACGGTCCAGTGCGTGATGTCACTGTTCAGAATAATCTGATTCAAATTACCCACGGTCAGCATCGCCGTATGCCCGAGGACCTGAGTGATGTCTATGGCATATTGGTGGTAGCCGATGAACAGGGCAACCGAAGTGCTTACGAATTTGTCGATCCGGCGGCGGATGCCAACTTCTCCACTATTATTCCCCTGGCATCAGCAGTCGACGGAGGCGCCGATTCAGGCTCTGCCGCAGGCGGGGGTGGAAGTGTTTTACTGTTTATGCTGTTTGCTCTCATGGGCGGCATGATTCTTAATCTGATGCCTTGCGTGTTTCCTGTGTTGTCACTGAAAGCCCTGAGCTTTGCCAAGAATGCCGGCGAGTCGCAACAAAAGCAGCGCATGGATGGACTGGTGTATACGGCGGGGGTCATAGTTGCTTTTGTGGCTCTGGCTTCGATATTGATCGCATTGCGTGCTGCTGGTGAACGTATTGGCTGGGCCTTCCAGTTTCAACAGCCGTGGTTTCTGGCCTTCATGGTTTATCTGTTCTTCCTGATGGCGTTAAGCCTCTCCGGTGTATTTGAAATTGGCACTGGCATGATGGGAGTTGGTAGCAGTCTTACCGAAAAGAAAGGCTACAAGGGTTCATTCTTTACCGGTGTATTGGCTACTACCGTAGCGACACCCTGTACGGCGCCGTTCATGGGACCGGCTCTGGGATTTGCACTTACCCAAAACTGGGCGGTAGCCATGCTGATATTTGTGTCGCTGGGTTTTGGTATGGCACTGCCGATTCTTGCGCTCTCCTTCTCGCCGGCATTGTCACGCTACATGCCAAATCCAGGGCCGTGGATGGAGACATTCAAGCAATTCATGGCGTTTCTGCTCTATGGGTCGGCATTGTTCTTCCTCTGGGTATTGGGCGTTCAGGTTGGCGTTACCGGCATGGCGCTGGTGCTTGGTGCATGTATCCTGCTGGCGTTTGCCGCCTGGTTGTATCAAAAGCGCCATAGCATCGGGCCTTCCTGGCGCACCGCCAATACGGCTATCGGTGCCGCCTGTGTCATCGCCGCGATCTATCTTGTGCAGACTCCGTTCCTGGCAACAGCACCGGTTTCGCAGGCCGCGTCACTCGATGCTGATGGCAACCCGATTCAACAGGATTTCGAAGTTTTCAGCCGGGCCCGACTGGATGAATTACAGGCTGCTGGCCGACCCGTGTTTGTTAACATGACGGCAGCGTGGTGTATTACCTGTCTGGCAAACGATCAGACTACGCTTAACACCGATCGCGTTAAGCAGGTGATGGCGGATAATGATATTACCTATATGAAAGGCGACTGGACCAACGAAGATCCGGAGATCACCGAGGTACTGGAAAGATTTAACCGCCCTTCGGTTCCCCTGTATGTGCTTTACCCCGGAGATACAAGCAAGGAACCTGAAATTCTTCCCCAGATTTTAACTCCGGGTATTGTCACCGAAGCATTCGAAAATATTTAAGCAGGCAACTCCAGGCTAAAAGGACCACGCCAGAAGATGAGCACTACCCGCATTGTGTTGTTAATGGCTGGATTGCTCCTGCCTCCGGTCCAGCTAATTGCGGCCGAAGAGGCTGTTGGAAATCAGGCAGAGATTTACAGTTTTACCAGGGCTCACCAAGCGGCTCAGCGCTTACCGCGACTGCATAGTCTGCTTATCAATCACGGCGGAGAGCTGGTATTCGAAGAATATTACAATGATACGGATCCGAATCGTCCGGCAAACATGAAATCAGCTTCAAAGAGTGTGATCTCTGCGCTGGTTGGAATTGCCATCGACAAGGGACTTATTGAAGGTGTGGAGCAAGCTGTTGCAGACTATTTCCCTGAACTTGGCGCTACTGGTAGCGAAATTGAAAAAAGCACCATAACGATTGAGAACTTGCTCACCATGCAATCGGGACTGGAAACCACCAGTAACCGAAATTACGGCAAGTGGGTGTTAAGCGATAACTGGGTCGAATTTGCGCTCAACCAGCCGCTGGTTGCTACTCCTGGTACGCGTATGATCTATTCAACCGGCAGCACCCATCTGCTATCGGCAATCCTGGCCAAAGCCAGCGGCATGAGCACCAAACAATTTGCACAGCAAATGTTGACTTCAGAATTAGGTTATTCCATGTCCTATTGGCCACAGGACCCACAGGGAGTCTATTTTGGTGGTAATGACATGGAAATGACGCCGCGACAAATGATGCGATTTGGCACGCTTTATTTACAAGATGGCCGCTACGATAACCGGCAGATAGTTTCACAGAACTGGATTGAACAATCCCATAAACCCCATGCGATATCACCGAGAGGGCAGGGCCGCTTTTATGGTTATGGTTGGTGGCTGCGCGATCTTGCCGGGATGCAGGTGCCTGTCGCCTGGGGCTACGGTGGTCAACTCATCTTCGTGGTCAAAGAGCTGGATCTGGTAGTGGTAGCGACTTCAGAGAGTACACCGGGAGCGCAGCGGCGGGGACATCTGGGTCGGCTTTACGATCTGGTGGAAGGATTGGTTTTCCTGCCAATCATTCAACAAGGCATCCCGGGAGCAGCCGATTAGCCTCCCGCAATAAGCAATAAGCGATTGACAGCCAGGAATTTACGCCTATAATGCAGCCTGCTCGAATGTAAGCCTTCTATTTATTCTCCTCATTTCGTTTGTTTCAACATCTCGTCCTGTAGTTTATAAGTACTAGTTACACTTCCAGCTTGGTGGCCCCTCAGGGGTCAACTACACTTTATAAACTATAGGATTTAAATATGTCTGATACACACACTGGTACCGTTAAATGGTTTAACGAAGCAAAAGGTTTTGGTTTTATTGAACAGGCCTCAGGCCCGGATGTCTTTGCACACTTCAGTGCAATTTCCGGTTCCGGATTTAAAACACTGCTTGAAGGACAAAGAGTGGAGTTTTCTGTGAGCGCTGGTCAAAAAGGCCCGCAAGCGGAGAATATAATAGCTCTTTAACGTTAGTGTGCGGCTATTGATCTTGCCGATAATGGCTGGAACAACGCGTCAACAAGTTACAAGAAGTTTGCAGGGGTAGGGATCTTGGTTCCTACCCTTTTTTTCGATTTGATCAACCAGGCAGCAAAAATTTGACTTTGATTGCGGTGGTTAGGGTATTTTAGCTACTTTTATGGAATTGAGCGCAGGCTTCAGCTCGCCAGGTAGTACTCAATTTTGAGTGTATTAATCTCGATGATGTCGTGGTTTTGTAATTGAATAGTGCGCCCCTCGATGCTTTTGCCATTTATTTTCACCGGATCTTCATCGCTGGAATCGACCAGAGATACGATGAAATGTCCCTCGGGGCGTTTATTGATTTGTACGAGTTGATTGCCCGATTTACCCAGTTTGATGGCGGGTTTGCTAAGAGGAAACTCTTTCCCGGCATTTGTGCCCGTGAGAATCTGTAGTGTTGCTGAGGCAAAATTAACCGGGATTGCGCATTCGATAGGGCCTGAATCTTGCTTGTTAACTTCATCGGGAGTGCGCCGAATAAAGACCGTTTTTTCGAAATCTGATTCGTCGTTTATCTGCTCATTAATAAAACGCAGGTCATGCTTGCCGATGGTGATAACATCGCCATTTCTCAGTGCATGTTTCTCAATACTCCTGCCGTTTACCAATGTGCCATTGGTGCTATTCAAATCTTCCAGGAAAGAATCCTCGAAAATAGTCAGCAACTTTGCGTGATATCCACTTACGGCGAGGTTGCCTATACAAATGTCGTTGTCTGCTTTGCGGCCGATTGTCATAACTTCCTTGTCGAGAGCGTACTCGTCAATTTTATTGGCATTAAAACTGAATTCCAATCTACCTGGCATTGCAGATTCTCGCTTTGTTAGCTTGTCTGGTTAGTGCATAGTGTTCGGTTCATTACCTGCACAAGAATTACCGAAATATTATCCTTTCCCCCATGCTGATTGGCCTTGCTCACCAGTTCTCTGGCAGTATCGTCCAGATTCGCCGGACCTTCTGATAAAATGTCCCCGATCATTGCGTCGGAGAGCATATCCGACAGACCATCTGAACACATAAGCAGCAAGTCATCGCTTTCCAGGTCCTGTTGTAGCGTATCGACTTCAACATCTGCCTCAGTCCCCAGAATTCGAGTCACGATATGCCCCAGTTTGGCATTCCGGGCTTCCTTCTCCGTATAAAATCCTTTGTCGATCAAATCCTGAACCAGGCTATGGTCTCTGGTTATCCTTGTCAGCTTCTGTTTTCGAAACAGATAAAGTCTTGAATCTCCCACGTGGCCGGCGTACATATGAGACCCTTTTACTACGGCGGCGACGAGGGTTGTTCCCATCCCACTTCGAGCAGAATTCGCTGCAGAAGCCTGATAAATCTTTGAGTTGCTACTGGATATTGTAGTGGAGACAAAATCCAATAACTGCGAACCAGTTATCGATCCTGAATTGTTATGGCTAAACAGCTTTTTGAGCCTTTCCAGCACGGTATCCACGGCAATTTTGCTGGCTACTTCCCCTGCCTTGTGTCCTCCCATGCCGTCGGCCAGGACCGCAATACCGAGCTGTTGGTTAAATCCAATAGTGTCTTCGTTGTGGCTTCTACTGAGCCCGGCATCGGTGAAGCCTGCTATTTTTATCATCGCTGGCGATTCCCTTATCCGGCTGGCTCGGCAATATCATCATTTGAGCCTGCTACCGTGTTACAGATCATAGAAAAACTCATAGTGATATTTTCCGCTTCTGGATTTTTAATGCATACGGTTTTTTCCATCTCACTGGTGTTAGAACCAAAGAGTGTTACAGCCTGCTGTAGGCTGTCCTTGCGCCTTTGGGAAGGCACAGTCGATAACATATTCTTGATTAACTCCTGAATGTCCTGAGGCAGATGAGTAAACAATTTTCTAACCACAAAGCCCTTGTCTCCATCCTGTCTGGGTAAGCAGCCGGTAAGCAATTGATACAGCACTACGCCAGCACTATAGAGGTCAGTTGCTTTGGTACGTCTTTCTCCTTCGAGCCGGTAGTAGTGTGCATCTTTGATTTCGCTTACATCATCTTGCAGCATGAAATCTGTGACTTTCACCTGACCCTTTTTGGTAAACAGTATATTCGTGGGTCGCAGGTGGCCATGAATAATGCCATTGCTGTGGGCGAAGATCAGCGCCTGACATATTTGCCCGGCTATTGACAGGGTCTCCTGCCAGGTGAGGTGATGGGCAAGTCGGTCCTGCAAGCTGCCGCCACTCAGATACTCCTGAACTAGGAAAAAGAAGTCTTCATCGATTGAGGTGACCAGCGTATTTACAATATTTTCGTGTTTTAAAGACGCAAGAATATTGCTGGCTTCAAAGCCGGAACTTCTGGCACATTTTTTCTTGATTACAAGCAGATTATTGCGCTCTTTTTGCTGGTACAGATACACGCCGCCGTATTTATCTTCGCGCAATACATCCAGTAACTGATATTTTTCCTTGATCTTGGTTATATCCTGTCCTGCACGAACTTTCTGTTCTGTCCCGATATGGGCTCCCTGAAAAGTTCTGAGCAACTCGTTCTTGAGTTGCTCCGCTGATATCGGTCGCTGCTCCGGGTCAGGGTTGAGACACTCCAAAATCAAGTGGTTTAGACTCTCGGTTACATCCGGATTGAGTCGAGACGGCTCAGGGAAATGGCCCACTGGCAGTTTATTGGTAAACAGTTCGTACATGACAACGCCAACGGAATACAAATCGCTTTGTTCAGTAACATTATCAGATGACTCGCGTTGTTCTGGCGACATATAGTTGAAAGTGCCCATGACGGTGCCAGAGCTGGTTTTGGTATTGATTTTGTTCTGATCGTCATAAAACTGCGCAATACCAAAGTCCAGAATTTTTACATTGCCCTCATCATCGATAAGAATATTGTCTGGCTTGATATCCCGATGTATTACATTGTTCTTGTGTGCGTAAGCGATTGCTTTAAGTAGCTGAACAATGATTTCGATTTTTTCATCATGGCTGAATTGCTGCGATTTGGCGGCACAGTCCAAATCAACCCCTGCGATGAATTCCATGACAAAAAAAGGCCTTTCTTTCGAGCTGATACCGCGATCGATGATATGGATAATATTGGGGTGATTTAATCTGGCGATGATGTACGATTCTCGCTCAAAACGATTGCGAGCCTCTACATCTGTACTCAATTCGTTGAGCAGGACTTTAATTGCAACATGACGCTGCAGCGAGTTCTGGGTGCCACGGTAGACATGGGCCATCCCACCTTCGCCAATTTTAAGTAGATTTGAATAACCATTTAAAGTCATCTTAATAACCATTGCTTCTAAGCCAAATTTCTGGCTTTTGCTCCACTTATAGTACTTCGACCAGGGTTAAGTTTCGGGTGCAGCGGGTCTCTCAGCGTTTAGCTGCAAGGCGCTTTTGCGCCGTCGTAGCCTGCGCTCCATCAAGCGAAAGCAACGCAGCAGATGAATGCTGAGAGACCCGCCCTTCGGGAGCTCACCAGACTGTCCATTGTGGCGTTGCAGCAACTTGACTTAGCGGTGCTAGGCCGGCGTCACTGCGCCTAACACTGAACAGTCTGGTGAACTCTGCACTCCAAAATTAACCCTGGTCGAGGTACTAGCCTAATGAGTAAGGAGTAAGGATAATGTGATATTCTTCGCAAAATCACACTGTTAGCCGATATAAGGTAATACCGAGGCTGATCTGGGGAAGTTAAGGGGATGAAAACGCTAAATCTGGCCGCTACAGCCCTACTGGTGGTACTGATTTTTTATCTGTTGCAAGTAGGTCAGGAACTGCTTCTACCCCTGGTGATAGCCATAACTCTTTGGTATTTGATCAACACGCTCTCAACCTTTTTCGCCCGCATCCCACTTGGCCAATCAGGCATCCCGAAGCCCTTATGCCTGGCGGCCTCGTTTTTGACGTTTACGCTGCTTGTATGGGGATTAGTAAATTTCCTTGGTGACAGTCTGGATGGGGTCACTGAGGTCATACCGAATTATCAGAGCAATCTGGAAGCGAGGTTAGCGAGCCTGCCATTTGCCGACTCAATAACTATTGACAGCGAATCTGTCGGTATAGCCCAGATATCTGAGTGGGTCGATCTGCCGGTAATTTTTACCAGCATTGCCGGTTCATTCGCCAGCATACTAGGCTACAGTGGCATTATTCTTATCTATATGGGATTCCTGTTTTTGGAGCAGGGGCATTTTGATCGCAAGATCAGCAACTTCATAGCGGACCCAGAGCGAGACAAGAATACGCGCCAGATCATTTCACGAATCAAGGATGATATTCAGAAGTACATCAGCATTAAAGTATTCACCAGTTCACTCACTGGGATACTCAGCTACACATTTTTGCGCATAGTAGACGTCGATTTTGCCGGGGTATGGGGGCTGTTGATATTCCTGCTTAACTTCATCCCCACCATTGGTTCGATAATAGCAACTATCTTTCCGGCGCTCATTGCCCTGGCCCAGTCTGATGGCTATAGCCTGTTCATTCTGGTGTTACTGGGCATCGGTGCCCTGCAGGTGTGCATAGGAAATATTCTCGAGCCCCGCTTAATGGGCAGCTCTTTTAATTTAAGTCCCCTGGTGATTTTGTTAAACTTGGGTCTTTGGAACTACATATGGGGCGTAGTTGGGATGTTCCTCTGTGTTCCGCTGCTGATTATCATTACCATCGTGCTGAGCTATTTCCCCCAGACTCGTCCAATTGCAGTTATTTTATCCAGTGATGGACAGCTTAGACCGACGATAAGCAAATAGCTGTATCTGGATAATGCAATGACAAGTGCTGAAGTAAGACAGAAATTTTTGGACTTTTTTGCCGGGAAAGACCACGAGGTCGTGCCCAGCAGTCCCCTTGTGCCCGGAAATGATCCAACACTGCTGTTTACCAACGCTGGAATGGTGCAATTTAAAGATGCCTTTCTGGGGGAGGAAGTGCGGCCGAATTCCCGCGCGACGAGTTCTCAACGCTGCGTGCGAGCCGGTGGCAAACACAATGATCTGGAAAATGTAGGGTATACCGCCAGGCATCATACTTTTTTTGAGATGCTGGGAAATTTCTCGTTTGGCGATTACTTCAAGCGCGAGGCCATTCAATTTGCCTGGGAGTTTCTAACCGAAGAGCTCGGGCTTGCGCCAGAAAAACTCTGGGTGACGGTTTTCCAGGACGATGATGAAGCGGCCTCTATCTGGCTCGACGAAATAAAAATCACTCCCGATCGATTTTCCCGCCTGGGTGAGAAGGATAACTTCTGGGCCATGGGTGATACCGGTCCCTGTGGTCCCTGTTCGGAGATTTTTTACGACCACGGACCCGAGGTTGCCGGTGGACCACCGGGCAGTCCGGATGAAGATGGCGACCGCTATGTTGAAATCTGGAACCTGGTTTTTATGCAGTTTGAGCGCAAGCCGGATGGATCCCTGACGCCATTACCCAAGCCTTCCGTAGATACCGGCGCCGGGCTGGAGAGACTGGCGGCCGTACTGCAGAATGTTCACAGCAATTATGAGATTGATCTCTTTCAGAATCTGTTGACTGCAATCGGCAAGATCACCGATGTGGACGATTTAAGTAATACTTCGCTGAGAGTCATCGCAGATCACATACGCTCCTGTTCCTTCCTGGTAGTTGATGGAGTGTCGCCTTCCAACGAAGGGCGGGGCTATGTGTTACGTCGCATCATCAGACGGGCCGTGCGCCATGGTTATCAACTGGGCGTTAAGGATATTTTCTTTTACCAACTGGTGACCGACCTGGTAAAGGTAATGGGCGATGCCTATCCGGAGTTAAAAGAAAAGCAGCAATTTGTCGAACGCGTTCTACAAGAAGAAGAACAGCAATTTGCCCGCACTCTGGAAAACGGAATGGTCATTCTTGAAAAGGCCATAGCGGAGCTGGACGAAAAAGTCTTGCCCGGTGAAACAGTGTTTAAATTGTATGATACCTATGGCTTTCCCGTTGATCTGACCGCCGACGTTGCTCGTGAAAATGATTTGTCAATCGATATGGATGGCTTCGACCAGGCCATGTCCGTTCAGAAGGACCAGGCTCGCTCAGCCAGTAATTTTTCCGCTGTGAGCAAACTGGAAATCGAGATTGAGCAAGACGGCACTGAATTTATCGGTTATGAACATCTGGAAGGATCGGCTTCGGTACTGGCCGTCTATCTGGATAATAAAACCGTGAACGAAATTTCAGGTGAGACAGATGCATTGCTGGTACTTGATAACAGCCCATTCTATGGGGAATCCGGTGGTCAGGTCGGCGATACCGGAGTGCTTGAAAATGATGCCACTAGTTTCGCTGTCAGCGACACGCAAAAGCAGGGTGATTACCTCATTCACAGCGGCACACTGCAAAAGGGTGTACTCAAAGTAGGGGATAGCCTCGCTACGAAAGTGTCATCTGAAGACAGGGTCGCCATCACTTTAAATCACTCGGCAACCCATTTAATGCACGCTGCGCTGAGAAACATACTCGGTGACCATGTCACACAGAAAGGCTCTTTGGTAAATGCAGAACACCTGAGGTTTGATTTTTCACACCCGGTGCAGGTGACCCGAGACGAGCTTGGGGCAATAGAGTCTGCCGTCAATCAGCAAGTGTTAAATAACACAGACGTCAGTAAACAGGCCATGTCGATCGATGAGGCAAAAGAGAGGGGTGCCCTGGCGCTTTTCGGTGAAAAGTACGGGGATGAAGTCCGCGTGGTCAGTATGGGAGATGCGTTTTCAACCGAACTGTGTGGTGGAACCCATATCGATCGTACCGGTAATATTGGCTTGTTTAAAATCATTAGTGAGTCTGGTATAGCGGCCGGTATTCGACGTATTGAAGCGGTTGCAGGCAACAGGGCGCTGGAGTACGTGATCCGGGAAGAGCAGACCTTAAAAGAAATCTGTGATGTGGTAAAAACCAGCAGTGACGGCCTGGTGGATAAAGTAAAGCAGCTTGCTACGCAAAACCGGACGCTGGAGAAACAACTGGAACAAATGAAAGCGAAGATGGCATCCAGTGCCGGCACCGATTTAGTATCGCAGGCCGAGGAAGTAAACGGAATAAAACTGCTTGCCACTGCGGTCGAAGGATTCAATCCGAAGGCATTGCGTGACACTGTGGATCAACTGAAAAATAAGTTAGGGTCATCTGTCATTGTTTTGGCCAGCAGCAGTGGGGACAAGGTCAATCTGGTGGCCGGAGTAAGCAAAGATTTAACGGCCAAAGTCAAGGCTGGTGAGTTGGTAAATATGATTGCCGAACAAGTCGGTGGCAAAGGCGGTGGTAGGCCGGATATGGCCATGGCCGGCGGTAATGATCCAGGTGGTGTTCCTGCAGCAATTGGCAGTGTTAAAGCCTGGGTTGAAGAAAGATTATAGATTGGAAGCGGAAGCAACATGAGCTTGATAGTGCAAAAATTTGGTGGTACTTCGGTCGGTACTGCAGAGAAGATTGAAGCAGTAGCCGAAAAAATAGCGAAGTTCCGAGATGACGGACACGGCATTGTGGTTGTGGTCTCTGCCATGAGTGGAGAAACTAATCGCCTGCAGGCGCTGGCCCATGAAATTATGGACCAGCCCATCCCCAGAGAAATGGATGTACTGCTATCGACCGGAGAGCAGGTAACGATTGCCCTGCTTAGCATGGCACTTGAGAAGCGCGGCTACTCGGCCCGATCCTTCACTGGCAGCCAGATAAGAATCCTAACCGATGAGGCCCATACCAAGGCCAGGATTCGCGAAATCGATGGCACCCGAATCCATGAGCAGCTCAAGCAGGGTAGTGTGGTCGTGGTTGCCGGTTTTCAGGGCGTGGATGATAATGGCAATATTACGACATTGGGGCGGGGCGGATCGGATACCACGGCCGTTGCCCTGGCGGCGGCGCTGGAAGCTGATGAATGTCAGATCTACACCGATGTGAATGGTGTTTATACCACTGATCCGAGGGTTGTTGAGAACGCACGCCTGCTGAAGACTATTACATTTGAAGAGATGCTTGAACTGGCAAGTCTCGGTGCCAAGGTGCTACAAATTCGAGCGGTTGAATTTGCCGGTAAATACAAAGTGCCCCTGAGAGTGCTTTCCACTTTTGAAGACGGTACAGGCACGTTAATTAGCCTGGAGGAAGATAGTGAGATGGAAGATCCCGCCATAGCAGGTATCGCATTTGAGCGAGACGAGGCCAAGTTGACAGTTTCCCGGGTGCCCGACATACCCGGAATAGCCTATAAGGTGATTGGTCCAGTCAGCGAGGCAGGCATCGAGGTGGATGTGATTGTGCAGAACGTGGCTGCAGACGGCACGACCGATATTACATTTACAGTAAAGCGTTCAGAGAGCGACAGGGCCAAGGACATTCTGGATTCCGCCGTTGCAGACCTGAATGCGGGTGAAGTTTCCCTGGACAAGAAAATTGCCAAGGTGTCTCTGGTGGGCGTTGGCATGCGATCGCACGCCGGTATTGCCAGCAAGATGTTCCGGACCCTGGCTGAGGAGAATATCAATATACAGATAATTACCACCTCGGAAATCAAGATTTCCGTGGTCATTGAGGAAAAGTACCTGGAATTGGCCGTGCGTGCTTTGCATAGCGCATTTGAGCTGGGTGAGCCGGATAAAGAAGATCTGGATTAAGCGGGAATTATTACCCAAAAAAGACACGATAATTGTTGGCTTGGAGCCACGATCGGTAGATACTATGGGGCGGTTGACGGTTGAGGCCAGGAAGGAAGTATCATCGTTGGCGACCAATGAGAGGAGATAATTGAACAATACTTAATAAATCGGAATTGCTTCAGCCGTAGTCGGTAAGTGAGTATGAGAAGTCGCTTGATCCGGATCCCGTTTTCAGGGCTTCCGGAGTGATTAGAGCAAGAAGAAATGGGAAATTTAAAGGAATAAGTAAAGGAGAAACACCATGTTAATTCTGACACGTCGAATTGGCGAAACACTGATGATAGGTGATGACGTTACGGTTACAGTCTTAGGAGTAAAAGGTAATCAAGTGAGAATTGGAATCAACGCTCCCAAAGAAATCGCCGTTCACCGGGAAGAAATATATCAGCGCATCCAGAAGGAAAAGAGCGGTGAGGCCCCAGAAAGCCCCGAAGAAGACCACGACCAGCCCGAATAAACTCAAATCCGCCCATCCTCAAACCAGTCGAATTAACAGAACCGTGCCCGGTGCGGAAATTTTTCCGCGTGCATAGATCAGCAACTGCCCTTCTCCCGAATCCAGTGTCTATGCTATTATTTCGCTCGAATTGGGAGAGGTGGCCGAGTGGTTGAAGGCGCGCCCCTGCTAAGGGTGTATGGGTGGAAGCTCATCGAGGGTTCGAATCCCTCCCTCTCCGCCAATTACACCTTTCAGTTAGTCTCACATTCTCTCAAAATTCCCTATATCCGCCATTAAACCCTGTATTTAGCGTATCAGGGGGTATCATATTATCTTGCATTATCTCAGAGGTTATGTAACATGAGACGTAACAGAGATTACTTCGGATGCCTAAATATAGCCAATGCCGAAAATTGTAAAACCACTCAGTGATTCTTCAATACGAAGAGCAAAGCCCGGTGAGAGGGAATACAACCTAGCTGATGGTAGCGGGCTGTACCTCCGTATTTACCCCACGGGGCGAAAAGCTTGGTTGTTTAACTATATGCGGCCATACATCGGGCGAAGGAATAACCTCCAGATTGGTATCTATCCTGAGGTCACACTCGACGCGGCCAGAGAGAAGAGGCAGAAATTCAGAAAATTACTTTCACAAGATATTGATCCCGCCGAGCACGAGCAGCAGAGAAAGCTACAGGAAGCAGAGGCGCACCAAAATACTTTCGAGGCAGTTGCTCTCAGATGGTTTAAAGATCACCAGGAAGCGGAGGAACTAACTCTAGCTTATGCGGAAGACCTGATTAACTCGCTTCAAAATCATGTTTTCCCCTACCTAGGAAAGGTTCCGATCCACAAGATTACGGCAACACAAGCTATTGCAGCTCTCCAGCCTCTCAAGAAGCAAGGGAAATTTGAAACAATAAGGCGGATATGTGGTCGTATGAATATGGTCATGGATGATGCGATTAATACAGGTGTGATCCCTCGAGGGTCAAATCCACTTACAGCTATTAACAAGAAATTTAAGAAGCCGAGCAAAGTTGCCAAGAATTACCCCACCATAAGGCCCCCAGAGTTACCTGAACTTTTACAGACGATTAACAATAGTTCACTGTCTCCAATTATCCGAAATCTGTTTTACTGGCAACTGCTCAATCTGAGCCGTCCTGCGGAGGCGGCTGGCGCTAGATGGGATGAGATAGACCAAAAAGGGTCGGTATGGGTGATTCCCTCCACTAGAATGAAGCGCAAGAAAGAGCACAAAATCCCACTTACCTCACATACACTTAAAATTCTCGCCACAATGAAGCTTTTAAGCGGGAAGAGGGAACATATCTTCCCCGGCGTACACAATCCCAGGAAACACGCCAATAATGAGGCTGTGAATAACGCGCTCAAGAGATTGGGATATAGGGGCAAATTGGTCGCTCACGGGCTAAGATCGCTGGCTTCGACTACGTTAAATGAAGCTAAGAACAAAAAGAGCAGATTGTTCGATCCTGAATTAATAGAGGTGGCTTTAGCCCATGTCGATAGCAATACCATCAGATCAATATACAACCGCGCAGAATATATTTCTCACCGCAGGAAAATGCTCCAGTGGTGGGGCGATCATGTTGAGGAAGAATTAACGGGAAAGAAGCCCAAACGGTGTTAAATTGCACGCAAAATTGATCCATTATCCGCGTATATTTGCATCGAATTTTGACCCATGAATAACGCCTGAGAACCCTGAATCTACTCGATCTAGCCGGGTCAACTATTACTGCAAATCCTGGGTCAATTTTCAATGCAATTCAACA
>PVBE010570023.1_pt1 | contig 26550 bp, 27 predicted proteins | sample 1631181 | NCBI WGS metagenome assembly PVBE01 (sample SAMN08397723, study PRJNA350692) | Marine metagenome, whole genome shotgun sequencing project. | isolation source: water | place: Pacific Ocean | collected 2012-04
AGCCTCGGCCTCTCCTTCGACCTGCTCGCCGACACCGACAAGAAGATCCACAAGGCGTACGGATTCGGACGACTCGCCCGCTCGCTCGTCCTGGTCGACAAGAAGGGCGTGATCGCCTTCGTCGACAAGAAGTACCGCATGAAGAAGGAAGAATGGGAAGACCTTCTCCGTGCGGTGAAAGAAGTCGGGGGAAATCCCAAGCCCCACCCCCCCAGATCAAAAAAATAGCGCACGTCCACTTTTGGGATTTGGAATTTTGGTTCTGGGGCTTCCCTAGGCCGGCTTGAACGGTTCCAGGTCGGTTATGGCCCCCTTCCTTTCCCCGGCGAAAACCGCCTTTACCGGTTGACCCGCGTGCAGTTTCGTCGGATCCTTCTCGTCGATGAAATACTGGAAGGTGTTGTCCGCTCCCTCGAACTTGATCATCCCGTAGCAATAGGGAATCGGTCGCTGGATCCCGGTGAAGGGATCGAGGAAGGGGAAGGTGACCTGGGTGAAGAGGAGGAGTTTTCCGTGCGGGGGGAGTTCGACGATCTTCTCCATCCTTCCGAAACATCCCGTGCAGACTACGCGCGGGGGGACCAGGGTGCGCTTGCAGTCGTCACACCGGCTGGCGTAGATTTTCTGTTCCTGAAGACCCTTCAGGAACAGGCTCCCGTATTTTCCCGCGGCGTACTTGAAATTCAGCTGGGGCGTGGTTCGTACCTGGATCGTCTTCTGTTTCTTTTTGGTCATTTTTCCGCTCCGAGAATCATGACTTCGTTCCAGAATGAGCCGCCGAACCCGGTGGTGCAGGCGGTCTTCACGTTTTCGACCTGGCGTTCGCCGCATCGCCCCCGGATCTGAAGGGAGGCCTCCACGACGCGGATCAGGCCTGTCGCGCCGATCGGGTTCGTGCAGAGGACTCCGCCGGAGGGGTTGATCGGGATTTCCCCGTCGATCCGTGCCGCGCCGTTTTTCCAGAGTTCGGACGCCTTGCCCGGTTCGGCAAGCCCGAGCGATTCCGCCCAGTCCAGGGCCGCCCAACTGCACGGTTCGTACATTTCGACGACGTCGAACTGCTTTCGCGGGTTGGTGATGCCGGCCTGCTTGTACGCTTTCTCCGCGGCGATCCGAAGGGAGTGCTTGTAGCCGACCGACCCTTCGGCGACGTCGCCGAGGTAGCTGTTGTTGTGACACGAGGAGACGGCCTTGACCCACGCCGCCGCGCGGTTGCCGGGGTCGCTCGTAAAAATGACCGCGCCCGCGCCGTCGGAGGTGGGGCACATGTCGAAGTAGCGGATGGGGGTGGAGAGCATCGGCGATTCCACCACCTCCTCCACCGTGACCGCCTGTTGCAGGTGGGCGTGCGGATTCTTCGCCGCGTTTTCGCGCGCAAGCACGACCACGTTCGCCGCGTCTTCCGGCGTGGGATGGTGCTTCTCGAGGTACTGCATGCCGAAGACGGCCAGACCGCTCACGGCGCCGGCGAGCGTGGGGCGTTCGTAGATGGGGTCGAACGCGGTGACGATGCCGGTGGTGGTTTCCCCTTCGGAATCGGAAAGGCGTTCCCAACCCACCGCCATGACGGTGCGGAACATCCCGCTGGAAACGAGGTAGAAGGCGGCCTGTGCGAGGGACGATCCGGTCGTGCCTCCGGTGGCGACCTTGAGGTGGGGTTTCCCGATACCGCCGGTCCCCTCGACGGCCCAGAGGTCGGAGAGGTGGATTCCCTCGAAGTGTTCCATGTTGCCGACGACGATGGCGTCGATGCCGTCCGGTCCCATGTCGGCGTCGGTCAACGCGCGTTGGACCGCTTCGTCGATCAGTTCCGGCGCGTTCACATCGAGGCGGCGGGACTTGTGGTCGGTCTGCCCCGCTCCGATGATGGCAACCGCGTCTCCCATGATCAATTTCTCCTCAAAACCCAGGCGCAGTGGGCCTGGCCGGTGAATCCTGTCATGCCGTGCGCGAGTCCGCGCTTTCCTTCTCCCGCGGCGAGGCGGTCGCAGACTTCCGCGACCCGGACCAGGCCGGTGGCGAATCCTGGTTGTGCGCTCATGGCACCTCCGGAAGGGTTGAAGATCGGACCGCCGTCCCGGGGAAGTCCGAGGCCCTCTTTCCAGAGGAGGGTCTGGGCGCTCGAGGCGTCGTACACCTCGACGACGTCCAGTTCGTTCGCCGGGTCCCTGACGCCGGCGCGGTCGTACGCCTCTTTCGCGACCTTCGGGAGAACGCCCGGATCCCCGAGGTCACGGTCGCCCAGTCCGTGCCGGTCGGTGGCGAAGCCGAACCCGTCGAGCCAGATCGCGTCCGGGTTCCCCTTCGCGAGTTCTTCCTTGACGAGCAGAACGGCGCAGGCGCCGTCGGAATCGGGAGCGACCTGGTTCGCCAGGAGCGGATCCGCGATCATATCGGTTCCGACCCGGCGTTTGTGGGCGTTCGGATTCTTCGCGATGGCGGCGGCGGAATCGTCGGCCGCGCGGACGAGGACCTCCGGGGAGAGTCCCCGTTTTTCCAGGAAGCGACGGGCCTGGAGTCCGAGCGCCATGTGGTCGGTGACGCCCATCGGCCGCTGGAAGATCGGGTCGAAGGCGGCGCGGGAAATCTTCCGCGGTTCGCCTTCCGAGGATTTCGCGTGGGCGATCACCAGGCAGGAGTCGAACATGCCGGAGCGGATCCTCGCCGCGGCGTAGACGAGCGCGAAGGTTCCGTCCATCGAGACCTTGGAGGCGGATTTCCCCGCGGCGCCGGCGGAATCCTGCACGGCGATGTCGGAGATCGTCCTCCCGTCCATGAAATCGCTCGAGGCGTTGATGACGGTGTCGATCCGGTCGTGGGACCATCCGGTCTTCGCGAGCAGGTCCTGCACGACCTCGAAGGTCAGTTCCATGTAGTTGGCGTCGTCCCGGCTGGCGGCGTGTTTCGACTGGGCCGTGCCGATGACGGCGACGGGCGTCATGATTTCACCCCGACCGGGCGGAAGCCCTTGATATCTTTGATCGTCCCTTTCCGCGTTTCCTCGAACTCGGCGACGACCCGCATGCCGGGCCGGACTTCTCCCGGTCCGTCCACGAGGAGGGTGTGGAGCAGGGCGGTGTCGGCGCCGTCCAGTTGGATCAACCCGAGCAGGTCTCCCTCGTCCGAGGCGGTCCACGTCGTGACCTCGCCTTCGGGTCCGACTTCCGTCCACTCCTCGCTCGTTCCGAGGCAGGTGAAGCACCGGGGGCGGGGGGGCACGGTGACCGTTTCACATTTCGGGCAACGGAGTCCGAGTAGTTTTCCGTCCTCCTTCAACGCGGTGAGGAAGGTGTCTCCCGCCTGGCCGGAAGGCCAGCGGTAGGGAATCTTGATCCGCCCCGGGACGGCGATCGGTTCCACCTTGTCGAGTTCCATGGTTGGCTCCTTCTATTTTCCGTTCGCGACGGTCCGCAGGATGCAGTCGGTTCCCGTCTTTAAAATGTCGTCCGGTTTCATCCCGATATCCTCAAGCGCACCGCCCTTGGCGAGGTGGGCGACGCCGATACAGAGCGCCCAGAGCACGAGCGCGATCCGGCGGTCATTCCGGGCGCGCTTTTTACCGTTTTTCTTTCCCGGGGGGATAAAGTCGGCGAGCCGGTCGAGGACCGGTTCCATGCGGCGGCGGGCCTCGTTCCGCAGGTCGGGGGAGAGGTCCCGGGAGATGTCCCCCCGGTCGAGCTGGAGGAAAAATTCGAAGATCTCCTTGTTTCCTTCCAGGCAGAGCTTCCGAAAGACGGACGAGAAGGTCTCCAGCGCGGTGGGGAAGTCCTGGCAGGACTCGAGCTCGGACTGGAGCGTTTCGAGGAAGACGTCGAACCCCTGTTTCAGGAGGAGCGAGGCGAAGAGGTCCGCCTTGCTGTTGAAGTAGAGGTAGAGGGTCCCCTTCGCTACCTCCGCCCGGCGACCGATTTCGTCGAGGGTCGTGCCGTCGTATCCCTTCTCGCCGAAACACCGGACGGCGGCGCCGAGGATCGCCCGGCGCTTCGCGTCTTTTTCCCGTGCCCGTCTGTCGGAGGTTGCCATAGTTATTGACTCTCGGTCATAAAGTGACTATAAGTCATTTACCAGTTTGGGCTGGGGAAGTCAAGAATGAGAACGGGAATTAATTAGGAATCTGGAAGATGCGAATCCACGAACTGCTTTCGATGCGCGCGCAGGAAACACCGGACCGGACCTTCATGGTTTACGAGGGGGCGGAACTCTCCTACCGCGAGATGGACGAGCGTTCCTCCCGGGTCGCCGCGAAGTTGATCGGCGAGGGAGTGAAGCGGGGGGACCACGTCGCGGTCCTGATGGAAAACCGTCCCGAGTTCGTCCACGCCTGGCTCGGCATCATGAAGGCGGGCGCCGCGATGGTGCCGATCAATCCGGCGCTGAAGGGGCCGGAGGTCGAATACATCCGGGAGAACTCCGAGAGCAGGCTGATGCTCACCGGGAAACATTTCGACGAGGGGTTCGAAGCCGATCCGGTCCCGCTCCCGGAAGGGTCGGATTCCGATCTCGCCGCGATCGTCTACACGTCGGGCACGACCGGGAAACCGAAGGGGGCTATGCTCACCCACGCGAGCTACCTCTGGGACGCCGATGCGATCGTGAAGCACGCCAAGATGACGAAGGAGGACCGGTTCCTCTGTATCCTGCCGCTCTTCCACGTGAACGCGCAGGTGGTGACGACGCTCGCGCCGATCATCGCGGGTGGGAGCATGGTGCTGATGCCGAAATTTTCTCCCGTCGAATTCCTGGAAACGCTTGCGAGTTCCGGGGCGACCGCGTTCAGCGGCGTGCCGACCGTCTACGCGATTCTCAACAACATGCCCGGGTTGGAAAAGTACGACCTGTCGGCCCTTCGATTCTGCATCTGCGGCGCCGCGCCGATGCCGGTCGAGGTTTTCGAGACCTTCGAGAAGAAGTTCAACGCGGTGATCATGGAAGGGTACGGCCTGACGGAAGGCACCTGCGCCAGTTCGGTCAACCCGCTCGACACCCGGAAGATCGGCTCGATCGGCCTCCCGCTCGAAGGGCAGGAGATGAAGATCATCGACGGGGAGATCTGCGTGAAGGGTCCGAACGTGATGCAGGGGTATTACAAGAATCCCGAGGCGACCGCCGCGGCGATCCAGGACGGGTGGCTTCATACCGGTGACCTCGGCCGCGTCGACGAAGATGGTTACTATTACATTGAAGGGCGCAAGAAGGAGATGATCATCCGCGGGGGAGAGAATATCTATCCCAGGGAGATCGAGGAGGTGCTCTACCAGCATCCCGCCGTCGCCGAGGCGGCGATCGTGGGTATCCCGAACGAAAAGTGGGGGGAAGAGGTGGCCGCGTTCCTCGTCACGAAGGAAGAGGTCGGGGAGGATGCCATCCTTTCGTACTGCAACGAGAAACTCGCCGACTACAAGTGTCCTGTGCGGGTCATTTTCCGAAAGGCTCTCGACAAGACGGCGACGGGGAAGATCCAGAAGCACAAGCTGAGGGAAAGCCTCCGGTAATATCCCCTACATCATCGCGAAGGTGATCGTCGCCTTGGCGACGAGCTTGCCGTCCTGCGTCACCTCGCCCTCGGCGGTGGTGAGTCGCCGGCCCCGTTTGAGGACCGTTCCCTTGCCGACAAGCGTGCCCGCCTTTGCCGGCCGCATCAGGTGAATCGTAACGGTGGAGGGGACCACCGGTTCGTTTACCGCGTGCGCCGCGGAGACCTCCGCGATCGTCGTGAGAACTGCGAAGTGAATCATGCCGGGGATGACCTCGTGTTCGGGGCGCGTATCAAGAACGATCGAATCCCCTTCCGTCCGCAGACCCAGTGTGCTATTAAAGTTCGCCATGGGGAGGAAGTATACCACCTCCCCGGGGAGAAACAATGGCGCAACGGTGGCTCTTCAAGACGGAACCTTCCGACTACTCCTGGTCCGACCTTGTCGCGGACAAGCGGACCGAGTGGGACGGCGTGAAAAACGCGCTCGCCCTGATCCACCTCCGAAAGGTCAGGAAGGGGGACGAGATCCTGCTCTACCACACGGGGAAGGAGAAGTCCGTCATCGGAATCGCGAAGGCGGTCTCCGATCCGAAGGGCGAGTTCTTCGACATCGCCCCTGTGAAACCGCTTCCCAACCCCGTGCCCCTCGCGACCATCAAGGCGGAGAAGAGCATGAAGGACTTCGACCTCGTTCGCCTCCCTCGCCTCTCGGTGATGCCGGTCTCCGGAGCGCAATGGAAAGAGATTTTTCGGCTGGCAAAATGAAACGCGCGGCGGTCATCGGGGCGGGGATCGTCGGTACGGGCGCGGCGTTCGAACTGGCCCGGCGTGGCTGGAAAGTGGACGTCTTTGATCCGCTTGCCGGTCCGGGGCGGGGATCCACTTCGAAATCCTCCACCGTCATCCGGTGTCACTACACGCTCCCCGAGGCGATCCAACTCGCCGCGGAGGGGCGGGCCCTCTGGAAGGACTGGGCTGAGTACACGGGGCTCGCCTCCCCCCGCGCGAAATACCACGACGTCGGGGTGATTTTCCTGCTCCACAAGCAGAAGAAAAAAGGCTCTTCCGCGCTCGCCCTCGGGATCAAGGCGGAGGTCTCTCCCGCCGATATCGAGGAGCGCGTTTCCACGATGAACCGCCTCGGCGTGAAGGCGGAACTTCTCGGCGCTCGGGAATTACAGCGCCGCTTTCCGCATCTCTGCATCGAAAAGGGGGAACCGGTCGTCGGCATATACGAACCCGGATCGGGATACGTTGCCTACGCGCGCGGTTCGGTCGAAGACCTGCACGAAGCCGCGGTGCGGGAAGGGGTGCGGTTCCATTTCGGAGAACGGGTCCGGGCGATCGACACCGCCTGGAAGGGCGGTGTGCGCGGGGTGACCGGTGTGCGGACGACCCATCGGGTTCCCGTCGACGTCGTCGTGAACTGCGCCGGTCCCGATTCCGCCCGGGTCAATCTCCTGGCCCAATCTCCCCTGCCGCTGGTCACTGCTCCCCTCCGGCAGTACGTGGTGGAAGGGGCCTGGAAAAATCCTCCCGCGGAGCCCATCCCGGCGATGGCCGACCTCGGGTTCGGATACTACATCCGGCCCGACCGCCGCGAGTTCAAGGTGGGCGCCGTTCTTCCCCGCCACCATGTCGATTTCGTGAAGGGGAACGATCCGAAACGGGAGAGGCAATTCCGCGAGGAACTTCTCCGCGGGTTACGAAGACGCCTCCCGCAGGTGAAACTGGAGAAGGTCCGGACGAGGATGGCGTACTACGACTGGACTGTTTCCGACAGTTACCCGATCATTGACGGGACGGACGTGAAGGGGTTTCATGTCGCGATAGGCACGAGCGGCGCCTGGTTCAAGAGCGGTCCGGTGATCGGACAACTGGTCGCGGAGATGATCGACCGGGGAGGGTCCGGGAAGGAACTTCCCCTCGAACGGACCGGGGGCTCCCTGCCTGTTTCCGCCTTCGGGCGAAATCGTTGACGGAGGAAAAAATGAGCGCAAAGCGTCCCGGCCTGGGAGGCTATCTCCTCGCCGTTTTCGTGGTTCTCCTCGGGGTCGCCGGCGCCGCCGGGATCCTGGTCACCTCCTTTCAATCCTGGGACGAGGGCGAGGAGCGCGTGATGGTTCCCGGCGAAAACCGGTTCGAACTGGCCGAGCCCGGGTCCTACACGATCTACCACGAGTACCGGAGCGAGTGGGAGGGCGCCGTTTTCTCCAATCCCGAAGGTGTCTCGGGATTGACTTGCGTCCTCCGTTCCCCGTCCGGGGATCCCGTGGAAACGGAAAGGCCCATCGGAACGCAGACCTACAGCCTGGGGGCGCACTCCGGCCAGGCGATTCTCACCTTCGAGGCGGAGGAAGCCGGAACGTACACCCTGGAGGCGCGGTACCCCGAGATCGCCGGGTCGAAACCCCGGGCGATACTCGCGATCGGAAACGGCATCGTGGGGAAGATCCTCTTTGCCGTTTTCGGAGCCGTCGGGATCGGTCTCGCCACCTTCGTCGTCGCGCCGATCATCTTCGTGATCACGCTGGTTCGCCGGATGAAGGTAAGGAAAGAGGCGTAACGTCATGAAGAACGTGAAGATGGCCTGGGTGGCCGGTCCCGCCGTTCTATTGATCCTCCTCGTCCTGGTCTGGATTTTCTCGGACGATCACCGGTGGAGCGGGGCTCCGCACGATCGTCCCCGGGAGACGGCGCAGGACCCGTCGCCGGAAGTCGAACCGCTTCCCCCCGAGGTGGACGAAGTACCCGAAAGGCGGAGGCCCGTTCCTGATTCTCCCACCGCGGTCGGCGAAAACGCCCCGACTTCGGACCAGCAGAAGGCGGTCGTCGTTCAGGTCGAGGTGGGCGCGTTGGGCGGAAGCGAAATCGATCTGTACACCCTCTTCTTCTACACGGAAAAGGGGTGTAACAAAATAGTGCACAACTCCGCCGGGGAGGGGGAGGAGAAGATGGATGCGGACGGAGACGGGCGTCCGGACAGGCGGGAAGGCCCCCTCCGGTTTCCCGCGCCGGGACCCGGTCCCGCTATCCTCGTCGTTTTTTCGGCCGGGTTTTCCCCCTCCATCGTCAAGGCGATCCTGGTCCCCGGGATCAACGTGGTTCCCCTGACGATGCAGGCTGGCGGATTCGTGGAGGGAACCGTCGTCGACTCCGCGTTGAAGCCCGCCGCCCAGGCGAAGGTCTCGCTTGTCCTGGATCTTCCCGCCCTTCCCGGGGGTGGAGGTCCCGACGAAGTTTCCGACGAGACGCTCGAAGGCGTGATGGTGGGGTTCAAGAGCGTCCTCGAGGAAGGTGTCGAGAGGCGGGTTCCGTTATCCAGGAAGATCCGGTACGTCTTCTCTCCCGGGGAACTTCAACTCGTCCTCGAGGCGGATACGAACGGCCGGTTCTGGTTCGGCGACGTACCGAATTCCGGGCTCAAGCTCCGGTACGCCTACAGTCCCGTCGAGGGGACTCCCGATGTTCCCGCGCAGGAACAGATGGTCGTCCCCGACCAGGAAGGGGTCCGCCTCGTCCTCCCCGGCGTGTTGTTTCATTCGGAGCGGTGATTCTTGAACGCCGGTCTTTGAACTCCGGCCCTCGCCGGTGTACCATGAGCCCTGCATGATGAAGCCCTTTTCCAGGCGGGACCGGATTCGGCAGATCGGCCGGCGTGATTTTCTCCGGTACGGCATGGTCGGCGTATCGGCCTTTCTCGGTGCGCCCCTTCTCAAGGGGTGTCATCCGAACGACCCGAAGACCTTCGTCAGCAACATCGGGAACGTGGGACCCCTTTTTCCCCCCGACGCGAACGGCGTCATGCTTCCCGCCGGGTTCAGCTCGAGGATCGTCGCGTTCACCGGAACCGAACCCGTGGCCGGAAGCGGTTATCCCTGGCACTCGGCGCCGGACGGGGGCGCCACCTATCCCACTCCGGACGGAGGATGGATCTATGTTTCGAACAGTGAACGCTCCTCCGGCGCGGGAGGGGTGGGCGCGCTTCGGTTCGACGCCAACGGCGGAGTCATCGATGCCTACCCGATCTGTACCGGCACCAGCCGGAACTGTGCCGGGGGAAAACTGCGGGGGGACAAGTGGCTCACCTGCGAGGAGGAGAGCGGGGGACAGGTCTACGAGTGCGACCCCTTCGGAATCCTTCCTCCCGTGTTCCGCCCTCTCTTGGGAAGATTCAGCCACGAAGCGGTCGCGGAGGAGACGGCGAACAACCATCTCTACCTGACGGAAGACAGGTCGAGCGGCGGTTTCTACCGGTTCGTTCCGGACGCGCTTACGATCCAGGGGTTTCCCGACCTCTCTTCGGGCACCCTGCAGATCGCGGAGGTGGTCGGGGGAGGGTTGGAAGGTTTTGTCACGTGGCATGACATTCCCGATCCGAATGCCAGTTCCACCTCCACCCGCTACCAGGTCTCCGCCTCGACCCCGTTCAACGGCGGGGAGGGAATCGATTATCACAACGGGACCATCTGCTTCGTCACGAAGGGGGACGGCCGGATCTGGAGTTACGACGTTCCGACACAGGAACTGGTCGTCCTCTACGACGACTCCACCCACCCGACCCCGTTCCTCACGGGACTCGACAATCTCCTGATCTCATCCGACGGGGATATCCTCGTCGCGGAAGACGGGGGGGATCTCGAAATCGTCGCGATCGTTCCGGACGGAACGCTCGTTTCCCTGGTGAAGTTGTCGGGGCATGGAAGTTCCGAGATCACCGGTCCCGCCTTCGATCCCGCGCACCAACGGCTCTACTTCAGTTCCCAGCGCGGTACGACAGGCTCGTCCTTCAGCGGGATGACGTTCGAAATTACGGGGCCGTTCCGGGTCGAAAGCTGATCGTCTTCAGTCCGTGAACTTCGGATCCCGTTTTTCAAGAAAGGCGTGGTACGCCTCCTTGAAATCGTTCCCCTGCATCAGCCTGGCCTGTGTCTCCGCTTCCGCCCCGATCGCCACGTCGGCCGCCATGAAGAGTTCCTCGTTGAGCGCCTCCTTCGTGACGGCGAGGCCGATGCGGGGACCCTTCGCGAGATCCCGCGCGAGGGCGGTCGTCTCCTCCGCCAGTTTTTCCAGCGGCACCACCCGGTTTACCAGTCCGATCCGGGCGGCTTCCTCCGCGTAGATGAAGCGGCCGGTCAGGAGCAGTTCGCTGGCGATCCCGAAGCCGACCAGGCGGGGGAGAATATAGGCGATCCCCATGTCGGCGCTGGAAAGGCCGACGCGCGGGAAGAGGTAGGCGATCTTCGTATTTTCCGCCGCGATCCGGATGTCGCAGGCGGCCGCCATCACCGCTCCGGCTCCGGTCGTCGCCCCGTGCAGTTGTCCGATCACCGGCTTGCGGAGACGCCTCATGTTGCGGATCAGGTCGCAGGTCATCCGGCTGAAGTCGTACTGCTGCTGGTAGTTCATCTCCACGAGGTGCTTGATGATTTCGTGGAAGTCTCCCCCGGAGCAGAAACCCTTTCCCTCGCCGGTGAGGATGATGACGCGCGATTCCCGGTCGTCTTCCAGCCAGACGAAGAAATCGCGCAGTTCGGCGTAGACGTCGAACGTGAGGGAGTTGAGCGTCTTCGGCCTGCAGAGGGTGATTCGTCCGATGCCGTCGTCGAGTTCGTAGCGGAAGGTTTTCGGCGTCATGATTTTTTCCTGAAATTCTGGATCTCGGGAATGATCGAAAGGAATTCTTCTTCGGTCGTGTAGAAGTGGGCGGAGACGCGCAGGCCGCACCGGGGGCGATAGTCGACCTGGATGCGTCGCTGGATGAAATCGACCTCGGCCCTCTCCGCGCCTTCGAAGTCGATGCAGACGACGCCGGTGCGGCGGGCGGCTTCCGTCGGGCTGTTGATCCGCAGGCCCTCCTCCCTGGCGAGTTCGATCAGCTTCGACGTGAGCCGGACCGACTTTTCACGGATGCGATCGACGCCCACCTCGGAGATGATTTCGTACCCGGTCCGCGCCGCCTGCACGGCCGCGATGTTGGGCGTCCCCGTGGAGAAGCGCATCGCGTTGTCGGCGTATTCCAGGTCGAGATCGAAGTCGAAAGGCCTTTGATGGGAAAACCATCCTGCGATGCGCGGTTCCAGTTTCGGAATCAGGTCGGGACGGACGTGAAGGAAGGCGGCGCCCGGTCCGCCGCAGAGCCACTTGTGCGAGCCGGCGACCAGGAAGTCGATTCCCCACGCCTGCACGTCGATCGGCACGCATCCGATCGTCTGGTAGGCGTCGATGAAGGTGAACGCGCCCTTCTCCCGCGCCGCCTTCGCGATCGGATCGATGTCGATGAGGTATCCCGATCGGAAGATGCCGTGGTCGAGCGCCACGCAGAGCGTCTCCTCGTCGATGGCGTCGATGATTTCCTCCGTCGGGATCACGATCCCGTCGGGACTCTTGATCACCTGGATTTCCAGCCCGACCTCTTCATGCCGTTTCCAGGCGTAATAGAGCGAAGGGAAATTGAGGTCGGTCAGGATCACCTTTTTTCGCCCGCCCGGTTTGTGGATGGCCGAGATGACGATCGAGGTGAGCGTGGAGACGTTCTGGTGAAAAACGGTCGATCCATTCGGTGCGTTGACGATCGATCCGGCGAGATCGGAGATTTCCCGGAGCCGGGGAAGCCATTGCGCGTAGGCGTCGATCCCGTCCCGGGCCCAGTCGTCGCCGTATTCCTTCAACCGGTCGTACGCCCGGCGCGGCATCGCGCCCATCGAGTGGCTGACCAGGTAGGTGCTGTTCTCGAGGATGGGGAATTCCTTCCGCCATTCCCGGAGTTCCTTTTTATCCGCCATCAGGGCCTCTTCCGCAAATCGGCCCGGTTCACCTTTCCGAGATGGGTGCGGGGAAGGTCGTCCAGGAGGAGGACCTCCCGGGGATACTTGTACGGTTCCAGGTTCTCCTTTACGAACTGCTGAAGTTCGCCCTCGAGACCCTCTCTCTTTTCGGTCACAACGACGTAGGCGCGCGGCTTGATCAGCCCGTTTTCGTCGGCTTTTCCGACCACCGCGCATTCCTTCACGGCCGGGTGTTGCAGGAGGCAGTTTTCCACCTCTCCGGGGGAGAGCCATTTCCCGGAGACTTTCAGGAGTTCGTCACTGCGGCCGCAGTAGGTGAACCATCCATCCTCGTCCCGGCGAACCATGTCGCCGGTGACGTTCCATTCGCCGTGGAAATGCGCCTTCGTCTTTTCCATGTTCCGCCAGTAGCCGATCGCCAGGGAATTCCCCCGGACGCGGAGGACTCCCACCTCGTTCGCCGGAACGTCGTTTCCCTCGTCGTCGCAGACGCGGACGTCGAATCCTTCCACCGCCTGTCCGATGGTGCCGGGCTTGACCGCCCCGGGCCGGTTCGTGATGAAGACGTGCCACATCTCGGCCGTTCCGAGGCCGTCGAGAAGTTCCACGCCGAACTCGTTTTTCCAGCGGTTATGCAGTTCCTCGGGAAGGGCCTCTCCCGCGGAGGTCGCCAGGCGGAGGGAGGACAAATCCTGGTCTTTCACCGTCGGGTGGGAGACCAGGTGGTTGATCATCGTCGGAACGTTGATCAGGATGGTCGGCTTGTGTTTCGCGATTTTTTCGAAGAGCGTCTCCGGCGTGCACCTTTCCGGGAAGAGACAAACGGTCGCCCCGACCGAGAAGGGGAAGAGCAGGTTCGACCCGGTGGCGTAGCCGAAGTAGAGCTTGGGAACCGAAAGGGTGATGTCCGATTCCCGGTAGCCGATCGCGCCCTTCGCGTAGAGTTCCGTGGTGTTCGCGAACGAGGTGTGGCTCTGCACGACCGCCTTCGGTTTGCCGGTCGTTCCCCCGGAGAAGAGCCAGATCGCGGCGTCGTCCCGGTGGGTCGCCACGGTCTCAAATTTGTCGGAGACGAGCCGGGCGGAACTGTCGAAGGAGGGGTGTCCTTCCCGCGCACCCCCCACGACGAGAAGTTTCTTCAGGGAAGGGACGTCGTTCGCCGCGGCGGCGAATTCGTCGAAGGAGTCGTGGTGGACGATCGCGATTTTGGCCCGCGTGTACTCGTAGAACCAGGCGATATCGGCCGCCTTCAGGTGCGGGTTGACCATGACGACCACGCTTCCCAGTTTCAGGATGCCGAAGAGGGCTCCAACGTATTGGGGGATGTCGGGAAGGGCGATCAGGATCCGGTTTTCCGGTTCCGCCCCGTGCGCCTGCAGGACGTTCGCGAAGCGGTTGGCCAGTGCCTGCACCCCGGCGTAGGTGAGTTCCCCGTCGTTCGAACGGATCGCGATCTTTTCCCCGAGCCCCTCCCGGAGACGCGCGTCCAGGAAGTGATCTGCGATATTGAACGATTCTGGTGGCTGGAAGGTCATGGCGAGCCCGGATTATAGGGTTGCCGGAAAACCGGGTCAAGAAGGGGCGCCCGGGATAGACTGGGGACCATGCCAGATCGACTCGACCGGATGACCTGGAAAGAGGTGGAAGCGCTCGACCGGGAAAAATGCGTCGCGATTCTTCCCGTGGGGGCCGTGGAAGCGCACGGGCCCCACCTGCCGATCGTTACCGACGTGATCATCGCGACCGCGATGGCGGAAGCGGCGGCGGAGAAGTTGGAGGAGGGGGGGAAGGCGGTCCTGGTTCTCCCTCCGATCTCCTACAGTTCGGCCCGGTACGCGGCCGGATTTCCCGGAACGGTTTCGATCCGGCCGGAGACCGCGGCGGCGGTCCTGGTGGATATCGGCCGGGCGCTCGCCGCGCAGGGATTTCGGACGTTCGCGATCGCCAACGCCCACCTGGAGCCCTCCCATATAGGATCGATCGAAAAGGCGGTCGCGACCCTTCGCGAAGAGAAAATCCTCGCCGTCTTTTTCCCCGACGTGACCCGGAAACCGTGGGCGTTGCGGTTGACGGACGAGTTCAAGAGCGGCGCCTGCCACGCGGGCCAATACGAGGGCTCCGTCGTTATGGCGGAAAAGCCCGACTGGGTCCGGGAAGAGATCCGGAAATCGCTCCCCCCGAATCCCGCTTCTCTCGCAACGGCGATCCGGAAGGGGAAGGAGACTTTCGAGGAGGCGGGAGGGCCGGAGGCCTATTTCGGCCATCCTGCGCAGGCCTCTGCGGAAGAGGGGCGGAAAACGATCAAGACGCTCGGGAAGATCCTCGCGGAAGCGATTCTTGCCTGATTTTTTCGCAATCCACACCGGGGAACGGGCTCTTTTCCGTTCCGGAACCGGCGCGTTCGAGCCGGGACTTCCTCCCCGGGTCGCCGGGAAGGTTTCCTCTCCCTGATTCTTCCCGGGGCTCTTGATTCCGCTTTAGTTTAGGTGTAAACTAATTTCATGAGACTCGAAGGAAAGAAAGCGGTCATTACTGGTGCGGGACGGGGAATCGGCGCCGCCATCGCCCGGGAACTTGCGGCGAACGGGGTTTCGGTCCTGCTTGCCGCGCGCACCCGGAAGCAGGTCGACGAGGTCGCCGAAGAGATTCGGAAGGCGGGTGGCGACGCCCGTTCCGCGACATGCGACGTCACGAACGCGGAGGATGTGGAGGCGCTCGCCGCCGCGGCCGGAGAGGTCGACATCCTGATCAACAATGCGGGGATGGCCGATTCCGCCCCGCTCAAGTCCCAGTCCATGGAGGGGTGGGAGCGGATGATCGCCGTGAACCTCACTGCGGTCATGCTTTGCACGAAAACGTTCCTCCCGGGAATGGTGGAACGGAAATGGGGCCGGGTCGTCAATATCGCCTCGATCGCGGGACTGGCGGGGGCGGCCTATATCTCCGCCTACGCCGCGTCGAAACATGGCGTGATGGGGTTCACCCGGTCGGTCGCCGCCGAAGTGGCCCGGGCGGGCGTGACGGTCAACGCGATCTGTCCCGGCTATGTTCAAACCTCGATGACCGACGAGTCCGTGGCGCGCATCATGGACAAGACCGGCCTTCCGAAAGAGAAGGCGCTGGCCAGCATCGAAAGGATGAATCCGCAGGGACGGATCATCGAACCGGAGGAGATCGCCTTCGTCACCCGGATGCTTTGCGACGAGCGGGCGAAGGGAATCAACGGGCAGGGGATCGTCGTCGACGGAGGTTCCATCCTCTCATGAGCTTCGAGATCGTCAACCCGGAATCGTGGGCGGCGCCGAAGGGATACGCCAACGGCATCGTCGCTCCCGCCGGGGGAAGGACGATTTTCATTGCGGGCCAGGTCGGATGGGATGCGGATCAGAAGCTGGTGGGAGACGATTTTCTTTCCCAGTTCCGCCAGGCGCTCGAGAACGTCGTCGCGGTTCTCCGCGCGGCGGGCGGCGATCCCGAACACCTCGCCCGGCTGACGATTTATGTCACCGACAAGCGGGAATACCTCGAGGCCCTTCGCGAAATCGGGCAGGCGTGGCGCGACGTCATGGGAAAACATTTTCCCGCGATGGCGCTCGTGGAAGTGAAAGCCCTCCTGGAACCGGGCGCGAAGGTGGAGATCGAGGGCACCGGGGTGCTTCCGTGACGACGCCGTCGGCCGCCTCGGTCTGGATCCGCCTCGCGAAATGTTACGGCGTCACCCTTCGGTCGGTCCGGCAGATTCCCATGCGGGGCGGGTTGACCCTGCCGCAGTTCGACGTGCTCGCCCAGCTCCTGCGCCATCCCGACGGGATGACCTCCAAGGAACTTTCGCGGGAACTTCTCGTGACCGCCGGGAACGTGACCGGCCTGATTACGCGCCTCCAGGCTCATGGACTGGTGGAGCGGAACGCCCATCCCGTCGACCGGCGCGCCGTTCTCCTGGAACTCTCTCCTTCCGGACGCCGGTTGATTTGCGCGGAAATGAAAAGCCACGAGCAGGAACTGGATAAGATCTTCAAACGGGTCACGGTGAAAGAGAGGGCACGGCTGAACGCCTCCCTCGACCTGTTTCGCTCCGCATTGGAATCGTGAGGAACCTGACCCATGCACGACACGACGGCCGTTCGCGCTTTCCTGGATGATCGCCATGTTGCACTGGCGGAAACCGCCTCCGCTTTTGTCCGCAAGGAGATCTCCTCCCTTCCCGTCGTGGAGGACGACGACGATGCGCGGGAACAGGCGGTCGGCGTCCTGCGCCTTCTCGGGAAAGCGGGTTGGGTCGAGTACGCGGTGGGGGAGACGCCGGACCTTCGCGCCTCCTGCCTCGTTCGGGAATGCCTGGGCGGCGCGTCCTCGCTGGCGGACGCGGTCTTCGCTCTCCAATGCCTCGGAGCGACGCCGATTCGCCTCTCCGGTTCCGACGAGTTGCGGGAGGAATGGCTCCCGAAGGCGATTCGCGGCGAGACGATGATGGCTTTCGCGATGACCGAATCCGGGGCGGGGTCGGATGTCGCAGGAATGACCACGACCGCGGTTCGCGGCGACGACGGGTACGTGATCCAGGGCGCGAAAACATTGATCTCCAACGCCGGCATCGCCGACGCCTACGTCGTCTTCGCCTCCACCGATCCGTCCAAGGGAAAGAAGGGGATCTCCGCGTTCCTGGTGGAAGCTTCCAATCCGGGACTTCACTTCAAGGGGGCTCAGGTTCTCAGCGCGCCACACCCGCTGGGCGAAATCGCCTTCGTCGATTGCCGGGTGACGGCGTCCGCGCGAATCGGCGAAGAGGGGGAAGGGTTCCGAATCGGGATGGCGACGCTCGACCGCCTTCGGACGACCGTGGCGGCCGCTTCCTGCGGGATGGCCGGCCGTGCCCTCGAGGAAGCGATGTGCCACGCCGAAACCCGTGAGCAGTTCGGCCAATCCCTCTCCCGGTTCCAGATCATCCAGGACAAGATCGCCTCGATGGCGACCGAACTGACGGCGTCGCGACTCCTGGTCTACCGCGCCGCCTGGGAAAAAGATACCGGCGCTCCCGACTCGCCGATTTCCTCCTCGATGGCGAAGGCGTTCGCGACCGAGGCCGCGCAGCGCATCGTCGACCAGTCGCTTCAAATACATGGCGGCCGCGGGATGCTGGCGGAAAATATCGTGGAACGGCTCTACCGCGCCGTGCGCGCCCTGCGGATTTACGAGGGAACCTCCGAAGTGCTCCACATGGTCATAGCCAACCAGCTTTTCCGGGCGCGAAAATGAACCGCTTCCGCTGCCATGTTTTCGTCTGCCAAAACGTTCGAGAGCCGGATGATCCCCGCGGGTGTTGTGGCGAAAAAGGATCGGTCGACGTCCTGGACCGGCTCAAGGGGGGAATCCATCGGCGCAAACTCCGCCGTGAAGTACGGATCAACAAGGCGGGATGCCTCGACCAGTGCGACAAGGGCGTGAGCATCGTGGTCTACCCCGAAGGCGTGTGGTACGGACACGTCCGGCCGGAAGACGTCGAGGAAATCATCGAAAGCCACATCGTCGGGGGGAAACCGGTCGAGCGACTTCGAACCGATAGGACCGGCTCGTAGTGTGGCGCCCCCCGGAGAGGATCAAGCATTCCCTTCCCGAACCGGATTGGCCTTCGCGGGAAGAAGCGATCGCCTCCCGGTTGTCTCAGCCGATCGATATCGGGCCCGTCTCCCTCCGCGAACGCACCTGGGTTCCCGCGATGGTCCCGTGGCGGGCGACCGAAGAAGGGTTCGTCACGCCGGAAGTCCTTTCCTGGTACGGGCGGTTTGCCCAGGGGCGTCCGGGAGCCATCGTGGTGGAGGCGACCGGAGTGCGCGACATTCCGAGCGGGCCCCTTCTGCGTATCGGGCATGACCGCTTTCTTCCGGGTCTTGAACAGTTGGTCGAGACGGTGCGGAAGGAGAGCGGGGGAGAGACGCGCCTCCTGATCCAGGTCATCGACTTCCTGGTCGTCCGAAGGCGGCCCGCCCCGGAGAAATTTTTCCGGAAGTATCTCCGGGTCACCGACCATTACCGGGAGCAACTCGGCGCCATCCCGGAGGAAGAAATCCGCGGGACCCTCCTGGCGATGACCGACGATGAGCGCCGGAAAGTGATGACGCCCCGCGATTTCGAATCGCTTCAACAGGGATTCCGGGAGCGGGTGACCGACACGGAGCAGGCCCATATTCGCGATCTTCCGGGGGTTCTTCCGGGGATCTTCGCGGCGGCGGCACGGCGCGCGGAGAAGGCGGGCTTTGACGGCGTGGAACTCCATTACGCGCATGCCTACACGATGGCGTCGTTCCTCTCGGCGTTGAACGATCGCCGGGACGGGTACGGAGGGGGGAGAGAAAACCGGGTTCGGCTGCCTCTCGAAGTATACCGGGAGGTGCGGCGGACCGTTTCCGGTTCCTTCGCGGTGGGATGCCGGTATCTCACGGAAGATTGCATCCCCGGTGGGAACGGGGTCGAAGACGCCGAATATTTCGGCGTCGAATTTGCGCGGGCGGGAATGGATTTCGTTTCCCTCTCCCGGGGCGGCAAGTTCGAAGATGCGAAGCAACCCGCCGTCGGTTGGTCGGCCTACCCGTACACGGGGCCGAGCGGATATGAATGCATGCCGACAGTGCTTTCCGATCAGAAGGGGCCCTTCGGCCGGAACGTAGAAGCGACCCGGCGTGTTCGTCGTGCCATCCGCTCCAACGGCCTGGAAACCCCGGTCGTTGTGCAGGGCGGGATCGGTTCGTTCGGGCAGGCGGAAGGGATCCTCGAGCGTGGCGACTCGGACATCGTTGGCGCGGCGCGGCAGTCGCTCGCCGATCCGGACTGGTTCCGGAAGGTCCGGCTGGGGCGGGGCGGGGAAGTGCGCCGGTGCGAATATACCAATTACTGCGAGGGGCTCGACCAGAAGCACAAGATCGTGACCTGCAAGTTGTGGGACCGGATCGAACTGGACGACCCGGGAATTCAAAAATCGCCCGACGGTTATCGTCGCCTGACGGCCCCGCGGTGGGAAGTATGATATAATTCCGTTCAACGTTATGGCCGATTTCGATGTCATCGTCGTGGGAGGCAGTGTCGCGGGATCCATTACCGCCCGGGAACTGGGGCGGCGGGGACGGCGCGTGGCGCTCTACGAGAAGGAGCGGTTCCCCCGTTGGAAATCGTGCGGGGAAACCCTTCTGCCTCAGGGCGTCGCCGCTTTGCAGGAGATGGGGCTCGAATACGCGGGATCCCGGATCCGGGGCGTCCGCTTCGTTTCCCCTTCGGGCCATTCCGCCGAGGCCGATTTCCCCGGGGGGCAGGGGTTGGCGGTGCGGCGCGATCGTTTCGACGAATTCCTCTTTCGCGCCGCCGCGGAAACGCCCAACGTCACCGTGTTCGAGGGGACGGAATGGACCCCCGGGCTCGCGTCGGGGAAGTGGATCGTGGGCGCGGACGGTCTCTCCTCCTCCTTCCACGAAAGGGAGGAATTTCCCTCCGCTACGCCTGCCACGAAGCGGATCGGAATCAGCGCCCATGCGAAGGGGTTGACCGCCGACCGGGACCGGGTGGAAATCCTTCTCCAACCGGGAGGCGAAGTCATGATCGCCCCTTCCGAAGGGGACGAAGTCGCGCTCTCCTGTTTTTTTCGCCGGGAGGATCTCCCGGGAGGAAAGACGGACGAAGACCGCCTGATGAACTTTCTCCTCTCGCTCGACATCATGAAGGGCCGGACCCACGGGTTGACCTTCACCTCCCCCTGCCTCGCCGTCTCTCCGCTCGGGATGAAGGCGGGGGCGATGATCTGCGAACAAACGCTTCTCGTGGGTGACGCCGCGGGCGCCCCCGATCCGATCACGATGGAGGGCCTCGCCCTTTCGATCCTCTCGGCGCGGGTCGCGGCGAAGGCGATCGCGAACGAGATTCCCGAAGAGTACGAGCGGGAACGGTACCGGCTGGCGGTCGGCTCGGAATGGCTGGGGCGCTGGATCCTGCGGGCGGCGCGCTACCCGGACGTGGCCGACCGGGTGGTGGAATCCCTCGCGAAGCACCCGAACCTGCTCCGGAGACTTCTGGAAATCTCCGCGGGAACCAAGAGCGAGGGGGATTTCTCCCTTCTCGAACTCGCCCAGTTGGTGGTATGAAGATTCCGGGAATAATTTGGGGAACCGTCCTGTTACCCGTATGGCCGTGGAGCGCGCGCAATGAACTTTGAAGAACTCGCGTTCCCTCTCATGGACGGGTTGTTTTCGACCGCCCTCAGGATGACGGGGCATCGCGACCGGGCGCAGGATCTCGTGCAGGACACGATGGTGAAGGCATTTAAAAATTTTCATCGTTTCCAGGAGGGAACGAATTTCCGGGCGTGGACCTTCACGATCCTCACGAACACCTTCATCAACGACTACCGTCGCCGGAAGAAGGAGCCCGTTCCGGTCGACTTTTCGGAGACTCCCCCGGCCGCTCCCGGGACCATCTCGGTTTCGGACGTGGAGGCGCTCCGGGAAAGGCTGGGCGACGAGGCGGCGAACGCGCTCGACCGCCTGCCGGAGGAGTTCCGGCTGATCTTCCTGCTTTCGACCTTCGAGGAATTTTCCTACGAGGAAATTTCGGGGATCACCGGGGCGCCCGTCGGCACCGTCATGAGTCGTCTCTTTCGCGCGCGGAAGATGATGCGGGAAGACCTGCTGGAGTACGCGCGGAAAGTCGGGCACTTGAAGGGAAAAACGACCGGATGAATTGCGGGGAAGTGAAAAACCTGCTCGATCCCTGGCTTGACCGGGAAACGGACGGGGAGAAAAGCCGGGCGTTCGAGGAGCATCTCGGGGGCTGTTCCCCCTGCCGGGAGATGGTTGAGGGGGAAAAAGCCCTGCGGGAACTTCTCCGGGACCGCCTTCGGGATTCCGCGCCGTCCGAACTGGTCGAAAGGGTCCGCGCAAAGATCGTTCACCCGCCCTCTTTCTGGAGGCGGAACCTCTCCACGGCCGCCGCCGCGACCCTTCTCGTCGGCCTGGTCGGCCTGATCATCTTCAGTCATCCCATTCCCGTTACCGCCCAGACCGTGGCGCGGGAGGCCCTTCAACAGCACGAACGGCCCCTGGAAGATCTTCACGATTCGGATACGGCGCTCTGCGCCTCCTCCTGTTGCACGGAAGAACCTCGGAAGAAGTTGGCGGAGTTCTTCCGGAAGAGGCTTCCCTTCTCTCCCTGCCTCCATGACCTTTCCCACCTCGGGTACCGCGCCCGTCACGGGGAGGTCTGGGAAGTGCGTCCGGGAAAAGTCGTCTCGTGGACGAGTCACCAGAGCGAGGAATCGGGAGGCGTCGTTTCGCACGCCTCCCTCTCGGGGATGAACATCGCCCACGGCGGAGAACGGATCGACGCCGGCGGCGAACGATGCCATCTCTACCGGAAGGAGGACCGGGAAGTCGTCTTGATCTTCCCGGGCGATTCGGGGGTCTCCTGCCTCTTCGTCTTCCGCTCCCTCGACGAGGCGAAGCGGTTTCTCAGTTCCCGTTGACCGGGATGAACTCGAAGGGGTCTTCCCCGCGCACCTCCAACGACGCCTCCGCGGGGATTTTTCCTTCCAGGAGCGCGAGGGCGAGCGGGTTCTCGATCTTCTTCTGGATGAGTCGCTTCAGCGGACGCGCCCCGAACGCGGGGTCGTACCCCTCCTTCGCGATCCAGTTCCGCGCCTTTTCTCCCAGGCGCAGATCGATCTTCCGTTCCCGGAGCCGTTTCCTCAGGATCCCGAACTGGATGTCGACGATCCGGGCGATCTGCTCTTTCCCGAGGGCGCCGAAGAGAATCGTCTCGTCGATCCGGTTGAGGAATTCCGGGCGGAATCGCGCCTGCAGGTCCTTGATCATCGACTCCTCCCGGACCGGGAAGTTGGAGGTCATGATGATCAGCGTATTTCGGAAATTGACCGTCCTTCCGTGGGAGTCGGTCACTCTTCCCTCGTCCAGGATCTGCAAAAGCAGGTGGAAGACGTCCGGATGCGCCTTCTCGATCTCGTCGAAGAGGACGACCGCGTAGGGTCGCCGGCGGACCGCCTCGGTCAGCGTGCCTCCGTCCTCGTACCCGACGTAACCGGGAGGCGCCCCGATCAGGCGCGAGACGTTGTGTTTTTCCATGTACTCGCTCATGTCGATCCGGACCACGGCGCGGTCGGTGTTGAAGAGGAACTCCGCTAGCGCCTTGGTCAGTTCCGTCTTTCCCACCCCGGTCGGGCCGAGGAAGAGGAAGGATCCGATGGGCCGGTTCGGATCGCCGAGGTTCGCCTTCGAACGGCGCACCGCGTTTGCGACCGCCTCGATCGCCTCTTTCTGCCCGACGACCCGTTCGCCGAGCCGGGCTTCCATGTTGACCAGTTTCTTGATTTCGCCTTCGAGCATCCTTGAAACCGGGATGCCGGTCCAGCGTGAGACGACGGCGGCGATCTCCGGTTCGGTGACCTCCTCGGAAAGAATCCGGTCGTCCCCGAGGTCGTCGAGCTCCTTCTGTTTCCGCTCCATTTCGGCTTCGAGTTTCGGGATCTCCCCGTAGAGGATCCGCGCGACCGCTTCGAGGTCGCCCGATCTCTGCAGGGTCTCCGACTCGGTCCGCTTCTCCTCGAGGGCGGTTTTCGTTTCGCGGATCGCGGAGATCTTCTCCTTCTCGTTCTGCCAGCGGGATTTCAGACGGGTGGATTCCTCCCGGAGTTCGGCCAGTTCCCGCTCGATTTTGCCGAGCCGTTCCCGGCTTTTCCTGTCCCGTTCCTTCTTGAGCGCCTCCTGTTCGATCTGCAGTTGAAGGATGCGCCTTTCGACCTTGTCGATGGTGGCGGGCATCGATTCGAGCTGCATCCGGAGCGTGGCCCCCGCCTCGTCCATGAGGTCGATCGCCTTGTCCGGGAGGAAGCGGTCGGCGATGTAGCGCGTGGAGAGCGTCGCCGCCGAGACGAGCGCGGCGTCGGCGATGCGCACCCCGTGATGAACCTCGTACCGTTCCTTGAGGCCGCGCAGGATCGCGATCGTGTCTTCGAGCGTGGGTTCCCCGACGTAGAGCTGCTGGAAACGCCGTTCGAGCGCGGCGTCCTTCTCGATGTGGGTGCGGTACTCGTCGAGCGTGGTCGCCCCGATCACCCGGAGTTCCCCCCGCGCGAGCATCGGCTTCATCATGTTGGCCGCGTCGGCGGCGCCCTCGGAGCCTCCGGCGCCGACGATCATGTGGATCTCGTCGATGAAGAGGATGACACGTCCGTTTTGCGCGACGATCTCCTCCAGGAGCGCTTTCACGCGCTCTTCGAATTCGCCGCGGAACTTGGCGCCCGCGAGAAGGGAGCCGATGTCGAGGGAGAGGATACGCTTGTCCTTGATTCCGTCCGGAACGTCGCCCGCGACGATGCGGCGGGCAAGCCCTTCGACGATGGCGGTCTTTCCGACGCCCGGTTCCCCGATCAGGACCGGGTTGTTCTTCGTTCTCCGGCTGAGGATCTGCATGACACGGCGGATCTCCTCGTCCCGTCCGATGACCGGATCGAGTTTTCCCTCTTCGGCCAGGGAGGTCAGGTCCCGGGTATATTTTTCGAGCACCTGGTACTTCTCCTCGGCGGTGGGGCTGTCGACACGGCGGGATCCGCGGACCTCTTTGATCGCTTTCTCGATCCGGCCGTCGTCGAGATTGAGGTCCCGGGCGATCGCCAGCAGAAGATGTTCCAGGGAGATGTAATCGTCGTTCCATTTTTTCGCGATCTTCTCCGCCTCTCCGAGCAGTTTCTGAAAGCGGGTCGAAATGCGCGCGTCCCCGGATGACTGCGGCATCTGCGCGAGGTTGTCGAGGACCTTTTCGCGGAGGGCGGCGGGGGATTCACCCGCCTTCTCGAGAACCGCCCCGGCGATTCCCCCTTCCTGGTCGAGCAGGGCGAGCGCGAGATGTTCCGGATGCAGTTCCGGGTGTTGCCGCTCCATCGCGGTCCGATGGGCGTCCTGGAGAGCTTCCTGTGCCTTGTGCGTGAATCGTTCGTTTTTCATAATGTGTATAGAGCAATCCCCGTGCCAAGAATACTGACGTTAACTTGTTGGTTATCAGGTACTTATGGTAGTAAAGTTAGCTTAATGTATGGCATTTCATGACAGAATGGCAGGTTCTCAGGGGCGCAACAAGTCGTTACCAATTCTACCCACCGTAGGTGCGTCCATGCCCCGGGTTTTTGTCCCTTGCAATCGTATTGGAAGCCGGTAGGATTTTCCCGGTGTCCAAATCGTTCACAATCAGAAGCGACCGGGTTCTGACTCCGGAGGGAATTCGTTCCGCCTTTGTGCGGATTGAACAGGGGCGGATAGAGTCGATTGGAAACGAGGCGAAACCGGGCGAGGTCGTGGACGTGGGAAGCGATTTCCTTCTTCCCGGCCTCGTGGACAGCCATGTTCACGTGAACCAGCCGGGGCGGACGGAGTGGGAGGGGTTCGAAACGGCGACGCGCGCGGCGGCGGCGGGGGGCGTAACGACCCTCTTCGACATGCCGCTCAATTCGATTCCCGTGACAACATCCCCGGAGGCCCTGCGTGCCAAGATGGATTCTGCGGAAGGTCATTGCTGGATCGACCACGGTTTCTGGGGCGGCGTCGTTCCCGGTCCCGTCGAGCCTCTTGACGCTCTCCTGGAATCGGGACTCCCCGGGGCGAAATGTTTCCTGGTGCCTTCGGGGATACCGGAGTTCGGCCACGTCGGGGAGAAGGATCTTCGTGTCGCGATGCCGGTGATCGCCCGTCGCGGCGGCGTTCTTCTTGTTCACGCGGAGGTTCCCGGGCCGATCGACGACGCCCGGCCGGAAGGCGACCCGCGTTCGTATCGCCACTTCCTGGAGTCCCGTCCTCGTGACGCGGAAAACGAGGCGATCGAACTCATGATCGGGCTTTCCCGCGAATACGACTGCCGGGTACACATCGTCCACCTCTCCTCGTCCGACGCGCTCGGATCCCTCGCGCGTGCGCGGAAGAACGGCGTTCCGATCACCGTCGAGACCTGCCCCCATTACCTGACTTTCGACGCGGAAACGATTCCCGACCGGCAGACCCAGTACAAGTGCGCCCCGCCGATCCGGGAGAAGGAGAATCGGGACCTGCTCTGGGACGCGCTCGGAGAAGGCGTTATTGACATGGTCGTTTCCGACCACTCTCCCTGTACGCCCGAATTGAAATTGATGGAAGAAGGCAATTTCGAGAGGGCATGGGGCGGGATCGCATCGCTCCAGTTCGGCCTTCCCGCCGTCTGGACCGAGGCGGAACGGCGCGGGTACGGCGTCGAGGACGTCGTCCGGTGGATGTCGCTCTCCCCCGCCCGATTGGCGGGCGTGTCGGACCGGAAGGGTTCGATCCGGGTGGGGGCCGACGCGGACCTGGTCGCCTGGGATCCCGACGCCGACTTCGTCGTCGGCGACGGCCCGATTCATCATCGCCACCCCGTGACTCCCTACACCGGAAAAACCTTGAAAGGAAAGGTCATATCGACTTACCTCCGGGGAGAAAAGATCTACGGGGAGGGCGGCTTTGCCCCGGTTCCTCCCGGGAGAAACCTGGTATCGAAATGAACATGGAATTTCAACGGTGCGTGGACCTGGCCGCGGAACGGCTTGGCGGGAAGGTGGTCGTCGCCAACGACGAGTTCTTCGCGCCCAAGGAGAACCTCCTGAAGCCCGGCCGCGGGATCTTCATCGAGGACAAGTTCACGGAGCGCGGAAAGTGGATGGACGGCTGGGAAACCCGCCGCCGCCGCGAAGCGGGACACGACTGGTGCATCGTGCAACTCGGCCTTCCCGGGATCATTCACGGCATCGACGTGGACACGAACCATTTCCGGGGAAACTTCCCCGAGCACGCCTCCCTGGAAGCGTGCGAGACGGACGGCGATCCGGCCTCTCCCGACGTGAACTGGGTCGAGATCGTTCCGAAATCCCAGCTTGAGGGGCACGAGGAGAATCTTTTCCCGGTGGAGGACGGACGACGCTGGACCCATGTCCGTTTCCACATCTACCCGGACGGGGGCGTGGCGCGCCTTCGCGTTCATGGAGATGTCCTTCCCGACAAGCGGATTTGGGGGGACGGGATGATCGATCTCGTCGCGGTCGAAAACGGCGGCGCGGTCGTCACGTGCAACGACATGTTCTTCGGGTCCCGCCACAACCTGATTCTTCCCGGCGATTCGCTCAACATGGGAGACGGGTGGGAGACCCGGCGACGGAGGACTCCCGGGAACGACTGGGTCGTCCTGAAACTGGGCGCCCGCGGCAGGTTGAAGAAGATCCTTGTCGACACGTCCTAC
>PVBE012760563.1_pt1 | contig 26534 bp, 17 predicted proteins | sample 1631181 | NCBI WGS metagenome assembly PVBE01 (sample SAMN08397723, study PRJNA350692) | Marine metagenome, whole genome shotgun sequencing project. | isolation source: water | place: Pacific Ocean | collected 2012-04
ACTTGAGCTTGCTTCTATATAAGAAAACAGACTGGAACCGTCAACACGTTCGCCGATTGTCAGAATCTTATCAAGATGCTCTAAATCATTTATTATAAAATTCAGGAGCTTAAGTTTACCGTCTCCTCCTACATAACGGAAATTCAGCATCTTAATGTCATTTTTAAGTATAAATTCTATAATATCTTTTTTGGTAAACTCTTCAGGAAGTTTATTTAGAAAACTTACAAGTTTATTAGGGTTCATTGAAAGTAGGTCATTCATTGCATTACCTGTTGTTTTTAGTAGTTATAAGAATAAATAATAAATTACTTAAATTAATATGAATTAAGTAATTTTCTACAATCTGCCTATTGCAGTAAACTTAACAATGTCAATTTTCTGCAACAGACACTTTATTGTAATAGAATTTTCAAATTTATGTGAAAAAATATTTCCAATACAGTATTAGATTTCCACCAACTCTTTTTCTTTTATTGTTTCCATTTCGTCAGGATCATAAAGTTTATAATCTTCACTTTCTTCAGGCATATTTGGAATTGATGTCATTTTTCCTTCATAACTTCTCAGATGATATTCTTTGTCATCATGCCCCATAATATAGTAATCAGGCATCAGAGGAATTTTACCTACATTGGTTGCTATAACATACATAGGCTGAGCTAAACCGCTTACATGTCCTCTGATTGCATCTCTTATAAGTTCAGCTCCTTTTTCTACAGGAGTTCTGAAATGATCAATTCCGGGAGCCGGTTCACAGTAGAACATATAGTAGAGCCTAATTCTTGTAGCAAGAAGTTTCAAATGCAGTTCTCTAAAACTTTTAACATCATCATTAATACCTTTCATAAGAACACCCTGATTGGAAACAACAATACCGCATGATAACAGCTTATAAACTGCTTGTGCTGTCAGCTCGGTAATTTCCTTTGCATTATTGCACTGAACATTAATATAAATTGGAATCCTGTGATAAGGTCTTAGTATATTCATCAAACTTTCAGTTATTCTATGAGGAAGAGTAATAGGAGCTCTTGTGTGAAAACGTATCATTTCAAGATGATCTATTTTGCGAAGTTCAGTAATCAGATATTCTATTTTTTCATCGGAAAGTAAGAATGGATCACCTCCAGTTATTAAAACATCACGTATCTCTTTGTGTTCTCTTATCCACTTTAAACCTTCATCAACATCAAAACGTAGAGAGAGGCTCTGGTCTACTACCAGTTCTCTTCTGAAACAGTGTCTGCAGTAAACAGTACATACTTCTGTGACAGTGAAGGCAATTCTGTCATGATACTGACGGGCAATTGAATCTGGCCTTACTTCGTCTGTAGCACGGTTTTCCTTCCAGATTAAATATTCATCCATTCCATACTGATTTACTGTTTCCTGCATAGAAGGAACCATCTGCTTTCTAATCGGACATTTTGGATCATTTCTGTCCATTAAAGATGCAAAATAAGGAGTCATTCCCCATTTTGTATTCAGTGTATTAATGGCTTTCTCTTCATCAGGAGTAACATTGATATACTTCTTCAATTCATCTAGAGTGTCAACAAAGTTTTCAAGTTGTTTTTTCCATTCTTCCATGATCAAATCCCTTTCTTAAAAAATCAATTCTTTTATTTTATTTGAAATCCATCCCTAATTTAAGTTATTATAAAATACGTTCTTTCCGTAATTAATTAATGCTCAAAAGCAAATGAAAATATTGATAAATCAGACAAATGGCGTATATTATAATATAAAAACATTAAAATAAGACACATGGCATAATACGTCCGTTTTTTATCTGTATAACAAAGGGAGTCCTGATATGTTTAATAAAGAAGAATTTAAACTTCAGCGAAAAAAAAAGAAAATCACTCAGGAAGCTTTAGGAAAACTGATAGGTAAATCTTCCAGAACTATTGTCAGATGGGAAACAGGTTTGAGTATCCCTTCAGAATATTTTATCAGACTGATAGCAGAAGTATTAAATATTTCAGTTACAAGAATATCTGACTTACAGGAAATTGGAGATTTACATCCTTACTATTATGGTTCACTTGGTAAACTGGATAAAATAACGCTTGATCTGTCTACAAAAACAGAAACAGAAAAGCAGAAAATGCTTATTAATTTACAAAATCAGACAGAAATGCTTCTTTGGGAAAAAAAAGAAAATAAGAGAGATATTCATCTGTTTTCATCGCTTCTGAACTCTATAAATTTCATTATTTACCGGAAAGATAAAAATCTTAAATACACTTATGTTAATCAATTTTTCCTATCTTATTTCAATATATTAGACCGGAGCATTATTCTTGGTCATAAAAACAATGAGATATGGAATCCTAAAAGTTCTATGAAACATCTTGATGATCTGGAAAGACAGGTAATAAAGCAGAAAATAGGTGTTCATAGAGAGAATATTCCCATAGCAAGTTTCGTTGGACCTTCGAAAACAGGTTTTGTCTCGCTTGATCCGGTATTATCTGAAGCAGGAACAGTCAATGGAATTACTGGAACAATTATTGATATAAGCGGAGAGGACACTGCAAAGGAAAAATATTTTTATATGGAATCGATTCTAGATAAAATTGAACATGCTATCTGGATAATAAAAACAAAACCATATAGGCATTATATATATGTAAATAATGCGATACAGGATATTTTTCAGATAAGGAAAAATGAATTTTACTGTAATGCCGACAGATGGATGAACTTTATATACAAAGAAGATAAGAAAAGAGTATTATCTGAAATCAAAAATAGATCTAATTTTCTTGAATATAGAATTCAACTTCAAGATGGGAATATTCGCCATATTCAGCACTTTATTTATAACGCTACTATCAAGGATGAAGAACTTGAGTTTGGAGTGATCAGAGATTGTACACAATTAAAAGAAGCAACCAGAAAACTTGAAATATTAGATATTAATATCAAGGCCATGTCCGACGGACTAGCTATCCGGGATATTGAAACAGATGAATATATATATTTTAATGATTCTTTTGAGAAAATATTGGGTGTTTCAAATGATATTATTAAAGAAAAAAATCTTTCCGCTGTTTTAAAAGAAATATTGATAATGCCTGAATATAAAATCTATGAAAAACAAATTCTTGCCGATCCGTTCATGAATCATGAGTCATTAAAAATATTAAGACCTGACGGTGAGATAAAATGGATACAGATTACACGGGAAGAGGTTAACTTTTTAAATAGAACTTCAGCTTTGCTTGTAGTTAAAGATATTACTGAAAGACAAAAAAAAGATGAAACGCTTTTTCTTTTACAGGAATTCCTCAACATTACTCCTTATTCTGTATGGCTTGAAGAAATTTATCCAAATGGAGATTATAAATTTCTGTTTGTAAGTGACAGCATAAAAAAAATCTATGGTTATCCCAAAAGCTGTTTCTACGAAAATCAGAATTTCTGGTTAACAAGACTGCATCCGGACGACCTTAAAAAAGAGCTGGAATTCAGAAAAAATGCATCATTTCCTAAAAAAGAGTCAAAAAGGGAATATCGGATTATCAATTCAAAAGGTGAAACGAGATATATTCAGGAAATCAATAAATTCATGGGACCTTATGCGATTGGAATAGAATTAGACATAACAGATTCCAAAAAAGAAGAAGAAAACATAAGCAAGCTTAAGAAAAGAAATCAATTCTTTGAATTTTTAGCAAACTCATCTTCAGATGCATTAGCTGTTATCAATGTAAAAACAGAAAATTATTCTTTCATAAATTCAACTTACAGTAAAATTTACGGTTACCCTGCGGATGAATTTTATAATAACGGCACAGCTTTCCTATATAACAAATGCATACATCCTGATTATGTAGATGGTATGAAGAATTTAAGAAAACTAAAAGAGAAAGAAAATTATAAATTTAAAATTATAAAACCTGATGACGAAGTACGTTTGCTCGAAGGAAAGTTCAGCATCCAAAAATTTGATGGTGAAAGTTTTTATATTTCAATCGAAAAAGACATTACAGAAAATTTTATCTAGTCTACAAAAAAAATCTTTCCTGCTCACTGCAGGAAAGATTTAAACTTTAGAAATAATTTATTATAGTATCATTTCACCATTTTCTGAACGAGTGATTTTTGGTTTATAATAGCTCTTAACTCCCCAAAAATAAAATACAAGTGCGAGAAGTACAACTATCAACTGCCCCCATCCATTCGGTATGAGCCCCAAACCGCCAAAATCAGTTCCCCCGATATAAGAGAAGACGGCCATTACAGCCATATAAACTATAAGCCACATAGCTGAGCGAAGCTGTCCGCCAAAATCTACCCATCCTGTTTTATGCTGGTAGTAAAAATAAAACACCATTCCAGCCAGCATAGTCAGTAAAACTTTTCCTGTCATAGGCCATCTTGCCCAGTACATTATAAGAGAGCATAAAACAAAAACAATAGGTGATAAAACTGGAGCAAACGGCAGTTTAAACGGTCTTTTCATATCAGGATATTTTACTCTTAAAGCACTTAGGCCGATAGGTCCAACTAAAAATGATATTACAAATGCTACAGTTATTGCAGTAGCAAGATTACTCCAACCTTGAAATACAAACAGAAATACAAAACTAACACCTAAGTTAACCCAGAGCGCTGCTCGAGGGACTCTTGTTTTAGCATGAAGTTTACCAATAAATTTAGGCATTTGTTTATTTTTTTCCATTCCAAAAAGCATTCTTGCACATGATCCTAAAATTGCCAGAGCACATCCACTCGGAGAAACAAAGGCATCAAAATAAAGCACCAACATCAGTAAATTCAGATTAAGAGCTATTGCCAACTGAGCAAACGGAGAACTCATAACCATATGAGACCAACCCTGTGCAACAACTGAAGGATTAACTGCAGCAATAAAAACTATCTGCAGCAATACATAAAGGGAAATACCTATAACAAGACATGTAATAACTGCAAAAGGTATTGATTTTCCAGGGTTTTTTGCTTCTCCGGCAAGATTGATAACTGTCTGATAACCGGTCAGGCAGAAAACGATTCCTGTTGCCGGGACGGCTGCCAAAACAGCTGACCAGTGATAAGGAGCAAATGAATGATGGAAAGATGTAAAGTTACTAATATGAAATGAAACTACAGCCAACACAACGATTGTTAAAAACGGGACAAAGAGTTTAAAGCAGGTCACCAGCACCATAGATTTCAAAAACAACTGCATGCTCCAGTAATTTAAGAAAAAGTAAATGAACATTAAACCGCCGGCAAACATCAAACCATAAATGGTCATATCACCTGTAGCGGAACTGTATAATGCATGTGTCCATGCAAAATTCCAAGATGACAGATACTGTGTAGATGCAACTGCCTCAATTGCTGTCGATGGCGCAAAGGCAACCCAGTTCGCCCAACCTCCCATAAAACCGGTAAGCTGTCCATGAGATTCCTGCAGATAATGAACCATACTGCCAGTCTTAGGAAACATTGTTCCTAATTCTGTGCATGTCAATGCGATTAGCATAATTATAGCTCCACCTATTATCCATGATATCACGGCAGCTGGACCAGCCAGTTTTGCCGCCTCAAAAGGTGCAAAAAGCCAAGCTGAACCGATAATTGAAGTAGCACCGGCCAGCACTAAAGTCCATTTACCTATTTCTCTTTTTGAAGTTACAAATTCCACAATAATTTACTCCCCTCTCATTAATTTATATTTATGCCCCAATAATTCATAAATAATTTTAAAAAAATACCAACTGATTACCTATGTCTCAACTTTATTAAAAACAATCTGTAAAACCTGCATACAAAAAGTCTAAAGTTAGTATCAGAACAGTCCACAAATAACACCACAATTATAAAGATACTTTAATCCAATAAGCAAATAATGTATTTGATAAAATACTTATGTCCCTTTTATCTCTTATGAATTAAATATGTACATTCCAACTTAATAAGTTACTTTTTTTTTGGTATTATTTAAGAAAGGATGTTCAAAGAAATCGCTGATAATCGCGACAAATGGCGTAAAATTTAACAAAATAACTAAAAAATAAGCCATATGTCTTAGTACTGACTAGATTTAATAAATACAAGAAAGATGTGATTCTCCAGCAATAATAAATATATTAGTAGACTGATAAATTTATATTTTCATCTATAAGAGGCACAACCTCTCCTATTATAGAAGAAGCATATCCTGCGGCAATCAAATCTTTTACTAAATTTTGAGCAGTACTTTCCGGACAGCATATCAGAAGACCGCCAGAAGTCTGTGCATCACAGGAAAGCATTTTCAGATTATAATCCAAGTTATTGTTGAAATCAGTTTTCATTTCTACATATTTGAGATTTCTAAATGAAGCTCCAGGTATACATCCTAAATCTACCAAATCGTAAGCTCCTTGCAATAAGGGAATTTTATGTAAATCTATTTTTAATGTAGCATTACTTCCCTTTGCTATTTCAAAAGCATGTCCCAATAAACCGAAACCTGTAATATCTGTAGCACAATTAACATTGTATTTAATCATTAATTCTGAAGCTGATTTGTTCAATTTCATCATATAATTAAGTGCAGTTTCCAGATCATGACTGTCAGTCTCTCCAATTTTATTTCCTGCAAGTAAAACACCGGATCCTATTGGTTTTGTCAATATCAGTTTATCACCTGATATTGCTGAAGAGTTTCTAATTATTTTATCAGGATGAACAATGCCAGTAACAGCTAAGCCATACTTAGGAGGTGTATCATCGATTGTGTGTCCACCTGCTAAAACTGCACCTGCTTCAGCTATTTTTTCGGCTCCTCCTCTTAAAATCTGCCGAAGGACATTAAGTTTCATGTCCTTTGCCGGAAACATAACCAAATTCAGAGCTAAAATAGCTTTTCCTCCCATAGAATATATGTCGCTCAAGGCATTGGCGGCGGCTATTTGCCCAAAAGTATATGGATCTGAACATAGAGGCGGGAAAAAATCAGTAGTCTGAATTATAGCAGTATCATCGTTAATCTTCCAAACTGCGGCATCATCACATGTTTCTGTACCGACAAGCAGCTCTTTTTTTTTTAGAAACGGCAATCCTCCAATAACTTTAGCAAGATCAGAGGGAGAAAGTTTTGCTGAACATCCCCCATGCTCAATAGATTTAAGCAGATCAATATCTTCCATAATTATCTCTCAGTTAAATAGCTTCGGCATATATAATAACAGCTTTTAAAACTTTATTTTTATAGGCATTATAAATGTCAGTATATGCATATATTACATGTTGATACATTTCCTCTGTTGACATTCTGATAATATCTTCCCGTTTATCTTTTATTTTGTCAATAAACTTAGCATATTCAGATAGATAGAAATCAGATATATCTTCTATTTTTTTTAACTTCCAACCTGAAAATTCAAGCATATTTTCAATTTGGTCAAGATCTAAAGGATTTGGTATCTCACTTACTTTTACCGGGTATTTTCCGTTTCTGGCATAGTCAAAAATTATAAGTTTACTCCCATAATGTGCAACCTCCCTAACAGCAGTTAAGGCACTTTGTTGATCGGGAAATGAATAAAAAGAACAGAAATGGTATATCAAATCATATTTTATTTTAGATAGCTTACCAATATCATAAACACTTCCAGCAATTAAATCTAAATCAGGATATTTTGTTTTAGCGAATTCAACCTCTTCAGCATTTAAATCGATACCGGTGACTTTACCATATCCATTATTTCCAAGATATTCAACTGTTCCACCCAAACCGCACCCAACATCAAGCAATAATCTATCTGAATCTTTAGTAATATTTTTAAATGCTAAATCAATCGCTTTTTCTTCACCGGGATGAGCATAGTCTCCATGACGGATTAAAGACAATATTCTTCTCCCTAATACTGTGTTCATTCTGATTTTATTATTCATATGACGATGTAGTCTCTATATTATTTATAATTTACAATTCTTATTATTCTGAAATTCTGTAGGATTGTTTTTGTCAAAAACCTTAAACGGTTTGCCAAGGGCTTTTAAAAGTTTAATAATTTCATCTTTTTTTGATTCCTCTATTTCCAATGCTATACCGCACTGAGAGGAAAGCTCTCTCGGCACAGGAACAGCTAAACACTTAAATCCATTTTTTTTACACTCTTTTTCTGCAAGTATTACACCTCTTGTATTTTCAAAAACCAGTAAGTTACTATAATTAGTATCCATAAATTTACAGTTCAAATCCTTCTTTTATATCAATCAATGCATCAATAAAAAACCTAAAATCATCCGGAGAATGATACAGAGAAGGAGCAATCCTTAGTGTTCCGTTCGGATAAGTATTAATAGTTTGATGCGCCAGCGGAGCACAATGCAATCCAACTCTGGTCTGAATATTATATTTTTCATATAAAAGTAGTCCAAGATTACTTATATCAGTAAATGAACAGGTTATTGAAAATAGTTCACCTTGTCTATATAAATCATTTGCACAGTGAACCTTATAACCGTTAATATTTCTGACCTCATTTAAAAAATGCTGAAAATCAATAAAACTATGACATATTTCAGGTCTGCTTAATAAAGCACCATGCAATCCAAAAATACCAGTAATATTAGGTGTCCCAGCTTCAAATTTATCCGGAAGATATTCAGGTGTTTCGAAACTTTCTGATTTACTTCCAGTTCCACCTTCAATAAACTGCTTCAGTAGTTTAGGTTCTTTTACATAGAGGCAGCCTGTTCCAGTCGGTCCCAATAAACCTTTATGACCTGTAACTGCAACAAAATCAAATTTGTTTTCGTCAATATCAATATCAATATGCCCTGTTGATTGAGCAGCATCTATTAAAATAGGAATATCGCCAATTATTGACTTGATTTCACCTATAGGTTGAATCACTCCATTTACATTGCTTTGGTGACTTATAATAACCAATGCTGTTTTATCAGTAATAAAATCTGGTAATTTCTGTAAATCAACACATCCGTCGCTTTCACAAGCCAATTTTTTCAAAGTTATATTTTTATTTTTCTCCAATTCAATTAAAGGGCGCATTACTGCATTATGTTCCAGTGGGCTGTATAAAATATCTTTATAATCAAGCTCCAATCCCTTCAATACAGTATTAATTGCAGCAGTGGCATTAGGTGTAAAAACAATATTATCTGCACATTCTGTTCCTAAATAATCACCCAACATACACCGTGTATATTCTACAACTCTCGAGACCTGAAGAGATTTACCGTAATAGCTTCTCCCGTATGGTCCGCCAATCTCATTTAAGTATTTTAAAGTTTCAATCCCCACTTCTTCAGGCTTGGGAAATGAAGTTGCTGCATTATCAAAATATCCGTTAAAATCATCCATTATCTAGTTACTTTATTTTACAATTTATTCATTGAACAATTACTTACTGTCAATGAATCAAGAAACAATACTCCAGTAATATTATCCTATAACTCATAGCAGGATTATACAAAAATAGACTATTAAGATACTATACATATACAAGATTATCCATACAGTAAAAAGAGAAGTTCGGATAAACTAAAACTGTAATAAGTATTTTATATATACACATTATGATCAAAAAAAATAAATTAATACATTAGTAAGAAAGATCTTTTAACATTTTTTCAACCAGCAGTTCAGAATTTTTAGCTGCCTTTGTTTTTAGAGCATTATACATAGCTAAATTTCCTGTATCACTCACACTTCTTATCATAATAAATGGAATTTTTAACTGATAGCATACCTGTGCCGGCCCTGCCCCCTCCATATCAGTAGCTATACAATTTGTTCTCTTCTGCTCTACCAGCAGTGATTTAGTACTTTGAAATGTTTCTGATGTCGCAAAAATACCTTTGATAACTTTAGCCTTATATATTTTTCCTTTATATTCCAAGTCATCTAACTTTATATTTTTTGCTGCTTCCACAGCTGCACTTAATAAGCTTTCTGTAGGCTTAAAGAAAAGTGGATCTCTCTTTATACCTTTTCCGGAAAAAGTTGAGTTGGGCTGATATGCTTTTAGTCTAACAAATTCACCCTTATCAGTAATTATTGCTAAATCATAAAATGTTACAGCGGTTCCTATAATTGTGTCTCCTGGTTTTGTTAGTTCTGTGCCTCCTGCCACACCTGTCATGATAATAGCAGAAGGAGCAAATTTATCTATAAGAATTGCAGCTCCCACCGAAGCATTTACTATGCCAACTCCTACATTTGCTACGACTACATTTTTTTTATCTATTTTACCAACATAATAAACTCTACCTAAATATGTCACTTTTTTAGGATCTTTAATTTGTGACTTCAGGTAGGCCGTTTCCAATCTAAGGGCACTTATTATACCAATCGATTTTTCAGTTTTTTTGGGATTTGGTTGAGCGTAGGTTAAATTTAATAAAAAAACAACGAGTGCAAGGATCAAACCAATAGTTAATTTTCTCTTCATAGTCTATCTCCATATTTTATTATAAAATAGAATATAAAGTAATTATAATAACAATAAATATACTTTGCAGCTATATATACCTATAACTGTTAAACTTAACTCGAATATTTATAAATACAGTCATTTACTAGATATTGCTTATCCACATCACCTGATACGGCAGTATACAAAGAGACAGTTTTCCATCATTTATTGTCAATTCAGTACCTGATATTAATTCATTAAATAAATGAGAGTTCACTCCATATTCTGAAGGATAAAAATCAACCTCAATTTTATTAGAGGAAACATTAATGAAGACAAAAATATTTTCATTCCCGTCAGGAGATTGCCTATGAAGCGAAAAAATGCAGTCATTAATAAAAAGGACTTTCTGGTATGCATTCGGGTGAAATGCTTTCTGAGCCTGCCTTATCTTTATTAAATATTTATATCGTTTAATAATTTTACTTCTTAAAGATGTAGGTTCAAACAGTTCTTCTTCAAGTCTTTCAACGGATAATTTTTCCCTATTTACAGTTCTATACCTCCCTGTTTCTTTTACACCCTCAGTGTAATTTTGAGATCCCAATATACTATGAATATAAATTGCGGGAGCACCAATTATTGACAGTAAAATAGACTGTGATGCGAGGAATCTATCAATATTTCTATCAAAGGAAAGATTTTTATCTAAAATAGCATCAAAGTAGTTAATATTAAGTTCATATGGTATTTCTTTACCGTCGGGTGCTGTTTTATTGGATACATATCCTCCGTTATTTTTTACATGTTCTACCATAACTTTTCGTTGCTTATCGCTCAAAATACCTGTAGTTGGAACAATACCAATTCCATCGTGTGATGCAAGGAAGTTAAAGAAAGTAGTCCTATCTGAAGTAAGCTCTAATGAATCGGCCCATTTGGACAAGTACTCTGCACTGCCAGAAATAAATGAAAACAGCACTAGAGGTGGCAGAGGGAACTGGTACACCAACTGAGCTTCATTATACCCATTACCGAAATAACTTATATTATCTTTATGAGGCACATTAGTTTCTGTTATTATTAGTGTTTCGGGTGCTACTATATCGAAAATATCTCTAAACAATTGTATTGTTTTGTGTGCTTGGGGAAGATGTATACAATTAGTACCTATTTCTTTCCACATAAATCCTATAGCGTCAAGTCTGATCGACTTAGCTCCCTTACTAATATAAAACAAAAGAAGATCTATTATTTTAAGAAAAGTATCCTGATTTTTATAATTCAGATCTATCTGATCTTCACTGAATGTAGTCCAAAGCAATTTTTCCCCCTGTGTGGTATCAAACCCAGTCAGCAGAGGAAGAGCTCTCGGTCTTGTAACCTTAGATAGTTCAGGAGTATTTTGTGTTTCTAAAAAATAATCCTTATATACAGGATTTCCGGATAAATATTCCTGAAACCAATCGCTTTTAGCAGATATGTGATTAATTACAGCATCAAACATAAGTTTAAAATCTGATGACATATTTTCTATATCACTCCAGTTGCCCAACTCCTTATTGACTTTGAAATAATCTATTACAGAAAATCCATCATCTGAAGAATAAGGATAAAACGGTAATATATGCACATACTTGACACAGTTGTTAAGAAATTTATTCAGAAAATCATGGAGGGTTTTCAATGGGGTTTGTGATTTTGAATTTATGCTGTCTCCGTAAGTAATCAGAAAAATATCTTTTTCATCCAGCCATTTGTCACAATTGTTATCAGAAATTAAACAGGAATATTTGTCTATTATTGCTTCAATCCCGTAATAAATCTCTAAAATATCTTTATCAGGGAAAAGAAATTTAAGCTTATTTATAATCTGATTCTTTTTTTTAATTTCAATATTAAAAGACATCCTACAACTCCGTTTCATAAATTTTTGAGAAAAAATTTCTAGATATTAAACTAAGAAAACTATTCTAATAATGATATCTTATCCATTCTTGGTACTACAGTATTTTATTTTAAACAAACTCATTAAGGTTGAACTGGTAATATTCTCCATACGGTGCTGGGAATTCATTTGAAGCAATCCAGAACTCTCCCGTAGCCGGATAGGTAATTAAGCTCCATAGTGTAGCTACATTGGCTTTAAAACTACCCACCGGTTCAGGAGCTTTATAAGTCTCAACAGGATACATTGCACAAATTGTCGAAAGATTATTTCTATGCTTGCAGGAAAGATTTTCAAGTCTTGTCCTGTTTGTATATGGATCATATCTATCACGAAGAATTCTGATTGAATTTTCTACATTAATGTTTCCATAGTATTTTGTCAAAAGCTGTCTATATCTCTCAAATCTGCCGGCTGCAGGGATAGATGTATTATCTATATTTCTTAAGCTTCTCTGCCATTTTTCAATATTAGTTGCATCAATACGATATATTGGGGCCTGAGTTTCAACCATATTTTCTCCTTCATATCCCATCCAGCCCGGAAAGCAGTTTGAATGATTCGTCTGCCAGAAATAATCCATTTCATCTTCAGGATAGCGAATACAGACTTTTTTAGGTGACACTTCAATTGCCGCAACTAATTTTGCCTTTGCATCGGCAACATGGTAGGCAATTCCCGAGCTGCTTTGATATTTATTAAAAATCTCAATTGAATCTTTTAGATTTTTTGAGGATGTTAAATTTATTCTTGTAAATAATGCAATTCCACAGCCTGAAACAGCATCATCCACAGTAGAACTTCTCTGTGTCATTAATGATAAACCTTCATTATTAAAACCACCATCGAGTCCAATCATTCCGGGAAAAGTAAAAAATGCATGTTTTGCTCCATATTCAGGACAGGCAACAATAAATATTCTATTATCTAGCTGTCCTGGAAAATTATAATTGTCTTCATTCTTGCAGAAAATAAGTTTCCCTTCTTTACCTGTTGCATTGCCCCATGCGGAAAAACTGCTGCAACCCTGAATATTGCTATTTTCTGAATCTATATTAATAAATTTCTGGGATGTATAATAGCACCATAAATCATAGATTATATTAAACAGTTTTATTTCTTTTAATCTGACATTTACTCCTTTGGAGCGTGCACCATCAACAATTCCATTCATTTCATCCAATAAAAAATCGGGGATGTATGAATCAGACATTTTCTGCGCATTATACATATTTTGTAACGTATCAGCATAATTCAGACCGGTACACACTGCTAAATATGTAATCATAGACGGGAGTGTATAGGTTAACATTATATTGATGCCTTCTGCGAGCAGATAGCCATGCTGAAACCCCATTTCATAGCCTGTTCCTTCAATCCGTAAAATTTTTACACCATTTGTTGTTTTAAATTCAGAATTTTTTAAAATTTTCATCAAAGTAAACCGTTCCAAGCATTGATTTCAAAATTTCACCGAGACTTTCATAGGAAAAATATTTTTTACATACTGAAAAATTATTTTCTACAACAGATTCTCTTTTTTTACTGTCAAGCAAAAGCACTATTGCTTTTTCTGCAGCACCGGTAATCAGTGATTTATCTACTGTTGCCAAACCATCTCTATCCACATTGTGTCTGTTTCCAAGCGATATTAAATCAAAACCTCTCTCTTTTAGATCAGTAACATATACGGGATATTCGTAGATAATTACGGGTTTTTTAGCAAAAACAGCTTCTAATAATTGATTTCCCCACCCTTCAAGTATACTTGGATAGGTAATTATATCGGCATGAACATAAACATCCCACAGAGAATAACATTTCGTGTTATCTATTGTCTCCCGTGAATGTTCAACAATATTATTAACATATAAAACTTTTACACCAAGTTTTCCTGCTTTTCTATTTAAAAGCTGAATATATTTTTCTTCTGCTTCAGGTAATCCAGCCATAATAAAAATTATTTTACTGTTTTTAGTAAAATTTCTACCATTATATAGAGTATTATTACTTAACCGTTCAATATTACCGTTCTTCTGCATCTCTCCTATAACATCAATAGCTAACTCAATTGCTTTCCTTTCTGCAATACGGGTTGCCTGCAGAACAAGAATATCATTATCAGAAACACCTATTGTCTGTCTAAAATCTTTATTGTAATCATCAATTTCCCATTCAGGAGCTTTGAAGTCAAAAACATTTGGAACAACTGTTGCTTCAATACCTCTTTTTTTCAACAATTCTCTTTTGGCTATATTATTTATTGTTACATATTTTATTAATTTATTTTTGGGAGGAAAATAGTTTAAAAGAAGCTCATTTACATATCCACAGGTAGGATGTGCATATTTAATTCTTTCCCAGTAGAAATCATGATTATGAGCAATGCATTTTACATTTGTATTTTTTACTGCATTGTAAATTCCAATTCCTGCAGGTAATCCCCAGCCTAATGACCAGATGTTGTTTGGGATCAATAGATCAATTTTATAATTCATTAAAAATTTCTCTACAGCTATCTGAATTCTAGTAGCATAAGATTCTATTTCTGTTTGAAATTCTTCTTCATCTTTATAATCCTCAAGAACACCATAGGCATTTTTAACTATTTTGTAATTAACTTCACTTTTATAATGAAGTTCAGGTATCACATACCCGTTTCCCGAGCCTGAACTCCCAGCAAGTAAATACACAGAATGTCCCATTTTCTCAAGTTCTATCTTCCATTTGTCCATCTCAAGTGAAACACCGTCAGTCTCACCAACTCTAAAATGACATAAAGCAATATTCATTTTTCTATAGTTCTCTATAATTAATTTTATGTATTATAATAATATTATTAAGAAGATTCTTCCATTATACTATATCCAATCCGGTATAAATTGAATAATATAACAAAATCCTATAATGAATATTGTATATGCAATAAGAAGGACATAATATTTTTTCCAGTTGACTTTATAGTTAAAGAAATTCCTAGCATCTTTCTGGAATAATAGGGGTTTAATTTCTTCAAGAGGCTTAGTTTTTCCTATAAGCAAACTGCATGAATACCCAACGCTAAAAGTCACAGCACATCCTATTAAATTCCACCACATCCAATTAATTGAAGGAACAAATACCCACATATAAAAATTAATAGCAAAACCTGCAATTATTCCTAGAACGGTTCCCATATCGTTAGCTTTTTTTGTCATAATCGCTAATAAGAATGTTGCAAGTATGGGACCATATCCAAGTGAACTGATAATATTTATAGATGCAATAATTGATCCTGAAATATTACCTACAAAAAAAGCTGCTGCTGTACACAGCACCCCCCAAAAAACAGTAGTAGACCTTCCAATGTAAAGCTTCACCTTAGGAGAATGATTTTCTCTCTCAAAAAATCTTTCATAAATGTCTCTCACACTTGTTGCACTAAGTGAATTTATTGTTGAATCCAGAGAAGACATAGCTGCAGAAAATAAAGCTATTATTATCAACCCAATAACACCATTGGGCAATTCATGTAATACAAAGGCTGGTACTGCTATATTGAAATTAGGTTTACCACCACCAACTTTTAATAAATTAACAAATTCTGGATTTTTTATTATATATGCACCAATAGCCACACCTACCAGACAATAAGTAACAACCAATGGAAATCTCAGAAAACCATTGAAAACCAACGATGCATTTGTGTCATCAATTGTTCTGGTTGAAACCTCCCGCTGAACCTGTGTCTGATCACAGCCATAATAACTCATATATAAAAAGAGACCACCTATAAACATAGGAAGAAATGAATATTTACCGCCTTTAAAATCACCGAATCCTGTCTGTGAAAAATCCAAAGCAGAAAGCTTATCTTTTGGAAACAGATGAAAGACTTCAGTTATTCCGCCGCAAAGATGAATGGCATAGATAAGGCATACTACTACGCCCAGGTATAAAATTATCATCTGAATAACATCTGAATATACTACAGCTTTCATTCCACCAAAAAAGTCATAAATAATAGTTACTCCGCAAAGTGCAACAACAGCAGACCAGAAAGGTATATTTAATATCTGCTGGAGCACTAATGAAATACCATAAACAGTAACACCAGTTGCAAATGCTCTTAAAAGCTGAAACATAATTGAAAGAATTGTTCGTGTGCCAATGCCAAATCTTTTTTCAAGATATTCATACACTGATATTACATTCTGTTTTCTGAAAAACGGCATTAAGAAAATCATTATACCAATCATTGCAATTGGTACAGCAAGTTCATATTGAAGCCAGGTCAAACCGCCTATTGCAATTACAAATGCAGGAGCTCCAAGCAAACTGTTGGTTGAACATTGAGTTGCCATAGTCGACATACCTATACTCCAGAAAGGTAAATCGTTTCCACCAAGATAATAGTCCTCTTTATTTTTTTGTTTTCTTCCTAGATACCATGCCATCCAAATTAGAAATACGATGTACAAGGCCATCATAGACCAGTCCAACCAATTCATTACGTAAAAACTCCCTTTTTTGTTTAACGTTAAACTATATTATGCGTTATATATTTAAATAATCATTTTATGAAAATAAATTAAGCTGAATTTCTAATGTTAAGTACAGGATCAACTAATATATGTTTTCCTGCTGCTTTTTTTAAAATCAATTGAACAGATATTATTCCACGTTCTAAATCATTCTGATAAAAACTTGTCAAAGATGGCTTTACAAGTTCACTGGCATGAATATCATTCAGTTGTATAATAGCAACATCTTCAGGAGTTTTTTTACCGCTTTCTTCGACAAATTTCAAAATCCCCATTGCAACTGAATTATTGATTGCAATTATGCACTCAGGTATTAGCTGGTTATCAAGCATTTTTTTTGCTGATAAATACCCTGAATCTTCTGTATAGTCACTATATTCAATAAACTGGTCATTTAAATTTTTAATTTCATTTTTATAGTAACCAACTACCTTATTTGAAATTTGTGCCTGGGTATGACCTGTAATAAGTCCAATTTTTTCATATCCTTTTATTTTTGAATACTGAATAGCCTGTTTTATTGCCTTTTCATGATCCATTGAAACTGTATTAGAGTTCCCACCTATGAAAGAATCTAATAGAACAACAGGAATGTTCATAGTTCTTAATTCACCAATATGAGGATCATCCATTCTAATTCCGATAAAAATAGCTCCTTCAACCATTCTCTGAGCACATAAATCTGAATATGACAATTCATTATCAAGTTCACAATCCATAGTGAAAAATAAAATATCATATCTATTTTTTCTTGCTTCAGAAAAAATACCCTCAAGTACTTTCTGTCTTATTTCAAATGTTCTTTTGAACATAAAAATACCGATAAGTTTAGTCTCTTTTGTTTTTAGGCTTGAAGCCACCCGATTTTTTATATAGCCAATTTCTTTAGCTTTAGCAGTTACTTTTTCTTTAAGAGTGTCACTTATATTTGACTTATGATTTAAAGCTCTAGACACTGCTTGTGCAGATATACCAAGTTCTTTAGCAATATCTTTAATTGTAGTCATAATAAATATCCATGAAACAAGTTAGTTTAACGATAAACTAATTTGCTTCACAAAAATTACAAATGCAATATTAAAAGAAAATTATAAATTTACAAAAAGTTCTCTTTTAGGAAACAATCCGAAAAGACCTCCGGTATGTATAAAAAGGATATTATTACAATTTTTAAAATTACCGCTGTGGATTTCATTGGCAAGCCCAAACATTGCTTTTCCTGTATAAACTGGGTCCAGTATTATACCTTCCTGCTGCGCCAGATTTCTGATGAATTGCAATTCTTCCGGCCTGCTTAAAGCATATCCTCTGCCTTTATAACCATCAATAATTTTAATATCATCAGCATTATAAGAAATTTTATTACCAGTATAATCAAAACTTTCACAAAGTATCGAAGATATTTTAGATGTAAAGAATTCTGCATCATCACAGACACTCACACCGTAAACTTCTCTCTTCTTATTATGATATTTATTAGCATAAAAAAGTCCGGCATATGTCCCCCCAGATCCAACTGCTACTACAATAGCATCGAATGTAACACCAATAGCATTCTCCTGATTCAATATTTCTTCATAAGCACTGAAGTATCCAAAATTGCCAATACCGTTTGAAGCTCCTTCTGGAATTATATACGGTGCCTGTCCTCTGTTTTCCAGGTCTGATTTAACCGATTTCATAATCTCTAATCGGTTTTTCTTATATTCATCATGATTAATTAATTTTATTTGAGCACCAAGCAATCCATCCATAAAGTAATTACCATCCGGTATTTCTGCTTCACTGCATCTTAAAACCAAATATGATTTTAAACCAAGCCGTGCTGCAACTGCTGCTGTTGCTCTTGCATGATTGGACTGTATCCCTCCGCAGGTTATCAGAGTATCACAACCCTGATCAATAGCTTCTTTTACTGTATATTCGAGTTTCCTTATTTTATTACCTGAAAATTCTGAACCGGTCTGATCATCCCGTTTTATATATATATCAGTTTCGGCAAATTGTTTAGAAAATCTTTCAAGTTTTTCAATTCTTGTAGGCAGATTAGCTAATTCTATCTTTTTTGGATATTTCATCATCATTCATCCCCGAATCTTTTATAAGCTGGCAGTTACCGTAAAAGAATAATTTTGATTATGGATAAACCACCTTATCAGCATTTGACAATATGTCTATAATATCAAACATATTTGATATTATACCAACATCTAATTTTCTTTTTACCTCAAAATACTCAACACAGGCTCCACAGACTATAATCTTAATACCTAATTTTGACAGTTTTCTTAAACTTCCAATTACACTTGAATCAGTAGTCGCCAATATAACTCCAGAATTATAAAGTATTATGTGAGAAGGAAGATTTTCCGATTCAATTAATGTATTAATAAATGCTTTCAGTAAAATTTTTCCTAAATCTTCTGGTCCTGTTCCCATAGTAAGACTTTTAATACAAATTACATAATCATCTTTCTTATTTATTGTATTTTCCTGATCAGATATATTTTCACGTGTAATTACAAATTCACTTTCACCAGCATTAACTGAAAAGTGATATACATCGCCATTTTCATGCAGTCTAAATTCAATATTGTTATCAGTTAAAAAACGTTGAACATTTTCTTTCGCTATTTCATTATCAATTAGTAATAGAAAGGAAGAATTTATATTTTCTTTCAACGCTTTTCTCGTCATTATTAAAGGTATAGGACATTCCTTACCTCTGGCATCTATAATTTTATTTTCCATTATTATTATTGAGTCTTTTATATTTAATTAATTCTTATCATAAAAGTAAATTATAGAATATTACTTTTAAAGTCCAACTGAGTTTTTTGTTTAAAAAAAACAATAATCATTTTATCAAAGCAATATGTTTTGTTGAATCTAAAAAAACACATCCAATCACGGTCTGCATTTCAAAGTTATTGGATACTATCTAAATTTTATACCATTTTTAACAATTAATAATTGATTGATTTATTGGGGCAAAAGTTGAATCAGAAAATTAATTTATACCATATGATTTATTCTTGTAAAGTAATTAATAAAATAATTATTTTACTATATTGAAATAATTATTTTATCCTTTAAAACATGATTTATAGACTTCAAAAGAATTAATTTTTCATGTGAAAGGAAAGCAAGACATAAGATGAAAAAGTGTAGATCCTGTGATAATTTCACTAAATCTGTCGGTGTAGGAAAATGCATGCGATTTAATAAATTTAGATCTGACCACTGCTCATGTATAGCGCAAACTAAAAGATTTATTTTAACTGCCAATAAAGTTGCTTATAGTAATATCTAACTTTCTCTATCATAAAATGATTTTATTATCATAAGTTATATTTAAAATATTAATCTGAAAGTGGTAAAACAAATTTGCTTTATTAGTTAAATACCAAATTTACCACTTTCACTGCACTCAAGAAAATCTATCTACAAATCTCTACATAAATAATTGTAATTATATATGCTGTTAATGATAATTTTGTTATTGACAATAACTTTAGTTTAATCATTCATTGAAACATACATTAGATAACTTACAAAATAACTCAAGGAAACAGTATCTATTAATATCCAGTACAGCGGACTCAATTCAGTAAAAGTTGTAGGAAAATATAGTATCAATATTATAATCAGAAAAAATAATCTAAATATAAATGTCTTTTGTAGTTTCTTTTTTATACCGATAAATACTCCCTTGATTGTGTATAAAAACAGAATAATAGTTGTGCAGTAACATATAATCAGAGCATCAAAATAAGGATTTAAGAGACTGAGATATGTGTAGAGGTATGTATAATCCAGGAGATTAAATACTCCAAAAATATCAATAATAATAAATGAAAAATATAGTATGACACAAAGCACCGTAAGCACGTATAAATATTTTATATCTTTTTCAGAAAATCTATAATTTGTTTTTTCCCCAACTTTAATTTTAGTGGATTTCACTTTAAATTTTTCATTTCTATTTTTTGTATATGAAACAATAAAAAATACAAGGATTATACCTATCAAATGAATAATATTCCAACCGATTCTAGATATAAGTGGTCCCACGAATCCCGGCCAATACAAAAGTATATAGAAAACTAATACTGTAGATAATATTATAAAATAAAATGATCTCTTTGGTAAATTATACTTGAAACCTAAATAAAATCCTTTTGCAAGAAAATAAAGCAATATGATTAAACATACAAAAATCACTAAAGCATAGTAATTATTAGGAAAAGAAAAATTGTGTCTAATAATATAAGATGTAGAGCTTATATTATAAATATCTCTAATTAAAATAAGAAAAAAAATAGTTACAATTAATGATACTATTTTTATGAATATTCTTTCAAATCTAGTATATCTTATTTTATTTTCCAGAGGAGTAGTTCTACTAGTACTATTTTTAAAATATTCTTCATATTCTTTAAAAAATATAGCTTCTTCGCTTGAGATTCTAGTGAATAATTCTTTAAAAAATTTATCCAAATCATATAAAAAGCCTTTTGCTCCTGTCAAAATTTCATATTTTTCATAAAATGACAATATATACTCAGTTGTCTCTTCCATATTAGATACAAAGGTCTCTACTGTTTCATTTAGCTTTTTATTGTGTTCAGATGCATTTTGCAATGGGATATACAGATATTTTTTCTCCTTTTCAAGATGTTTGATTAATGTTTTTTTCATAGAAAACAATATTTCATGCTTTTTTACAACACTGTTCTCTTTCCTAATTAAGGAAATTGTATCCAATACCAATTTATGTTCATTTCTGAACTCCTGAATAATATTACACATACATAAAGGGTCCTGAGTATTTATTATTCTGGTAACTTCTTTTTTATACTCTTTTTTAATTATTCCGACATCACTCAGTACAATCCTGAATTTTCCAAAAAAGAAAAAATAAAAGGATAAAAAGAAAAAAATAGTGCCAGATACCCCGATAATGATCCAGGTAATATTATCAAGCAGAAATATATTAAAAGGGATATAAGTTATCAAATAAAAAATAGTAATATATAAATTTATCCTGATATTTACTCTTGTTTTATCCTCTTTTACCTGTATCAAAGCTTTGATATTAAAATAGATCAGAACTATTATTGCAAAATAACCTACTAACCATAACAAATGAAGCAGAATATACGGCTCTGCAAAAACCATCATAACGTTGATTCCAGTCAATATGATAATCACATGTACTATCATATAAAACAGAGAAAAAATTGATGCCAGAACTGTGATAATAAAAATATATTTCTGTTCACGCTTGGATAAGAATATAACATTCTTCCTAACGCTGAAAGAGTATTTAGAGAATGAATGTCTTTTAAATATATTATTATAACAATAAAGCATAAAAATAATAAAGCATATTCCGGTTAAATGTATTAAATGCCAGATTAATATTGTGAAATGGAAGGAAACATGAACTTGTAAATATAATATAAGATATACTGAGATTACTAAGATAAAGGTTGGGAAAATATAAATAGTTTTTTTGAGATTATAACTTATACTTCCCTTCCATAATCCTTTAATACTAAAATACAACAACCCCATAAAACAGATAAATATTATCCAGCCACATAAATATATAGGATCTGTAATAATAAATGCATATTGGTGTTTATTACCAAATGATGTGTTATATAAATCATAAAATATTCTAGAAATGTATAATATACGAATATCCAGAAAAACAAATCCTGCAATAATAAGAAATGATAATATATACATAACTGACATTTCTTTTCTGGAGAATATGATATTTTTACTTTTTGCATATTCGTGCATTTTGTTCTCAGTATAATCTAAACTAAAGACTCTATTGTCAATGCTTGTTGAATGTTTTATTTTTCTATCAATTAGTAGTATAAATATTAATATATATACACAGCCAAAAAAGTTTATGGCATACCACATTTTCATTGGAATTAATGTAAAGTCGTAGTAAGGATAGAATAATATTGAATAGATGATCGTTACTAGTAACGATACTATGTAAAGCGCCTTTTTTTCCCCTCTGACACACCCAATAACTATCCTATTTATATTATATAACGCTATTCCTACCAGCATTACAAAAAGGATAAATACAAACATATTTTGGATAAAAAAAATTAGTTTTACGTACCCTTTTAAAAAATACAAAGGTCTTATGAAATCGGGTAAACCTATCATAGAATCACTTAAAGAAATAACTAAAAAAGAGATAATAGCTATTGCGGATAAAATTCTAATTAAAAAAAAATCATTTTTATAATATTTCATAATCGATTTAAGTTTATGCTAATAATCAATAACCAGGTAATAAAGAATATGAAAAGTGTAATCTTACTGACAACTAACTTTGATTAATTATATACTTAAATTCAATAATTAAGATACATTTACGATACAAGGTAGATATTATTTGTACAGTTTTCCACAAATGGAAATTCTTCTATAAAATTAATTATCAACAGAGCTGTATATAATATTATTATTGACAGCAATTATAGCCTTATTCACAGTCTAATCATTTATTGAGACATACATTAAATAGGAGACAAAAAAACTTAGTGATATACTATCAATTATAATCCAAAAAAGCGGTTTCAAGTAAGTAAAAGAAGTCGGAAAATATACTATCAACATAATAATGATAATAAATAATTTTATTATAAATTTATTATTCAATTTTTTCTTTATACCAATAAATACTCCCTTGATGGTGTAAAAAAACAAAATTAAAATAGCACAGAAATATATTATCAGTGCATCTACAAAAGGATTGGAAATGCTATAATATGTATAAATATACGAATAGTCAAAGAGATTTAATGCACCAAAAATATCAACAACGACAAATGAAAAAGAAAAAATAACACATAATAACGTTAATAAGAATAAATATTTAATATCTTTTTCAGAAAATCTACTCTTTGGATTCATTTGAATATGATGTTTATCCGGTATTATATTTGTACTCTCATTTTTCTTTCCAATAAATAAAACTATAAACAAAATAAGGATTATACCAATCATATGAATAATATTCCATCCGAGCCTAGACATAGGAGGTTCGACTAATCCTGGCCAATACAAAAATAAATAAACAATTAGTGCTGTATTTATTATTATAAAATTAAATAATCTCTTGGGTAAATTATACTTACAACTTATATAAAACCCTTTTGCAAGAAAATAAAGCAATATTACTAAAGATACAAAAATCACTATAGAAAAGTAATTATCTGGTGAATAAAAATTATGTCTTGTGGCATAAGATGTAGGATCTATATAAAAAATTTCTCTAGTAAGAATAATGAAAAAAATAATTCCAGTTAATGCTACTAAATAAATATTTATTTTTTCAAATTTAGTATATTTTAATTTATTTTCTAGAGGAACTTTCCTGCCAGAACCGTTTTTTAAATACTCTTTATATTTCTTAAAAAATATATTTTCTTCAGTTGAGATTCTGATTAATAATTCTTTAAAAAATTTATCCAGTTCCTGTAAAAAGCCCTTTGCTCCTGTCAAAATTTCATGTTTTTCATAAAATGACAATATATACTCAGTTGTCTCTTCCATATTAGGTACCAAAGCCTCTACTGTTTCACGTAACTCTTTATTCTGTTCATAGGCATTTTGTAGCGGGAGATACAGATATTTTTTCTCCTTTTCAAGATGTTTGATTAATATTTTTTTCATGGCAAACAGTTCTTCATGTTTTTTTACAATACTATCCTCCTTCCTTATTAAAGAAATAGTATCCAGAACCATTTTGTGTTCATTCATGAACTCTTGAATAATATTACTCGTACTTAATGTGTCATGAGTATTTATTATTATGGAAACTTCTTTATTAATTGTTCTGGTATCACCAAACACAATCCTGTATTTTCCCATCAGGAGGAAATAAAAAGAAAAAAAGAAGAAAATACTGCCGGCTCCATCTATAATAACCCAGACAATAGGAATATTAATAAATATATTAAAAGGAAGATAAACTATTAAATAAAAAATAGTAATATATAAATTTATTCTAATATTTACCCTTGTTTTATCATTTGTAACCTGTCCTAAGGCTTTGATATTTAAATAAATCAGAGCTATTATTACGAAAATACAAACTATCCATGTCGAATTAACCACATTGAATGATTCTGATACAGTAAACAAATCTTCAATATCATTATTCATCATAAGTATATTTACTATCATATAAAACAGGGAAAAAACGGATCCCAGTATTGTACAGATAAAAATATATTTCTGCTCACGTTTGGAAAAGGATAAGACATTCTTCCTCGTGCTAAAAGTGTTATCAGAGAATATATTTTTCTTAAAGACATTATTATAACAATAAAGCATAAAAATAAGAAAGAATATTCCTATTAAGTGTGCAAAATGCCAGAACAATAGTGTGCATGGTAAAGTATCAACGATTGGTACATATAATAAAAGATATACTAAGATGACTAAGATAAACAATGGGAAAATATAAATAGTTTTTTTGAGATTATAACTTATACTTCCCTTCCATAACCCTTTAAGACTAAAATACAGCAGTCCTATAAAGCCAATAAATATTATCCAGCCACAAAAATATTCAGGATTTGTAATAATAAATTTATAATGGTGTTTAAAACCAAATGATATACTATATAGGTCATTAAATATTTTAGTAATGTAAAATAAACGAAAACTTAGAAAGACAAATCCGGCAATAATAATAAATGATAATATATATAAAACTATAATTTCATTTTTTGAGAATATTATATTTTTATTTTTTGCATGTTTATACATTTTGTTATCAGTATAATCTAAACTGAAAACTCTATTATCAATGCTTTTTTCAGGTTTCTTTTTTCTATCAATTAGCAGTATAAAGCTAAACATATATATACAGCCAAAAAAATTTATCACATGCCACATTTTCATTGGAATTACAGTATAATTATGAAAAGGATAGAATAATATTAGATAGATGACTGTTATAATCAACGATACTATATAAATGACTTTTTCATCCCCTTTAATACATCCAATAACTATCATTTTTATATTATATAATACTATGCCCAGCAAACTCAGAAAAATGATAAAACCAAACATACTTTGAATGAAAATAATGAAGTGTACATATCCTTTTATAAAATAAAAAGGTCTTACTAAATTAGGTATACCTACCAGAAAACAAGTTAAGGAAAGAACTAAAAAAGATATAATGGCTATTATGGATAAAATTCTAATTAAAAAAAAATCATTTTTAGAATATTTCATAATCGGTTTAAGTTTATGCTAATAATCAATAACCAGATAACTATATAATAAAAAATACGAAAAGCGCAATTTTATTGACAACTAACTTTGATTAATTATATACTTAAATTCAATAATTTAGATAGATTTACGATACAAAGTAGATATTATTTGTATAGTTTTACACAAATGGAAGTTCTTATATTAAATTAACTATCAACAAAGTTGCATATAATAAAATATAATTTTGTTACAGATAGCAATTTCAATCTTATTCCCAGTTTAATCATTTATTGAGACATACATTAAATAGGAGACAAAAAAACTTAGTGATATACTATCAATTATAATCCAAAAAAGCGGTTTCAAGTAAGTAAAAGTAGTCGGAAAATATAGTAT
>PVBE011659884.1_pt1 | contig 26525 bp, 21 predicted proteins | sample 1631181 | NCBI WGS metagenome assembly PVBE01 (sample SAMN08397723, study PRJNA350692) | Marine metagenome, whole genome shotgun sequencing project. | isolation source: water | place: Pacific Ocean | collected 2012-04
GGCGGCAAGGAGGGCCTCTTCGCCGTGATCGTCGATCGTGAGATGGACCTGCTCGTCCAGCGGGTTGCCACGTCGATCTCGAGCGGCACGGGCCGCAAGCGCTTCGAGTCGGCGGTGCTGGCCTTCCTGGCCTACATCGCGGAGCGCCCCGACGGCTTTGCCGTGCTCACTCGCGATGCACCACCGAGCGTACGCGGCTCGGGGATGCACAGCGTCATCGCCGACCTGGCCGATCGCATCCGCGACATCTTCGAGGGAGAGTTCGGCAGGATGGGCTGGGATCAGTCGGTCTCCCCCATCTACGCCCACGCGCTCATCGGCATGGTCACCCTCACCGGTCAGTGGTGGATGGAGAACCCCGATCACCCCATCGACGAGGTGGCCCGTCACCTCGCTGCCCTGGGGTGGATGGGCCTGCGGCATCTGCCGGACGACCCGGCCCCGCTGCGCTGAGCGCCTACTCTTCGCCCCGCGCTCCATTCCCGTTCAGGATCTCGCGGGCCACGGCGCGAACGTGGTCCGGCAGGACGCTCGAGCCCTCGATGAAGCGCAGATCCTGCACCATCAAGGTGCCCATCAGCCTCGCGGCGATGGGGTGCGGGGTGTAGGGATTGGCCGCCAGGGCCTTGCGCACCCGGTAGCGGGTGGCCCACTTGCGATGATGCGCCACCTCCGAGAGCACTTCGGGGCGGGTGGGCCGCATCGCCGAGATGGTGACGACGTCCCGCTCGATGATGCGGGGGTTGTCCAGAAGGATGTGGATGACCGCCGGGTTTCGATCCCGCATCACCCGGTCCAGCACGTCCCGCTCTCGGCTTCGCGCGAAGGCCTTGCGACGCCCCAGCGGAACTTCGAGCGCCGAGTTTTCCGGGGCGGCCTCGTCCACCGTGAGACCGCGCGGATCGTGCTTCTGGCTGAAGAAGAGCGGGGTGACCTCGGTCAGGCCCGCTTGCTGGGCGGCGACGTAGAGATCGTGGAGACGGTCGTAGGACAGGCTCTCGCGCAGCAGGTCGCTGTGCATGGCGAGCTCCTGCGCTCCGTAGCGGAAGAGCGCATCTCCAGTCCGCGAACGGATGGTGAGGATGTTCAGCGTGGCGAGCAGTGTGGCGTCGTCACAGTGCGTCACGAAGGTGCGGACCACTTCGGGCAACAGGCCGCGGTCCACGACGGACATGCGGTGGGACAGCCGCCGCGCCATGGCGAAGGCCAGGCCTCGCTCGCCCTCGGCGACCAGCTTCTCGACTCGTTCCACGACCGCATCGACGCCGCGCATGCTGGCTATGATAGTCCCCGTGGACCGACTCCTCATCCCCGGAGGCCTCGTGGTGGTCCTGGCGCTCGTGAGCCTGGGCGCCTGGTCCCACTGGCACGATCCCGAGCCCGAAGAGATCTCGGATCAGGACACCGGCATGAGCATCGAGCAGCAGAAGCAGCTGATGCAGGAGATCGGATACCTGCAGCAAGAGTGAAGTTCTCCGCGCTCTACGCCGCCACACTGAGCGTCTGCCTGGGCGGGGTCGAGGTGCTGAAGCGAGGCTTGCCCGAGCCCGAGCCCGAGCTGAGCGAGCAGCCGATCGCTGAGCTCATCGCGGTCCCACCAAAGCCCGAAGGCGCCCGTCCGACAGCCACCGAAGACGGGGCGGGTACACGCTACACCGACGAGCAGTGCCGTGCTCACGAGGGGGACTACCGCGAGGCCTGCTTCCACGCTCTGGCACTGCAGCGGGCGGAGCGCGATCCCGAAGGGGCGCTACAGGCCTGCTCGGAGCTGGCGGAACCTCTGCACAGCGAGTGCATGGCCGACGTGGCCGAGCTGCACGCGCGGGTGGACCTGGACTGGAGCCAGCAGACCTGCACCACGATCCAGCCCAAGAAGTGGCGCGATCAGTGCTGGTTCGGGCTGGCGCTGGCCTGGAGCGTTCACGACTTCGAACTCTCCCGAAGCCTGTGCGATGAGGCGGGGCAGTGGCAGAACTTCTGCCGACACGATGTGAACGGCGAGATCGCTCAAGTGGATCCGGAGAACGCGCTGGCCTGGTGCGTGGACACCCCGATGACCGAATTCCAGCGGAAGGGCTGCTACCACGGGCTCGGCAAGTACCTGGGCCGCACGGAGCCCCAGACAGGCCTGGAGACCTGCCTGGCGGTGCCGCGCCTGCAGGACATCCACCCGCAGCAGTGCTTCCACGGCTGGGGCTGGGCCCTGGCGGAGTCCGATCCCGACCAGGCCCTCGCCCGGTGCGAGCGAGATGCTCAGAGCTGGCGGGACAGCTGCGTGCTGGGCATCAGCGCGAACATGAAGCGCTTCGACGTCGAGCGAGCCCAGGCGCTGTGCGAACAGGTCCACAGCCAGGATCTACGGGAAAAGTGTTCCCGCTTTCTCGCGCGCTGAGCCCGATCGGCCCAGTCCCTAGAGGTGCTTCTCCGCCTCGTCGTAGGCCGAGGGCTTGTCCTCGTTGATCTCCGGCTCACCCTGGCTGGCCTTCCGGAACTCGCGCACACCCTCGCCCATGGACTTGAGCACCTTGGGCAGCTTGCCCACGCCGAAGAAGATGAGAACGATGGCCAGGACAATCAGGAGTTCCCACATCCCAGGCACTCCCACAGCAGCGATGTGCATGATGACCTCCTTTCCCCAGAGTAACCCGAGACAGCCCCAGGTTCAGTCCCCGGTCACCGGACGACCACCGGGACTCCACAGCCCTTTCTCGGAAATCCAAGCCGTCACGAGCGCTGCTGGGGTCAGGTCAAAGGCCGGATTCCAGGCCCCGATCTCCGCGGGGGCCACCGGCTGCCCACGAAACTCACGGACTTCGTCGGGGCTTCGCTCCTCGATGGGGATGTCCGCCCCGGAGCGGCAGCGCAGATCCAGGGTGCTCAGCGGCATGGCCACGTAGAAGGGGATGCCGTGGTGGCGGGCCAGGACCGCCAGGCTGTAGGTGCCGATCTTGTTCGCCACGTCCCCGTTGGCGGCCACCCGATCGCAGCCCACCACACAGGCCTGGATGCGCCCGTCGGCCATCGCCGCACCGGCCATCGAGTCGGTGATCAGGGTGGCGGGGATGCCCTCCTTCGTCAGCTCCCAGGCGGTCAGCCGCGCTCCCTGGAGGTAGGGGCGCGTCTCGGTGGCGTAGCAGTGAACGCGCTTGCCCATGGCGTGCATGGAGCGGATGACGCCCAGGGCGGTCCCCCACCCTCCTGTCGCCAGGGCACCGGTGTTGCAGTGGTGCAGGACCCCACCCTCGGGCAGCACGCGGGCCCCGTGGTCTCCCAGGGCGACGTTGATGGCCAGGTCCTCCCGGTGGATGGCTTCGGCCTCCGCCTGGAGGGCCTCGTCCGGAAGGCCGTCGAGCCGCTCGAGGGCCCAACGCAGGTTGACGGCGGTGGGCCGGGAGGCCATCAGCTCCGCCCTGGCCTCCCCCCGATCCCGGCCGTTCCGGATGGCCAGGGCAAGGCCGTAGGCCGCGGTGATGGCGATCGCCGGTGCTCCCCGCACCACCATGTCGCGGATGGCCCCCGCCGCCTCGCTGGAGCTGCGAATGTCCAGCCACAGCTCCTGGTGCGGCAGCAGCCGTTGGTCCAGCAGGTGGAGCCCGTCGGTATCCCAGCGAATGGCGCAAAGACTCACTCGTCCCCTCCGACTTCCATGTCTGAGTCCCACAGCGTCGAATTTCCCGAGCCTGCGATCAGGCAGGCCTTCTTGCCTCCCATGTACTGGACCAGCACCGCGTGATGCGCCGGCTCCCCCGGGGGCGGTCGGCAGAGCACCAGCCCCCCCGCGGCGCCCACACCCAGGTGCCCGAGGTCCTCACGTCCCAGGGCGGCCGCTGCGTAGCGCGTGATGCCCAGGAGCGCTTCCTCCACCGACAAGCCCATCTGTACACAGGCCAGGGTGGCGCAGGTCCAGAGGTCGAGCACGGGGCTGCTGCCCGGGTTGAAGTCCGTGGCCACCGCCATGCGCACCCCCGCTTCCCGCAAGGCCGCGACCGGCGGTGCCGAGTCCCCCAGGTAGGTCATGGCACCCGGGAGCAGCACCGCCACGGTACCCGCTCGGGCCATCGCCTCCACACCCTGTTGATCCAGCCGCTCCAGGTGGTCTGCGCTGAGGCACCCCAGCTCGGCGGCCAGCGCGGCCGCCCCCGTGCGCTCGACCTGCTCGGCGTGGATGCGTCCCTTCAGTCCCAGGGCCATCCCTGCCTCCAGGATGGTGCGCGCATCCTGCAGGGTGAAGGCTCCTCGGTCGCAGTACACATCCACCATGTCCGCCTCGGCGGCGACAGCGGGCAGCATCTCGTCGACCAGGTGAGAGACATAGCCCTCGCGGTCGGGACGCCACTCCTCGGGCACGGTGTGCGCTCCGAGGAAGGTACGGACCACCCGGACCGCGGGGTTCACGCCCTTCATCAGGCGAAGACAGCGAAGCTCCTGCTCGGTGTCCAGCGCGTAGCCGGTCTTCACCTCCACCGTGGTCACCCCGCGGCCCCACATCTCGTCGAGGCGTGCGCGCAGGCTCTCCTGCAGCTCCTCGTCGGTGGCTGCCCGGGTGGCCCGAACCGTGCTCAGGATCCCCCCGCCCTGCTCCAGGATCTCCGAGTAGCTGGCCCCCGCCAGTCGGCGTTCGAACTCCTCGGCGCGCGAACCGGCGAAGAGCGCGTGGGTGTGGCAGTCCACCAGTCCCGGCAGCCCCACGCAGCCTCGACCGGTGAAGGTCCTCTCCGCAGAGGGCGCTTCGGACGATGGACCCACCCAGGCCACCCGTTCATTCTCGAAGGCCACAGCGGCATCGCGGAACACACCCAGCGCACCGTGGGTTCCATGAACACCCGGCTGCATCGTCAGAAGCTCATCGATGTTCCGGACGACGAGGTCCATGCCTACTCCCTCAGGGCATGCTAACGAGGTCCGATGAGCCTGTTTCTCCTCGCAGCCCTTTCATCCGCTCCCGCCTCCGAAGGTCACGTCGGGTTCGGCATCTACGATGTGAACCCGGATCTCACCACCGGCAACCTGGAGTTCTTCCGGGAGATCTACGTGAGCCCGGAGGCATTCCCCTCCCAGATCGACCCGGTCGAGAGCACGGGCGAGGGCTTCGGCACACTGGAGATCGAGAACAAGACCACCGCCTGGCAGCTGGTCCACGTCAACGAGGTCAAGGTCGGGGTCGTGGGTCCGCTGACGACAGCCAAGATCCACCGCATGAAGGAAGGCAGCTACACGGTCTCCTTCGAGGCACCCAACGGCTTCATCTACGAGAAGTCGATCAGCACCGTGGAGGTTGGCGACTTCGATCCCGCGGAAGGCGGCATGCTGCGCACCCCGGACGTCGCTCCGGTGGACATGCCCGTCGGTGACAAGCCGGACGAGCTGCTCGAGTTGCCGGAACCCGAGGACAAGGAGCCGGCCCCGAAGAAGGGCGCGAAGGCCCGAAACTCCTCCGGGAACATGGAGATGGAAGGCGAGGCCGACGAGTAGGCCTCACTCGACGCGCATGACCATGACAAGGTCGGCGTCACCATCAGCGTCCAGATCGCCCAGGGCCACAGCCTGTCCAAGCTCTCCGAAGGCTTCGCCGACGAAGCTGGCGGGAGCCTCCGAGTCATCCAGCACGCGGTTCCAGTCGACCTCCGGATCCCCGCGCCAGAGAGTGACTTCGCCCGCCCGACCCTCGAGCGTCGGGGCCCCGACGACCAGGTCGTCCACCCCGTCCCCGTCCACATCGGCCAGGCGCACCGTGGAACCGAAGCGACTGCTCTCCGTGCCCCGGTAGATGGTGCGCAGCGCGAAGTTGGATCCCCACACCCCCACCGCACCCAGGCCACCGTTGGCTCCCGGGGCGCCCGCCACCACCTCCGGGGAGCCGTCGCCGTCCAGGTCCCCGACGTCCAAGGACCAACCCAGGTAGCTGTCCGCAGCGACCCCCTCCAGAACCGCCAGCGCCTCTTCCTCGACCGAGCCGCCCTGGAAGGGTGCCTGCAAGACGTACACGGCACCGGTGGCGTCCCCATCGGCGCCGTCCGCAAAGGGGGCACCCAGGAGCACCTCCTGGATGCCATCGCCGTCCAGGTCCTCGCAGCCCAGGCTCCGGCCCAGCTGCGCACCCTCGTCCGTGGACCACCACGATGTGCTGAAGCCACCGACCAGGACCTCGCGGGTCAGCTCATCCCGCTCGGAACTGAGCACGGCGAACACCCGCCCTCCCAGGTCCGCTCCGGTGTGATCCCAGGCTGCGGTGACCAGCAGGTCCGGCTGGCCATCACCGTCGATGTCCTCACAGGCAGCGACCTGCTCTCCCAGGTGCTGGTAGGGCTCTTCGCCGAGCACGGCGAAGAGAGCATCCTCCTCGGCGAGCACCGTGCCCTGCCATCCTCGACCCAGTCCCGCAAAGAGCAGTGCTGCACCCGCCTTGGGACGTCCGCGCCCGACATCCCGATCCGGCGCTCCGACCCAGAGGAGATCGCCCACTGCGGCGATGGAATCCCCGAAACGCCCCTGCCCGATCAGAGAGCCGAAGAGCGCATCGTCGATGCTCACCTCCTCCCCAACCACACGGAAGTCGACGGAGAGCACAGCATCCCCCTCGGGCGCGCCGACGAGCAGGTGCCCCGGCCCCATGAGCAGCGACCAACCCGCACCCAGGCCCTCTCCACCGTGCAGAACCACGTCCCCATCCAGAGGATCCTGGCCGGGCAGCTCGAGCGTGTTTCCGTCGGCTCGACTGACAGCGAGAACCGACCGCACGAAGGCGTCCTGGCACGCTGCGCCCTGGCACTCGCCAGTGCAGCCGATCACCATGAGGAAGAAAAGGTTTTCCATGACCTTGGACTCAAGGGTCACAATACGGCACCCCTTCTGGAGACCACCATGCGCCGCATCGTCATCGCTTCCATCGGACTCAGCACCCTCGCCGCCTGCGGCCCATCCGGCGGCCTCTTTGGCGTCGCCATGGAGGACTGGGCTGTAGAGACCGGATTCGGACACATCGGTACCAGCGTCGTCTGCCTGGGCAGCGACGCCGGGGAGCGCGGATGGGACTTCTCCGAGGAGGACGGCGCCCTCGTGATCGCGGGGACCGTCGTCTCCGACGAAGAGAGCCACGCGCAGATCGGAAACATGGACAGCTGCTGGGCTCCCCCTGGCCGCGTCATCACGATCGAGGGTCCGGAAGGCATCCACTACCGGGTGGGCTACCGATGGCAGTCCGACAGCCTGGGCAACGTCACGCCCGACATGGCGGTGGAGGCTGGCGAACAGGTCCGTCTGACCTACCGCAGCACCGAGACCCCCGGCGCCGCGGGCTTCAGCATCGTCGCGGAAGACGAGATCGTCTACGCCATGGAGAGCGGCCGGGGCTCAGCCGCCCTGCACAGCGACGACCTGCCCGGCATGACGGTCCGAACCGGAGAGAAGCTGGTGAGTGCTGAAGACGACTGTGGTCGCTACGCCACCAACACCCTGACCTTCGAGTCCGACAGCGGCGACAGCCGCGACCTGGCTCCCGGCGAGGACACCCCCTTCACGCCGGGCAGCGAGAGCGAGTCGGACGAGCCCGAGCGAAGTCTGCTCCTGTGCAACATCAACAGCTTCGAGTACAGCGACGATGCCTGCAGCGAAGGCATCAGCGAAGAGAGCTGGATCCTCTACGGGCGCTACAACTAGCCCGCTCGTTCCAGCCCCTCGAAGGGCGTACAGAAGAGCTTCAGCAGGGGCAGATGCGGCTCCAGGTCCCGCATCGCCCAACGGCTGGCCTTGGCCACGTCCTTGATGCCCGGCACCAGGTTGGCGGGGTTCAGGGTGCGCGACAGAGGCAGGTACAGGTTGGCGTAGGGGATGTTGCGAAGGACGTTGGCTCGGGCCACCTGCTGCAGCGGGTAGAAGATCAGCGAGGTGGGGCGGGGCCTGAAGCAGTCCACCCCCAGCACGAAGACGTTCCGGCACCCACCGGCAACGCGACCCTCCTGGCTGGCCTTGAAGGCGACCCGCATGGGCACGTTGTCCACCACGCCACCCTCGGTCAAGCGCGTGATGCCGTGCTCGGCGTAGAGGGCGTCGAGAAGGTGCTTCATGCGTTCGTCGTCGCGGTGCACGTCGTAGTGCAACAGCCCGGGGACCGAGGCGCTGAAGCCGCAGGCGTCGATGCAGTCCGCGTCCTCCGTGCCCTTGTCGTAGCCGAAGACCACCTCGCGCAGGGCCTGCGGGTTCTGGGCGAACTCCTTGAAGATCTCCGCCACCCGGCTCAGCCTGGGAAGGCGGCTGCCTCGGAACACGAAGTTGGGCCGGACCACCTCGTCCAGGAAGTGCTCGTAGTAGCTCAGGTCGTGTTTCAGGGCATCGAGGGTCAGCCCCGTGGCGGTGACCAGGAAGGGAATGCCCATCTCCTTCATGGTCATCATCTGGCCATCGGGATGACAGAAGAAGTCCCCGATCGCCCCGCGCAAGTGGAAGCGTAGGGTCGCTGGCAGCCCGTAGCGGCTGGGCTCCGGGCCCATGCTGAACACGCCGGGCCAGCTCAGCTTCTCGTTGGCGGCGACGAGGCGCGCGGCGTCGTGCTGGCGGGTCCGAGCACGGAAGAGACCCAGGAGGGCCCCGATGCTGGTCCCCGCGATGAGCTCCGGCTGCAGGTCGTGGCGGTGCAGCAGCGTCAGCACACCGGCGTAGCCGTAGCCGGCGCCACCACCACCTCCGAGAGCCAGCACCAGCTTGCGGTTGGTGACTTCCCGCTCGATGCTGGCCCCGTCGAGGCCGAAGTGCTCGATCAGCTGTTGCTGCCGCGTCCGGGTATCCGCCACCAGCTCGGGCAGAACCCGCAGCGCGGCCCCGAGGGTCTCGTCATCGCTGCTCAGCCGTGGCCGCAGGAGATCCCAGACCTTCCAGGCATGGGTTCCCAGGGCCTCCTTTACCTCGTGATCCCGACCCGCCTCGTCCCTCACCGCGACCAGCTTCGCGAAGTTCAGCACGTAGCGAAGCTCGGCCAGGATCCGGGGCGCGAGATCCTGCGGGCGAGCCAGGTGACGCTCGAGCACCGTGGCCTCCAGCTCGTCGAAGGGCTTTCGATGCTCCATCAGCGCGCGCACGCTCATGGACGGGACTCTACCTGCGACCAGAAGTCCCGCACGTCATCCGCTGGGGTATCGGAGAGGAGCGGCGTCCAAGACTCGGGAAAGAAGGCACGGTACGCGCCATGGCGAAAGCGCCGCCCGACCAGGACGACCACGCCTCGGTCTTCGGCGCTTCGCACGACGCGGCCTGCTGCCTGGACCACTCGGGACATTCCAGGGACCAGGAAGGCGTAGCCGAAGCCATCACCGTAGCGGTGCTCGTACCAGTCCTGCATGAGCTGCCGCTCGAGACCCACGCGCGGCAGCCCGGGCCCCACCAGTACCGCCGCCTTCAGCAGGCCCCCGGGCAGATCGATCCCCTCGCTGAAGATGCCGCCCAGCACCCCGTGCAGCACCTTGTGCGGACCGATGAGCCGCAGCCGATCCACCAGGGACTGGCGCTGATCCTCGTCCATGCGGCGGCCCTGCTCGAGCACGGTACGCCCACCATGATCGATGAGCGGCACCACCGCGTCGAGCATGCTGAAGGCGCTGTAGAAGACCGCGACATTGCCCGGTGTCGCTTCGACCACGCGCTGGACGAGCGCCGCGGTGGCCTTCTTGTGCTTCTCGCGGTCGCGGAAGGTGGTGCTGATCCGCGGAGCGACGATGACGCCAAGGTTCTCGGGCGGAAAGGACGAGCCGTGGTTGCAGACCTCCACCCGATCCTCGACCAGACCGAGGAGATCCTGGTGGAAGCGTGCCGGACGCAGGGTGGCGCTCATCAGGACCACCGCCCCGAAGCCGGCGAGCCGGCGACCCATCCACACGGAGGGGTCCAGGCAGACCAGCTTCACCGTCGGTTCCGGATCCTCCTTGTAGATGGAAACCAGCTCCTGGCCTTGCCCCTGGCTCCTCCACTCCGAGAAGACCGAGACGAACTCCAACAGCTCGCGAGACAACGCCAGGTAGAGATCCTCGGTCTCCGTCGGCTGCTCCCGGCGCAGCAGCGCATAGTCGAGCGCCAGCTCCTCGACCCGGTCTGCCAGGTCCCTCCAGATGCGCCAGGAGAGTTCGATGACCGCCTCCCGTCCCCGATGCACCGGGCTCTGCTGTGCCGCCCAGCCCAGATCGCGGATGTGGGCTTCGAGCTCGTAGACCATCTGGGAGAAGGGTGCGAAGCCGGGGCCATCCGCGTCGAGCTGCTCCGCGGCCCGGAGCGCGCGTCGGGACGAGAGAGAGGGCGACCACTGGTCACGGGCACGCTCCACCAGGTTGTGGGCCTCGTCGACCACGACGACCCAGTCGTCGTAGCGCTGTCCGAAGTGCCGACGCAGGGTGGTTCGGGGATTGAAGACGTAGTTGTAGTCACCGACCACGACATCGGTCTGCTCGCTGAAGTCGAGGCTGAGTTCGAAGGGGCACAAGCCGTGAGCACGGCCGGTCGCACGCAGCATGCGCGGGGCCGCAACGCTCTCTTCGAGGAGCTCCGCCAGAGCCGACTGCCGACGGTCGTAGTAGGCCGTGGCGTAGCGACAGGTCTCCGGCCGGCAGTCCACGACCTCGTTCAAGCAGGCCTTCTCCTTGGCGCGGATGCTGACCGCGCGCAGCGGCAACCCACGATCCAGGAGCAGACCCAGGGTGCGCTCGGCCAGAGCCTGCTGGGTCCCTTTCGAGGTCGCGACGAAGACCCGCATGTCCTTGCGCCAGGCGGCGCCCAGGACGCCGTGCAGGACGGCTGCGGTCTTGCCCACCCCGGTGGGGGCGGTCAGCAGCATCTGGAGACCGGCCTCCACCGCCCTCTCGGCGTCGGCGGCGATGGCCTCCTGGCCGGAGCGCAGTTCCTCGTGCGCGAAGGGCACCGTGGCTGCTCGGCGACGCGTCATCCAGGCAAGGCGGTCTTCGCGCCGCTGAACCAGGTACTCCAGCTGTCCTTCCAGCCAGCCTCGGGTCTCCTCGATGGGCTCGCGAACAGGGAGCACATGTGTCGCGCCATCGACGAGGCTGACCAGCACCAGACGAGCGATGGGCTCGTGGTGGCCACTCAGGTGCAGAAGCAGTCTGTAGAGCGCGGCCTGGGCGTAGTAGGACGGCCAGTCGTGCGCCGTGCAGGCATGCAGAGTCTCACCGTCCAGGGCGGTGGACTTGAGCTCCTCGACGACGGTGCGCTCCCCTTCCCGGGTCAGTCCGTCGATCCGTCCTCGAACCGTGCATTCCCAGCCGCGCACGACGAGGGTGACCTTGATGCTGACCTCGGCCTGGAAGTCCTGATCCTCGCTCGCACGCGAGGACTGCCACAGGGTGTGGGCCTCCCGCCCCTTCTGCATGCGTGCCAGGCCACTGAGGACCGCGCCGAGACGCAGGTCTCCACGGGGTGGACCCGCGTCGATCACGTCGTGGACCCCCAGGATCAGCCGACGCTCAGGGTCGTGATAGCGCACCGGCATCGCTGTTCCGTATCCACTTCGGTTAGTTCGGGATGGTGTTTCGCGGTCCTCTCTTCATCGTCGGTGCACCTCGTTCTGGAACGAAGCTGCTTCGGGATCTCGTCAAACAGCATCCGGGCATCGGGATTCCCGACTACGAGACCGAATTCCTGCCACGCTGGCTGGACCGGGACTTCGACCTGGACCGGGACTTCGAGGCCTTCTACGACTGGGCAACGCGCTTCATGTACTTCAAGTACATGGCGGACGAAGGCCGCTGCATCTCGCTGGACCAGTGGCAGGCGGCATCACCCAGTCCCGATGTGCGGGGGGTCTTCGAGGGCCTCTGCCGCCACGATGCCGGGCAGCCCGAGGGGGTCTGGGGGGACAAGAGTCCCAACTACCGGGCTCACCTGCCCGAGCTGAAGGCGCTCTACCCCGAGGCCCGCTTCGTCCACATCGTCCGGGATGCGCGGGATGTCTGCTTGAGCAGCAACAAGGCCTGGGGCAAGCACATCCTGCGCAACGCACAGCGCTGGTTTGACGAGGTCGGCGAGTGCCGACGCGCCGGACAGGTGCTGAAGGGCGACTACCTGGAGTTGCGCTACGAGGACCTGATCACTGAACCCGAGCGCTGGCTGACGGCCATCGCGGAGCTCTGCGGGCTGGACTTCCACCCGGGCATGTTGGACCCCGGGCGGGCGACGGAAAACCTGGGTGACACCCGAGGAGCCACCAGCATCGTCTCCAGCAACACCGGCAAGTGGCGTCAACGGATGGACCCGCACACCCTGCTGCGCGTCGAGGAGCTCTGCGGCCCCCTGTTGGTCGAGTTGGGCTACGAGCTGGCCAATCCCGGCATCGCCCACCGTCGTGCTCGGGGCAGCCAGATGGCGGTCTGGCGCCTGAAAGACGGCGCCAGCCTTCTCCGCTTCCGCGTGAAGGAGTGGGGCTGGCGCGACGCGCTGAAGTACAGCCTCTCGGCCCTGGAGAGCACCCTCTAGGCGTCAGCGGAGCAGCACCAGGCCCAGGGAAATAGCGAGCAGAACCGCCAAAACCATCAGCAGCAGCTCGTTGTGCCGACCCTTGGTCATGTTGCGGTACTTGCGGTTGCGGCGGTTCCGCGCATCCCGCGCCTTCTGCCGCCAGGCATACTCCTCGGGAAGCAGCCAGTGCTCCTGGCCACGGCTGTCGATGTAGCGCTTGTAGCCGTGCTCCTTGTAGAAGAGCTTGCGTTCGGTCGCCTCCAGCTCCAGTTGCTGCCTGCGATCCTTGCGCTCCTTGTGGGCCTGCGCCCGGTCGCGGCCCGCAACTCGGCGTTCCTGGAAGCGACGCTGCCGCTCCTCGTGCTCCAGCTCGAACTGCGCTCGCAGCGCCTCCCGCTCGTCTTCGTTTGCCACGGGTTCCATAGAACCCGTCATACCCGTTCCGTGCAACGTAGGGATTTCACCAAGCGTTCATCGCTGGATGGGAAGGCCCACCTCCAAGCGCTCCAACTCCCTGACTTCGCGGGGGGTCGCGGCATCGGCTTCGACCAGGAGCGAGAGGTACTCCTGCAGCCGAGAGCGATGGCTGCTCTCCCGCGCTTCACGAGCCAGGAGCCGCAGAACCTGCACATCCGTCGGATCCTCTTGGAGGAGGGACTCCAGGGTCTGCACCCCCCGCGTGTCACCCGTCTCGATCCGGGCCCGCGCCAGCCCGATGCGCAGACGACGACCGCGTTCCGGGTCGTCGGTACAGCCCATCGATGACTCGAAGTGCTCCAGGGCTTCCTGACTGCGGTCGAGCTTCAGCAAGGCGTTTCCGGCGATCTCCAAGGCGAAGCAGCTGTCGCTGCGCTCGGCTTGAACCAGAGCCTCCTCCGCCCTCCCGGCGCGAAGCAGGAAGGCCGCCAGGTGAGCCGCGTAGCGGACATCGAGTTCCGCGGCGCGCACGAGGCGCTGCTCGGCCTCCTCCATCGCTTCGACCCGTTCCAGCTCCCGACCCGCCAGGATCAGCACGTCCCCACGGTCGGGGACCACCCGATCCACGATGGCGACCGGATCACCCGGTCCCAGCAGGGCCTCGGCTACGACCTGGCTGCGCTGGTCGTCGGGCAGGGCACACTCCAAGACCCGGCGCCAGGTGTCTCGCGACTCGTCGAAGTCCCCTACCCTTCGCTGGAGGCGAGCCAGGTCCCGCCAGACCCACGGCAGGGTCGGGTAGACCTCCGTCGCGGCCCGAGCAGCCTGAAAGGCCCCCTCCACGTCACCCAGCTGAACGGCTGTTCGCGTGAGCAGTTGCAGAGCCTCCCGGTTGGCCGGACGCCGTCTGAGAGCCAGGCGCAAGCGCTCATCTGCGAGCTCGGCGTCCCCGGCATCCAGGGCCCTGAGGCCCGCTTCCAGGGCCTCTTCGCTGGGCCCCCACCAGGCATCCCCTGGCGCGAAACGAGCCAGGGCGAGGACGGCGAGTACCAGCCCCGTGGGCAGCAGACCGGCCAGCGCGAAGCGTCTGCTTGTCCGCTCGCTCGCACCGCTCAGCCCCAGCACCGAGCCCACAGCGATCATCCCCAGGATCTGCAGGGCACCGATGCGCAGGGGAAAGGTGTACATCGTGCTGCAGGCGAGGGCCCCCGCCACGCCACCGAAGCCCGCCAGCAGCAATCGACGACGCCAGGACAGGGACGGCGCGACCCGGAAGGCACGCACCGCAATGGCACCAAAACCCACCAGCCAGGCCATCGTCGCCGGCCAGCCCTGCTCCGCCACGAGCTGGAGCAGCTCCAGATGGGCATGGGTGGTGTAGCTGAAGGCCGGGCTGCGCTTCACCATGTGGAAGGCGTCGTCGAAGCCCGCCGGACCCACCCCGAAGAGAGGTCGGTGCTGGATGAGCAGCACGGCATCGCGGAGCACGTCTCCGCGGCCTGCGACCAGATCCTGACCTTCGTCCAGGGCCTCTGGGACGGCGAACTCACTCAGCGCCACCAGGGCCTCGGTGGGCCCGACCACCACCAGTCCGATCACCGCCAGAGCGCTGAAGCACAGGCCGACCAGGCCCACCCGACGGTCCAGGAGCGCACCTCCCACGAGCAGACCAGCGCCGAGTGCCAGCAGAGCGCCTCGACTCTGCGCAAAGAGCGCGCCGAGCACCAACAAGGCGGCGATGACGGCCCCGGCGGTGCGTCTCGCCCCCTCATACCGAAGGGTCATACACAAGGCCAGTGGTGCGAGCGCAGCACAGAACAGGCCACCGTGATTGGGGTTCACGAAGGTCCCGAAGAAGGGCTCGCGCGAGAAGCTGGGAACCCCGCTGGTCCACCAGATGAAGGGGGCGTCCACGGCTCGGTGGGCGATGGCCAGCACGAGCAAGCCGAGACCTGTTCCCAGCGCGATCCAGGCGATCCGCCCGCCACGCCGACCGTCTCGCACCAACAACCCGAGACCCAGCAGGCAGGCCACGAGCGCCGCCGACAGCGCCCACTCCTGGAGCCCTCGGTTCAGCTCCAGGGCGAGGGGTGCCTTGTCCACCCCGACCAGCGCCATGGAGCCCCCAAGGTGGGGGGCGATGGTGGGAGCCAGCACGGAGCGGGACTCCGCGCTCAGCGGAACAAAGCTCCCCGTCGCCAGGGCCAGTGCCAGGGCGAAAGCACCCGCCGGCAACCACCAGCCGAGCTTGGGTCGCCGACGACCGAGCCCTCTCAACAGGGCGGGACCGGCGGCCAGAGCCAGGAGAACAGCCAGTCCAGCCCTCCAGCCGTGATGGACTGTCGCATAGGGCAGGACGGAGACCGGCAGCAGAACCACCACGAGGAGGTCCGCCCAGCGAGGTATCAGGCCGGTTTCAGGCCCTGGCGACCGATTCGTCACGTGCTACGTTTCATTCTCGATGCCGGAAGACTCCCGCTATCGTGAAGCGAACCTGCTGCACTACTGGTTCCTGCTGCGAAAGCGGATGGTGCAGGTTCTCGGCTTCTCGTCCGTCCTGGTCACCACGGTGGTCATCGGGACCCTCCTCATGCCGAAGTGGTACAGCTCTACAGCCACGATCGAGATCAATCCGAAGGCTCCCACCATCCTCAATGTCACCGAGGTATCAGACCTCGTCTCGGTGAGAACCAACGACGAACGGCACGCCTACTACGCCACCCAGTACAAGATCCTGCGATCCCGTACGGTGGTCGGGCAGACCCTGGACCGTCTCCGAACCGAGCATGGCATCACGGACTTCGACGAGGCCGAAGATCCCATTCGGGCCTTCAAGAAGCACCTCGAATTGCGTCCCGAAGGGGACACCGAACTGGTCCACATCACCTACGAGTACACGGACCCCGAGAGCGCTGCGCTCTTCGCCAATGCGCTGGCTGAGGTCTACATGGACCGCAACCTGGACAAGGCCCGCGCTGACGCGGACGAGGCGCGAAGTCGACTGGAAGAACAGCGCGAGGCCTACCTGCAGAGAAAGCTGGAGTCCGAGCAGAAGGCGCACGAGTACAAGTTCGAGCACAACCTGATCGGCGTGGCGGACATGAAGACCGGCGTCGAGGAGCGCCTGCATTCCCGCCAGCTCGAGCTGGACGTCATGAGCAGCGAGCGCATCCAGCTGGAGTCCGACGTAAAACGACTGCGGCAGCTCGAAGCCAGCCAGGACTGGCTGGGTCTCGCCAACCTGCTGGCATCCAGCAACCCGGTCCTCCAGGCCAGTCTGGAAGGCCTGGCAGGCCTGCGCGAGGAGCGCATGAGCCTGGAGAGCCGGTACAAGTCCAGCATGCCGGTCATGAAGGACCTGGACGACAAGATCACCGGTCAGGAAAAGCTCGTGAAGCTACAGCTCGACGAGTACATCGACGGCCGCGAGGCCAGCCTGGCTCTGGCCAGGGACCGCGAGAGCGCCGTGAAGGGGGAGGTCACCAGCCTGACCGGCGAGTTCGAGCAGTTGAACGAGAAGGCCATCGAGCTGGAGTTCCTGGAGAACCAGGCCAACCAGGACGAGGAGTTCTTCGAGGAGCTCGACAGGCGCGTCGCCGAGGTCAGTCTGACCAACCTCATCCGCGCCAACAACGTGGCGTGGGTCGACGAGGCCTTCGTCCGCGACGAGCCCGTGCGCCCTCTGCTGCTCACCAACGTGCCCATCGCCCTGATCCTGGGCCTGCTGGGTGGCTGCGGCCTGGCCTTCGCCGCGGAGTACGTCGACAGCACCGTGAAGAGCCGCGAGGACATCGAGGATGAGATCGGCGTGCCCTTCCTGGGTGCGGTGCCCCAACTGAACGACCCGGAGATGGAGCACCTTCCAAACTTCGAGCGCAACCTCTACGCGCACACCCGGCCCCGGGCACCCGCTACGGAGTGTCTGCGATCGATTCGCACCAACATCCTCTTCCGCAGCGACAAACCCCTGCGGCGGCTCCTCGTGACCTCCGCCGCTCCCCAGGAAGGCAAGAGCTTCATCAGCTCCAACCTGTCCGCTGTCATCGCCATGACGGGCTCCCGAACCCTCCTCATCGACGCTGACCTGCGTCGCCCGACGCAGCACAAGCAGTTCGACGTGCCCAACGAGGAAGGACTCACCGATGTGCTGACCGGGCGCATCACACTGGACCAGGCCATCAAGACCACCCCCATTCAGAACCTGGACCTCCTGGTGGCAGGGCCACACCCCGAGAATCCAGCGGAACTCCTGGGTTCGGAACAGATGGCTCGCCTGCTGGACAGCATCACCAACTACGACATGGTGCTCATCGACACACCACCGGTCAGCGCGGTGGCGGATCCGCTCATCCTCAGCCGCATCGTGGACGGCATCGTCATGGTCGTGCGCTCCAACAAGACCGCCAAGAAGCTCGTCCTGCAGTGCCGCAGCCGACTGAGCGAGATGGACGCCACCGTCCTGGGCGCCGTCGTAAACCGACTGGATGTTCGCCGGGAAGGCTACGGCTACTACTACTACTACGACTACAACAGCGTGTACTACGCGGACCCGGCCAAGGAGCGGGACGCCAGTTAGCGCATGGCCAGCCGAATCGAGCTGAGCATCGCCTCCATCACGGTGGTGCTGCTGGCAGGAAGCATCCTGTTCCTGCCCTGGAAGCTGATGCTGGGAGCCATCGTGGCCATCCCGGCAGCGGTGTGCTTCCTGTCCCGTCCCCGGGAGGCCCTGCTCGCGGTCTTCGGATGCCGGGTGCTGGTGGACCTGTTCCACTGGGTGCCCCTGAACGTGGGCGGCCTGAACATGCTCGAGGCCTTCGGTGGCGGGGTCGCCGCCCTGGCCGCCGTGCTCTTCTTCGTCGAGCTACGGCGGGTCGAGAAGACGCCGGGCTTCATGGTGCTGGCGCTCTACCTGTGCGTCCTGGTGGTCGCGGCGGGTCGCAGCGGCGAAGTGCGCGACGCAGCAGAGATCCTGGCCAAGTACATCAGCCCACTGCTTCTGATGTTCCTGGTGTCCAGCTACATGAACACGCGCCAGGCACGTCAGCGCTTCATCATGGTGATCACCGGCGCCGGTCTGATCAGCCTGTCCGTCAGCTGCTACCACCTGTTCGCCGGCCAGATGCAGATGCACCTCCGTCAGGGCTACTACCGCCTGGTCGGGGGCTACGCGAACCTGCACAACCACGCGCTCTTCCTGCTGGTGCTCAACGTCCTGCTCTTCTACTGGCTGACGCAGCTGAAGCAGCCCAAACACAAGATCGCCGCCCTGCTCGTTCAAGTGGCTGCTCTGATGTGCCTCTACAGCACCTACGTGCGCACGGCGCTGACCGGGTTCGTGGTCTTCCTGATCGTCTTCCTCTACCTGGAGAAGCGCTATGAGCTGCTCTCGGTGGCGGTCCTGGCAGCGATCGCGCTGGTGGTGACCAACGAGAGTCTGCAGGACCGCTTCAGCGACATCGTCGCCGTCTTCGGAACCGGCGACAGCCTGGGCAGCAAGCGCACCCTCGGCAGCGGCCGCTTCGGCATCTGGACCTCGAGCTTCCAGGAGTTCATGAAGCAGCCTCCGGCCGACATCGTGCTGGGCCTGGGCCTGGGTGGTCACTACGAGATGACCGACATGTACGCCGATCTGTACCGGTCCAAGGAAAAGTCCGAGAACCTCGACTCGCACAACGACTACCTGTCCTTGCTCTACCAGCTCGGTCCCATCGCCCTGGTCTGCTACCTGTCCCTGCAGGTGACGGTCCTGCGCATCGGCATGCAGCTGCACCGCCGAGCGAGGGACCTGTGGACCCGTCGGTGGGCGCGCTTCATGGTTGCGCTGACCTGCGTGACCTTCGTCACGAACTCCCTGAGCAACAGCTTCATTCAGCGTGTGACGGCGGCATGGCTGTTTTGGGGCGGGGTGGGTGTTCTCTTTGCATGCTGGCGCGAAGAACGCTCAATCTGGGAGTCCGAGAGAGCCGGTGTGCTCGTGGACTTCCCGGCGACCGGCCCGCCGAAAGCGGCCTGATAGCGCGGCGGTACACCGCAGGCGGTGATAACGTCGGTGTGCTGATGCTCCTCTACGTTTTCCTGGCGCTTCCTGCGAACGCAGAAGATGTCTACGCCGATCTGGCTCGCCCACAACCCGAGGCTCTGCAGGTCGCGCCCTCCCTCGAGTACCGGGTCGGCGCCGGCGACATCGTGAGCATCGAAGTCCACGGCGAAGACAGCATGACCGGCAGCTTCCCCATCTCGACGGACGGCACCATCGACTTCCCGCACATCGGCAAGGTCCGCGTTGCGGGGCAGTCCACCCCCGAGATTTCCACGGAGTTGACCGAGATCCTGGCGAAAGACTTCCTGGTCAATCCTCAGGTCTTCGTCGCGATGGAGCTGTACCAGTCACAGCGGGTCGATGTGCTGGGACAGGTCGAGGAGCCCGGCCCCCACTACCTGAAGGGACCCACCACGCTGCGCCAGATCCTGGCCGAGGCCGGGGGTCTCGAGGGCAACGCGGTGACCACCATCCAGATCACCCGCGGTAGCAAGATGATCGAGACCACCTGGGAGCAGGTGACCAAGCCCGGCGGGGACATTCCCATCTACGCCGGCGACCAGATCTACGTGCCCGAGGGGCAGGCGGTCTACGTGCTGGGCGCGGTGACCAAGCCCGGGGCCATCCCCTACCGGGAGGGCATGACCCTCTACCAGGCCATCTCCCAGGCCCAGGGGCTGGACCAGTACGCCCGGATCAACAAGGTCTACATCCTTCGAGACGGACAACGCATCGAGGTGCGCTTGAAGCGCATCCTCAAGGGCAAGGAGAGCGACTACGTGCTCAAGCCCGGCGACCAGATCTTCATCGACGAACGCTAGCCTCATGCGGCGACCGGACTTCTTCGTCGTGGGGCATCCCCGCAGCGGCTCGGGTCAGATGAACGGCTACCTGGACCGGCACCCGGCCCTCTGGATGGCCAAGAAGGAGCTGCACTACTTTGGCTCCGACCTGGGCTACCACACCCCGCCGCGCACCCTCGAGAACTACCACCGCTTCTTCCAAAAGGCCCCAGAGGACGCCCAGCGCATCGGCGAGGCCAGCACCTGGTACCTCTTCTCCGAGGCGGCAGCCCAGGAGATCCACGACTACTGCCCGAGTGCGGGCATCATCGTGCTGCTCCGCGACCCCGTGTCGCTGCTGCACAGCCTGCACAGCCACTTCGTGTTCCGAGGTGACGAGGACATCCCTCACTTCGACGAAGCCCTGTCCGCGGAGACGGGACGCTCCGAAGGACGGATCGAGGAGCCCGAACACCACATCCCCACCGATGGTCTCCACTACAGCCGCATGATCCGCTACGCTCCGCAGCTTCGACGCTACTTCGAGTGCTTCGGACGCGAGAAGGTGCACGTGGTCATCAACGACGACTTCCGGAAGAACCCGCGCGAGGTCTTCCGCGGCACCTGCCGCTACCTGAACGTGGCCGACGACTTCGACGACTTCGAGCAGGTCTTCGCGCCCAACAAGCGTGCGCGCAACAGCAACAGGACGGTTCGTAGCCGAGCGGTCCAGGACTTCCTCATCCATCCTCAACGCCAACAGGTGCTCGAAGGCGTGCGCACCAGCCTTCCGGGCTGGCGCTTCACACTCCGCGCCCTGCGGCGAGTCAACATCCAATACGTGGACCGGGCCGCCATGCCACCCGAGGTCGAGCAGAAGTTGAAGCTGCGCTTCCTCCCCGAGGTCGAAGAGCTGAGCCAGCTTCTGGACCGGGATCTCACGCACTGGTGTCGGTAGAGAACAAAGCCGCCGAGGTCGCTGCCGGCTCCTCGGTCGTCTTCGCCGGCAACCTGCTGAACCGCGCCCTGCGCTTCGCGACCTCCTGGGCTCTCGCCAACTTCCTGCCCTCGGCGGCGGTCTATGGCCTCTACGAAGCTGCGAGGACCCTGGTGACCATCCTGGCCAGCTTCGCTCCTCTCGGCACCGACAAGGGGGTGGTCTACTTCGGCGCCCGCTTCAACGCCTCCGGAGAGACCGGACGACTGCGTGGGACCGTACAGACCACCTTCCTGGTGGCGCTTGCCGGCGGGCCCACGGTGGCACTCCTCGGCGCTGCGGCCGTCTGGGTGCTGGAGTTGGAGCCGGTCTTCCTGTGGATGATGCCCGCGGTGGCCGCCTGGTCCGTCCTGCTGGCGGCGGTGGGTACCCTGCGCGGACTCAAGGACATGCGAGCCCAGACCCTGGCCTACCTGGTGGTGCTGCCGGTGGGCATGTTCCTGGCCGCTCTCCTCCCCCTGGCCGGTTTCGGGGTCGAGGCCGTTGCCGTGGGCTTTGTGGGGGCCAACCTGCTGGCCCTGGCGGTCGCCCTACCCCTGGTCTTCCACCGACTGCGGCACCTCCGCGAGGTGCCCGCTGTGCACTCCCCCGGAGAGCTGCTGCGCTACTCCATCCCGGAGAGCTTCAGCTCCATGCTCTTCCGGGTGAACCAGTGGGCTGACACCCTCATGGTGTGGCTCATCGCGGGCACCTCCGACGTGGGCTTGTACCGGACAGCGGTCACCCTGGCGATGATCGGTGAGGTCCCTGCGGTGGCCGTGAACACCATGTTCCAGCCGATAGTCGCCGAGCTGGTCCAAGCCGAGGATCCCGAGCAGCTGCGCAAGGTCGTGCGCATCGTGACCCGGTGGATGGTGATGCTGGCGGCCCCCATCTACCTGACGATCTACGTGGGCATCGAGGTGGCGCTCTCCGCGTGGAAGCCGGAGTACGCCTCCTCGGCGGATGCACTGGCCATCCTGCTCTGGGGACAGGCGGCCTACGTGCTGGCCGTGCCCGTGACCGCTCTGATCCCCATGTCCGGCAGAGCCAAGCTGAACCTCGCCAACTCGGGATCAGCCGCCCTGCTCAACGTGGGACTGAACGCTCTGCTGATCCCGAACTGGGGCATCGAGGGCGCCGCAACCGCAACCGGCATCACCCTGGCCGCCTGGTCCGCCTGGCGCATCGTTCAGGTGAAGGTGCTCCTGGATGTACAGGCCTTCAGCCTGAGAGCCCTGGCCCTGACGGCCCTCTTCGTGGCTCTCGGCCTGGGCGCACGCTGGTTCAGCGCTGATGCCGACCTGATGGTGCAGGCCGCAGCTTGCGGGAGCAGTGTGGTGGTGTTCTGTGTGCTCGCCATGCTCTTCGGGCGAACCCCTGGTGACGCGGTCGTCATGGACCGCGTAGTCGGACGCCTCAAGAGGAAGCTCGGAGTCTCAGCGTGAAGGTACTGTCCGTCTTCGGAACCCGTCCCGAGGCCATCAAGATGGCTCCTGTGGTGCGTGCCCTGGAAGCTGCGGAGGGCTTCGACTCCCGGGTGTGCGTCACGGCACAGCACCGCGAGATGCTGGACCAGGTGCTGGAGCTCTTCGAGCTCACACCGCACCACGACCTGGATCTGATGAAGCCCGGACAGAACCTGGCGGGGCTGACCGCGCGCATCCTGACCGGGCTGCGGCCCGTGCTGCTGGAGGAGAAGCCCGACCTGGTGCTGGTGCACGGGGACACGACCACCACCCTGGCAACCACCCTTGGCGCCTTCTACGAGGGCATCCCCGTCGGGCACGTCGAGGCCGGGCTGAGGACGGGCAACCTCAAGGCGCCCTTCCCGGAGGAGGCCAACCGCGTCCTGGCGGACAAGCTCTGCTCCTGGTGGTTCGCGCCAACCGAGCGCTCGCAACAGAACCTCCTGGAGGAAGGCCTGGGTCCCGACGGCATCGTCGTGACCGGGAACACGGTCATCGACGCTCTGCTGTGGGTGCGCGATCGGGTGGTTCAGGACGGCGACAGCACCCAACGCAGAGTGCTGATCACCGGACACCGCCGCGAGAACTTCGGTCAGGGTTTCCTGAACATCTGTGAGGCCATCAAGACCCTCGCAGAGCGCCACCCCACCGTGCTGTTCACCTATCCGGTGCATCTCAACCCCAACGTCCAACGGCCCGTCTACGAGCTGCTGGGGCGGCTCGACAACGTCGAGCTCGTCGCCCCCCTGGACTACGCCCCCTTCGTCCGGCTGATGAACAGCTCCACCCTGGTGCTGACCGACAGCGGTGGCATCCAGGAGGAGGCACCATCGCTGGGCAAGCCGGTGCTGGTCATGCGCGAGACCACGGAACGTCCGGAAGGCCTGGACGCGGGCACGGTCAGGCTCGTGGGGACCGACGTCGATCGCATCATCCACTCGGTGAGCGAACTGCTCGACGACGAGGCCGCCTACCAGGCCATGTCCCGGGCCCACAACCCCTACGGCGACGGTGACGCGAGCCAGCGCATCGTGGAGGCCCTCCGGGCGTGAAACACCTGGGCATCGGAGCCGGCGTTGGGGCCATCATCGGGCTGGCCTGGTGGGCTGGCTACTCACCGCGGGCCTACTCCCTGGGCCTGCTCCTGACGAGCCACGCCGTGCTGGGCCTGACCTGGTCCGTCGCGACCTGGGCCTTGAAAGCACGAAGGGCGGGACCGGTCGTGTTGGGGCTGCTCGTGGGCCTGGTGGTCGCCCCCGCCGCACTCTCACCACTGCACCAGGCCGGCCTGCTCGGAGGGCCCACCGGTGCCCTGGTGGACTGTGGGGTGGTCGCTCTGGCGGTCCTGGCGGGTCTCCGGTGGTGGTCCAGTGCAGGCACCACCGTGCTTCTTCTGGCGGTGGGGCTCTTCGGCGCGGGAGCAAGCCCAGACGCTCAGCAGCCCACGGCCAGGCAGCAGCCCGATTTCTTCACCACGGGCCCTGCCGCCATCATCGGGGTCGATGGTGCCGACTGGCAGGTCCTGGAGCCCCTGATGGAAGCGGGCGAGCTCCCCCACCTGGCCGCACTGATGGAGCGGGGCCAGCACGGGGTGCTGTGGTCCGCCGAGCCCATGGCCAGCCCCGTCGTCTGGACCACCATCTTCACCGGCCACACCCCGGACCACCACGGTCTCGAGGACTGGAACCGGAGCGACGCACGCAGCCGAAAGGTCCCCGCCCTGTGGGACATCTACGAGTCCCAGGCAAAGCCGTCGATCACCGTCAACGTGCCCGGAAGCTGGCCCCCCTCGGCCCTTCAGACCGGCTCCATGCTCTCGGGTTTCCCCATCCCGGGCATGGCCAGCGCCGACACCGGGCACCTGGCTGGCCTGGTGCTGGAGCCGGGAACCCACGCGGTCCCGCTGGCCGCCCCCATCGTGCACCCCGTGCTCTTCTCCAACCAGCTCATCGACACCCTGGCCCGTGAACAGCTCCTTCCTACAGAGGGCTACGCTCCGGTCTGGACCATCACCAGCGATGGCGGCGTGTCCGGCGAGGACCTCCCCACCCTCGACCTGGCCCCAGGCGAGCACAGCGACTGGCTGCGCCTTCCCTACGAAGACATCCGGGTGAAGTTCGTCGGCCTGGACGATGGCGTGCTCGTCACACCCGCCTTCCAGAGCCCGACAACACCTCGCCATGCCTTTGCAGCCAACGTGCCCCAGGAGCTCTTGGACGGTGACACGCCCTATGTGGTGGAGGGCATCGGCTGGACCGCCCACCGCGACGAGCGCATCGCGCACCTGGTCCCCGGACTGTTGCTCGAGACGCAGGAGCGGCAGCTGCAAGCCGCTGAAGCACTGCTCCGAGGCAACACACCCGACTTCTTCGGCTTCGTGTTCACCGCCACCGACCGCATCCAGCACCCCTACTGGTCCCTGCACGAGCCCACGGCCTACGAGGGCATCTGGTCAGCCCCAGCGAACATCGCCGCGCAGGACTACGTGGTCGACGCCTATCGCCGCGCTGACGAGGCCCTGGGGCGCCTGCTCACTCTGCTCCCTGGCAACGTCACCGTCTTCGTGGTGAGCGACCACGGCGTCAGCGCCGAGGATCCCAAGCACCGCAAGGAGCTGGGCGAGGCCGGGCACCGCGCGGAAGGGATCTGGATCGCCGCAGGACCCGCAATCGAGGCCCGCGTGGAAGCCCGCGACATGCAGGTGGCGGACGTGGTTCCCACGCTCCTGCACTGCGTCGGGGCGCCGGTGGCCCAGGACTTCGACGGGCAGGCTGTCCCGGTCTGTGGAGGCCCGGTAGCGACCGTTGACAGCTACCTGGGCGAGGCCGGACGGGGTGGTGTGGTCGTGGACAGGAGCCAGGAGGACCAGATCAAGGCCCTCGGCTACATGGACGACTAGCGTCGGCTCACTGCAGCTGGCAGACCGCGCCGCCCCAGCTGGCCTCGTTGTTGTCCTCGTTGCACTCGACGATGTTGCCCGGGTCGTTGTTGCCACCGTCGACCTTCAGGTAGAGGTCGTAGATGGTCCAGCCGTCCAGCCCGGCGACCTCGAACTCGATGGAGCCATCGAGCTTTCCGGAGGTCAACGGTTGTGTGATGACCTTCGAGGTCAGGCGCTTTTCACCGTCGGGGGTCATCGCGTAGAGGACCAACTCCACCGGGTCGTCGGTGTCGATGGCGCCCTGGTTGCCCACGCGGCCCCAGACGAAGATCCGGCCACGGTCGCACTCGGTCTCGCACACGTAGTCCAGCGTCACCACCAGGTCCGGAAGCGAACCACCCTGCCCCGCGAGCACGTCGCCCGAGCGGAAGTTGTTGTAGTCGAGCCAGTTGGTGTCCGGTGACGCCGGAATCGACGAGTCGATGTCGACGTTGGTGATGTAGTAGGCGTGTTGATTCCAGACCGGCCGAGCGCGCTGCCAGGAGTCGTCCGCGTCCCCGATGACCCGCACACCCGAGAAGGCCGGAGAGCCGTAGGGGGAGCTCGAATAGACGATCTCCGCGTGGCCGTCGTTGTCCACGTCCGCAACAGCCGGGTACTCGCTGCAGGTCGCGCTGGAGTGGGTGCCCTCCTGCAGCTTGACCGCACCGGTCGCACCGTCGAAGACCCACACGTAGACCTCATCGGCGTAGACCACCTCGGCCGCACCGTCTCCCTCGAAGTCGAAGACCGAAGAGCCCGTGAAGCCCGAGCTGAAGTCCTGGACGTTGTTCTGCCACAGCGTGTTCCCGTCCTTGTCGACCACGATGTAGACCCCGTTCCCAGCAACCCCGATCTCCGGGTCACCGTCGCCATCGAAGTCGGCGACAGTCGGTGGCCCGATGGTCGAGCCGGTGATGCCGTTCTTTCGCCAGAGAACCGTCCCGTCATCGTCCTGGAGTCTCAGGTTTCCGACGCGCGCCACGACGATCTCGCCCTCGGGGTCCGAGTCGAATTGCCCCACCGCGACGAAGCCGTCGGACTCGCCGTTGTACCACTCGGCCGTGCCGTTCTCGTCGTAGATGGCGTTGCCTACGACGACCTCGAGCTCACCGTCCTGATCGATGTCCGCGGCCACCCCCATGGGGGCAGCCCAGGCATGTCCCGCGCCGCTGCCGTAGCTTCCCTTGGCCTTGAGACTGCCGGTAGCACCCTCGTAGATCGAGTGTCCGATGACCACCTCGACGTCTCCGTCGCCACCCAGGTCGTGCACCCCGACAGCACCGCACTGCGGCGTGTTGCCGCCCGAGAAGGCGCCGACCTTCCAGATCTGCGTTCCGGTCTCTCCGTCCCAGGCTGCGATGCCATTGACGCCGGAGCCCACCACGTCGGGCCTGCCATCACCGTCGACGTCGCCGATAGCCGCGGTCATGGGCTCACTGCCAAGGCTGACGCTGCTGCTCCACAGCGTGAC
>PVBE012629113.1_pt1 | contig 26522 bp, 18 predicted proteins | sample 1631181 | NCBI WGS metagenome assembly PVBE01 (sample SAMN08397723, study PRJNA350692) | Marine metagenome, whole genome shotgun sequencing project. | isolation source: water | place: Pacific Ocean | collected 2012-04
CCCTTTCCGGTGCCATCGCCGGGGGAGGCAAGGCACCCAGGGCCGCTCTGAGAGCAATCGGATCAGGTCTCTCGGAGCGCGAAGAATTGTCCTTCTCATGCCGCTCACGAAGTCATTGCTGCCCCAGCTGTCGATCCGCAACCGATGTCCCAATTGCATGAGCGATCGTTGTCGAGGAGCTGTTTCCCAGGGCGCGGCATCCGCGACTCGGGCTGAGGACGGTGTTTCCCTTGGATGCCGTGGCCCGCATCGGCCGGCCCGGACTGAGTCCGCTAGCCCTGTTCGTCACGGGCGTTCGCGCTCCAATTGCGTCCGCTGTGCGGGTCTTGATGTAGAGGTCGGGGAAAGCGCGAAGTCGTCCCGGAAGGGGCAAATGCATCTCATCCAAAGTCTGCTTGTCAGAAGCCTTCCACTCAGTGGTGGTGTGGAAAAGGCAGCTCGAGATGACTGTCCAGCCACTCCACTCAGTCATCGATCTCCACGACCTGGAAGAGGCTGCTGAAGTCGTCCGTCCATTGCGGTCCAGCCGAGGGCATCTCTTCCTCGTCCTCGCGCACGATCTCCAGATCCAGGAAGGCCTGGTTCCTGGTCAGCAGTACCCAATCGCACGACGTCACCTGGCGACTCGAGCTCGAATAGTTCTGGATGTAGATCGCGCTCATTGCGCTGGCATCCGCCAGGCGTTGCACGACCGGGAGCAGGTCGACGAAGCGGTTGGTCACGTGGATCCCCAGGATGCCGTCCTCCTGCAGGTGCCCGAGATAGAGCTGGACGGCCTCCAGGGTCAGGAGGTGGATCGGGATTGCGTCGCTGCTGAAGGCGTCGATGGCGAGGACATCGAAGCGCTGCGCCTCGCCGTGCTCGAGCTGACGCTCGAGTACGATGCGCGCATCGCCCCCGAACACGGCTACATCCGCGCCGCGCGCTCTGGCGTCGGCGAGGAAGGTAAACGGACCGTTGGCCCAGCGCGTGACCTGCGGATTCAGCTCGTAGAAACGCAGATAGTCGGGCTCATCCGTCTCGCGGACGCTGACGTACGAGGCGTCGTCCTGTTCGGCGTCGACATGCGTATTCCCGTAGGCGGCGAGGGTGCCCACGCCCAATCCCACCACACCCATTCGAAACTGACGGGTCGTGTCGGAGCGCTTCGGATGCTGCTGGATGGCCAGCGCGATGCCGGTCTCCGGCCCGAAGTACGATGTCGGCCAGGTCGGATGCAGCTGGAGCTGGCTTCCGTGACGGATGCGCCCGTTCGTCAGGGAGAGTCGATGCTCGGGCTCACCGGTGTCGCGCTCCTTGATCGAGAGCGTTCCGTAGAAAATTCGCTGCTGCTCGACCATGCGACGCTCGTCGTCGCTGATCTGCCAGAGGAGCCCGCCTGCAAGCGACACGAGGCCCACCGCCGCCGCCACGCTGAAGCCAACGCGCGCGAGCCCACGGCGGGACGCCCACCAGCCGCGAAGCTCGACTCCCTCCCTGCGGCGCCACGCCTCGAGAAGCGCCAGGACGAAGACCGCCATGACCGTCCCGTACACACGCATCGAGCCCTGCCACGCGGCGAAGGTTGCCGTCGCATTCGAGCTCGCGCTCTCCAGCCAGGTCTCCGGTCGCACCAGCACGACCGTACCGAAGGCGATCGACGCGAGGCCGATCCCCCAACACAGGCGGACCAGGCCGCGGGTTTCGCGCCCCCCGATCGGGGTGAGGCCATCCCCGAAGAAGAGAAGGCGACTGAGAACGAAGCCCACGAGCAGGTAGCAGCCGACCAGCAGCAGGTGATACTCGTAGAAGCTCCGGAACAGCGCTGGAGCGAGAATCGCGACGAAGAGGCCGCCCGCCGCGCCGCCGACCGACACCACGAGGAAGAAGAACGTGAGATGCTGCGCGGCCGGACGTGCCCGCGACAGCTCCCCGTGGCAGCACATGCAGCAGACGAAGAGCGTGGCGAGTACCCGACCACCTGATCCACGATGCTCGCCTCGACACCGTTGTAGAGCAGCCGGATTGCGTTGCTGAGCGCCAGCGGCAGCAGCGCGATGAAGAGCGGTCTGACGTACCAGCGCTCGTGGTCGAATGCGAGGATGAACGTCAGCAGATAGATGCTGAGCGGAAGGATCCACAGGAACGGCACCACCGCGATGTCGATCGACATCTGGTTGGTCGTCGCCAGCAGCAGACCCGACCCGCAAGCCGACAGCAGCAGCCACAGGAGGGAGGGACCCGGGCCAGGACGGTCGTCGTGCTCGGGCGCCCCGCTCTCGGGCGGCGTGGGTTCTCTACTTGCAACGCGTGTTGCAACGCCTACGCCAGATCCCTGAATCGAGCGGTACAGGGTCAGCGCACATCCCGCGCACAGCAGCGCGAAGGCCACGTATCCCAGGGACCAGTACGACGTCTGGGAGCGGAGTCGGACCGAGGGCTCGACCAGGAACGGGTACGACAGCAGCGCGAGCAGCGAGCCCAGGTTCGACAGCGCGTACAGCCGATAAGGCGATCGCCCCGGGTGCAATTGGGCGAACCAGCGTTGGATGAGCGGAGCCGTCGCCGAGAGCAGGAGGTACGGTGCGCCGACCGAGAGCGTCAGGATGAGGAGGATGCGCACGATCGGTGCGTCGGCGTCCGTGGGCCTCAGCGCCTCGGCGGGCGTGATCGGCAGCGTGATCAGGGCCAACCCCAGCAGCACCGAGTGCAGGATCGCCTGCCGGCGCCACGTCAACCGGCTGACGATGAAGTGTGCGTACAGGTATCCGCCCAGCAGCATCAGCTGGAAGAATAGCAGAGCCGTGGTCCACACACCCGGGGTCGAGCCGAACCACGGCAGGATGTACTTGCCGATGATCGGCTGGACCTGGAACAGCAGGAACGCGCTCAGGAACACCGTGACCGCGAGCAACGCCACCGAGCCGCCCGTCCGGGCTTGCCGCCCTATAGCGATTGGATCGGCTGCGGGGTTCATGTCGACATCGCACGTGAGTTCGGTGGCTGGAGGACCAGGAGGCTGGTCGAATCGCCTCGTCCCTGTGTCCGAGCGCCGACCCAGCGAGACGTCAGGGCTCCGATTCGCCCGAGCACGGCATCGCGCGCTGCTCGACGCGGCGAGGTCCCGTCGCTACGCAAATCGTCTTCCGAGATTGCTCGGCCGGGCTCGAGCCCACGACCTACCGATCATGAGTCGGCTGCTCCAACCCACTGCGCTGCGGGTCCGCGGCCAGAAGAGACTGCCGACGCGGTCATCCGCGCCGCCGACCGCCGCCGGGGTGGGAAGTCGGCTCGTCGCCACGGCCACTGGATTCTCGGCCCGGCGCCGCTCGCTGCATGCCCCGCCACCGTCCGTTCGACGCCGCCGCGCCCGCACGCTCGCGACAGAGTCGCAAGAGTGCTCGGTCTCGGCGCACGAGGTGGGATTCCATCTGGCCAAGCCTATCCGAAGAGAATCAGGACGTCATCCAGATCGAGTCCGATCCGGGGCGGGCAGACCTTGCGTCCCAACAGCCCGACGTCCTCACCCGCGTCGGGAAGGGCGCTTCGCTTCCGGTGCTCGAGCAGGCCGGTGTCGGCGATGTCGGAATGCCGCGGTCGGTCACGAGCTAGCGTGAGGCGAAGCTCATTGCGAGGAAACACTCGCCGCCGCGGCGCGGCCACGATCGGCGAGGGTGGCTCGGCAGCCGGGGCGGATCTCGTCGTCCGCCAGCCCGGCCACACGGAAGGCAGCGCCGAAGTCCATCTCCTCGAGCATCACGCCGAAGCTGTCGCGGAGCTGACGAGTGCGGTCGGCTTGCCGGCCTTCGCTCTCGATCTGGTTCTGGGTCGCATAGCGGAGCAGGGTCTGCCGACTGATCGAGTCCCGGAACTCCATCACGAGAGTCATCTCCCCGAGGGTCTTGGCGCTGCTGCTTCGCTTGAGATCCACGTTGACCAACGCAATTGCGATCTGCATCACGCACTGTCCGGGAGTCTGGTCGATCGGAATATCATGATCGCTTGCAGAATCGATCAGCGACTGCTCCAGCTGAGCCAGGAACTCCTCCTCCAATTCGGGCGCGAGCTTGCGCGAGCGCCGACGGTAGTCGATATCCGCAGGTGGGATCAGGAAGGCGTCGTAGCTGCCTATCCCGTGATCCTCACGAAGGAAGAGAATACCGGGCATGTCGATTTCGACTTTGACCAGCCCATCCGTGGTCTTGGCATTATCCTCGCCAGAGGGTTTCGGCTCACCCGATGGCGTTCCACAGCCCAGGCCGGCGATTAGAGCGATGATCAACGTAATGATTCTTGCGCGCATGACCCACACCTCCGCAATGGCGAGCTGGTGTCGGCTTCCTGCGCATCGAGCACCGCGCGGGGCTGCCCCGAAAACTCGGAACAGCTGGACGAAACGGTCGTCGCGGTGCGTTCCGGCAGTACTCGCAAAGCACAGGGGCCGGCAGCGACTTGGTTCTCGACCTGAGAATATCACACGGACGCGCTTTCGCGACGGGTGCCCCGGTTACCAGGGGCTCTGGGGCATGGGATCTTCGAGCGGGTTCGACACAACCAGACAATATTGCGGACTATGTCAACTAGCCGAGGCGGGGCAACACCTCCCGAATCGGACTGCCCCGGCGTTGTGGCCACAGTTGACTGGACACGCGGGCGCTGCAGTGGGCGTCTCATCAGCTCGGCGAAGCTTTGCGCTCACGTGGCCCAGTGGCAGATCTACCCCGACCACACGGACGCGGAACGCGTTGCGATCGAGTGCACGGAGAAGTCTGCGACCGAGGAGCCGGGGGCGCGAGCCGGGGTTCGGTTCGAGGACGCACGCACAGCTGAAAAGCATCGGAAGATTTGTGGGGGGGAATCCGCCTAATCGAGTGCGAAGGCGACGAGAGAGTCGCCGAGAGTCGTGCCGAGGATGCCGTGACCGCCCGCGGCGATGACCACGAATTGTCGTCCTGCTTCGCGAAGTCGGTAGGTCATCGGGGTCGCCTGGCCACCAGCCGGCAGCCGCCCCTTCCAGAGCTCTTCGCCGGAGGTCGAGTCGAAGGCGCGCAGAAAGTCGTCCGTCGTGGCTGCGATGAAGACCAGGCCGCTCGCCGTCACAATCGGCCCGCCCATATTCGGGACGCCGAGCCTGGCCCAGAATGGAAAGGGAGCCAGATCGCGCGTGGTTCCCAGCGGTACCTCCCATCGGATCTCACCGCTCGTGAGATCGATCCCGGTCAGTACGCCCCAGGGCGGCGGACTGCACGGAATGCCGAGCGGCGAAAGCAGGGGCAACGTCTCGACCATGTAAGGCGTCCCCGCCATAGGACTCAAGCCGGCCGGATCCCATTTCATCGCCTGTTTCGATTCGTCGCGCGGGATCAGGCGCACGGAAAAGGGCAGCCGCTGACTGTTGACCACCAGCAGGTTGCGCTCGGCATCGATCGCCACCCCGCCCCAATTGGGCCCGCCGCCGGGACCCGGGTAGAGCACGGTTCCCTCGAGACCGGGGGGTGCAAAGATTCCGTCGTGTCGCAGAGATGCGATGCGCGCGCGACATCTTCCTCGGTCCCAGGGCGTGAGCCCAAAGGCATCCTCCGGCCGCAGCCCAGCTGGATGCAGGGGCGGGGGGCGTGTCGGGAAGGGCTGAGTGGCCGACAGCGTCTCCCCTGGGACGGGCCTCTGTGGAACCGGACGCTCTTCGACGGGAAACAGAGGCTCACCCGACGCGCGCGAAAGAAAGAAGACGTGTCCCATCTTGGTCGTCTGGACGAGGGCGGGAACCACGCCGTCGCCGCCCACAAAATCGAAGAAGGTCGGCTGAGCGGGCACGTCGTAGTCCCACAGATCGTGATGCACGGTCTGGAAGCGCCAGGCCAATTCACCGCTCGCGGCATCCAAAGCGATCACCGAGCTAGAGTAGTGATCGAGCCCTTCCCGGGCGCCACCGAAGTAGTCGGGTGGCGCGTTGCCCGTCGGTACAAAGACGCGATTGCGCTCGGGATCGACCGACAGGATCGACCAGGCATTGGCAGTCCCGCGCCGATAGCGGATCTGCTCGCCCTCTGGAAGCTCTGCCTCGCTGGGCAGCTTTGGATCCCAAGCCCAGCGCAGAGTACCTGTTCGAGCGTCGTAGGCACGAACCACACCGCCCGGCGCATCGGCTCTCATGTTGTCGAGGACGAGTGTGCCGACGATGACCTGATCGCCGATCACCGCAGGCGGAGAAGTCACACCGTACTCGCCGGGTGCGGTATCACCGATCCCGCTGCGAAGATCGACTTCACCGCCAACCCCGAAATCCTCGCAGGGTGTGCCGGATTCTCGATCCAGCGCGATCAAGCGAGCGTCGAGCGTCCCCATGAAGATCCGTTCGCTGCACACTCCAGCGTCGCTGCGCTTCGCATCCTTCCAGAAAGACACGCCGCGACAGTTGAGGAGATAGAGCGCGCTCGCGTCGAGCTTCGGATCGAAGCTCCAGCGCTCGACCCCCGTCTCGGCATCGAGGGCCACGACGCGATTGAAGGGCGTGCAGAAGTAGAGCGTGTCCTCGACGAGAATCGGAGTCGCCTGAAAGGAGCTCTTTGCGCCCGGACCCGTCGCGACATCTCCCGTGTGATAGGTCCAGGCGATCTCGAGCCGATCGATGTTCTGCTTCGTAATCTGTCGAAGCGGCGAATAGTGGCCGCCGCCCTTGCTACCACCGTATTCTGGCCAGCCGGCCACGGGTCCGGTCGGGTCCAGGTCGCTGGTCTGCGAACAGCCGACCGCAAGCAGCAGCACGAGTCCGGTCGAGACAGCCAGGGCCCGACCCAGGGATCGATGAAGACTGGCTCGGCGATCGGTGCGAGAGTTGGAATCGGCACGGGATCGGGGAGATGGGGGAAGAAGCCAGCTCGAGGTCGGCGTCGGGGAGGGGCTCATGGATCAGCAGACCGCGCTCTCGGGCTCCGCGGCCAGTGGCTGGATCTGCATTTCTGAGTGGGGAGCCGACATGCATTTTGAAAATAGAGCAGATGGCCGAGCCAGGCCAAGTGGTCTCTGGCGGCTCTCCGCGCCCGCCCGGAGTGACGGATTTCAGCTCATCGATGAGGGTGCGGCTGCATGCGGAGCGACGATAGTCGGCTCGGCTGGCGGCTCACGAGGCTTTCGTGGGCGCAGCTCGATTCACTAAGCTCCGGGGAGCGCGGATGGCCAGGATCGGGGTTGGCGTCCGAGCGCGGTGAAGCGAGCCCCCCGCCCCGCCCCCCCCCGCAAAGAGTGGCGATTGGCGCCAGGATGGAGTCCCGTGTCGGGTTTGCGCATCACGGATCCCGAGCAGGGCGAATGGATGGAGGTTCGCCCCCAGCTTCACGCGGGTCGGCGGGTCGCGGGCCATCTCAAGATCATCGAGCGGTCGGCGCACAGAGTTGTCGTCTATACCCGCTACGACCCGGATCTGGTGATTGAGAAGCACAGCCATCTGTCCAACGAGGTCATCTTCGTGGTCGAGGGTGAGCTGATCGTGGACGGTCGCGTGTGTCCGGCCGGAACCACGCTGGTGCTGGAGAAGGGCACGCCCTTCGGACCGGTCGTGGCGGGACCGGCGGGGACGGTGCTCTTCGAGACCTTCGACGGAGAGACCGGCCACGTCTCGGAGGACTACGAGGGGTTCCTGCGCCTGATCGCGGAACGCGGCATCACGATCCTGCCCGAGCCCGACTCCAGTGTACCCGCTCAGGGCGCGGGAAGGAGCTGATCGAGCCGGGCGCGAAGCTCGGCGCCAACTCTCGATTCGATGCGACGCCGAGAGCGACCGCCAGCGCTCATTCGGGTTCGGAGTGCAACGACCTACGCAGTAGAGCTCGCGGCGGAAAATACCTTGTGTGCACACAGCAGGCCGTCGATGGCGCGGGGAAAACCGCCGTAGAGGACCATCATGATCATCACCTCTTCGATCTCCTGCTGTGTGACCCCGTGATTGAGAGCGCCGCGAAGGTGCACCTCGAGCTCGTGCATGGCCGACAACGCCGTCAGGACGGAGATCACGACCAGGCTGCGGTCGCGCCGCGAGAGTTGAGGTCGCGACCACACGTCGCCGAAAGCGAAGTCCATGACCAGCTGCCCCATGTCGCCCTGCTGCTCCATGATCGCTGCTTCGATCGCCTTGGCGTCCATATCGGGAAGGGCGAGCAGTGTGCGCAGTACGTCGAGTCCGTCGGCGCGGCGCTTCTCGGGATCCTTCTGCTCGGCCGGTGCGGGCGGCGTCGTGCGCTCCTGCGTCCCATCGCGTTCGGCGAAGACCTGGGCCACCAGGCCGGCACCGGCCAATGCGAAGGGCACGCCCGCGTAGGCGCTGATCTGCACCATGATCTCGTCGATCTCGTCGCGGCTGAGGTCGTGGTTGAGGCCCCCGGCGATGTGCGAGGGCAGCTCGGCCTCGCGACCCAGCGCGGTCAGGAACGAGATCACGACCAGGCTGCGATCGCGCCGCGCCAGCCCGGGCCGGCTCCAGATCTCGCCGGCCCCGGTGTTGAGCGCGAAGCTCCCGAGAGCACCCTGACGGTCGAAGTGCTCGGCCAGCGCAGCGCCCGCTTCCTCGGAGCCGGTCAGAGTCTGTAACACGTCGAGGCCGCGCTCGGTGCGCGTCTTGGCATCGCTCATGAGTTCTCCTGTCTGGTTTACTGGTTCGGTCGCCGCGCCCGAAGAATCGTTGCGCGATGACCCGCTGCGTGACGGGTGGACCCCTGCGTTCCCGGTCCCTCTTCCCGGTTCCTCTTCCTGGTCCCTCTTCCTGGTCCCTCTTCCTGGTCCCTCTTCCTGGTCCCTCTTCCTGGTCAGAGGACGATCCGGTCAGGGTAGCGGTAGCTGGTACACACGCGCCGCGTTCTCGTAGAGTACTTTGCGCTGGGCCTGCTCCGAAAGGCCCTCTAACGCCTGGTCGATGTGTTCGCGCACGTTCGGGTAGAGGCAGGTGGGGTGCGGGAAGTCGGTCTGGAACATCACATTGTCCTCGCCGATCTCGCTGATGGAGCGCGCCGCGCCCTGCTTCTCGAACCAGAAGGAGGCGTGGATCTGGCGACGGAAGTATTCCGTCGGGCGCAGCTTCATGCTGCCGCCGTGGGGCATGCTCTCGTCCATCTGGTATTCGATGGCCTGGAGCATGAAGGGGATCCAGCCGATCCCGCTCTCGACGGATACGAACTTCTGTGTCGGGAAGCGGTCGAGCAGGCCACTGAAGATCAGGTTGGAGATGGTCCGACAGTTGTTCATGAAGAAGGTGCTGGACAGGGTCGGGAGGTAGTGATCCGGGGGGATCCCGGGCCACACGGCGCCGATATCCATGCCGTCGGAGGCAATGTGGAAATTGCACGGCATTCCCCGCTCCTCGGCACGGGACCAGAGCGGGTCCCAGTGGGTCTCGTGGGGCGCCGGGAGATTCCACTGGCCAGTGTTGTCGATCATGTTGAAGCCGGTCAGACCGAGCTCGTCATGGGCGCGTTCGAGCTCCTTCGCCGCAGCATCGATGTCCCAGAAGGGCAGCAGCGCCTGGGCGAAGAGGCGTCCGCCGCTGGCCTTCTGCAGCTCGGAGGCGGCGTCGTTGTAGGCGGTGGTGCAGAAGAGCCGGAGGTCCGGGTCCTCGATCCGCATGACCGTCGCGCCCGCGAAGCCGAGCACGTTAGGGTACACCACTTGCATCGTGATCCCGAGCTCGTCCATGGCGCGAAGGCGGGCGTCCACATTCGTGGCGGCCGGCGTCATTTCGTCCATGTTGGGTATCGTGAAGATTCCATACGCCTTGCTGCCGTCGGGTCGGATCACGCACAGGCCCGGCGGCGAGAGCCGTAGGTCCTTGCCCACGACCCAATTCTGGCCCCCCTCGGACTCGGGGTCGTCGACGAGTCGCGGAGCGCTCTGCTTGAAGCGGGCCGGCGCACGCGAGGTCCACAAGTCGGCCGGCTCCGTGAAGTGAGAATCGATGTCGATCAGGGGCATGTGGCTGGTGCCAGTGCTTGTGGGGGCTGCGGACATGGGGCCTCCTGCCGCGCGGGCGGCGATGATCGCTCGAGCTTACCAGAGACGCGGCCCTTCAGCTCGGCGATCTGGCCGGCCAGACACGAGCACGCAGCAGGGGGGGGAGTGGCCGGGCAGCTCGAGCGGCGATTGTCTGCTGCGGGTACGTGGCCGTCTCGGCTCGAGCCCGAATCGCGAGGGCTCGCGCGCTGCGCCAATGGGTCGTGTGGCGCGCCCCCAACCAATTGCCTGAGCTAGGCTTTGAGTTGGTTTCGAGCAAGCGGATCTCGGTCGTCTTCGCGTGGGACCGGGGCAACGGACCCGGACCCGGATCCGCCTCGGCTCGGCCGGGAAGGCGTGCGCGTGAAGAATACGGCGAGGCTGCAGGAGCTATTCCACCAGGACGAGATCTTCAGCATCGGCGGCGCGGCGAGCGCTCTCTACGCGAAGATCGTCGAGTTGGCGGGCTACGAGTGCCTCTACATGGGCGGCGGTCTCACGTCGGCAATCGATTTCGGCATCCCCGATGTGGGCACCATCACGGTGACCGAGCTGGTGGATCGAGCCCGCGTTATGTCCGATGCGACCGGGATTCCCCTGATCTCCGATGCGGACCAGGGCTTCGGCAACGCGGTCGCAGTGCGGCGTACGGTGCACAGCTTCATCCGCGCCGGCGTCGCGGGCATCCACATCGAGGACCAGATCTATCCCAAGCCCTGCGCCGAGAAGCGGGTACTGCCGGTAGAGGAAGCCGTAGAGAAGTACCGCGCGGCGGTGGATGCCAAGCGTGAGCTCGACTCAGATTTCGTGCTGATCGCGCGTTGCGATGCGCGCGGGGCCGAGGGCGGCTCACTTTCGGCTGCCATCGATCGCCTCAAGGCGTACAAGAAGGCCGGGGTCGACGTGTTGTGGATGGAGCCCCTCCACACTCGCGAGGAGATCCGCACGCTGCGTGCCGAGCTCGACGGCCCGATCATGGGAACCCACTTCTTCGACCCGCCGCCGGAGCTCGCGGAGCTCGAGGATCTCGGCTTCGCCGCCGGCTACTATCCGATTCTCACCCAGCAGCCGGCGCTCGAGGCCGCCTGGGAGTACGCCCACGACTTCCGCGCAAGGGGCGTTGCGGCTCAGCTCGAGTTCCAGCGGCGCCCGCGCAAGTACCCGATGCCGGCGTTCTTCGATCTGGTCGGTTTGCAGGAGGCGCTGCAGCTCGAGGCAAAGCACGCGTCACCGAAGCGGGCAAGCCGCTAGAATTCTGCGTGGGTTTTGGACGAGGAGAATCTGTGATGGCAAAGAACGGGTTCAAGATCATGGACTGTGACATGCACGTCTTCGAGCCGGCGGACATGTGGCAGCGCTACACCGATCCGAAATTCGTCGATCGGGCGCCGGTCGGAACGGGCGAGACGGCGACCACTCTGGAAGGCAAGGATCTCATGGGGGTGCCGCTCATCGACATCCCCGGCGCCGCGGCGCAGCGCACTCGGCAGCTGCGCGAGCGCGAAGCCACCTATCAGGTCTACCGGGAACGAAACTGGGATCCAACCTCCCAGCTCCTCGCGATGGATCGCGAGGGACTCGATCTCGCCGTGCTCTTTCCGACCCGGGGTCTCTACACCCACTCCGTCGACGGCATGGACCCGGAGCTCGCGGACGCCATCGGCCGCGCCTACGACAACTGGATGCACGACTTCTGCCAGGCGGATCCGAAGCGCTTCTACGGCGCGGCCCACGTCTCCCCGCACGACATGGAGAGCGCGGTGCGCGAGGCGCGGCGCTGCGTAGAGGAGCTCGGCTTTCGCTGCGTCTTCCTGCGCTCGAACATCGCCAACGGGCGCAATTGGCACGACCCTTTCTACGACCCGTTGTGGGCTGAATGCGAGCGGCTGGGCGTTCCGGTGGCCTTCCACGGCGCCGGTAACCCCCCGCAGATGTCAGACGCGGCGAAGGTGGCCGATCATTTCGAGACCCTGATGCTGCAACACATTGCCTATCACCCGATTCCGCAGATGCTGAACGTCATCAGCTTCTGCGCGGCGGGGATCCTCGCGCGGTTCCCGCGGCTGCGCGTTGCCTTCCTCGAGGGGAACGCCTCCTGGGTCCCCTGGTTGATGTACCGGATGGATGAGAAGTACGAGTGGCTCGGGTACGAATCGCCCGATCTCGAGATGCCTCCCAGCGAATATTTCAAGCGCCAGTGTTATGTATCCATGGACGGAGACGAGTGGCCTGCCAAGTATGTGGAGGACGCGGGCTTCGTCGACAATCTGGTCATCTCGACCGACTATCCCCACGCGGATGCGCGGTTTCCGCGTGTGATGGATACCTTCTTCGAACAGGGATTCTCCGACGAGTTCAAGTGCAAGGTGTTGTGGGACAACTGCGCACGCCTGTACGGATTCGAATAGCAGCCTCTGACCGTTTGCCCGGCCCCGGAGACGCCGCTCAGGTGTCGAGGCGGAAGAGTCGCGCCGGATTTGCAGCCATGATCTTCTCGCGGGAGCTTACGGGCATCGCCTTCATCGACTCGAGCGTCATCTCCACCGCGCCCGGAAAGGGTCCGTCCGCGTGCGGGTAGTCGCTAGCCCACAAGAGGTTGTCGTCGCCGATGTCTTTCGCGACGGAGGTGACGAATGACTCGTCTGGATCACAGGCCACGCAGCACTGCCGCTGGAAATACTCGGACGGTTTCATGCGCATCGCGGGGAGCAGCCTTCGCCAATGCTCGAAGTGACTGTCCATGCGATCGATCCAGTAGGGTGCCCATTCGCAACCGGATTCGAGAAACGCGAAGTTGAGCCTCGGGAAACGCTCGAGCACGCCGGTCATGATCACGCTGGCGCAGGCCACCATTTGTTCGAAGGGATGCCCGAACAGATGCAGGATGGCCACGTTTTCGGCGCGATCGCGCCCCAGGGTCGGCAGCGTGTCAGCGATCCCCTCGTGGACGCCGACCGCGACACCCAGTGACTGACAGCAGTCCCACAACCGATCGTAGGCAACGGACTGGATGAGGCGGCCGCCGTAGGGGTTGGGACGGAAGAAGGCCCCGCGAAATCCGAACGCCTGGGTGCAGCGCTCGAGCTCTGCGATCGAGGCATCGACGTCCCGCAACGGCAGCATCGCGACGCCGTAGAGCCGATCGGGCGCCTCGGCGCAGTGGTCGCCCAGCCCATTGTTGTAGGCCCGGCAGATCGCCTTCTCCAGATCGAGGTCGGGGCTCTCACAGCCATAGAACGCCATCGTGGGAAATAGCACAGCCTTGTCTACGCCCTCGCTGTCCATGTCCGCCAGACGGGCTTTGGCGTCGTAGCCACCCGGGCGCACGCCCATCCCCGCCATGCTGCGCATCTCGTCCAGGGGTATATCGGGGTCCTGTGGAGGCGCGCCGGCGAGCTCGCTCCCCAGCCGACCGACCAGCGTGTCTCCGATCAGGACTCCCATGCGACCCTTGTCGTCGTAGCTGAGTCGCGGGGTGAGACCGCGGTAAGCGGGCTCGATGTAGGCCTCCCACATCTCGGGTGTCTCGATCATGTGAGCATCCGCGTCGATGACGAGGTGTCCTGCGAGTTCACTCATGTGGTCCTCTCCTGCTCGTCGAATGGGAAGCCCAATCGGGTATTGCCCGAATCGAATGCTAGCGGCCGGGCCGCCTCGAGCCCCCGGGAAAATTGCTCACCGGGCTCAGACCGCGAGCCGCCCCCGGCGGCCGCTGGCCGGAAGCTGGACCCGCCAGTGGCTGCTCGGGATCCCTTTTGGGCTCCGGTTCGGCCGTCCGCCTGCCGATCGACAGCGATCGACGGCGCGATCGACGGCAGATCGAGCCGGCGGCCGTCGGGATGGTCCCGGGGCTGCTCGAGTCGAGTCTGGAGGCGGCTGCGCGCGCCCGTCTCCGCTAAGGTTGGCGCCCCCTACCACTCGGAGCCCCGCGACCGCAATCATGATCTCGCTATCGAAGCTCTCGAAATACTACGGCGATCAGGTGCTTTTCGAAGGCGTCTCGCTGCAATTCAACCGTGGCGAGCGCTACGGGATCGTCGGCGCCAACGGCTGTGGCAAGTCGACGCTGCTGCGGATCCTGTGTGGTGAGGAAAGCGCCACCGACGGCGACATCTCGGTCCCCAAGCGCGCGATTCTCGGCGTCCTCAAGCAGGATCATTTCCAGTACGAGAACGACCGGATCCTCGATGTGGTGATGATGGGGAACGCTGCGCTATGGGACGCGATGACCGAGAAGGAGTGCATCCTCGAGGTCGCCGAGGATCACTTCGATGCGGATCGCTACGCTGAGCTCGAGGATCTCATCGTGCAGGCGGACGGCTACGGACTCGAGGCACGCGCGGGCGAGATCCTCGAAGGCCTGGGTATCGCGAGCGCCGTACACAGTCAGCCCCTGTCCACGCTCTCGGGTGGATTCAAGCTGCGCGTGCTGCTCGCGCAGGTGCTCGCGTCGGAGCCCGATGCCTTGCTGCTCGACGAGCCGACCAACCATCTCGACATCCTGTCGATCCGCTGGCTCGAACAATTTCTCGAGAACTTCAAGGGCGCGGCGCTGCTGATCTCCCATGACCATCGCTTCCTCGACACGGTGGTGACCAGCATCGTCGATATCGACTACGACACGATCAAGGCCTACCCCGGCAACTACGCTCATTTCGTTCGGGCCAAGCGCCAGGAGCGCGAGTGCCGGGAGGCGGAGATCGAGAAGCGCGAGGCGGAGATCGCGGGTCACAAGGCCTTCGTCGAGCGCTTTCGTGCCAAGGCGTCGAAGGCGCGGCAGGCGCAGAGCAAGCTCAAGGCCATCGATCGCATCGATATCGAGGCGCTGCCAGAGAGTTCGCGCCGCTACCCGCACTTCCGCTTCGAACAGCGGCGCCCGAGCGGCCGCCAGGTCGTTCGGCTGAGGGACATCACCAAGAGCTACGGTGACCTCACCGTGCTCGAGGGCATCGACCTCACGATCCAGCGCGGTGAGCGCGTCGCGATCATCGGTCCGAACGGGATCGGGAAGTCGACGCTGCTCAAGGTGATGCTCGGCGAGGTTTCAGCCGATGCGGGCAGCGTCGAATGGGGTTACGAGACGCACCCTGGCTACATCGCCCAGGACCACAAAGCGCAGATCGGTTCGGGTCGGCAAAGCCTCGATGAATGGCTCGCCAAATTTTGCCCGTCACAGGGCATCGGCTTCGTGAAAGGGCATCTCGCCGCCGTGCTCTTCTCGGGTGACGAGAGCAAGAAGAAGCTCGAGGCGCTCTCCGGCGGCGAGGCGGCGCGCCTGATGTTCGCGCGTCAGGCCGTCGAGAAACCCAACGTGCTGATCCTCGACGAGCCCACGAACCACCTCGACCTCGAGGCCATCGAAGCGCTCGTGAGCGCGATCACCGCCTACGACGGGACTTTGATCTTCGTCTCGCACGATCGTTGGTTCGTCAACGAACTCGCTACGCGCGTCGTCGAAATCACACCGGAGGGCGTCCGCGATTTCAGTGGCAGCTACGACGAATACCTCGCGCGGGCTGGTGCGGATCATCTCGATGCGCAGGAGGTGCTTCGCCGCGCGCGCGATTCGAAACGCGCGGCCCGCGGCGCGGCCACAGGCTAGTCGCTTCGAGGCTCGGAGAGTCGGTGCTCCAGGTCGTCGAGTTGTTCGGCCAGCTCCTTGGGCAGCCGACCGCCGAACTGCGCAAAGTGCTCGCGGATGAGCGGTAGCTCCTGCTTCCAGCCGTCGACGTTCACGCGCAGCAGCTGGTCCAGGGCGCCGGGCTGCAGGTCGAGGCCGTCGGTGGTCAGCGCGTCGATGCTGGGCAGCTGGCCGATCGGAGTCTCGATCGACTCGGCCGTGCCCTCGCAGCGCCTGAAGATCCACTCGAGTACGCGGCTGTTCTCGCCGAAGCCGGGCCACAGGAATTCCCCTCGATCGTTCTTCCGGAACCAGTTCACGTAGTAGATCTTCGGCAGCTGCGCGCCAGTGCGTTGGCCAATGCGGATCCAGTGTGCCCAGTAGTCGGCCATGTTGTATCCACAGAACGGCAGCATGGCCATCGGATCGCGGCGCAGCTCACCGATCTTGCCGGCGGCGGCGGCGGTCTTCTCACTGGAGATGATCGAGCCGAAGAAGGTGCCGTGCACCCAGTCGCGGGCTTCGGTGACCAGTGGCATGACGCTGGCGCGTCGACCGCCAAACAGGATCGCACTGATCGGGACGCCGGCGGGGTCTTCCCACTCCGCAGCAATCACCGGGCATTGCGCAGCTGGAGCCGCAAAGCGGGCATTCGGATGTGCGGCGGGGCGGCCCGCGTCGGGCGTCCACGATTGGCCCTTCCAGTCGGTCAGATGCGCGGGTAGCTCGTCCGTCATCCCCTCCCACCACACGTCGCCATCGTCGGTGAGCGCGACATTCGTGAACAGGGTGTCGTGTTCGATCGTGCGCATGGCGTTGGCGTTGCTCTTCAAGCTGGTGCCAGGGGCGACGCCGAAAAAGCCCGCTTCGGGGTTGATCGCGTACAGACGGCCGTCCTCGCCGAACTTCATCCAGGCGATGTCGTCGCCGATGGTTTCGATCTTCCAGTTCGGCACGGTCGGTTCGAGCATGGCCAGGTTGGTCTTGCCGCAGGCGCTGGGAAAGGCGGCGCACACGTAGCGCGTTTCGTTCTCGGGGCTGGTGATCTTCAGGATCACCATGTGCTCGGCCAGCCAACCCTCGTCGCGCGCCATGGTCGAGGCGATGCGCAGCGCAAAGCACTTCTTGCCGAGCAGTGCATTGCCGCCATAGCCGGAGCCGAAGGACCAGATCTCACGTTCCCGAGGAAAGTGCACGATGTATTTGTTGTCAGCGTTGCAGGGCCAGGGAACATCCTGTTGCCCCGACTCCAGGGGCGCGCCCACGGAGTGCATGCAGTGGACGAACTCGCCGTCCCCCAGTACATCGAGCACCTGCTGGCCGACGCGGGTCATCACGTGCATGCTGGCTGCGACGTACGGCGAGTCGGTCAGCTCCACTCCGATGTGAGCGATGTGCGAACCGATCGGGCCCATGCTGAAGGGGATCACGTACAGCGTACGGCCCTTCATGCAGCCGGCGAAAAGACCGCGCAGGGTGGCGCGCATCTCGCTCGGGTCCGTCCAATTGTTATTGGGGCCGGCGTCGGCTTCGTCCTCGGAACAGATGAAGGTGCGATCTTCCACGCGCGCGACGTCCGCGGGGTCGGACCAGACCAGATAGCTGTTAGGGCGCTTCGTCTCATCCAATGCGCGAGCGGTGCCGGACTCCAGCATCAGATCGATCAGCTGTTGGTACTCGGCCGCGGAGCCGTCACACCAATGAATCTGGTCGGGCTCGCACAGCCCGGCCATCTCTTCCACCCACGCCACGAGCTTCTCGTTGCGCGGGACTTCGCCCACGCCTTGCTTCAATTCGCCCCGCTGCACCGGTATCCCCTAGATTTGCTCAATTTGACACATTACCCAGTATAGGAGGAAACGGCATTGCGAGCCGCGTTTTCGCACCTCGCCGCCCGCCTGCCCAGAGAAAGTAGCAGCACGAAGCCCAACAGCACCGGCGACGTACCCGAAGATTCAAGAATTTGCTTGAAGGCGGCCCGAGCTTCTCCGCCAGGGGTCCGGGAGGCGGCAGGGGGCGCGCAGCACAGTCGACTCCCGATCGACCTCTACGCCCTGTGAGAGTTCTGGGAGAGTCCGTCGGCCTGGTCGAGGTCGTTCCCAGAGGTTTCCAGATTGCTGCTGGCGTGGCTGGCGTAAAGGCCGCGCGCGGCCTGGCCGCCCGGAGCTACTGAGTGAGCCAGGGGTGTTTCTGGGGCTTCGCCCTCGCGTGTGGATCGATCAGCACGTTGATGATGCTCGGCATCGCGTCGTCCAGGGCCTGCTTGAGCGAGGCCGACAGCTCGTCCGGCGTGCGGACGAGGTAGCCTTTGCCGCCGAAGCCCTCGATCATCTTCTGGTAGCCGGCCTGGATCGTGTAGGCCGAGGCCGGAGACTGGAAGGGATCGTCGGGCAGCTCGTCGAAGCCCCCCCCGATCCCGTTGTTATTGATGATCACGAACACGATCGGGAGTCGGTAGCGGCAGGCGGTCTCGACCTCCATTCCGCTGAAGCCGAAGGCCGAGTCGCCCTCGACGCAGATCACCTTCTTGTCCGGGTGGACGACCTGGGCGGCGATCGCCTGCCCCAGCCCGACCCCCATCGTGCCAAAGGTGCCGGCGTCGAGCCGAAGGCGCGGCTGGTCGTGCATCAAAACGCTGCGGCTGATGTCCATCGTCTGGGCGCCCTCGGCCTGGATGAAGGTACCGGGCGGCGACTGCTCCTGGATCTCGCGCAGGACCCTGTAGTAGCCCATGGGCACGGCATCGTCGTTCATCTGGCCGCGCACGAATTCCTTGTTCTCGGCGACCTTTGCGCCCAGCGTGCTGCGCCAGGGCGCGTCGGCGGCGAAGCGGAAGGGAGTGGTCTCGAGGGCGGCGTTCAGTTGGCCGACGACGGCCTTGATGTCGCCGACGAGTCCGACCTCCGCGGGCACGTTGCGTCCGATCTCCTCGGCATGGATATCGACCTGGATCGTCTTGACCTTCGCGTCGAAGCGAGGCGGTAGGCCGAAATGCATGATCCAGTTGAGCCGCGCGCCGAGCAGCAGGACGACGTCGGCGTCCTGCAGCGCGAGTCCGCGCGCCGGCGCGACCGAGAGCGGGTGTTCGTCGTCGACGACGCCCTTGCCCATCGGCGAGCTCAGGAAGGGCAGCTGGGTGGCCTCGATGAAGGCGCGCAGCTCTGCCTCGGCCCGAGAATACGCCGCTCCCTTGCCGATGATGACGAGCGGTCGTTCGGCGCTGCGCAGCACCTCGATGGCACGCTGCACATCGCCCGGATCGGCTTGGGGTCGCGACGGATCGGGACAGCGAGCCGGAAACACGATCTCGTCCTCTTCCAGCTGGGCCGCCAGGAAGTCGTCCGGAAGGTCGAGGTAGACCGGACCGGGTCGCCCGCTGATGCTGGTTCGCACGGCCTGCTCGACGTAGAAGGGAATGCGGCTCGCGGCGTCCGGTCGTGCGGAGTATTTCGTGTAGATGCGCCCGAGCTCGACCTGGGGGGCTTCCTGGAACGCGCCGCGGCCCTCCTGGTAGGAGTTGCTCGAGCCGCCGAGCAGGATCATCGGCCAGCAGTTGGTCTCCGCGTTCGCGAGGCCTGCGATGCCGTGGATCATGCCGGGGCCGGAGACCGTGAGGCAGGCGGCCGGTCGACCCGTGAGATAGCCGACTGCGGCTGCGGCGTAGCTGGCGGCCTGTTCGTTTCGCATCCCGAGGAACTGGATTCCCTCTTTCTGGGCGGCCATGGCGAGCCCGAATACAGGGAATCCGACGATGCCGAACATCTTCTCGACGCCCTGCTCCTTCAGACTGCGGGCGAGCAGGGTGTTTCCATCGATCGTGGCCATTGGGTTCTCCTCGTCTCGGGGTCGATCGGACTCTAGATGCGCGAGATGCGCGAGATGCGCGAGATGCGCGAGATGCGCGAGATGCGCGAGATGCGCGATGCAAATGCGCCGATGGCGGATTCGCCTCGGACATTTTCCACGCATGGGGACGAAAGCACAACCGGCCTCGGCCGGACAGGGCCGCGGGCCTTGATTCATGGATTCCCGGCCGCGAATCTCCCTTTGGGGCGCGAGGGCGAGACGGATCTGCCGATCGATTGCCGGTTTCGATCTCAGCCCAACCGGTGGGCTCGCGGCGAGCGGAGTAGACTCGAGATCTGGACCCCACGGTCTGAAGGAGGTGGAGATGACGGCTCTCGATGGGATGCGCATTCTCGATATGACCCAATACGAGGCGGGGACCTCGTGCACCCAGGCGCTCGCCTGGATGGGGGCCGATGTCGTGAAGGTCGAGGCGCCGGGCATCGGCGATCCCGGGCGATGGACAGCGGGACGCGACGACTATTTCTGGAACTGGAATGCGAACAAGCGGAGCGTCGCGATCGATCTCCGCAAGCCCGATGGAAGGCAGCTGCTGCTCGACCTGCTGCCGCGCTTCGACGTCTTCATCGAGAACTACGGACCGGGCGTGATCGACCGTCTCGACATCGGATACGAAACGCTCAAAGCGGTGCATCCCCCCATCATCTACTCCCAGATCAAGGGCTTTGGCCTATCGGGACCCTATTCGAGCTACCTCGCCTACGACATGTCGGCGCAGGCCGCGGCCGGAACCTTCTCGGTCACCGGCCAGCCGGATGGACCCCCGACGCTTCCCGGCGTCACGATCGGCGACTCCGGCACGGGCGTTCAGCTCGGGATGGCGGTGCTGGCTGCCTACGTCCAGAAGCTGCGCACGGGCGAAGGTCAACACATCGAGATCTCGATGCAGGAGGCGCTCACCTACTACATGCGGACGCGCATCGCTCACGGCGGCGACTGGGGTCGCCATGTAGTGCCGCGAATGGGCAGCCAGGTCGGCGCTGCGCCCTCCGGCCTGTATCCCTGCAAGCCCGGCGGTCCGAACGACTGGGCCTTCATCCTGGCGGTGACCGCGCCGCACATCGATCGCTTCTATCTGGCGATCGAAAGGCCGGATCTCGTCACCGATGAGCGCTTCAGTAGCGATGCGGCGCGCTTTCAGAACAGCGATCTGCTGCACGAAGAAGTCGCCAAGTGGACGCGCGAACGCACGAAGCACGAGGTCATGAAGATTCTCGGTGATGCCGGCGTGCCGTGTTCCGCGACCCTCGACACGGTCGACCTCTTCGACGACCCACATCTGAACGAACGCGGCTTCGTGCACAGCTTCGATCACCCGACGGCCGGCGAGGTGCGCCTGCTGGGCTTCGCCCCGCGCATGTCGGGCAGCGAGGTGCCGATCCAGCCGCCGCCGGATCTTGGGGAGCACACCGACTCGGTGTTGTCCGAGGAGCTCGGCCTCGACGCGGCTCGGCTGAAGAGCCTGCACGAGGCGGGGGCCATCGCCTAGAAGTCCGGCCTGAAAGTCCGCATCGTTCATGCTGTCCGGAGCTCAGTGCGCTGGCTGGCCTCGTTCAGTTGTGAATCGAGAGTGGGCAGAGAGCGGAATTTCAGATGAAGCGCACTTCGACCGGCCCCAGCCGATCGAAGTCTGCGCGCGCCCCGGCCCCGGGCCTCACATCGAAAGCCCGTGTACACGATCCCGGCAGGATCACGTGGCCGGCCTCGAGGGCGACCCCGAAGCCGTCGAGCTTGCGGGCGAGCCAGGCGACGGCACTGGCCGGGTTGCCAAGCACGGCGTCGGCGCAGCCTCGTGCCACCTCGGAACCGCCTAGCGAGAGAGTCGCCTCGACGGCGCGTAGATCGTCGAGATCAACGAGGCGAACGGGATTGCCTCCCAACACCACCCGACACGACGATGCATTGTCGGCAATCGTGTCGCTGAGGCCAATCTCCCAGTTTCTGATCCGGCTGTCGATGACCTCGATGGCCGGCAGCACGAATTCGGTGGCGCGCAATACATCGGCGACGTGACACGAGCGGCCCGGGAGCGGGCGGCCGAGCACGAATGCCACCTCGACCTCGACGCGCGGCATGCAGAGGCGGCTCATCTCGATGCTGTCACCGTCGAAGACGAACATGTCATCGAGCAGGTGGCCGTAGTCGGGATCGTGGACGCCCATCATCTCCTGCATGGCGCGCGATGACAGGCCGACCTTGTGTCCGCGAACCGTGGCACCGCGCGCGAGGCGGTCCGCGATATTGTGCTGCTGGATCGCGTAGGCATCCTCGATGTCCAGCTCGGGCCATCGCTCGCCGAGCGGAGCGATGGGTTTCGCCTCGCGTTCGGCGTCGGCCAGCGCGCGCGCCGCTGTGGCTCGATCGTTCGCGGAGAGTGCGCTCATGCGTTCTTCAGGAAGTCGACGGCGAGGCGGTCGTCGGTGCGAAGGTGGATTGCGTTGTCGGCGCTCGCTGCAGGCGTCGCCATCAATCCGAGCACATCGCAGGCGAAGCCACGCCAGGCCTCGAGGTCGCGCGTGCCGATCACGATGTAGCCGAGGGTATGGATCAACAGGGAGCCTCCCAAATCAAAGCCGATCCTATCCCATCCCAGCGCGTGCGACCGGGGCGGGTTGCTATCATCCTTTCCAGCATGCATTTCCGCGATCGGCTCCGAGACGGCCAGCCGCTCTTCGGCACCGACGTCGCGCTGCTGGCGGGCGCCGCGAGTGCGCTGCTCGGTGCGTTGCGCAGCTCCGAATGATTTGGGGTAGCCGAGCAGACGGTTGCGCGAATTGGATCGAGGTGGCGCCACGAAGACCCGCTCTGAACAAAGAAGGCAGGCGGCGGCCGGGCGCTGGCCTCGAAACGAGGGCCCGAAGGTTCAGCGTGTTTTCGCTTCTGGATCGAAGCGTCGAAACGCGGTGAATTGAGCATGCTGCGCGCCTTCGGCGATTGTGTGATCGATCCGAGCTGTTTCGATCTGCGGCGACGCGGCAAGGTCGTGAAGCTCGAGCCCAAGGTCTTCGACGTATTGCTCCATCTGATCGAGCATCTCGATCGCGTCGTCACCAAGCAAGAGCTTCTCGATGAGCTCTGGCCCGGCGAAGCCGTCAGCGACTCGGTGCTTCCCCGCTGCATTGCCGCGATGCGGCGCGCGGTGGGTGACACGCGCGCGCGTCAGCGTGTGATCGCCACGGTACACGGGAGGGGATACCGATTCGTCGCGTCGCTGAAAGAAGTCGAGGCGGCCGCCTCCGACCTGGGCTCCGAGTCGACGAAGAGTTCCCTCTCTGTCCCCGGCAGTGAGGCGCCACGGCATGTTGCAGTGCCTCCCGACTCGGACTTCGTCGGCCGCGAAGCTGCGATGAAGCGCCTCGCCGCCGGGCTCGAGCGTGCCGAGGCGGGACAGGGCGGAATCAGCCTCGTCGTAGGCGAGCCCGGAATCGGAAAGACCCGGATCGCCGACGAGATCAGCGTCATCGCGGCGGAGGCCGGTTTCGAGGTGCTGATCGGTCGCTGCTACGAGGGGGAGGGTGCTCCGGCCTATTGGCCCTGGGTGCAGATCCTGCGGGATGCGGCGGTGGGGACCGAAGACAACGAGATGCTTCGGTCCCTGGTCGGTGGCGGCGCAGCGGATCTCGCGCAGCTGCTTCCCGATCTGGACGTTCGTCTCGGCAGTCCGAAGGGCGTGAGCGGTCCCGATGGCGAGCAGGCGCGTTTTCGTCTCTACGATGCGGCGACGCGATTCCTGGTGGCGCGCACCGGCGGCGCGCCGCTGCTGCTGATCCTCGATGATCTTCATTGGGCCGATGCCTCGTCCCTCGGTCTGCTGCGCTTTCTGGTCGGGCAGACGACGAAGGCGCGAATGCTGGTGATCGCGACCTATCGCGACGTCGACGTCCGACGCGGTCATCCCTTGGCGGATCTGCTCGGCGCATTGGCTCGTACGAGCCACTGTGACCGGGTCGCACTTTCCGGTTTCGACGAATCGGAGATCACGTCCTTCGTCAGCCACCTGATGGGCGAGTCGCCCGGGGCGAACTTCGTGACGACGATGCGCGAGATGACGGAGGGCAATCCCTTCTTCCTGCGCGAAATCGTTCGCCTGATCGCGGACCAGGGCGACGCCGCTGCCCTGGATTCCGAGCGGCTCCACGTCCTGCGGCTGCCGCAGGGGATCCGGGACGCAATCGGACGCCGCCTCGATGCGCTGTCGCCCGAGTGCAACGAAATGCTCCGAGGGGCCTCGGTGATCGGGCGATCCTTCCGAATCGGCCAGCTCGCGCCGCTGCTCGATCTGCCCGATTCGCAGGGTCTGGAGGGCTTGTTGGAGCTGCTGGCGGAGGCACTCGACGCGGGGCTGATCGTGGAGACCGCTCGGGGCAGCTTTTGCTTCGCGCACGCTTTGACGAGGCAGACACTCTACGAGGAGCTGCGCGTACCCCAGCGAATCGCTCTCCATCGTCGCGCTGGGGAGGCGCTGGAGCGCAGCCTCGAAGCCAGCAGCCGAACCAGCGACGAGAACCTCGCCGAGCTGGCGCACCATTTCTTCGAGGCGGCGCCCGGGGGCGATGTGCACAAGGCCATCGCCTACGCGGTCTGCGGCGCGGAAGCGTCGCACCGAAAGCGCGCCTATGACGAGGCCGTCGGCTTCTACGAGCGTGCACTCGAGGCCCTCACTCTTCGCGTCCCCGTCGATGACGAGCGGCGCGCCGAGCTGTTGTTGGCGCTCGGCGAGGCTCAATTCACGGCCGGAGCCCGAGACCGTGCGCTGGCCAGCCTCGGTCATTGCGTCGAGCTCGCGAGGCAGCTCGGCCGACCCGAACTGATGGCGAGGGCGGCCATCGCGATCCGGGCTTTTGGGGAGCTGGGATCGCCACCGGGCGAAGGGGTCATCGAGCTGCTTCACGAGTCGCTCGACGCGCTCCCGGCGGATGCGGACCGGCTGCGGAGCCAACTGGTGAGTCGGCTCGGCGGAGCCGCCGCCAGCTCCATTGCGGAACGAGAAGTCCTGGCCCGCCGCGCGCTGGAGCTGGCCGAGCGATCGGGGGACCCGATTGCGTTGCGCGATGCCTGGTCCGCAAAGTGGTGGGCCACACTGGGCCCGGATCGGGTCGCCGAACGATACGACGTGGTTCGCGCCTATCGTGGCCTCGCGCAGCAGACGAACGATCCTCGCAACCGGCTGCTCGCTCTCGAATGTGAGGTCGGGGCCGATCTCGTGCGCGGCGATTTCCAGGCGACCGAACGCAATCTCGGCGAGTACGAGGAGGTCGCTGCGGAGCTGCGGCAGCCGATCTTCATCTTCATGGGGATGAACTATCGAACCAGCTGGCTGATCAATCGCGGTCGCTTCGCCGAAGCAGAAGCGCGCGTGGAAGAGGCCTACGCGTATGGCAAGGACATCGTGCCCTTTGCCGCTGCGGTCTGTAAGGGCCAGCTCTTCTGGTCCAGGTCCAACCGGGGTGGCGAAACGCTCGCAACCGGGGAGGAGCTCGAGGAGCTGTTGCGAAATACGCTCATGCAAAAGCCGGTCGAGAGGCTCTTCCTTGCGATGTTGCATTTCTCGACAAACCGGGATGTGTCGGGGGCCTACGAGTTGGTGAAAGACATCGACTTTCGCAGCATCGATCGGGATGAACATTGGCTGCTGGCGATGACGACCCTGGCCGACATCGCGACCGAGATGGGTGATCGCGAGATCATGGAGTGGCTGTACGGCGCGCTCTCTCCCTATTCGGACCTGATCGCGATTCACGATCTGTTGCGCGCGGGCCGGGGGTCGGTTGCTTCCTCGGTCGGATTCCTGGCGCAGGGGTTGGGGGATCTGGATGACGCGGTGGGATTCTTCGAGCGCGCGATCGACCTGGAAGAGGCCGCGGACATGCGGCCGGGACTCGTGGTGAGTCGTCTGAGATTCGCGCATGCGTTGCGACGCCGAGACGCGCCGCAGGACGCCGAGCGGGCGGCGCGACTCCTGACCCTGGCCTCCCAGGAGAGCGAGGCGCTGGGGCTGGGCCCGGGGGTGCGGGGGTCTGGCTTCCGAGATCTCGGGAGAACGGGGAAAAGTCCTCCCGATTCAGCTGCTTGAAGCGAGACTGAATCATCAGAAGATCCTCAGGTTGTGGTTGGGACCGGCGGCCGAAGCGGGCCGATGCTCCCGCTCGTCAGACACCCAAGGAGGATCCCATGGCGCCTTTCCCGATGACCTCTCCCCTGGTTGCGCCTCTCGGCGTGGATCGGCCCCTGGATATCCCGCCGCCCGCGACGGCTCACCCGCTCCGGCCGCGGAAGGTTCTGCGTCTCATGCGCGCCATGCGGCATTCCGAGGATCCGGTCCAGGCCGGCCTCGAGTTCTTCGATGCGGTCGGTGGGCGCGGCGGCGAAGCGACCTTCCAGCGATTCGCTGGGCGGCCCGAAGGGCGGCGGCTGCTTCGAACGCGGCCGGATCTGGTCGGTCTGCTCGGCGATCGCGAAGCCTTGGCGGCGATGCCGGCGGGCAGTCTCGGTCGCGCCTACCTGGCCTTCGCCGAAGCGAATGGTTTCACCGCGGATGGCCTCGTGCAGAAGAGCCGGGCTGTCGAGCGCGAACAGCGAGAGACCGACGTCCACCGCCGATGGTTCTGGGATCGATTCACAATGGCGCATGATCTCTGGCACGTCCTGACTGGATGCGACACCTCGGAGGATGGAGAGATCCGGCTGCTCGCGTTCTCCTACGCACAGACGCGACAAAGGGGCTATCTGATCCTGCTCGGCCTGGGCGCCCTGCATCACGCGGGGCAGCCGGCTCATCACCGCGGGCAATGGAAGTGCTGGCGTGCGGGGCGCCGAGCCCATGACCTCGTGTCGGCACCGTGGGAGAGCTTCCTCGCCTGGCCGCTCGAAGAAGTCCGGCGTTGCTACGGCGTCGAGGTGCTGGCCCGGTGAGTCCCGAGCGATCGACTCGACTGCCGGCCCAGACCCTGGCCCTCTACGCGCTTCCGACCGCCGGCATGACCAGCATGCACTGGCTGATCATGGTCTTCCTGCTCAAATTCTCGACGGACACGCTCGGAATCGAGCCGATGATGGTGGGCGCCATCACGAACGCACGCAC
>PVBE011105091.1_pt1 | contig 26520 bp, 28 predicted proteins | sample 1631181 | NCBI WGS metagenome assembly PVBE01 (sample SAMN08397723, study PRJNA350692) | Marine metagenome, whole genome shotgun sequencing project. | isolation source: water | place: Pacific Ocean | collected 2012-04
CGGTCGAACTGCATCCCTTCGACGACGTCGAGCTCGGTCGCCATACCCTTCGCCTCCTCGACCGTGATCACGCCTTCCTTGCCGACCTTCTCCATCGCCTCGGCGATGAAGCGGCCGATCTCGGCCTCGCCGTTGGCGGCGATCGTACCGACCTGCTCGATCTCGTCGCCGCCCGCAATCTTGCGCGAGTGCTTCTTGAGATCGTCGACGACGGCGCCGACCGCGGTGTCGATACCGCGCTTGAGGTCCATCGGGTTCATGCCCGCGGCAACCGACTTCAAGCCCTCGCGAACGATCGATTGTGCCAGCACGGTCGCCGTCGTGGTGCCGTCGCCGGCCTCGTCGCTGGTGCGGCTCGCGACTTCGCGCACCATCTGGGCGCCCATATTCTCGAACTTGTCCTTGAGTTCGATCTCCTTGGCCACCGTCACCCCGTCCTTCGAGATGCGCGGCGCGCCGAAGGACTTGTCCAGCAAGACGTTGCGGCCCTTCGGCCCCAGCGTCACCCGGACCGCGTCGGCGAGCACATCGACGCCGCGCGCAAGCCGCGCTCGCGCGTCTGACGAAAACCTAACTTCTTTGGCAGGCATGGTTCCGCACTCCCTTGATCGGTTGCTAGGCGGCCTTCTTGGCGCGACGGCCGCGCTCGATGACGGCCATAACGTCGGATTCCTTCATGATCGAAAGCTCCTCGCCGTCGATCTTGACCTCGGTCCCGGCCCACTTGCCAAAGAGCACGCGGTCGCCCTTCTTCAACTCCAGCGGCTGCAGTTTGCCCGAGTCGTCGCGGGCTCCGGGCCCGACGGCGATGACTTCGCCTTCGGTCGGCTTTTCCTTGGCCGTATCGGGGATGATGATCCCTCCCGTGGTGCGTTCTTCGGTGTCGAGCGGGCGAATCAGGACGCGATCATGCAAGGGCCGAAATTTCATGTGAGTTCCTCTCCCGTAGGTCTTCGGATCGTGGCAAGTGTTAGCACTCACCGAGTGTGAGTGCTAACGGGATGTAACCCAACTTCCGGTGGGATTCAAGAGGGCAGGCGAAAAATGTTAGCAGTCGCCCAAATATGCTGCTAACCCATTGAAAATACTAATCTATTGACACTTGGTCCGCGATGCATCAAATAACGTTTCATGACGACTCAGCACGGCGACCCGGCGCTCGAGCGGCAGCTGATGGGGTATCGCCAGACCACTGCCGAGATTCTCTATCACATGCCCGACCACCCCGGCATCGTGCAGTCGTTCGTGTTCCAGCGCTATGACCTCGTGCCCGGCTACCCTGAACTCGAGCGCTTCCTGGCTTTCTGGGAGCGCGAGGTCGAGGCCAAGATCCATTCGGTTCGGGTGGCGACGCGGGCGCGCCTCGGCGCCGCGGAAGTCGGGTGCGCTTACAACAGCGGCCTCGTCCACTAACGCCGGACTAGCGGAGTGCGGCGGCGATGTTTCCGCCGTCGACGGTCAGGACCGCGCCGGTGCTCTTTTGCGCCTGGGCGAGCGCCACGAAGGCGCGGGCCACGTCGTCGGCTTCGACTTCGCGCCGCAAGAGGTTGCCCCGCATATACTCGGACTCCGACACGCCGCGAGCGGCGGCCCGCGAAGCGATGAAAGAATCGGTCAACAGCCCGCTGCGCACCCGATCGGCGTTGACCGCGCCGGTACGAATCCCGGCATCGCCGTAGTCCACCGCGTATTGCCGCATGAGCGCGAGCGTCGCCGCCTTGGGCAGACCATAAGGGCCGAAGTTTGGCCCCGGATTGATCGCCTGTTTCGAGACGTTGAACAAGAGCACCCCGCCGGTGCCCTGGCGCCGCATGACCGCCACCGCCGCCCCGGCGACGCTCTGGTGGGCGAAGAAGTTGAGATCGAAGCTCTGCCGCAGCGCCGAGTCCGCGACCTCGCCGATGCGGCCCTGCCACGCCGCACCCGCGTTGGAAACGACGATATCGACGCCGCCGAAAGTCCGACACACGGTGTCGAAGGCGGACCGAACCGCGCTCGCGTCGGTCACATCGCAGCCAATGCCGATACCGCCGAGCGCGGCACCGCACGCGGCGGCTGCAGCCGCGTGCTTGTCGAGCACCGCGACCTCGGCCCCTTCCGCGGCGAAGGCGGCGGCGGTGACCACACCGATCCCGCCCGCGCCTCCGGTTACGACGACGACGTGGCGTTGCAGCGGCTTCTCGGCGGCCTTGCCGAGCTTGGCCTGCTCCAACGACCAGTATTCCATGGCGAAGGTCTGGGCGGGAGTGAGGCTGCGGAAGCGGCCCACCGACTCGGCGGCGGTGACGACTTCCACGGTGTTCTCGGCGATGTCGGCGGCGATTCCCGCGGCCTTGGCCGAGTTCCCCAGGCCAAAGAGCCCGAGGCCAGGCACGAGCACCACGCGGGGCATGGGATCGAGCGGGATCTTGGCCGGCTTCGCAGTCGCGTTGTGGCGGGCGAAATAGCGTTCGTAGGCACGCGTGTATCGGGCCACCGCGTGCCGCGCCGCGGCGGCGAAGTCGTCCAGCTGCGGCGGTCGCGGCGGCGGCAAGACCAGCGGCACGCGCTTGGTGCGGATGACGTGATCGGGCGTGACCACCCCGGCCTGGCTATAGCGGCCGAGTTCGGCGCCATCGACGTAGGCGCGGATCGCGGGCCCGGTACGAAAATCGAGGATCAGGCGGCGCCACGACCCCTCCGCCGATTCCTCGGCCATCGCGCAGACGCCGCGGACGATCGGCGCGACCGCGGCCACAGGTGCGATTCGTCCCCCGCGCGCCGCGCTCGGGAACACGCGCCGCCGGCCCCGGCCAAGGTGTGCCTCGGCCACGGTAACCAGGGCGATCATGCGCCCGTAGGCCTCCTTCGCGGTCTCGCCGAAGGTGAATATCCCGTGTTTCAGCGCGATCACGCCCTCGGCGTGCGGCGCCCTCGCGTGGGCCGCGGCGACCTTTTTGGCCAGCGCGAATCCCGGCATGATGTAGGGCACCACCGCGGCCCGCTCGCCGAACGTGGCCGCGCAGAGCGCAGCCCCGCCGGGCTGGTCGGTCAGCGACAGGATGGCGTTAGCGTGGGTGTGATCGACGAACTTGTGGGGCAAGAACGCGTGCAACAGCGTCTCGACCGAGGGATTGGGAGCGGCGGGGTCCAAGAGGTTCGCGCGCTGGAACGCGACCATGTCCTCGTCGCTAAGGTGGCGACGTCCGATCAATCGCCGCATGGGCTCGAGCCGCACCGCGGGCAGCCCGGCAGGCTCGATGGCGGCCAGGTCCCAACCGCTGCCCTTGACGCACAGCACCTCGACCTGATCGCCGGCGAGGTCCACGGCCTGGGTCTTGACCGAGGTGTTGCCACCGCCGTGGAGCACCAGCCGGGCATCGCCACCCAACAGCCGGCTGGTGTAGACGCGGAGCGCGAGGTCGCGGCCGATTCCTGCGCGCGCGTAACGCGCGACCATCGCTTTGGCGGCGTTGTCGGACCACAGACTTTTCATGCGAGCGGGACCATCGTGGGCAAAGCGGGCCATGCTACGCCGCGCGCGCGCGCCTTCAAGCGGGGTGCCGCGGATGAGATCAATCGCATGACCGCGCAGGGTGCCAACGCCGCGGCGCTCGCCCGCGGCGTTGGCCGGTTGCTGCACGATATGGGCTACGCGAGCCTGACCGAGTTTCGCCTGTCTTCGGGGCGGCGCGCCGATGTCGCCGGGATCGACCGCAAGGACGCGATCTTCATCGTCGAGATCAAGTCGAGCCTCGCCGATTATCAGTCCGACGAGAAATGGCAGAGCTATCTTGCGCACTGCGACCGCTTCGCCTTTGCGGTCGGCGAGGACTTCCCCATCGACGTGCTCCCTGCCGAGACCGGCCTCATCGTTGCCGACGGCTACGGCGCCGCATTGGTGCGCCCGCCGCTCGAGGCGCCGATGAAGCCCAACCTTCGCAGACAAGAGCTCCTGAGTTTCGCGCGCCAGGCGGCGGCGCGGCTAGGCGGGATGTTGGACCCGAGACGGCCTGGTTGAGGAGGACCGGTCGAAAGCGGCTAGAACGTCAGCTGCTTGCGCCTGAAGGCCCAGAGACCGATTCCCGCGCAAACCAGGCCCACGGCTAGCAAGGCCAGGAACTGTCCCGCCGCCAGTCCCTGCCCCACCACCTGAGCGGGGTCGTGGTAGCCAAACACGGAGACCCAGCGAAGCCAGCTCGCTCCCGGCACCACGTCGGCGAGGAAGCGAAGGAAGAACATGCCGACGACGATTCCGATCGCAAGGCTCTCAGGCCGGCCGCCGCCGGTGGACACGACCGAGATCAGGAGCGCGATCCCAGCGACGGATAGGGCGAGAGCCCAACCCGAAGCCGAGAGCTGGAGCAGTATGGACGTCGGGAGCTGGTCCGGGAGGGTGATGAAGGCTCTGACGATCAGGCCTCCCAGCATGGAGCAGGTGAGTATCCACGTCGTACCGAGTGCGACGACCGCCGCCAGCGCCAGGTAATAGGTGCGGCGACCGAGGGGCTGTGCCAGCACCAGCTCAGCCGTTCCGTCGTCGACCCCGCCGGCGATTCCGCGTAGCCCCGAAGCCAAGGGAAAGCTGAGGATGGCGATCAGCCATACCGGATGGTTGTGGACGATGCCGACCCAGCGGGAAAGGTCGAACATCATCCCCTCGTTCATGCCCATCAGCGCGCGCAGGGTGGCTGGGAGCTTGTCGAAGAGCTGCTGCACCTCGACCGGGCGAATCGAATTGGAGAGTCCGAGTACGAACGCCAGGAAGAGGGCGGCGGCGAGGCCAAGAATCGCGATGCGGACCCGCTCCCGTCGAAAGTGCCACATGAACGCTGCGCTGAAACCGCTCATCACTGGTAGTAGCTCATGAGGAGGTCCTCGAGGTCCGGGCGCTCGAAGACCACGTCGAGCACGGTGTGGCGCGCGAGTGCCTTGATTACCTCATCGGGGCTGCTCTCGGCGTGAATCCGAAATCGTTCCCCTCGGCGTTCGATGCGGATGGTGCCGGGTATGCCGATCTCTTCTTGCGAGGGCACTGGATCGGCATACACGACTTCCACGCGCCGGATGGTCTCGGCGGCGAGTTGCGTGACCGACTTCTCGAACACCAGTTCGCCTGCGCGCAGGACGCCGACCCGCCCACAGGTGGCCGAGACCTCGCTCAGCACGTGGCTGGAGAAGAGGACCGCAGACCCCGCGTCCGTCAGCTCTCCGATGACCTCGTAGAAAGTCCGCTGCATGAGCGGATCGAGCCCACCGGTCGGCTCATCCAGAAGCGCGAGCCGTGGGCGGTGTTGGAGCGCGGCCACGATCGCTACTTTCTGTCGGTTGCCACTGGAATAGGCGCGCGCGCGTGTGCCGGGGTCGAGCTGGAACCGCTCGATCAACTCGCTGCGGTAGGCCGAGTCGACGTCTCCACGGAGTCGGGCGAGCTGCTTGAGCAGCTCCGCGCCGGTGAGTCGAGGGTCTAGCCGTACCTCGCCGGGCAGGTATCCGATTGCCCGTCGTGCGGCGATCGGGTCTTCGGCGACATCGATGCCAAATACCTTGGCCCGCCCGCGGTCGGGGGTGAGGAACCCGAGGACCGTTCGCAGTGCGGTCGTCTTGCCCGATCCGTTGGGGCCAACGAGGCCGTAAACCTCGCCGGGCGGGATCGATAGGGAGAGCTCGCCGAGGGCGCGAACCGAACCGTAGTCCTTACCCAGCGCCTCGAGCTCGAGGGCCGCGTGCTCGCTCATGACGGTCGTCTCTGTGGTCGACGTATCAACGACGGTTTAGCCGACATCGGTAGGCCAAGCTATAGCCATGAGCGCATGACCTAGGGATGCGGATCGCCGGGCGCGAGATAGCGCCGGACGTACTCGGCGACACCGTCTTCGAGACTGGTGAAGGGGGCGGCATAGCCGGCGTCGCGCAGGCGTTCCATGTTGGCTTGGGTGAAATACTGGTAGCGCGCCCGGATCGCGGGCGGCGTGTCGATGTAGGTGATCGCCGGTTTCTCGTCTAGTGCCGCGAACACAGCGCGGGCCAGGTCCTCGAAGCTGCGCGCGGCGCCGGTACCGAGGTTGAACAGCCCGCTGACGGTCGGGTTGTCCAGTAGCCACAGCACCACCTGGGCGCAGTCGGCGACGTAGATGAAGTCGCGCTTCTGGCCGCCGTCCGGGACCTCGGGCCGGTGCGAGCGAAAGAGCCGAACCGGGCCGCCCGCCACGGCCTGTTCGTAGACCTGCACGACGACGCTCCGCATCGGCCCCTTGTGGCCCTCGCCGGGGCCGTAGACGTTGAAGAACTTGAGGCCCGCCCACTGCGGCGGCCGGGGCGCGCGGTCGGACACCCGGTGCGCGACGGCTCGGTCGAAGAGGTGCTTCGAACGCCCGTACGGATTGAGCGGGCGCAGCCGGGCCAGCGCCGCGACCGAGCCGTCATCGTCGAAGCCGGCCGCGCCGTCACCGTAGGTGGCGGCCGAGGAGGCGTAGATCAGCCGCGCGCCATTGGTGGCGCACCAGCGCCACAGCGCCAGCGGAAAGGTCACGTTCTCGCGGCGCAAGAGCCCGGCGTCGGTCTCGGTCGTCGAAGAAACCGCACCCAGATGCACCACCGCCTCGATGTCGCCCTTGCGTGGGTCGAGAAAGGCGATCAGGTCCTCGGGGGCGATGACCTCGCCGATCCCCGATTTGGTGAGGTTGCGCCACTTCTCGCCCTCGCTCATCCGGTCACAGACCGCGATTTCGCCTCGCCCCCGCGAAACCAGCGCGGCGACGACGTTCGAGCCGATGAATCCGGCACCGCCGGTGACGACGATCATCGCCGTCCCTCGTGGCGGCTCAGCCCGCGAGCCGCGAGATGGTCGCGGTGGTCGAGTGTCCCGGCGCGATGTCGGCCAATAGGATGCGGCCGCCGTAGGACTGCACCAAGTCCGCGCCCACGACCTGGTCGACACGGTAGTCCGCCCCCTTGACCAATACCTCGGGGCGCACCGCCTCGATGAGCTTGATCGGAGTGTCTTCGTCGAAGACCACTACCAGGTCGACGTCGCGCAACGAGGCGAGGACGGCGGCGCGAGCGCCCTCGGGCTGGATCGGACGGTCGGGGCCCTTGAGGCGCCGCGCCGAGCCATCGCTGTTGAGGCCGACGATGAGGTGGTCGCAGGCGCCGCGCGCTTGGGCCAGGAGGGCGACGTGCCCGGGGTGCAAGAGGTCGAAGCAGCCGTTGGTGAAACCCACGGTTTCGCTTCGCCGCCGCCAGCGCGCCAGGTGGTCGAGCGCCGCCTGAGCGGTGACGACCTTGTCGCCCGCCGCCCTCGCCTCGTGGGCGTACAGCGCGGTTGCGAGCTCGTCGGGGTGGGCCACGGCGCTGCCCACCTTGCCGACCACGATGCCGCCGCCCAGATTGGCGAGCGCCGCGGCCTCTTCGAGGGATGCCCCGGCGGCGAGCGCCGTGGCGAGCACCGCGGTGACGGTATCGCCGGCGCCGGTAACGTCATAGACCTCGTGCCTCTCGGCGGCGCCGAAGTGGCTCGTCTGGCCCCCCTCGCTGACGACGCTCAGCCCGCGGCCGCCACGGGTAACGACCAGCGCCTCGAAGCCGCCGGCCGCGATCGCCTTGCCGGCCGCCCCCTCGACGGCGTCTTCGTCCTCGCATGGGTGCCCCACCGCCGCCGCGAGCTCGGCGGCGTTAGGGGTCAGGATCGCGGCGCCGCGATAGCGCCCGAAATCTGTGCTCTTGGGATCGGCGACGATGCGTTTTGAAGCGCAGCGCTCGATCAGCGCCGGCAGCACCTTGTCGCCCAACACGCCCTTGGCGTAATCGGAAAAGACGACCGCGTTGCAGGCCTCGACCTCGGCCTCGACAGCGCGCAACAGCGCTTCGGCGGTGGCGCTGGATAGCGGCGCCTCGTGTTCGGCGTCGGCGCGCAGAAGCTGCTGCCACGCCCCGCCCTCGCCGCGAGCAAGGTAGCGGGTCTTGACCGTGGTGCGACGGCCGGGCTCGACGACGAGGCGCACGCCCGCTTGGATTTGCGCCTCGAGAAGCGCTGCAAGCGCATTCCCGGCCGCATCGTCGCCGACCACCCCCACCAGCACAACCTCTGCGCCCAGTGCGGCGATGTTGCGCGCGACGTTGCCCGCCCCGCCCGGTGAGTCGGTTTCGCGCTCGACCGCGACAACCGGGACCGGAGCTTCAGGCGAAACCCGCCGGACGGCGCCCAAGACGAAGCGGTCGAGCATGACATCGCCGACCACCAGCAGCTTGACCGCGGCCAGCCGCGCGGGCTCGATCCGCGGTCCTACCGGCGCCGCCGCTTGCCCTTCCGCATCAACGCTCATGGCCTGCATCCACGAGCGGCAGTTATACTGGCTTGCGCGGGCGCTGTCGCCCGCTCCGTCAGCTTGCGCCAGGATGCGGGATGCCCGAGGTCGCGATCAAAACCGAGGCCCTGACCAAGCGCTTCGACAACGTGCTCGCGGTTGACGGCCTGAGCGTCGAGATCGCCGCCGGGTCGGTCACCGGGCTGCTGGGCGGAAACGGGGCCGGGAAAACCACGACACTCGCCATGCTGCTGGGGCTCTTGCTTCCGAGTTCGGGCACCGTCTCGGTGCTCGGCGTCGACATGCTGCGCCACCGCTATCGCGTGTTGCCGCGGATGAACTTTTCCTCGCCCTACGTCGACATGCCGCGGCGGCTGACGGTGGAAGAGAACCTGCGCGTCTACGCAACCCTCTACGCGGTGCCCAATCGGGCGAAGCGGCTCCGCCGTATGGCCGAATATCTCGACATCACCCAGTTCATGAAGCGCCGACTGGGCAGCCTGTCGGCGGGCCAGCGAACCCGGGTCGCGCTGGCCAAGGCGCTGATCAACGAGCCCGAGTTGCTGTTGCTCGACGAGCCCACGGCCTCGCTCGATCCCGACACCGCGGACTGGGTGCGCGGCTACCTCGACCGCTACCGCCAAGACAGCGGTGCGACCATCGTGTTGGCCTCGCACAACATGGCCGAAGTGGAGCGTTTGTGCTCCGATGTGCTCATGTTGCGCGCCGGCAAGCTGGTCGACCGCGGCGCGCCGCAGGCGCTTCTGGACCGCTATGGGCGGACCACGCTCGAGGACGTGTTTCTCGACATTGCCCGCGCCCCCGAGGCCGGCACCGAGGCGGCGCAGTGAGGCAGGCGCCCGCCGCGCCTACGGGGTTCTCACCCCGCCGCGTCTGGGCGATGGCGCTGCGCTACATATATCTGTTGCGCGGCTCGTGGCCGCGCTATCTCGAGCTCGCGTACTGGCCCACGGTGCAGATGATCCTGTGGGGTTTCATCACCCAGTTCTTCGCCACCAATTCGAGCTACATCGTCCAGGCCTTTGGGGTGCTGCTTTCGGCGGTGCTGCTGTGGGACGTGATGTTCCGCGGCCAGCTCGGGGTCTCGATCTCGTTCTTCGAGGAGATGTGGTCGCGCAATCTCGGGCACCTCTTCGTGAGCCCGTTGCGGCCCTACGAACTGATCATCTCGCTGGTCGTGATGAGCTTCATCCGCACGATCATCGGCATCGTCCCGGCGTCGCTGCTGGCAATCGCCTTCTTCGGCTTTTCGGTCTACTCGCTGGGGCTCTCGCTGATCGTGTTTTTCTTCAACCTTTTGGTCATGGGCTGGGCTATCGGCTTCGCCATCTCGGGGCTGGTGCTGCGCTTTGGGCTCGGCGCCGAGAGCCTGGCCTGGGCGGCCATATTCGCGGTCGCGCCCTTGAGCGGCATCTACTATCCGATCTCGGTGCTGCCCGACTGGCTGCAGCCGATTGCCGCCGCGCTACCATCTTCTTACGTCTTCGAGGGCATGCGCGCGGTGCTCCAGGAGGGGATCGTACGCACCGATTACATGCTCATCGCGGCGGGGCTCAACCTCGTCTATCTGGTGCTCGGCACGCTCTGCTTCCTCGGCTTCGTCCGTGCCGCCAGGGTCCGCGGCCTGCTGTTCCAGGTCGGCGAGTAGGCGGGCCTAGATCGCGAAACTCGCCATCGCCAGGAGCGCGACCAAAGCGACGTTCAAGAGGCAAGCCACGGTGTAGAGGTAAAGCGCGCGGCGCAGCTCGAGGGCGCCGCGCGAGGCCCCAAGGCTTCCGCGCATGGCCGCGACGACGAAGCCCTGGGCGAGGTTGTGGTGCTTTGGTGCCTCGCGAATCATGTCGGCGAACCCTCGTTCCGGCCGCGCGCCCGGAACGAACAGGGCCGCCCCCGCGACCACCAGACCGGCCAGTACCGCGGGTAGATAGCTGAGCGCCTCGTTGAGACGGCTTGGGGTCAGGCCGAAGACTCCGATCTCCGTCCGCCGCTCGTCGAGCAAGGCCGCGATCACCGCGACGGCGCGGTAGGCGGCAAGCCCCGGCAGGCCCAGCAGTGCGAACCAAAAGCTCACGCCGATGACGCCGCCGGCGACGCTGATCGCGAGTGAGGCCACGGCCGCGCTGGGCTCGCCCACGCCGCCGCCGTCGAGATGGATCATGCGCCTGCGGGCTTCCTCGAAGGGACGGCGCTGTTCGATCAGCATCGTCACCGCCGCCAGGACCGCAAGCCAGCCGAACGGTGCCAAACTGCCGAGCGCCGTTACCGCCCATCCCGCGCCGGCGCTGACGAGAGCCAGGATCACGACCGCCATGAGGCCGCGCCCAAGCCGGTTGGCGGCCCCCCGCTCGGCGCGGTTGAGCCGCGGCTCGAGGTACCCCACGGCCGCCTCCACAAGCCGTGTAGGGTGCCAAGCAAAGCGGCGAAGGCGGCCGCCTCCTAACGCGTCGAGCGCGAACGCGGCCAACAAGACGAGAAACGGCTCGGGCCTGAGACCGGCGGAAAGAACGTTCCAGCCAGGGCCCACACCGAGAAACGGATCGAGCATCGCGGCCTGAGCATGGGGGCGGGCCGTGGCGGCTGTCAATCGAGGCGTGCGTACGCGAAATGGCTTATTGTCGCCGCCGAGCGAGGTGCGATCGATGGCCGAAACCGAGCCGGCGGCGTTCTGGCGGCGCAAGAGGCTTTCCGAGATGAGCGTCACGGAGTGGGAATCGTTGTGCGATGGCTGCGGACGATGCTGCCTGGTCAAACTCGAAGACTCCGACAGCGGCGAGGTCGATTACACCAATGTGGCCTGCCGGCTGCTCGATCAGCAGGCGTGCCGGTGCAAACACTATGGGAAGCGGAGCGCGATCGTCGACGATTGCACCGTCCTTACGGCCGTGGCGGTTCCCTCCCTGATCTGGCTGCCGCCGACTTGCGCCTACCGGCTTGTCGACGAGGGCGGCGACCTCTACTGGTGGCACCCGCTGGTTTCGGGCGATCCCGACACCGTGCACCTTGCGGGCATCTCGGTGCGCGGCCGGACGGTCGGCGAAAGCCAAGCCGGCGACTACGCAGACCACATCGTCACCTGGCCCAGCGAGGCAGCGAATCCAGACGCTTAACCTTGATGGGCGGGAAGTCCGCGTGGCTCTGCGGCGGAGCGCGCGGGCACGGCGCCTGAGCCTAAGCGTTGATGTGCGCCGCGGCGTCGAACTTGTCATTCCGACCCGCGCCTCGCGGAACGAAGCGCTGGCCTTCGCGCGCAGCCGGACCGCATGGATTTGCGCTCGTCTCGATGCGTTGCCGCCGCGCGTACCGTTCGCCGAGGGCGCACGGGTCCCGCTCCTCGGGGTCCCGTACACCGTCCGCCTGTGCGGCCAGGGAGACTTGTTCGAGGGGCTCGACGGCCGGGCTGGCGTCGAGGTCCGCGGGCGCAGGCTGCTCGTCAGTGCGACACCGGACGATGCGTCGAGCCGTCTTGGCGGTTGGCTCCGCGCGCACGCCGCCCACGAGATCGGTGTCCGCGCGCGCCGAGGCGCCGAGCGCATCGGCTGCCGGATCTCGCGCCTCACCTTGCGCGATCAGCGTACGCGCTGGGGCAGCTGCTCGGCGCAAGGCGCGCTCTCGTTCTCGTGGCGGCTGGTGTTGGCGCCCGAGCCGGTGCTCGGGTATGTCGTGGCCCACGAGGTTGGGCACCTTGCCGAGATGAACCACGGTCCCCGTTTCTGGGCGCTGGTGCACACGCTCACGGGCGAGCCCGAGCAGGCTCGCGCTTGGCTGCATCGGAACGGTGAGCGGCTGTACGCCTACGGCTAGCCGAACCGTGCTAACGGGAAGCTCAGGCGCGCGCCACCACGCTCAGGAGGCAGCGGGCGACCAGCAGGTAATTGGAGTTCGGCATGTGGAACCAGCGCAGGAACTGCATGGTCGGCAGGGCGCCCCCGAACCAGCGATCGAGGAAGAGCCGGCTCATCGGGTGGAGGCGTTCGGGCAGGCAGGCCTCGACCGCCGGCGAACCCGCGCCCTGGCCGCTGGCCTCGGCCTCGCGCAAGGCCTCGGCCGCACGCGCGAACCAGCGGCGGGCTTCCGCTGGGTCGCGCCGCACGCCGTCGCCGCGGCCATAGAGGAGGCCGAGGCCGTGCATGGCGCCAACGTTGCCGAGCGCCGCCGCTTTGCGATACCAGCGCGCCGCCGCAACGTAGTCCGCCATCACCCCGCTGCCGGTGCTGTAGAGCCAGCCAAGGTTGTACATCGCGCCGGCATCACCCAGGTTGGCCGCGGCGGCGTACCAGCGGAAGGCCTCGCGAAAGTCGCGGCGCACGCCCAGCCCCTCGGCGTAGAGCGCGCCGAGGCTGACCATCGCGCCGGCATCGCCACTCGTGGCCAAGGTCGTGAAAGCCGCCGCCGCTGCCTGGTAGTCGCTTCGCTTGTAGGCCGCGCGTCCGTCGTCGGGGCCCGCGATCGCCGGCGCCGCCAGCGCCGCCGCGAGCACACTCGCACCGAGCCAGGCGGCCAGCCCGCCGACCGAGTAACGCACTCGCTTGCCTAACATTGCGTCATCCTAACCCCGCCGGCGCCGGCGTGAAAGGCGGCCGCGGCAGGCTGGGCGTTGCAACCGCTACTGGATATGATGCCCGGTCTTCAGTCGGGAGGGCCCAATGACGCAAACTAAGAAGCGGCGCGTGCCGATAAACCTGCGCCAAAGCGGCGATGGCGACGGCGCCGAGATCCTGATCTACACGCGCATTCGCAAGGGGCCGTACTGGCACCGTTCCAAGGCCGAAGGGTGTTACGTCTACGCCGTGTACAACCACGTCTACCATCCCCGCGGCTACGTCAGGCCCGAAGACGGCGGCCTGCTAAAGGAATACGAGTACCTGACCGAGCACGTGACGATGTGGAATGTCGCCGTCGAGCGTCAGATACAGCTCAAGGGCCCCGGTGCGCTGGCGCTCGCCGATCTTCTGGTGACCCGCGATCTCAAGGCGAAGTACCCGGTCGATCAGGCGCGCTACGTTATCTTGTGCGACGAGCAAGGCGGCATCATCAACGACCCGGTGCTGCTCCGCGTCGCCGAGGACGAGATCTGGATCAGCCTCGCCGATTCGGACACCGGTTTGTGGATCAAGGGCGTCAATTACCGTGCCGGCCTCGACGTCGCGATCAACGAGATCGACGTGGCGCCAGTGCAGATTCAGGGGCCGAAGTCGCGGCCGCTGATGGAAAAGCTGTTCGGCGCCGGGATCGGCTCGATCAAGTACTACGGCCTGTGGAAGACCAAGCTCGGCGCCCTCGACGTGGTGGTCTCGCGCACCGGGTTCTCGGCCGAGGTCGGCTATGAGATCTACCTGTTCGATGCCACCGCGAACGCCGATGCGCTGTGGGATACGGTCTTGGAGGCGGGGCGCGAATTCAACTTGCATGTCATCGCGCCCAGCCACATCCGCCGGCTGGAGGCGGGAATCCTCTCCTATGGCCAGGACATGGACATCGAGACCAATCCCTTCGAGGTCGGGCTCGAGTGGCAGATCGATTTCTCGAAGGCCGACTTCATCGGCAAGGCGGCGCTCGAAGAGATCAAGCGCGCCGGCGTCACCGAGCGCCTGGTCGGGCTCAGGATGGGGGGTGCGCCGCTCACCTGGTACAACGCCGATTTCTATGCGGTGCGGGCGGCTGGGACCGACGTGGGCTACGTGACCAGCGCGTTCTACTCGCCCAAGCTCGAGACCAACATTGCGCTGGCCATGGTGCCCAACGCGCACAACGCGCTCGGCACCAAGCTCACCGTCGTGCTTCCCGACGATGGCCCGGTGGAGGCGACGGTGGTCGAGGTCCCCTTCTACGATCCCAAGAAGGAGATCCCCGCGGCTTGAGAGGGCGCCATGCGGACCCATGCTCGCGCGGTGGTGATTGGCGGCGGCATCGTTGGCTGCAGCGTCCTTTATCACCTCGCCAAGCTGGGTTGGTCCGATTCGGTGCTGGTCGAGAAGGCCGATCTCACCCACGGCTCGACCTGGCATGCCGCCGGATTGCTGCCGCTCTTCAATATGAGCTACGCGGTCGGCCAGCTGCACAAGTACTCGATCGACCTCTACCAGCGGCTCGAGGCCGAGACCAGCCAGGCGGTGAGCTTCCACCAGACCGGCAACCTGCGCCTCGCAACCAACCCCGAGCGCATGGACGAGTACCGCAAGTACTGCGGCACCGCCAACACCATCGGCGTACCCTTCGAGGTGATCGGCGCCAACGAGATCGCGGCGCTGTGGCCGCTCTGTGAGACCGACGGCCTGGTGGGGGCGCTGTTCCATCCCGACGACGGCCACGTCGCCCCCGCCGACGTGACCCAGGCCCTGGCCATCGGCGCCCGCGAGGCCGGCGCCGAGATCAACCGCGATACCGAGGTCGTGGCGATCTCCGAAGGCGCGAACGGCGAGTGGACGGTCTGCACCACCAAGGGTGACATCGTGTGCGAGGTGGTGGTCACCGCCACCGGCGCATGGGCGCGAGAGGTCGGTGCCATGGTCGGCCTCGACCTGCCCGCGATCCCGGTCGAGCACCAGTACCTGGTGACCGAAGAGCTGCCCGAGCTTCAGGAGCGCGAGGCGGCGGGCCTGGCCGAGCTTCCGGTGCTACGCGAGAGCGATGCCTCGTATTATCTTCGCGAGGAGCGCCAGGGTCTGATCCTCGGGCCCTATGAGGTCGGGGCGCCGGCGTGGGCGGTCGATGGGGTGCCCGCGGGCTTCGGTCAGGAGCTGTTGGCCCCCGACATGGACCGTTTGCAGCCGCACATCGAGGCCGCCATCGCGCGCGTGCCGATGCTCGGCCGCGCCGGCATCAAGGAATGCGTCAACGGGCCGATCCCTTACACCCCCGACGGCAACCCGCTGATCGGCCCGGCGTTTGGGCTGCGCAACTTCTATCTCTGCGAGGGCTTCTCGTTCGGCATCACCGCCGCCGGCGGCGCCGGCAAAGTGCTGGCCGAGTGGATCGTCGGCGGCGAGCCCTCGATCGACTTGCTGGCGGTCGATTCCCGCCGCTTCGGCGCCTATGCCAACAAACGCTACGCCGAGCTCAAGAACGTCGAGGCCTACGAGAACGTCTTCACCATCCACTACCCCGACGAGGAACGCCCGGCGGCGCGCCCGGCCAAGACCAGTCCGTGTCACGAGCGCCTGGCCGCCCGCGGCGCGGTGTGGGGTCAGCGCTATGGCTGGGAGCGGCCCAACTGGTTCGCACCCGAGGGCATCGAGGGCCACGACGTCTGCAGCTTTCGGCGCACCAACTACTTCGGGCCGGTGGGCGATGAGTGCCATGCGGTTCGCCAACGCGCCGGGCTCATCGACATCACCAGCTTCTCCAAGTTCGAGGTCGCGGGCCCCGGCGCCCAGGCCGCTCTCGACCGCCTGGTCGCCAACGCGCTGCCCGAACGGCTCGGCGGTATCAAGCTCGCGCACGCGCTGACCCAAGCCGGCGGCGTCCGTTCGGAATTCACCATCACCCGCCTCGGGCCGGAGCGCTTCTACCTGGTGAGCTCGGGCGCCGCCGAGCGCTACGACCACGATCTCCTGCGCAAGAGCCTCGCCGGCGATGGCGTGACGGTGGAGAACGTCACCGCGGCCCACGGGGTGCTGGTGGTCGCGGGGCCCGAGGCGCGCGCGGTGCTGGCGCCGCTTACCGATGCCGATCTCTCGAACGCAGCCTTTCCCTGGTTGAGTGCACGCGAGATCACCCTCGGGCTGGCCCCGGTGCGCGCGCTCCGGGTGAACTTCGTGGGCGAGTTGGGCTGGGAGTTGCACCACCCGATCGAATATCAAAACCACCTCTTCGATTGCCTGATGGCGGCGGGCGAGGAACGCGGCATGGCGCTCGTCGGCATGCGGGCGATGGACGCGCTCCGGATCGAGAAGTCCTACCGCATGTGGGGCCTCGATCTCACCCGCGAGTACTCGGCGTGGGAGGCCGGGCTCGACCGCTTCGTCGACCTCGACAAGGGCGCGTTCGTCGGCCGCGAGGCGCTGGTCGAACAGCGCCGCGCCGGCGTGCCGCAGCACTTCGTCACCCTCGAGGTGGATGCCGAGGATGCCGACGCGCTCGGCAACGAGCCGGTCTGGCAAGCCGAGCGCATGGTCGGCCGCGCCACCTCCGGCGCCTACGGCCACACCCTCGGCAAATCGCTGGCGCTCGCCTATCTCGAAGCGGCGGTGGCCGAGCCGGCAACCCAACTGGAGATCGAGATCCTCGGCGCCCGCCGCGCCGCCACCGTCATCCCCGATTCCCCCCACGACCCCGAGAACCACCGCCTGCGCGCCTGAAACGGGTCCGCGCGGAATCCAGCCAAGCTACTTGACAAGCCTGACGTGGCTGATTCAAAGTGAATGCGTTGGTACTATATCTAGTGGTCCCATGATACGTATCATGAACATCTTGTCGGAGAGGCCCTGAACCGATGAAGAAAGGGACCCAAGAGATGCGAGAGACGCTGGCCGAGTATTTCTCGAAAGTATACGCGCCCGACTCTATCCCAGGTGGCATTCTTCGGGCTGCCCGTCCCAATGAAAGCGTCGACTGGGACGAGGAAGAAGACACCAGGCGGAGCGAGCGAACCGTCGATTCGTTTGTCAAGGACTATGATGCTGCAGTGAAGCGGCTTGCGACACGCAAGCCGTAGCGTGGCGCTCTCCCGAGAATCTCCCTCAGCTGCCCACTAGGCAGCCGGTCTTGCGGTACAAGTTGCGATGGAATCGTACCCGCCAGACTATGTTCCGCCTTTTACGGAGGACGACGTTCTTCGCAGGTTCCAGTTTCTATCGGAACGGTGCCTACGCTATATGAAAGCGATGCACAGCTCGCATCCGAGGTGGAGGCTCCGCTTTGACCACCTGGTGATGCTGAACGTGGCGCACAGCGCCATGGACGACATTTGGAGGTACAAGTCCTACCACCTGCGCGATCCCGACATGCGATCGGACGCGGTGAAACGCGCGGCATTCCTGACGAAGTGGATCACTCGATTGCGGCCGATATACTTTGCTCGCATCCTGTCTGCGGGCGATCCTGAGGCCGCGTTTGACAAGAAAGATACAACGCTGCTGGCGAACGAGGGGTTCGCAGTTCATATATCTCTGACCACTCTCGCGACTGAAATGGGCAAAGATGAAATCGTTCTGGAGCAGGATTTCTTTGCCCATTTCCTTTACGATCTATACTGTCGGAGCCTGTCGGAGGACGCATTGATCGGTTTGTACGAGATCATGCGAGGCGCCGTGCAAGGTAGGTCGGTCCTCCTCAAATAGAAGCCGCATCATCGCCAGGTGTCCCCGAGCGTTCGTTTCGGAGCCCTTGGAAAGCGTCACTAAAGGCGGCCGCCATGATGCCCGTCGGCATCGCGACAATCGCGACTGCTGTCAGAGCGGTCAGTCCTGCAAGTATTTTGCCTAACGCCGTCAAGGGATAGACATCGCCATAGCCGACCGTGGTCAGCGTAGCAATAGCCCACCACATGGCTCGCGGAATGCTGCCGAAGGCGTCGGGCTGCACCGGTCCTTCGATCGCGAACAAGAGCGTTGCCGCGACCACCAATACGATGATCGCGAACCCGAAGCTCAGTGCGAGTTCGGGAGAGCGCTGGCGGATCGCCCTTCCAAGTAAGCGGATGGCAAATGACCAGCGGCTGTTCCTCGTGAGACTAAATACACGAAGAACGCGTGCTAGCCTGAGCAAGATTCCGTAGAAACCCGGAAAGCCCACTAACAAATCAATCCACAACAATAGCGTGGCGGCCAAGTCCGCTAGACTCGAAACTGTGAAGGCATAGCGTATGCGGCCGACAACTCCGGCGTAGTCACGATTCTCGGTGACTGCCCAAAGCCGGAAGACATACTCAAGGAGGAAAACTACGGCAAAGAATATGTTCAAGAAGATGAAGACGGGCGGCGCAACCGCTCGTATTTGCGGCTCAGACTCAATAATCGCAGACAGGATGCCTAGCGTCACGAGCCAAAGAATGACGCGGTTGACGGGGGACATTCCAAGGCCGGGCCAAGCCAAAGGGTCGAGGCTCCTGTTCAAGCGAGCACGAAGACTTTCCATTTCTCCCTCCAATCGCTTCGAAGCAAGAGACTAACGGGCCGGAGACTCTTGCTCCATCGTCATCCGCGTCGCCGGCCGGGAATTCTTCATCCCCTACGCAACCGTTCATGAAACCGACACCAATACCGTGCTATGCAGCGTGCCGGGCCCGCCCTCGGATGCCGTGGCGGTCGGTGCTCGCCATCTACGCGCGCCGCGGCTGGAGATCATGCAATGTCGAGTTTTCTTGGCGAGGCGGCGCGCCGCGCCATGGCGTACGCGGGCGCCGGCGTGTTGCTGGCGCTGGTGAGCGGGGTGTGGCCGGCTCACGTGGCCGCGGCGAACCCGCTGGTGGGGGTCGCCGCGGTGGTCGACGGCGATACCATCGAGCTCGACGGCGTCCGCGTCGAGCTCTACGGGATCGATGCACCCGAGATCGCCCAGACCTGCACCGTCATGCTGTTCCCGTGGAAGTGCGGGCTCGAGGCGCGCAAAATGTTGCGGGCGCTGGTCGCTGGTCGTGAGGTTTCGTGCCTCGGCCGGGTACGGGCGCCGGATAGGGTTCTCCGCGCGGTCTGCATGACTGGCGGCGTCGATCTCAACCAGACCATGGTGCGCATCGGCATGGCGCTGGCGTGGCGCGACCAGTCCGACGATTACGTCGGCGACGAAAGCGCGGCGCGCGGCGAGGAGGTCGGGGTGTGGCTAAGCCGCTTCGATCCCCCGTGGGACTGGCGCGCCGCGCGCGACTAGGCGCGCCTACATCGTCTTCCAGTCACCCACCTTCTCGAAGCTCTCCGCCACTCGAAACATCGTCGCTTCGTCGAGGTGCCGGCCCACCAGCTGCAGCCCGATCGGCAGATCGTCGGCCACGCCGCAGGGCACACTGATGGCCGGATGCCCGGTGGCGCCGAACTGGCAGGTGTTGCCGATCATTCGCATGGCGAAGGCCGCGGTCTCGGCGATCCCGCAATCGGGCTCGGGTATCGGGGTCGCGCGGAACGGCGTCGTCGGCATCGCCAGCACGTCATAGGATTCAAGGACCTCGTCGTAGGCCCGCCCGAGCGCCATGCGGAGGTGTTGACCCTTGGCGTAGTAGTGGCCGTGGGTGGCCCGCCCGAGGTACTCGCCCAGCAGCAGGATCGACTTGAACGCCACCGACAGCTCGTCGGGCCGCGCCCGCCAGGCGCGCCCATAGGTCTCGGCCAGCGTCTGGTTGTAAAAGCCCATCCAGTTGGTGCCGGTGAAGTTGCCCTTGATCATGAACTCGGCCGCGCCCTCGGCATAAAAGCCATAGAAGATGCGGACCCCGTCGAGGTGCATAGGCACCGAGACCTCTTCGACCACGGCGCCGCGCTTTTCAAGTTCGCCGAGCGCCGCCCGCACCTTGCGGTCCACCACCTCTTCGCTCCCGGGTAGCCCCAAGTCCTCCCACTCGGGCTGCCCGAACCCCTCTTTGACGAGGGCGATGCGCGTGCCCCGCACGCCGCCGCCGATGGCTGTGGCGTAGTCCGTCGTCGCCGGCACGACGCCGCGCTGGCGGGGGTCGAGCGGATCGGGGCCGGCGATGGCGCTCAACATGCGCGCGGTGTCGAGTACCGAGGTGGCCATCGGGCCGATGTGATCGAGCGTCATCTCGACCGTTACCACGCCGGTATAGGGGACCAGCCCATAGGTGGGCTTGAGCCCGACCACCCCGCTCCAGGCCGCGGGGATGCGGATCGAGCCGCCCTGGTCGCCGCCGAGCGCGAGTTCGATGTCACCGGCGGCGAGTGCCGCGGCGCTGCCGTTCGATGAGCCGCCCGGCGCGTGGCTTGGTCTGCGTGGGTTGCGCACCGTGGCGAAGACGTCGTTACCCTCGATGGCGCCGCCCACCCCGTCGTTGACGGTGGTCTTGCCGAGAATGGTGGCGCCGGCATCCAAGAGCCGGGTGACCGCGGTGGCGTCGACGTCGGCGACAAAGCCCTCGAGGTGGCGCGAGGCGTTCATCATCGGCAGGCCGGCGACCGAGATCGTGTCCTTGATCCCGGCGCGCATCCCGGCCAGCGGTCCGCCCGCCGCGCCTTCGATCGCGCAGCGCCAGTACCACGCGTTGTAGGGATTGTCTTCGCGCTCGGGGCGATAGCCGGGGTCCCGCCGATACCGGACCGGCGGCCTGAAGGTCTCCTGCGCGTCCATCCAGTCGAATACCCGGAACGTGCCGGCCATCATCCCGCGATAGGTCTCGGCGTCCGCTTGGCTGAGCGTCATGCCGAAACTGGCGGCGATCTCGATGACGTCAGCGACGCTCGGCGGGCTCGGCGGCTCACTCACCGGCTCTGTCCTCGGGCGCGGGTTCCGATCCGCCCACCCGGCTCGGCGTCCAACCCAGCCGCCGCGCGGCCTCGGCCAGGAACTCGGCGTGCTTGAAGGCGGCCAGCACCGGGTCGATCACCGGTACGCCAAGCTCCTCCTGCAGCTGCTTGTGAAATCCGTACTCTGCGGTGCAGCCAAGGATCAGCGCCTCGGCGCCGTCGTCTTCGACACAGCTCCTTCCGAGCCGCGCCATGCGCTCGGCGGTCGATGAATCATTCTGGAACTCGTGCACCCCCATGCCCAAGGCGCGCATCGAGGTCATGGCGCGCCCGTGGCCGTAGCGGCGCACGTTTTCGGCCATCTTGGGGATCCACTTCCGCTTGCCGACCAGGACCGAAAAGCGGTTGGCCAGAGCCCGGGCGATCGCGCACGCCGCCTCGCAGGGCGCGGTCACCACGGCGGTGCCGGAGACCTCGCGGGCCTCGCGCAGGCCAAGATCGTAGAAGCCACCGATGATCACCGCGTCGCAATCGCGAGACGCCGCCCGGGTGTGCCCGACCACATCGCGGATCACCTGCGCCTCATAGGCGTGGTATTCGAGGTGGCGCGGCCGCCCCGCCGGCAGCGTAACCACGTCGATCTCGGTGCCCGCCCGCCGCGCCCGTTCCATGAGCCCGGCCATCTCGGCGGCATACGTGGTGGTGCCCACCGGGTGGATGTAGCGGATTCGCATCGACCCGCCGCCCGCCTCAGTAGGCTTGGCCGTCGTTGTGGGTGAAGGTATAGCTCTCCGCCCCGTGTTTCAGCGCCAGGTCGGCGTCGGGGTAGGTCACGTCGTCGCCCGGCGAGCGGTCGCCGACCTCGAGGTAGATAGCCGCCTGCGGGCTCTTGTTGACCAGGTGGTGGCCGTCGGGTGCGGCGGCCGCGAAACCTGCGGCCATGCCCGGGCCCAGGGTCTGCTCGCCACCCTCGGTGATCAGCGCCAGCTCGCCTTCCAAGACGTAGATGAACTCGTCGCGCCGGGTGTGCCAGTGGCGAATCGAGGACCACGCACCGGGCTCGAGTCTCACCAGGTTTACGCCGAAGTTCTCCAGGCCGGCGGCCTCGCCCAGTGCCCGCTTGATGCGCCTGCCGACGCTGCTCCGATAGGGTTCGGGATAGCCCGTGCCTTCTCTCCCTTTGACAGTCTCGGGATCGAACGCGGGCATCGAGAGTCCGCTTTTGCCTGCCGGCGCCATGGGCTCACACTCCGTTCCTGCTGGACCTGCTGCGAGCTTACCAGAATAGGGCGGTGGCAGGCTGCTTGCGTGGCCCCACCCGCGGCACATAGAATCGGCCCTGGCGTCGTTTCAGGGGACTGACGTTGTCAAAAGAGCGCGCGCTCGCCTCCATCAAGATGTTCGGCGGTTTGCCCGCCGATGCGATGCGGCGGGTCATGAGTAAGGCAAGGTGGCGCGAGTGCGCCCCGGGCGAACGAATCATCGAGCGCGGCCAGGCCTCGCAGGAGGTTTATTTCGTGGTTGATGGCAACGTCCGGGTGCTCAACTTCGCGGCCTCGGGCCGGGTCGTCTCCTTCGCCACGATCGGCCCGGGGGGATTCTTCGGCGAGCTCGCTGCGATCGACGGCCAACCGCGCTCGGCAACCGTGGTCGCGCATACCAAGTGCGCGCTCGCGGTTCTCGAGGGTGAGGAGTTCAGACGCCTGGTGCTGTCATTCCCGAAGGTCGGCGTCGCGCTACTGCGCCGCCTGTCCGAGGTCATCCGCCTTGCCGACGAGCGTATCACCGACCTCAGCTCGCTGGGCGCGGCGCAGCGGGTTTGCCTCGAGCTCCTGCGCCTGGCCGAGCGCGATCCGGTGGTTGGGAAAAACTGGGTGGTTTACCCTCTGCCCACCCAGGCCAACATCGCCAGCCGCATCGGTACCACCCGCGAAACCGTGGCCCGGATGATCAGCCGGCTCTCGGCGGATGGCATCGTCGAGCGCAAGTCGAAATCGCTCTACATTCGCGACCGCGACCGGCTCGAGGCGCTGACGCTGGACGTCACCTAGCGCGGCGCGCCGCCGCGACGCTCACTCGGCAGGTACCAAAACCTCAGGAGCGGCGGCCTTGCGTGGGGCCGTTCCCGGCGGCTCGGCGAACAAGCCCCAATCGGCGATCTCGCTTTCCGGCGGCGCCTCCGATCCCCACTTACGACTCGGTGTCCAGCCCAAGCGGGTCGCCGCGTCGCCCAGGAACTCGGCGTACTTGAACGGCGCCAGCATGGCATCGAGAACCGGCACCCCGAGCGCCTCCTGGAGTCTCTCGCAAAAGCCGAAGCTTGCCGTGCAGCCGAGCATCAACACCTCGGCCCCGTCTTCCTCGACGCAGGCACGGCCGACGCTCAACATGCGCTCGTAGACGGTATCGTCGTTCTGAAAATCGTGGACGCTCAACTCCATCGGCCGCATCGAGGCCATGGCGTGCTCGTGGCCGTAGAGGCGTACGTTCTCGGCCATCTTGGGGATCCATTTGCGCCGACCGACCAGCACCGAGAAGGTATTGCCCAGGCTGCGCGCGATCGCGCACGCCGATTCGCAGGGCGCGGTGACGATGGCCCGGCCCGAGACCTCGCGGGCATCGCGCAGGCCGACGTCGTAGAAGCAGCCGATGACGAAGGCGTCGCACTCCCGCGACGCCCGCCGCGCCTCGGCGACGATATCGGCGACCACCAGCGCCTCGTAGGCGTGATACTCGAGGTGCTTGGGCCGGTCGGGGGCGAGCGAGATCACCTCGACCGTGGTCTCGGGCTGCTTGAACTGGTTCAAGATGTCGGCCATCGCGGCGTCGTAGACGTCGGTGCCCACGGGATTGAGATATCGAACGCGCATGGCTCTTCCTCCTCGGTCTTCAGGTGGTCATATCGTAGTCGGAATCGCGGCCTCGCGGTAGCGCAGGTGACGGTTCGCGCTAGCCGGGCGTGCGGGGATGGCGGCACCGGCGTATGTAATGATATATTGTTGCGTTTGGCGCCGCTCACGCGGAGATAGTCGACGTCATGGGCTCTGCCGGGTCACGGCCCTTTCACGGGCACGATCATGACCACGCCGGCTGTGTCGAGGCGGCGCTTGGCGATGCCGAGCGCCTGTGCGCCGGCCGTGGCGTCCGCCTGACCAAGCTGCGCCGGCGCGTCCTCGAATGCGTATGGCGCAGCCACGCCCCGGTTGGCGCCTACGAGGTCCTCGACGCCCTCGGCACCGAGTCGCGGCGCGCCGCGCCGCCGACGGTCTACCGGGCGCTCGCCTTTCTCATGGAGCAAGGGCTGGTGCACCGGCTCGAATCGCGGAACGCCTATATCGGGTGCGCGATGCCCGCCGCCCCGCACTCGGGCCAGTTCCTCATCTGCCGCGATTGCGGCAGCGTCGGCGAGGTCGCCGATCCGGCGATCACGCAAACCGTGGCGCGGCGCACCGAAGAGCTTGGGTTCTCGTTGCACGGCCAGACCATTGAGCTTACTGGCCTGTGCCCGCAGTGCCGGGAGACCCCACCGGCGGCCCGCGATGGACGCTGAGGCGGCCGCGCCGCCGCTGGTCGAGGCCGCGGCGCTTACGGTGTGCCGCGGCGGCCGTACGGTCGTCGATGCGGTAGACCTCGCGGTGCACGCGGGCGAGATCGTCACCCTCATCGGCCCCAACGGGTCGGGCAAGACGACGCTGGTGCGCGCCGTCCTCGGCGTCCTCGCGCCCGATGCCGGCATGGTGCGGCGGCGGCCGGGACTCAGGCTCGCATATGTTCCCCAGCAGCTTGAGATCGATCGCAGCCTGCCGCTGACCGTGGGTCGCTTTCTAACCCTCGGCGGCCGTGTGCACCGACCCTGCCTCATCGAAGCGTTGGGCGAGGTGGGTGGCGGAGAGCTCCTCGGCCGTCCCATCCAGGCGATCTCGGGCGGCGAGCTGAGGCGCGTCGCCTTGGCCCGGGCCCTGCTTCGCGAACCCGACCTCCTGGTCCTCGACGAGCCCATGTCCGGCGTCGACGTCACCGGCCAGGCCGACCTCTACGCGCTGATCGCCCGCATCCGCCATGACCGCCGCTGCGGCGTGCTGTTGGTCTCGCACGACCTCCATTTGGTGATGTCGGAGACCGACATCGTCATCTGCCTCAACCGCCACGTTTGCTGCCGCGGGCGGCCCGAATCGGTCGCTCGCGATCCCGCGTACATGGCCCTGTTTGGCGCAACGGCGGCGGCGCAGTTTGCCGTCTATGCCCACGGCCACGACCACGTTCACGGCGCCGGCGATGAGATCATTCCGGTGGTGCCGCGGGCCGATGCGGGAGGTGCGCGGCAAACCGATGGATGAGTTTCTGGTCCGTGCGCTCCTCGGCGGCGTCGGGGCGGCGCTCGTCGCCGGTCCGTTTGGCGTGTTCGTGGTGTGGCGACGGATGGCGTACTTCGGTGCGACGCTGGCACACGCTGCGATTCTGGGCGTTGCGCTGGGCCTGATCCTCGGTCTCAACCCGATCGTCGGCGTTGCCATCGTCTGCCTTTTGGTCGCCGCCGCCCTGTTCACGCTCGGCGAGCGCGGGCCGTTGGCCCAAGACACGCTGCTGGGCATTCTCGCGCACGGCGCGCTCGCGCTCGGCCTGGTGGTCGTCGCTTTCATGGAATCGGCGCGCTTCGACCTCTTCGCAACCCTTTTTGGCGACATCCTGGCGATCGGCAACAGCGACATTGCCTGGATCTACGGCGGCGGGGCGGCGGCGCTCGGCTTCCTGGCCTGGCTCTGGCGGCCGCTCCTCTCGGTGACGGTCCACGAGGAACTGGCGCGGGTCGAGGGCGTGCGCACCGGTGCCGTCCAGCTTACCTTCATGCTCCTGATCGCCGTCGTGGTCGCCGCGGCCATGAAGATCGTCGGCGTCCTTTTGATCGTTTCGCTTCTGATCATTCCCGCGGCCACGGCGCGGCGCTTCGCCGGCGGCCCCGAACACATGGCGATGCTCGCCGCGCTCATCGGTTGCATCGCGGTGGCGGGCGGCCTTGTCGCCTCGCTCGAATGGGACACCCCCGCGGGCCCATCGATCGTGGTCGTGGCGACGGTGTTGTTTTTCCTCGCCCTGGCCGCGCCGCCACGCGGCGTCGGGCGGCGCGCCTGACCTCTAGAAGCTCGAGCCCGGCTCGTCTAGGAAGGCCAACTCCTCTGCCGTCGAATCCCGCCCGAGAAGGGCGTTGCGGTGCGGGAAGCGACCGAAGCGCTCGACGATGTCACGGTGCTGGATAGCCGACTTAACGCTCTCCGGGCCCATCGCCGAGTCGGCCACGGACTCCATGAGCGCGACCCCAGCCTCCTGGTCGGCGAGGTTCTCCGAGTGAAGGAACGGCAGATAAAAGAACTTCCGCATCAGCGGCGACATCGCGCGGTCATAGCCGCGTGCGACGGCGTGCCTGGCCGTTTCCAGCGCCGCCGGATCGGTGTCGAAGGCGCGCGGGTCGTCGCGGAAGAGATTGCGGGGGAACTGGTCGAGCACGAGAATCAGGGCCAAGCAGGTCTCCGCGGTCTCGCGCCAGCGCGCCAGCCCGCCGGCCTTCGCCTCGCCGTAGTGGCCTGCGAATCGGGCGCGTATCTCGGCATCGAACGCGGCGTCCTTTTCGAACCAGATCTTCCGCGGATTGCCGGCGTGCGCCTCCCCCGATGCCCCGAACCAGAAATCGAGCACCGCGCGTGCGCCGTCTCCGCCGCCACTCGTGTCGTCCTTCGCCATGTCCGTAGGGTAGCATCTGGCCTGCCGCCCCACACTGGCTGCGTGCGCGGCGCCACGGTTACTCTGCTATAACGAGGACTTCTCCTATGACAAGGAGCGTGACGTTTATGTCTGCCCGCAAGGGAAGACGC
>PVBE011232263.1_pt1 | contig 26511 bp, 20 predicted proteins | sample 1631181 | NCBI WGS metagenome assembly PVBE01 (sample SAMN08397723, study PRJNA350692) | Marine metagenome, whole genome shotgun sequencing project. | isolation source: water | place: Pacific Ocean | collected 2012-04
CCACCGCCGTGGTGGAACGAGACCCACGAGGCACCACCGGCCACGTTCAACATGCAGTTGAGCAGGGGCCAGTCCGCCACGGCGTCCGTGCCATCGCGCATGCCCTCGGTCTCGCGGTTGGGTGAGGCCACCGAGCCACAGTCCAGGTGATCGCGGCCGATGACGATGGGAGCGGTGATCTTCCCGCTGGCCACGGCGTCGTTGAAGGCCTTGCCGGCGCGGGCGCGCTCGCCGTATCCCAGCCAGCAGATGCGGGCAGGCAGGCCCTGGAAGGCGACGCGCTCACCCGCCAGGCGGATCCAGCGCGCCAAGGCCTCGTCCTCGGGGAAGAGGTCGAGGATGATCTGGTCGGTCACGGCGATGTCGGCAGGGTCACCGGACAGGGCCACCCAGCGGAAGGGCCCCTTGCCCTCGCAGAACAGGGGCCGGATGTACTTGGGCACGAAGCCCTCGAAATCAAAGGCGTTCTCCAGCCCGGCCTCCTTGGCGTGGCCGCGCAGGTTGTTGCCGTAGTCAAAGGTGTCGGCTCCCCGCTCCTGCAGCTCGATCATCTGCAGGCAGTGCTCCTTCATGGTGCGGAAGGACTCCCGCTCGTAGCCCTTGGGGTCCGACGAACGCAGGGCCTCGGCGGCGGCCAGATCCATGCCGTTGGGCACGTAGCCCGCAAGGGGATCATGGGCGCTGGTCTGGTCCGTGAGCACGTCGGGGGTCACCCCGCGCTCGATCAGGCGACCCAGGAGGTCCGTGGCGTTGCAGAGGACCCCGATGGAGCGCGCGTCCCCTTTGGCCTTCCACTCCAGGGCACGGTCGATGGCCGCGTCCACGTCCGTCATCTTCTCGTCCACGTAGCGCGTGCGGAGTCGGGCGTCGATGCGCGCCTCGTCCACTTCCGCGACAAGACACGTGCCGTCGTTCATGGTGGCGGCCAGGGGCTGAGCACCGCCCATCCCGCCCAGGCCCGCTGTCACCACCAGACGCCCCTTGAGGGTGCCACCGAACAGGGCCTTGGCCGAGGCGGCGAAGGTCTCGTAGGTGCCCTGCAGGATTCCCTGGGTGCCGATGTAAATCCATGACCCCGCGGTCATCTGGCCGTACATCATCTTGCCCGCCTCTTCGAGCTTGCGGAAATGATCCCAGTTGGCCCAGTTCCCCACGAGGTTGGAGTTGGCGATCAGCACGCGCGGGGCGGAGGTCGTGGTCTTGAACACGCCCACGGGCTTGCCCGACTGGACCAGCAGGGTCTCGTCAGGCTCCAGGCGGTCGAGGGTGGCGATGATGGACTGGAAGCAGTTCCAGTCACGGGCCGCCTTGCCCGTGCCTCCATAGACGACCAGCTCTTCGGGCAGCTCGGCCACCTCGGGGTCGAGGTTGTTCATGAGCATGCGCTTGGCCGCTTCGGCCGCCCAGCTCTTTGCCGTTCTCTCAGGTCCGCGGGGCGCCCGCTGGGGACCGATGGGAATCTCGCCTTGGGTGCTGGGCTCTGAAGTCACGGTGGAGGTGTCGGTGCTCGACATGAGATGGGTCAGTCGTCCTCTTCAACGGTGAAGGTCAAGGGGTAGCTGTTGGCACGGGCGATGGCGGTGGCCCGCTGGACCCGGCGTTCGGCCAGGGACTTGGGGTAGCAGCCGATCAGAGCGGCTCCCGTGCGGTGCACGCACAGCATGCGCTCCACGGCCCGCGGCTCGGGCATGCGGAACACGACGCATAGAACGCCCACGACAAAGTCCATCGTTGTACTCGGGTCGTCGTGGCAGATGACGCGGAACAGGGGAGACGTCCGCTTCTTGGGCTCAGCCAGCTCGGACTGCTGGGGGAATGTCGGGTAGTGTGTTGGGGCCGTCATGGGTGCAGGCTCCGAGTATAACCGAGGGGTCCCCCGCGTACCTCTGGTTGCTTCATTGCGAGAATCCTGACGATTCCGGAAACTGGAGGCCCCGTTCCCTTCTAGCACCCTGCGTCCAATGCCTACCACGACCTGCATCACTCTCCTCGCCCTCGCCGCATCCCTGCCCCCCGTGCAGGACCCACCCCAACAGGTCCAGCACATGGTGGATGTGGAGGTCAATGCTCGCGAGATGGGACGCCTACGCCGCCTCGACCTGGATCTGGCCCGGGTGGATCTGGTGGGAGGCCGAGCCGAGGTGGTCGTCACACCCGCCGAGCTCCAGCTCCTGAAGGACACGGGCCTTCCGTACCGGATCCGCATCGAGAACATCTCCGAGTACTACGCCCAACGACTGGCGGAGGACACCAATGCGCCCGGCGGGCCCTACGGGACCTGGCTGTCCCCACCCTTTGGTCAAGGCGGAATGGGCGGGTACTACACCCTGGCAGAGCTGAACTCGGTGCTCGACCAGATGCGAGCCGCCTATCCCAACCTGATCACGGCCAAGCAGAGCATCGGGACGAGCATCCAGGGCCGCTCCCTGAACATGGTCAAGATCTCTGACAACCCCGGCAGCGACGAGGCCGAACCCGAGATGCGGGTGGACGCGCTGCACCACGCGCGCGAGCCCCAGGGCATGCAGTGCACCCTGTGGTTCATGCTGTTCCTGCTGGAGGAGTACGGCAACGATCCCCTGGCCGACTTCCTCGTGAACGAGCGCGAGATCTACTTCATCCCCTGCGTCAACCCCGACGGCTACGAGTACAACCGCCAGACCAACCCCGGGGGCGGGGGCATGTGGCGCAAGAACCGGCGTAACAACGGGGGCGGCGTCTACGGCGTCGACCTGAACCGCAACTACCCCTACAAGTGGGGCTACGACAGCTCCGGGTCGAGCAACAACCCCTCCTCGGAAACCTATCGCGGGACGGGACCCGCCAGTGAGCCTTCCGTGGCTGCCATGGTGAACTTCATCGATGCGCGCCAGTTCACCACGGCCCTGTCGATGCATACCTATTCCAATCTCTGGCTCGCCCCCTGGGGATACGACACGCTCTACCCCGCCAACTGGAGTGAATTCCTGGAGATCGGGACCCTGGCCACCGAGATCAACGGCTACACCCACGGCCCGGCTTCGATCATCCTCTACGAGGCCAACGGCGTCACCTTCGACTACGACTACGGCATGTTCGGCACCTACGCCTGGACCCCCGAGGTCGGCAGCTCCAACGATGGCTTCTGGCCGCCCACGAGCCGCATCATCCCCCTGGCCAATGAAAACCTGTTGGCCATGCAGCGCACGGCCCTGGCCGCTGGAGCCTGGGTGCGCCTCGAGAGCCAGTCCATCGTGGATGCGGGCAATGGCAATGGCTCCTTCGAAGCCGGAGAAGGCGTTGAATTCACGGTTGGAGGGCGCAACAGCGGTGCGGGTACGGCGAGCTCCGTGGATCTGCTCCTGACCAGCACAAGCTCCTTCGTCAGCCTCACCACGCCCACGGCATCCATCGGATCCCTGGCCGGATTCACGAGCGGGCAGAACGCCACGCCCCTGCGCCTGGACATCGCGTCCGGCACTCCCAGTGGTACGACCATCCCCTACACGATCACCCTGACCCATGACGGGTTCTCCCAGTCGTTCACGAGCGAGCTGCTGGTCGGAACGGAGACCACTCTCGCTGCCTTCGATTTTGAAGCGGGGAGCGACGAGGGCTGGGGACTTGGCAGCCCGAACAACGCGAGCACAGGTATCTGGACCCGGGTGGACCCGCGCGGCACGGCCGCCCAGACCGAAGACGACCACACGAGTGGAGCCAACAACCTCAAGTGCTGGGTCACCGGCCAGGGTTCTGCCGGGGGATCCGTTGGCGAGAATGACGTGGACGGCGGCAGCACCACGCTGCTCTCCCCCGTCTTCGATCTGTCCAACACCGTCGCCGCGCGCGTGCGGTATTGGCGCTGGTACTCCAACAACCAGGGCAGCGCTCCGGGTGCGGACACTTTCGCCGTGGACGTGTCCAATGATGGAGGCAGCTCCTGGGTCTCCGCCGAGTTGCTCGGGCCCACGGGCGCTGACACCGTTGGAGGGTGGCTCGCGGCAGAGCTGGATCTGGAGTCCCTTCTTCCCGTGACCTCTCAGATGCGGATTCGGTTTGTCGCCTCTGACCTTGGGAGCGGCTCCATCGTGGAGGCAGCAGTGGATGACGTGATCGTCAGCTACATCGACCCCAACGCGTGCACCGATCCGATCAACTTCTGCGTCGGTGCCCCCAACTCAGCGGGACCGGGGGCAGTCATGTCCTGGATGGGCTCCACGGACGTGCTGCAGAACTCCATGACCTTGCTCTGTACCGGTGTCGTCCCCAACCAGTTCGGGCTGTTCTTCTACGCTGACGCTCAGCAGCAAAAGCCACTTGGGAACGGATTCCTCTGCCTGGGCGGAAACCTCCATCGGCTTCCAGCACTCCAGACGGACCCCCTTGGTCAGGCCACCTATGGCCTGGACTTCACAAACCTCCCAAGCGCTGGTCCCATAGCCAATGGCGAGACCTGGAACTTCCAGTTCTGGTACCGCGAGAAGTCTTCAGCCGGCGGCGGCTACAACTTCTCGGACGGCCTGCAGGTTCTGTTCTGCCAATAGGGCAGCCGAGGCCTAGAACTCCCTGATGTAGATATTCCTGAAGCGTGCATAGGCATCGCCTTCCACCGCGCCCCCGGGAGCGTGACGCTGCAGGCCAATGAAGCCCGTCGCCGCGCGGTCCTTCCAGGCGGCACCCTGTTCGGGCTTCAATTCGAGAGTATCCACGTCGTAGAGGATGCGCCCGTTCAGGACCGTGAGGATCCGACTGCCCTTGTAGGTCACCACGTAGGTGTTCCACTCGCCCAGCGGCTTGAGCGCGTTGGTCACCGCCGGAGCCACCGATCCGTATAGCCCCCCGCTGAACTGATAGGGCTTCAGCTTGGATCCGGTCTCCTTCTCCCAGTTGAAGTCGTCGAGAATCTGGATCTCACAGCCCGAGAACGCGGGATTGCCCCCCGCCCGCGAGGCCCGCAGAAACAGGCCCGAGTTCGCCATGGCGGAAGTCTGGAAGTCCATGCGCAGCTGAAAATCGGTGTAGTCCTTCTCCGTCGCCAGATGGGGTGAGCTACCCGCGGTGAGGAACTCGAGATTCCCATCCTTGACCCGGTAGCCGCTCCCATCTCCAGCCGCATCCCAACCGGTCAGATCCTCACCGTTGAACAGGGCGCGCCAGCCCATGGCCTCCCCTGCGGCGGTCAGGCTCTTGTGGCCCATCCTGTCCTGCTCCCAGTACTTGCCCGCATTGGGCGGCAGTTCGCGCACACGCACGTTGCGGAACATGACCTTGCTCGTGGGCGGGGCGGTGCTCCCACCGTGGACCTGCAGGCCGATCTTGCCCGTGCGCGCCCAGTTGCCACCGTCCTCGGGCAGCAGGTAGTCGGTGACGAGCACGCCGTTCAACCACATGGAGAGATGCATGGGCTGACCCGCGCAGCGCACCTTGACCTTGTTCCAGCCATCGCGAACCCAGTCCTCCTTGGGCGCCGGGTTGTGGTAGTAGTAGCCGTCGGCGTAGATCCCCCCCACCTCGCCGTTCGGCCGGTAGTCCAGGGTCAACTGAGCCCCCTTCTTACCATCGGGGCGCATGCGCACGAACACCCCCGAGTCGAAGGGGTAGGAGATCCAGGCGTCGAGCTCGATGACGAAATCCCCGTAGTCGCGCTCGGTGTAGATCAGCCCGCCGGCGTGGCCTGCGCCCTCCCGACCCACGATCGCGCCCTCCTCCACCGTCCAGACAGCCTTGCCGTCATAGCGACCACCCACAGTGGTCCAACCCGCCAGACTCTCACCGTCAAATACCGTCTTCCATCCATCGGAGGCCTGAGACAAGGATGTTGCAGCGAGAAGGCAAGTGAGGAGGATCGGTGCGGTCATTGTGGGCTCGTAAGTAGGGTCCGGGTTGGGGCGAAGGTCCCCGAGGCTAAGCAGACCATCCGAGATTCGCCACCCGCAGATCGAAGTCTGGGGGGTAGGATCTCACCTCGGTTCCCGCACGCAAACTCTCTCCCCTCTCCCCTCTCCCCCCATGACCCGCCCCCACCGCAACTCCACCCGTCGCGAATTCCTGACCAAGTCCGCCGCCACTGCAGGGGTCTTCTCCCTGGGCGCCTGCGCTGGACCCGGGGGAGGAGAGAAGCGCGACATCCCCAAGGCTCCCGACAAGAGCCCCATCCCCGAAGGCACGCCCGTGCGCATCGGCCTGATCGGCACCGGGGGCATGGGCGGGGGACACCTCGGCTCCATGATGAGCCAGATCAAGAACAAGGATGCCCACTTCGAGGTGGTCGCCCTCGCCGATGTGAACTCCGCTTGGCTGGAGGACAAGGCCAACACCGCCCGCTCGAACCAGAGCGGCGTACAGGTCGACACCTACGCCGACTACAGAGATCTCCTGGCGCGCGACGACGTCGATGGGGTTCTGATCGCCGCACCGGAGCACTGGCACGCGCAGATGTCCATGGATGCCATCGCTGCCGGTAAGGACGTCTACTGTGAGAAGCCCATGACGACCTCCATCGAGGAAGCCGTCTGGATGATGGACACCATGGAGGCCAACCCGCACATGCGTCTTCAGGTGGGAACACAGAAGATGGTGCTGGAGAAGTACAAGAAGGCCAAGGAGCTCATCGCTGCGGGCGAGATCGGGCACCCGACCCTCTCCCAGACGAGCTACTGCCGCAACACGCCCGCGGGCGAGTGGAACTACTACAAGATCGACGAGCGGGTGAAGCCGGGCGAGACCCTGGACTGGGAAGCCTGGTGCGGTTCGCGTGGTGTGCGCGATTGGGATCCGAAGCTCTACCACCGCTGGCGTCGCTACAAGGACTTCTCCACGGGCATCATCGGCGACCTGTTGGTGCACATGATGACGCCCATGATGTACGCCCTGGACCGTGGCTGGCCCACGCGCGTGGCCGCCATCGGAGGTCACTTCATTGACCACGACATGGAGAACCACGATCAGGTCTTCCTGAACGTAGGTATGGAGAAGGATCACACCATGATCGTGGCCGGATCCACGATCAACGCCACGGGCCTGCCCGTGATCATCCGCGGCAACCGCGCCAATATCTTTCTGGGCAGCAACAACTGCGAGATCCGCCCCGAGCACCCCTACGCCGAGGATATCGAGCCACGCACGATCCAATGCAAGGAGGTGCGCGACCAGCCGACCCTGCGCCTGGACTGGATCAACTGCATCCGCACCCGCGAGCAGAACATCAGCCAGGTGGATCTGGCGGCCAAGGTCATGGTTGCGGTGGATCTCTCCACCAAGGCCATGTGGGAAGGCGGTACGTGGACGTACGACCCGCAGACCCGCGAATACGCGCGCGAGTAGGGCCTCCAAGTGAGCATGCTCGTGCGATTAGCATTGCACGCCATGGGAACGCGCTTTGAGCTCGTTCTCGAAGGCGATGATGATGGACCCGGTGCCGAAGCCCACCTGCGCGCAGCAGGGGAGGTGGCCCTGGCCGAGGTAGAGCTGGTCGACACCAAACTCTCCCTCTTCAGGCGCGACAGCCTGCTGTCCCACATCCAACGCAACGCCGCTGACCAGCCCGTAAAGGTGGACCCGGACACCTTCGCCCTGTTCGAGTTGTGCGCACAGGTCTGCGAGACCACGGGTGGCTCCTTCGATCCCACGGTGGCGCCGCTGATGCGGGCCTACAAGCTCCACGATGACAAGGCCACGACCCCGCTTGTCACCCTCGAAGAAGCACGCGAGCAGGTGGGCTGGAAAGAGCACGTGGAACTCCTGGCCGATTCCCACCAGGTCGCCTTCACGGCCCCCGGTACGGCACTCGACCTGGGAGGCGTCGCCAAGGGATATGCCCTCGACCTTGCCATCGAAGTCCTGCGCGACGCAGGCATCACTCGTGCCCTATTGCACGGTGGGACGAGCACGATCGCCGCCATCGGCCAACCCCGAGGACGCGAGGGCTGGCCCATAGCCCTGGGCGCGGACCCCGATGCCCCGCGAGTACTCCTGCGCGATGACTGCTTGGCCGTGTCCGCCCCGGGCGCCCGCTCGGTGCAGCATGAAGGGCGACGAGTGGATCACGTTCTCGATCCGCGCCAGGGCCTGCCCGTCCAGGGAGCGCTGGTCGCCGCCACCCTCTCCCGGTGCGCAGCCGAGGCGGATGCCTGGTCCACCGCTCTGTTGGTAAACGCTGACCCGAAGGGACTCCCCCCCCACATGGAATCCCTCATCGGCATGACAGATGCGGAGGGCGAACGCGTTCCTACCCACTGGTTCCACAGACCTCGTATCACGCGCACGGGCCCCAGTGGGTTCTGTGACATCCCCCAATCCCGCCAAGCGGCACCACTCCAAACCGTATGACCTCTTCTGATCGACGTTCCTTTCTCAAGGGTGCCGCTGGCGCTGCGGCAGCCTTCGCCTTTCAGCCCGACCTCTCTGCCTCCCCTCGCGCCCTGAACGCCCCTCTGCGAGTTGGCCTGATCGGTGCCGGACGTCAAGGTCGCGCGATACTCGGAGAGCTGGGCAAGTTCGAGGACATCACCATCGCCGCCGTCTGCGACAGTGATGCGCGACGTCTATCCAGCGCCAAGCGGCGCGCACCGGGTGCGGTGTTCTACGCCGAGCACAAGGCGATGCTGGAATCCGAGGATCAACTCGATGCGGTTCTGATTGCGACGCCGACGCACCAGCACCGCAGTCTCTGCGAGGACTCCCTGGATGCGGGCAAGCACGTGTACTGTGAGGCTCCCCTGGCACACACGCTGGAGGACGCCAAGGCCATTGCACGGGCGGCCCGGGCCGCAAGCGGCAAGTTCCAGACGGGCATGGCCGGCCGAGCCAATCCGGTCTACAGCCTCGCGCGCTCATTCGTTCGCATGGGTGCCATCCGGGACACGCTGAGCATGCGCAGTCAGTTCAAGAAAAAGACCTCCTGGCGCACACCCACCTCGGACCCGGCGCGCGACAAGTTCCTCAACTGGCGCCTGGACCCGGACGTCTCCCTGGGCCTCGTGGGCGAGGTGGGCACCCATCACTTTGACGTGCTGCACTGGTTCACCGGCCAGTACCCGACCTCCGTCCGCGGCACGGGCGAGCTCCTGGCCTGGAAGGACGGCCGTAAGGTGGCAGACACGGTGCACTGTGAATTCCAATTCCCCGGTGGCGTCCGCAGTCAGTGGGAGGCCTCACTCGGAACGTCCTTCGAGGGCGAGTACTCGCTCCTGGCTGGCACGATGGGCACAGTCAAGCTCGCCGGAACCCATGCCTGGATGTTCAAGGAAGCTGACGCCACCACCTTTGAGTGGGAGGTCTACGCCACGCGCCAGCAGTTCCACCAGGACGAGGGGATCATCCTCATCGCCGGTGCCACCGAGCTCGCCGCGCAGGGCAAGCTGAAAGAGGGCATCGGGCTCCCCCACCCACCGCTCTACTACGCCCTGGAGAATTTCTTCGTGGCGGTTGGTGAAGATGGCGAGCCCTGTTGCTCTGCTGAGGAAGGCCTGCGCGCAGCTGCTGTGGCCATCCGCGCCGCCGAGGCCATTCGCACCGGCGCTGAAGTAGCCATTCCTGAGACGGACTTCAGTCTCGAGTAGCCGAACCCCCATGTCGAACCTCCCCTTGCGCCTGCGCCACCTGCCCCTGGCCGCACGCCTCTCGCTCTCGTTTCTGATCGTCGTCGTCCTGGGCGGCTACCTGGTCTCCGGCTTGCACATGAGCGAGCACCACCAGAATCGGGATGGACGGGAGGGTCTGTCCATGACCGACATCGAGGGGGCGTACCACGGAGTCAACAGCGAGGCGCCCCTGCTCCTTGCATTGAACGCCGATCACCCCGGCGAGCTGGATGGGCAAGAGCCCCTGGAAGACTGGGCCAAGAAGGCACTTCTGCAGTGGCTGGAGGGAGATGCCGACAAGATCGTTCCCAACTGGGACAACCTGGATCTGGGAGACGAGGTTCCCGCCGATCTACTCGATGCATCGTGCGTCGGCTGCCACTCCAGAACGGCGGACGCGGAGCTGAGGGCCGAGCCCCCTCTCGAGTACCTGGACGACATCCGGGCTGTCGCCTTCAGCCGCGAGATCTCCCCATCTGACATCAAGCTCCTGATCGCCTCGACCCATGCGCACTCCCTGGGATTGGCGACCATCACCCTCCTGCTCGTGGGTCTGATCTTCGCCACACGCTTCGGTCCGCGCCTGAAGGGTGGCCTCGCCCTTGCGGCAAGCGGCGGGCTGTTGTTCGACCTGGCCGCCTGGTGGCTGGCCCGTGAGTCCGCCAGCTTCGTCTTTCTTATCGTGCTGGGCGGTCTGGCCCACGCAGGCGCCATGGTCCTGATCGGGCTCCTGGTCCTCTGTGAGCTCTGGTGCTCAGACCCGAAAGCTAAGCCTCAAGCTTCTTGACGGCGCGCACGACGGCGGTCACCAGCTGCCCGTCCTTCAACAGATCGCGGGCCGTGATCAGGTCGGGGTGTAGATAGCGGTCGCCATCCAGAGCAGGCACGTGCTCGCGCAAGAAGTCGTGAGCCGCCTGGGCACCCTTGCCTGCTCGGACCTCGGAGTTGAACTCCCGGGCCTGGGCCGCGCAGATCCACTCGATAGCCACGACCTGCTCACAGTTGGCCAGGATCGAGTGCGCCTTGCGCACCGCCGTCACGCCCATGGAGACGTGGTCCTCCTGATTGGCGCTGGTGGGAATGGTGTCGACCGAGGCCGGATGGGCCAGCACCTTGTTCTCGCTGGCAAGGGCGGCCGCCGTGTACTGGGCAATCATCAAGCCCGAGTGCAGACCCGGCTTGGTTGAGAGGAAGGCCGGCAGGTGCGAGAGGTCCGGGTTCACCAGCTGCTCGATGCGCCTCTCGGAGACGTTGGCGATGGTGGCGAGTGAGAGACCCAGGTAGTCCTGGATCACCGACAGGGGCTGCCCGTGGAACATGCCCGCGCTGAAGACATCTCCACTCTTGGGGTCAATGATGGGGTTGTCCGTGATCGCGTTCAGCTCTGAGCTGAGTACCGACGCCACGTGTTCAAGGGCCGTCTTGAAGGCCCCGTGGATCTGCGGAATGCAGCGCAGCGAATACGGGTCCTGGACGCGATCACATGAGACGTGGGACTTGAGGACGCGAGAGCTGGTAAGACATCGACGGATGTTGGCCGAGGTGCGACGCTGACCGTCGTTGTCCTTGATGTCAGCCAGAACCGCCTGGAAGGGGTTGGCACTTCCCAGAAGAGCCTCGATGGTCACCGAGGCAACGGCGTCTGCCGCCCGTGAGAGGTTCTGGGCACCGAGTACCGTGACGACGCCCGTGGCCTTCATGATCTCCGTGCCGTTGATCAGGGCCAGCCCTTCCTTTGCGGCGAACTCCAAGGGCGTCTCACCGATGGCTTTCAAGGCTGCGCGAGCCTTCCGCCGCTTGCCGCCGACCCAGGCGTGACCGTGGCCCATGTAAGCGGCCGCCATGTGGGACAGGGGTGCCAGGTCTCCGCTGGCACCCACGGATCCCTGCCTGGGCACCTCGGGAATGAAACCCGCGTTGAAGATGCGGACGAGCGCGTCCACCAGAGACGGGCGCACTCCCGAATAGCCCCGAAGCAGGCTGTTCAATCGCAGGACCTGCGCGATTCGAACCTCCTCGAGCGGCATGGCCTCCCCCACGCCGACGCAGTGGCTCAAGATCAGGTTGGCCTGCAGCTCAGCCAGATCGCCCGGGTCGATGGCTTGGCTCTTGAGCTTCCCAAACCCCGTACTCACTCCGTAGACCACCGTTCCGCGTCGAACGATGTCGTCCACGAACTTGCGTGAGTGACGCACGGCACCACGTGCCTCGCGCGTGATGCGCAGACGCAGGTCCTCGCCTCGCACCAGAGGCGCCAGGTCTTCCAGGGTCAGGGAGGTGCCGTCGAGTGTGAGGGTCTTCAAGGGGCAGTGCGTTCTGGGCAAGGGGGCTTGGGAACCCATGGTAGCGTACCCCTACGCCCCATGCGCCTCCCGTGGACTATCGGCCGTTGGGCAGGTTGGAGGCTCCACCGGGGCCCGACAGTCCCGCCCGACTGCGCTCTTCAGCGCTCTGCCCTTCCAAGGCTCCAATAGGCAGGACCACCGCAAACGAGGCCTTCCCGTTGGGTCCCACCTCAAATTGACGGGCCTGCTCCAAGCGGTCGTGATTCCACCAGATCTCCGCGCGCCAGACCCCCGGCTCCAGTCCATCTACAATGAGGGAATCCGCAGCTTCCAACAGAGTCACCTCCCCGGGCTTGCCCTTGAGCGTGACCTTCACCGGTAAGCCCTGGAACCGCCCGGCCAGGCCGATCTCCAGGGTCCCCGAGGCGCGCCGTATCTCCTTCAGAGCAAGATCCACGTCGCCCGGTTCAGCGCCCACGCTGCGCCTCGCCTCCAGGCTTCCGTCTGTGCTCAGGGCGCTCAGGTAGTAGCCCTTGGAGATCGTGGGGTGGAGCGTCAACGTGAAGCGCCCCTTCTCGTCGCACTCCACACGCTGGCGACCGGCGGGAAGGTGCGGAAGGACCATGCTCAGGTTGTGGGTGAACTTCTGCTGCATGACCTTGGTGGTGGCCAACCCCACGTTGGGAGCATCGAGCCTGACGATGGCACGTGCCGCAGGTGAGCCGTCAGGCATGGTGACCTGCCCGCGCAGCGAGGGCGCCTTCTTGAGCATGAATCCATGGTGATTGTCGCGCCCCTCGAACAGCTTCTTGTTGATCAACGCAGGCGAACCCGTCGCGCCAGGGTGGAAGATCATCAGGCTCACGTGCCCTGGGGGCAGACCATCCACCTGAACGGACCTCCCTGGTTGAATCTCGATCGGATTCACCAGATGCCAGGGATAAGTACGTTGACCCTTGACCGCATTGACACGCTGCACACCGATGGGAAACACGAACGCCAGAGAGGGGGACTTGGCCCCCACCAGGCCCTCGACGCTGAGTGTCAATGAGACGCCCTCATCGAGGGTAAAGGTCAGCTTGTCGCGCTTGATTGCCCCGTTGCGCGGGATGTACAGCTCCTCACGGTAGCTCGCTCTGCCCTCCTTGGTCACAACCACCAAGACCTTCCCCGGCGAGATGCGCGGGAAGAAAAACTCCCCCAGGTCATCGCTGACCGTTTCCTGCGCATCCATGCGCACCTTGGCCTGGCCGATGGGCTCCCCTGACCGATCCCGCACGAATCCCCGTACCACACAGGAATCTCCTCGGCTCAAGGAAACGTCCAGGCGCGAAGTACCGAGTTGACGCAGCATCACCTCGCGCTCTGAACGGAGCCCTCTATCGCTCTCCACGAGGACGATTGAGAGCCCCTGATAGAGATCAGAAGCCCCAAAATTGCCGACGGAATCCGTCTGGAGTACACGGCCGCGATTGGGGCCCGCCGTGAAGGTCACGGAGCCGGTGACCGGCTCACCCCTGTCCCCCAGCAGGGTCCCCTTGATTCGCGCCGACGCACCGCTGCCCACGGGCGAAATACCATTGAGGGCATCGATGGAGCCCTGCTCGAGCAGGGTGAGCTCCACCTCGAGCGGGTGGATCACCGTCGTGCCCTGCACAGCCGCGTCGCGTACGTCCCCAGGTGCTTCCAGGCTCGGCGACAGGGGCTCCGCGGGCTTGACGATCACGGGGTCGGGTTTCCGAACATCCATCAAGCCCCCAGGGTCCAAGGGGGCAAGCTCCGTCCGTAGCATGGCCTGAATGATGGCCCCACCCGTCGCGAGAGCCACGAGGAGCAGAATCAAGAGGGTTCGCTGGCGGAGGTGGATCATGCTCGGAATTCAGTCGGTGTCAGTGTAACGCCCGGAACGCTCTCAAACAGAGACCTGCGCACTCCCTCCTTAGCGCGTGTATGCCCACGAGTTTCGGTAAGCCTACGGCCTCCCCCAATAGAGGGCCGCTGCGCTGTGCATGCTGTAAGGACGCGCGTATCCTGACGCCCGACAATCTCGCCCTGCGCTCCTCTGCTCCACCATGACCACCTACCCACTCATCGAACTCCTGGGCGACGGGATCAGTTGTGAACTCTCCACGAGTGTCCATCAGGTCGCCGCATCGTTTCCCTTTCAGATCGATTTTCAGCCCATCGATCTCTCCGAGGCCAACCGCCGACGGGACAATGGCACCCTCTTCGATCAAGCCGAAAGAGCCATCCGCGAAGTGGGTGTGGCATTCAAGTACCCCACTGCCACGACCGAGGAGAGCCCAAACCGGATCCTTCGTTCGCGCCTGCAGTTTGCGGTGATCCACAGGCCCATCAGTACGATCCCCGGTATCTCTACCAACTTCAAGCGCACGATAGACATCGACGTGGTGCGCATCGCGACCGGAGGGACCTACGAGGATGTAGGCCGTCGCATCGGATCAGACACGGCAGTATCGCTCAGGGTGATCGAGCGCGGTCCCGCAAGGCTTGCCGCACGATTCGCATTCAAGCTGGCCCAACTACGTGGCACGAACGTCACCAGCACAAGCAAGTACACGATCCAGCAGGCGACGGATGGCTTGTTCGAAGAGGCGGTGGGACGGATTGCCAAGGACTACCCCGGCACGCCCTATCGGCGTGAGCTCTTCGACGCTCTCCTGGCCGGCATCATCATGCATCCCGACCAGTACGGGGTCATCGTCTGCCCCAACGAGTACGGTGATTTCCTGTCCGACTCGGCCTGCGGCCTGATCGGTTCGGTCGGACTCGGAGATAGCGCGTCCTACGCCTACAACGCCTTGGGTGACGTGACCTGCGCCATGTTTGACCCCTCGGGGGGCACCGCTCCGGACATTGCTGGCCAGAATCTGGCCAATCCCACTGCAGCGCTGCTGGCCTTCGCCAATCTGTTACGCCACTTGGGGGAGGTGGAGGCGGGACGCTCGCTGAAGAACTCCATCAAGGCGGCCATCGCCGACGGGATCTGCACGGCGGACATCGGAGGGGATCTCTCCACGACCGAGTTCACCGAAGAGATCTGTGATCGGTTGAGAAGAGGGTAGGGAGGGGGGACTACCCCGATCTGGGCAACCAGGAGGGGGGGTGTCTTGTAATGGGGCTGTCGGATCAGCTTCAGGCGTGCGCACCAGGTCCCGAAGGGGGATCGGGCCCCACCAAGTAAGCCCCGGAACCTCAAGAAGGCCTGCGAGAGGGGACGAACTAGGAGGGTGGACTCCTGCAATCCGGCACTTGAGTCCGCGCCGAGAAGGGCAGCCTTCAGCGCCCCCCCAACCGTTGCATACTTCCTCACCGAAACCCGATCGCCCCCGCACGCGCGGGTGGTTACTGGCCGTGGGACTGGTCGTAGCCCTCGGAATGATCAGTGCCGTGGAGGTGGTACGCGTCCAAGATAACGCCCTGGCCTCCCACTCCTCCGAGCTGGCCTGTCTGACCCGCATCATCGGCGAGCTGGGGAATGACTCGATCACCATGCGCGATCGGCCCGAGGCAGAGCGTATTCTGGCCACCCTGCACCGCGAAGATCTTGTTCGCAGCGCAGTGTTCTTCGACTCCAGCGGTGCACCGTTTGCCACCTATGACCGCGATGGTCATCTCCCGGCACGGGTTCCGGTACGCGCCTCCCTGGCTCGCTCCGATCTCGCCGGCGACTACCTCACCCACGTACGCGGGCTGGAAGCTGGAGGCCTATGGATCGCCCGGGACGTGTCGGACATCTGGACCACCCGCACGAATACAACCGGGATCCTCGCCTTGGCCGCGCTGGCGATTCTGGCCTTGACCACTGCCTGGTCACGCATCCGCTACAAGCGATCTCACCTCGCCATGCGGGCCGAAGAAGAGCAGCCGGACGAACAGCCCGCCCCCACAGGCGAGTCCGAGCCGCAGGTCGCTCTCTCCTCTGAGCCTCTTCCCCAGACAGCCCCCGGGGAAGAGTCGGATGAGGCTCCACGAGGAACCGTTCTGATTGTTGAGGACGACGCCCTCAACCTTCGTGTAACCGTCGCGCTGCTGGAGCGCTTGGGATTTCAATGTGAGGTCGCCGAGCACGGCGAGCAAGCGCTTGCCATCCTCGCCAAGCAGCAGATCAGTGCGATCCTCATGGACTGCCAGATGCCGGTACTGGATGGCTGGGAGACAACGCTACGCATCCGTCAGAACGAGGCCGGGGGAGACCGTCACGTGCCGATCATTGCCATGACCGCGGGCGGAAATCAGGCTGACCGGGATCGCTGCAGTAACGTGGGCATGGACGACTTCGTGCCCAAGCCGGTGAAGCCCCAGGATCTCGAGGAGACCTTGAGGCGCTGGATGTGCACCGCGCAAGAAGCCCCAGCTCCGCTGTCCGCCGGCGCGAGTTCCTGAGGTCATTCGCCGAGTGCGGGCGAACTTCACGGCCTGAGTCCGTAGGCTCTGCCCGTGGACCATCCTGCCCCTTCCCCTCCTCGCCCTGTCCCGCGCCAGGTATGGAACAGCACGGGATGGCTCGTGCTTGGACGGCTGTGGGGTTCGACCTGCACCCTTGCGGCCCTCTATGTCCTCTCGCAACATCTGGACACGGCGCAGTTCGGGCGATTCACGTTCTACCTGGCCCTCTTCCTGATCCTGGACAGCTTCGTGGACCTGGGCACGGGACAGATCGCCGTGCGTCGGACCGCCTCCGATCCCGGCCGACTGCGTTCGGTGCTCAGTGCAGCCCGACGGGTACGCCTGACAACCGCCGCCTTGGGGCTCCTCGCCGTGGGCGTGCTGACCTGGGCCCTGGATGAGGAGGGTGCCGGGTGGATTCTGCTCGCTGCCCTCTACCCTCTTACCCATACCCTCGAACTCACGACGACCGTCCTCAAGAACCACATCTCCTGGGCGCGTGTGGTGATCGTGCGTTCAATCGCGTCCGCGACTTCTTTGGCTCTGGTTCTCTGGGCACTGACGAGCGGCGTCTCCACTCCCGCACCGTTCCTCTTGGCGATCGCCTGTGGGAGTACCCTGGGGAACCTGCTCCTTCATCTGGTCAGCCGCGGGCACCTACCCCCTCCCGCACCACAGTCCGAGCCAGAGTCTGCGCGCCTACTCCTCCGCGAGGCCCTCCCCATCGGACTCGCAGGACTCTGCCAGCAGACCTACTTCTGGATCGACAACGTCTTCGTGCGTCCGATCTGCGGCCAGGAAGAGCTCGGCCGCTACAACCTCGCCGTGCGACTCATGTCTTTTGGCATCATGGCTGCCGTCTATGCGGCCATGGCCTCCCTCCCCTGGCTGACGCGCGAGCACCGCGCGGGCAGACTCGGGCCCGCAGTGGCCCGACTGGCCGCACCCATGTTCCTGCTCGGCGGGCTCGGAACGGGGGTGGTGTGGGGCCTTCCCGAACCCATCCTGGGGCTGTTCGGCGAGGGCCAGAGTTTCACCAGCGCAGCCCCTGCACTCCGCTGGTTGATGCTCGGCGGCCTGGCTGTGTATGCGGGGGCGCCCCTGCTCACTGCAGTCGTGGCCTCGGGTTCCTCAACGGCCGTGCTGCGCATCGCCGCCACCGGACTGGTCATCAACTTGCTTGGCAACTCCCTGCTCGTACCGAGCATGGGAATCGAGGGGGCCGCTTTGGCCACACTGGCCACCGAGATCTGGGTGGTGGTAGGAGCCGCATCCACTCTCGTGAAAGCTGGTGCGGGACCTGTGGTGAACCGGCGGGCATGGCTCTGGCTCGGCGGCCCTCTGGGCTTTGCCCTCGGCTATGGATTGAGCCTCTGGGCCCGATCCGTGCTGGGCGTGTAGTTGCAGGTGTCGGGGGACGTCGACCACCCGGCGCGCGGCTACACTGACGGCCCATGCGCATAGGCATCGACTACCGGCCCGCCCTCGTGAACCGCGAGGGGATCGGTCGCTACACCCGTGAGCTGGTACGCGCCCTGCATGGATTGAACTTCGATCCGAACCTGGGGCTCTTCGGCTACACCCTGCGCGGCCCACGTTACTCCCGAAGGGAGCTGGGGCTTGAGCAAAGCCGCGCCGAGCTGCTCCGCATGCGACTCCCCTCGCGCGCCTTGCCCTGGTTGCTGAAGAGGATGAGCAAGGGCGTGGACGATCTGGTCGGCGGGTGCGAGGTCTACCACCACACTCAGCCCAACCTGCTTCACGTGCGCGAAGCCAGGGAAGTGGTCACGATCTTTGACTGCATTCCAGCCCTCGATGCAGACAACCCGGAGGGACCCGGCTTCGTGGATCCACAGACCGCCGTGCGGATGACAGCATCCGCCAAGGCCATGGTCGCTCGCGCCCAGCTGGTGCTGGTACCCTGCCGCTACGTGGGAGCAGAGGTGGTCATGTCCCTGGGCGTGTCACCCGAACGTGTGTTCGTCACACCCCTGGGATGCGATCACGTTCTGGCTCACCTTCCCCCGGGTGGATTCCCGGCCCCGTCGGCACCATTCATCCTGACCGTGAGCCGGGTGGATCGCCGCAAGAACCACCTGCGCATGCTGGAGGCGTTTGAGAAGCTGGTGCGCGATGGGTTCCCCCACCGCTGGCTGGTGGTAGGGCCTGCCGGGTACGGCTCCGAGGACTTCGAGGTCGCCCTATCAAGGTCATCCGTTGCCGACCGCGTCGAGTGGCGCAAGGAGGTGGGTGATGCAGAGGTCGTGCGCCTGTACGCCCAGGCCGATGTCCTACTGTGGCCCAGCCTCAATGAGGGCTATGGCTTGCCGCCGGTGGAGGCCATGGCCTGCGGCACTCCGGTGGTGAGCTCGATCGTGACCTCCATCCCCGAGGTCTGCGGCGATGCGGCCCTGCTGGTGGAGCCCACCGATGTGGAGCACATTTTTGAGGCCACCCGCTCCCTGTTGACCGACAAGGCCATGCGCCAGGAGTACATCGAGAGAGGCGCGCGCCGTGCCCGGGAGCTCACCTGGGCCGAGTGCGCGCGGACCACCCTACTCGGGTACCAGGCCGCTCGCGATGCCGAGGTCCCTTCAGGCCGGTGACAGGTCCACCCGTGCGCTGAACTGACAGAAGCCCGCGGCCAGATCGCTAGCGGTGGAGCGCGTCAACGCATTGGTCGAGAGACCCTCGGAAGTCTGTGCGGGATCAGGGAATCCCTCGACCCGCACCATCCCTCGCGGAGCATCATCGTTCAGAGCCAGCGACAAGGTCAGCGAGCCAACCTCATTGTGCAGACGCACATCTTGTCCGGCCGTGAGGCCAAGCTCCCGGGCATCCTCGGGATGCACCCAAACCCGGGGACTGCCCGCCCGTCGCACATGACGGCCCGAGTGCGAGTAGGTCGAATTGTGCGTGGCGACGCTGGGTGTGGGGTGCAGCCAGAAGCGGCCAGCCATGCTGCATCCATCGTCAGGAACGTAGGCCGCCACGCGGCCCTGCCCCTGTTCATCACACTGATCACTGGCCAACTCAATACGCCCACTCGGCGTGCCGCGAGTAAGACCGGACCGGGGCTGAAGCTTCACCGGCTCGCCGCGTTGCAGGCGCTCAAACTCCCCGTCCGTAAAGCGGCTACGATGGTGGTTCATGAAGCCGGTCAGGAGCTCCTCTTCATCGAGCCGGCAGAGGTCTTCGTCCATGCCAAGGCGCTGGGCGATGGAGGCGAAGGTCCGCAGGTTGCTGCGCTGTTCGGCTGGCGCATCGCAGACCTTGCGACTGATCTGCAGCACGCGATGCCCGTAGCTCTTGAAGACATCGGTGTACTCGGGCAGAGCCGTGGCGGGGAGGACCACGTCCGCCAGCCGCGCGGTCTCGGTAAGAACGAGCTCGTGGACGACCAGGAACAGGTCGTCCCTGGCAAGGCCTGCCTGGACGCGGCCCGATTCCGGCAGGACCACGGCAGGATTGTGGCCCCAGACAACGGCCCCGCGGAAATGGCCGGCCTCCAGTTCGCGGCCCACCTCAATGTGTCGGATGGGCTCTCGTCCCCGATCACCCAGACGCTCCGGTTGGGAGAGCCAGTCGTTGTCGAGGCCAAAGTGATCCCCACTCTCGAAGTGCAGATGGTCGGCGATTCCGAGTACGGCGGCCAGTGAGCACACGGCGCGCATGGACATGGCTCCGTTGCGGCGACGATTCCATCCGATACCGGTCTTGATCCAGGCCTTGCTTGAGCCAGCCAGGCAGCTGGAGAGCCACTCGATTTCCGAGGGCGCCAGACCCGTGTCTCCGGCAACGCGCTCCAGGGTGTAGGCCCCGGCAATCTCGGCGCGCAGCTCGGCAGCTCCCATGCACTGCTCTTTCAAGAAGCTGATGTCGGCGCTGCCGTTTTGGAAAGCCCGCTCGCAGAGTCCGAGTGCCAGAGAGGCATCACTGCCGGGGCTCACGACCAGACCACGTCCGCCCCAGCCCTCTACCATGCGCAGGGTGTCCGTGCGGTAGACGTCGATCACCACGACCTGCCCTCCCTTGTGCAGAATCTGCTTCACGCGGGGCATGAGGTGCTGCATCGTGCGCCGCGCATCGCAACCCCAGATCACGAGCAGGTCGGCCTCCACCACCCGCTCCAGGTCGGGGCCCACCGCATCACCGAGAACAACCTGATGGCCCTCGGCGCTCGTGGAGTCGCAAATGGACCCATCCGTACAACGCGCACCGAGGGCATTCATGACGCGCATGGGACCGTGGCGAGCCATCAGGCCCATGCTGCCCGCATAGCTGAGGGCCAGGAGCTCCTCACCGTCAAGGGAGCCCACACCCTCGGCAATGCGGTCGAGGGCCTCGTCCCAGGAAGCCTCGCGCAACGCCCCCCCCTGTCGAACCAGCGGTACCTTCAGACGATTGGCGCCCAGAGCCACCTCGTGGTAGATGGCCGTCTTGCCGCACAGGTGACCCTCGGACCAGGAGTGGTCCGGGTTGCCGCGCAGTCCCGTGAAGCGGCCGTGCTCGTCGGTCTCCAGGAGTACCCCGCAGGAATCCGGGCAGTCCAGTGGGCAGGTCGAAGGGTGCAGGGACATCGGGCGCGGACTACTCGATGAGGGACGGCCGCGATCGCTCCTCGGGAAGGATCTCCGTCAGGTAGCCCCGGTTCATGCTCTGCAGGGTCCAGGTCTCATCGAAGAGCAGCACCAGCCCGCGCAGGCCCTCAAGGCTGCGGTTGTAGCCCAGGTTCGCGTTTACAAAACGGGCCACGGGTATGGACAGGTTCAAGCCGAAGGCGCGCTCATCGGCCCAGCCCCAGGCCAGCAGGGCCCCATCCATGTGCTCGCGCACCAGAAGGGGAGCCCCCAGCTCCTCCAAGCACTCATGGAGATCGCTGGAGCGGGCATGCAAGGAACCCTCCACCCCCAGCTCTGGCTCGGCGTGGTGTGTGGTGTGCTCAAGCCGCGCGCTCAGGCATCCCGACAGGCAAGCTGTCATCACCAGGACAAGCGCCTGGATGGGGATGAGCCGGGGGCATTCCCCGGCACGATGCAGAGTTTGAATCACTCGCCGACCACCGGCAGGGAGAACTCTGCATCCCCAGCCGCAAGGGTCGCCGCCCGGTGGGTCATGAGGCCGTCCTCGTCGAAGAAGAACCAGGCCCGGTCTTCCTGGGTGTCACGGCCATGGAGGGCGACGACCAGCAGGACCAAGCCCACCTGCTTGCTCACGCTGGCGTCGTAGCGGTAGGCCGAGCGCCGGCCCAGCTGCACGACTTCAGTAGGCGCCCCAAGAGCAATCACGACGTCCTGCGCAGTGGATTTCCCGGGCTCCAGGGCCTCGATGAGCTCCAGATCCAAGGGTTGATGGCGGTTGCCTTGGCTGTAGACGCAGCCTGGCAGGAAGAGAAGGACAGCGAGGAGGGGCGGTAGGATCTTGATCATGATGACAGCAGGATACGGGATGGCGTGCGGGTCTCCCGGTCAAATCCAGGCAAGAGCAGACTTGATGCCCGGGGGCCACACTCCTCGGACCGCGCTGCTAGAATCCCCCCATGCCCTCCACCAGCACTCAGACGGCACGCCCCGAGGCGGCGGGAATCCAAGCTGCCGCCGAACTCCTGGCCAAGCCGCTCCTGGAGTTGGTCTTTGAGGCCGCGACAGTCCACAGGCAGCACCACGACCCCCGCCGGGTGCAGTGCTCCCAGCTGCTGTCCATCAAGACCGGGGGATGCAGTGAGGACTGCGGCTACTGTTCCCAGAGCGCGCACTTCGACACCGGGCTTGAGAAGGAGAAGCTCCTGGAGGAGAAAGTGGTGCTGGAGGCAGCGCGCAATGCCAAGGCAGGTGGAGCCGACCGCTTCTGCATGGGTGCCGCCTGGCGCGAGGTACGGGAGGGTAAGCAGTTTGATTCCGTGCTACGCATGATCGGCTCGGTCAAGGAGTTGGGCCTCGAGACGTGCGCCACTCTGGGCATGGTGGACGAGACCCAGGCTCAGCGGTTGGCCGAAGCGGGCCTGGACTACTACAACCACAACCTGGACACGAGCCGCAGTCACTACGACAAGGTGGTGACCACCCGCACCTACGATGACCGGCTCAAGACCCTGAACAATGTGCGCTCGGCGGGCATGAGCATCTGCTGCGGCGGAATCCTCGGTCTCGGTGAGACCGAGATGGGTCGCGCCGAGCTCCTGGCAGAGCTGGCAGCCATGGACCCACAGCCCGAGAGCGTCCCCATCAACCGTCTGGTTGCCATCCCGGGCACGCCCCTGGAGGACGAGGGCCAGGTGGACTGGGCTGACCTGGTCCGGGTTCTCGCTGCTGCACGCATTCTGATGCCCAAGAGCATGCTGCGTCTGTCGGCCGGTCGGGAGCAGCTCAGCGAGGAGGCTCAGGCCATGTGCTTCATGGCGGGCGCCAACTCGATCTTTGTGGGCGAGCAGCTGCTCACCACTCCCAACCCCGAGCCCAGCGGCGACGCGGCCCTCCTGGCAAAGCTGGGACTCGCCCCCCTCTCCGACTGAATCCCATGGGTGCCCTGGATCAGGAGTTGGCCCAGGAACTTGCCGCCTGGGAAGCGCGGGGGCTGACGCGCCACGAGCAGGCCCTTGAGGGCTTGGTGGATCTGGTCACCAACGACTATCTGAGTCTGGCACAGGACACGCGCCTGATCGAAGCCGCCCGCCTGGCGGCGCAGCAGTACGGCGCGGGCGGAAGATCGGCGCGCCTGCTGGCAGGTGGCTCGGAGCTGGATCACGAAGTGGAGCGGGCTGCCGCGGAGTGGTTGGGCGCCGAAGCTGGCCTGCTCTTCCCTTCAGGCTATCAGGCCAACACCGGGCTCGTGCCCGCCCTGGTCGGCCCTGGTGATCTGGTTGTGTCCGACGCACTCAACCACGCATCGTTGATCGATGGGGCGCGCCTCTCGCGAGCACGCGTCGAGGTGCACGACCACCTGGACGCGGATCACCTCGAGCACGTCCTGCAACAGGGCAGCAACGCACGCCGCAGGCTGGTTCTCGTGGAGGGTGTGTACTCCATGGATGGAGATGCACCGGACCTGGCCCTGTGGTCCAGAATCTGCGCCCGGCACGGGGCGTCACTGATCGTGGACGAGGCGCACTCTCTGGGTCTTCTGGGTCCCGCCGGCGCTGGCGCGTGGGCCGCCAGCGATGGCGATCCGAGCGTACTGGCCGCGCGCCTGGTGACCGGGGGCAAGGCCCTGGGAGCCATGGGCGCGGTAGTGGTAGGCAGCGCGGTGCTGCGTGAGCAGCTTGTGCATCGGGCGCGCGGGTTCATGTTCTCAACGGCCGTTGCTCCGGCCGTGGCAGGAGCCCTCTTGGCTGGTATCGAGCAGGCGCGCGCCGCCGATCGAGGCCGGGACCGGGCTTTGGGCCTGGCACGAGATCTGGCGGGAGCTCTTGGACTGCCCACACCCGCGGCGGCCATCGTTCCCATTCCGGTGGGCTCGCTGGAGAGCGCCATCCAGGCCAGCAAGGAGCTGAGAGCCAAGGGCCTCGACGTGCGAGCCATTCGACCGCCGACGGTGGCTCCCGGGGCCGAGTGCCTGCGAGTGGTTTGCCACAGCCATAACGAACCCTCCGATCTGCAGGCTCTGGTGACGACCTTGAAAGAGCTGAACCTGCCTGCAGCCGGGGCTGCGAGACCATCCCTCCCGAGTGCCTCACCACTGGTGGTCCTGGGAACGGACACGGACGTGGGCAAGACCATCGTCTCCGCCGCACTACTGCGCGCCGCGAGCAAGGAGGGTCCAGCTCACTACTGGAAGCCCGTGCAGAGCGGACCCGATTGCGATACGCAGACCGTGAAGAGCCTGAGCGCGGGCGAGGTGCTTGAGCCCGGCTGTACCTTCGACCTACCCGCCTCACCCCACGAAGCAGCGCGCGCCGAAGGACGGGAGGTGGACCTTGCGGAGCTCGACCGGATGCTTGGCGAGCACCTCACCCGGCCTGGAACCCTGGTGATCGAGCCCGCGGGCGGGGTGCAGGTGCCACTGACCGACGAGTGCCTGCAGATCGACTGGCTGGCGCGGCACCGCATGCCCTGTGTACTGGTGGCCCGCTCCGGCCTGGGCACCCTGAACCACACACTCCTCACGCTGGAGTCCCTCGAGAGGCGCAACCTCCGACCCCGCGCCCTGATCCTCGTCGGTCCCCCCCACCCCTCGAACCACGACACCCTGGCCCGCATGAGCCGCTTGCCGGTTCTGGAGTTGCCGCTTCTTGACCCCCTGGGGCGCGAGGCCATCGATGGCTGGCTGGAGGAGCAGGACCTGGGTTCTGTCCTACCCGCAACAATGGTGTCGGCGCGATGAAGACAGCCCCCTCCCTGGCTGCCCGTGATGCGCGCCACTGCTGGCATCCCTACACCCAGCACGGAGCGGAGAGCGACCCGCCCCTGGCCGTTGCCTCTGCCAAGGACGCGCTCCTGACCCTTGAAGACGGCCGCGAGCTGATTGACGCGATCAGCTCCTGGTGGGCCATCCTCCACGGGCATGGACGGGAAGAGCTGATCGATGCCATGGAGCGCCAGGCACGCAAGCTGGACCACGTTCTCTTTGCGGGTGCGACCCACGAGCCGGCCGTCCGGCTCGCCGAACGCCTGTGCGAGATCGCCCCGGCAGGCCTCACCCGGGTCTTCTACTCGGACGATGGCTCCACCGCCGTGGAGGTCGCGCTGAAGATGGCCTACCAGCGCTGGGTGCAGCGCGGGGAGCCCGATCGACGCGTGTTCGTGGCCTTGAACGGTGCCTACCACGGCGACACCTTCGGGAGCATGGCGGTCAGCGACCCCGACCCCTTCTTCGCCGCCTACACCCCCCTGCTCTTCGAGGTTCGCCGCTGTGCCCCGAACCCAGAAGCCCTCGCCGCCCTGCTCGATGAGCTGGGTGAGAGAGCTGCGGGCCTGATTGTCGAGCCCATGGTGCAGGGCGCTGCCGGAATGTGCATGCACCCGGCCAGCTTCCTGCAGGCCGCGCGCGCCCTCACCCGGGAACGCGGTCTGCCTCTCATCGCCGATGAGGTCATGACGGGCTTCGGTCGCACGGGCCGACTGTTCGCCTGCAATCACGGCGACGTGGCCCCCGACCTTCTCTGCCTGGCCAAGGGTCTGACGGGGGGCATCTTCCCCCTCTCCGCCACGCTGGCCACCGAAGAGATGTTTGAGTCGTTCCTCTCCGAAGACAAGGCCCGCGCGTTCTTCCACGGCCACACGTTTACGGCTCACCCTGTCGGGTGCGCGGTCGCTCTCGCCTCCCTGGACATCACCCTTGGCGAGGACACGCCCGGAAAGCTGAACGCCATCGGAGAGACGATCCTGGGGGAGCTTCGATCTCTGGAGGGCTCTGCGGGCGTCAGCAATCTGCGCCATTTGGGAGGCATCGTGGCCCTCGATCTGAGCCCTCCAGCCGGGGATCAGGCGGGCTACATGGCCAAGATGGCTGCCAGCCTGCGTGCGGCAAGCATCGAGCGCGGAGTGCTCCTGCGCCCCCTTGGAAACGTGCTCTACGCCATGCCGCCCGCCTGCACGACCCCGGCACAGGCCAGGCAGATAGGCCTTGTGATGGCGGAAATGGCCCTGCTGCCGCCGAGCCTGGGAACTTGAATCGGGAGGTTTGGGTCTGACGACCTGAGGAATGCCGCGGTCAGGTGCCGAGTTCCATAAGATGCCGGGAGATGAAACTCCTCGCCCTGAACTGCAATCAATGTGGAGCGCCGCTGGAGGTGCCGGCCAAGGCCAAGTTCGTCACCTGTAACTTCTGTTCGACACAGCTGTCCGTGCAGCGTACCGACAAGGTGGCCTACACCGAGGCCATCGAGGAGATCCAGGAACGCACGCGCCAGATGTCCGAGGATCTGAAGCACCTCAAGAAGCAGTCGGCCGTCGAAGACCTCGACCGATCCTGGCGGCGGCGCAGGGAGCAGTTCATGGTCAGATCACAACAAGGGGAGTTGAGCGTTCCCACTAGAGCCATGGCAACTGCTATCGGGACAGTCACCACCATCGGCGGCCTGCTGTGGATGTGGTTCGCCATCAACATGGGCGCACCAGGGCCCTTCCCGCTCTTTGGCCTGCTCTTCATCGGCAGCGGGATATTCGGTGCCATGAGGATGAGTGCAAAGGCCGATGATTTTCGCCGTTCCCATCGCGCCTATCTGTCCAAGCGGCACGATTTGCTGAGCTAGCCGGTCCATTGCAGACACCCCCGGGGAATGCCCAAGAAGGCCTGCGACACTACGTCCTGGTAACGGC
>PVBE012553794.1_pt1 | contig 26505 bp, 25 predicted proteins | sample 1631181 | NCBI WGS metagenome assembly PVBE01 (sample SAMN08397723, study PRJNA350692) | Marine metagenome, whole genome shotgun sequencing project. | isolation source: water | place: Pacific Ocean | collected 2012-04
AGGGAGGCTTCGACCCCTTTGCGGTTAATGAGGAGGGTTTCTACTGTTACGGAATCGGAAACCTGACCGGAAAGCCACTTCTCAAAATCCCGCATCGCCTGATTGGAACGGATCTTCGCTTGCCGCGTTGTCCATTTTTTCGATACTTCCGCTTTTACCTCCGAAAGAGGTTTGTATATTTTTCCCGTTCTCCCGTCTTGCGATGCTTTTACAAAAGACTCTTTATTTTCCTCATAATATTTCCGGGCCTCTTCTTCCGTGGGGACCGGGAGACTTTTCTGAATGGCTTCAAAATCAGCCAATAGATAGAAGACCTGGACTTTCGCCGGGATCTCAAATTTCCATTCGTTCTTTTCATAGTAATTCTGAATTTTCGATTCTTTGATTTTTTTATTCCGAATCTGGCTCAGCCATTCGGGATGAACCCGACCCATGATATCGAGAAACTCGCCGGTATCGTTGGGATTGAGGGATGCATACCGGACACGAGCCTCTTCCGTTCCCAAAACGATCTCTTCATAAATTTCTTCGTAGGAGGGGAACTGAGATTGAGAAACCAGATCGAGAAGCTTCTCCATCATCAAGGCTTCCCGGAAAAAGAGGCTCATATTATCGAACCGGTTGAAACCAAGAAATTGTCTCGCCCAATTTTTTCCATCCGCTCCAAGGAGGCTGATAAATTCAGTCTCCGCCGTACCCGCCTCCTCTTCACTAACCGAGATCCCCTTATCCTTTGCATCCTGCAAGAGGATAAGCACCTCCCAGGTTTTGTCCTTCAGAGCCCCTTCTTTAAGATTGATCCCTTTGGACACCTCTGCGGCGAGCTCTTTTTCCGTATAATCAATTTGTCGGTATTGCTTGTATACCTGTTTCAGCATGGGTAGATCAGGAAGTCGGTCCTGGAACATCCGATATCTCAAGTGACCGGTGGTCCGGGTTCGATGATCTTTAAACTCTTTATTGGAAATGGAGATCTCTTCAAAAATGACCCCGGCATCGCCGGAATCCCCTTCCCCTCCCAAACCTCCCGGGGCAAAAGAGATGGTCAGACTGCCCACCATGATCACGATCAATCCTCCAAAAATAACTTTGGTTGATCGTTTAATAAATTTCTGGAAATGAGCCATTATTTCACCTCTTCAGGCTTGGGAAGGTCCTTTAATGATTTGAGGCCACACACCTCAAGGAAGTTCTTCGTCGTTCCATATAAAACGGGCGCGCCCGGTACTGAATCGCGCCCGACAATCTTGACCAAATCTTTCTCCATAAGAGCTCGGAGAAGTTCTCCCGATTGAACCCCTCGTATCGACTCCAGATCCGCACGCCGAATCGGTTGCTTATACGCCACAATCGCAAGGGTCTCCATCGCTGCATTTGACAGTTTCCGGTCCGATTTGGCCTTCTGAAGTCGGGAAATTGTATCGGTGTACTGTGGACGGGTCAACAACTGGAAACCGCCCGCCACTTCTTCCATACGCCAGGCTCGATCGGATGATTCGTATTCCGATTTCAGTTCTTCAATCGATTTCTTGATATCACTTGAATCCACCTCTTCGAGCAAGGAACCAAGTTTCCGTAAAGAAAGGGGATCCTCTGATGCGAAAAGTAAAGCCTCAACCTGTTGTTTTACGCTGTCCACTCGGAAGCCTCTCGAGCAAAATAAGAAATGATAAAGTCCGCCCCTGCACGTTTAATCGAAGTGAGGATCTCGAGAACGATCTTCTTCTCGTCGATCCACCCTCTCTCCGCAGCCGCCTTCACCATCGCGTATTCACCACTCGTATTGTACGCGGCGGCCGGACAGCCAAATTCATCTTTGGCCCTGCGCAACACATCCAGATACGCAAGAGCCGGTTTGACCATGATTATATCGGCGCCTTCATTCAAATCAAGCTCGATCTCCCGAAGAGCCTCTTCCCCATTGGCCACATCCATTTGGTAGCTCTCCCTGTCCCCAAACGCAGGAGGAGATTCGGCGGCATCCCGAAAGGGACCATAAAAGGAGGAGGCAAATTTCGCGGCATACGAAAGAATTGGAATATCGGGAAGCGCTTTCCGTATCGTCGCCACCCCAAAATCCATCATCCCGCTTGGAGCGACCACATCCGCTCCGGCTTCCACATGAGAGGTGGCAATTCTCGCAAGATAAGGGAGAGTCGCCCCGTTATCAACCTGACCATCCCGGATAATCCCGCAATGCCCGTGATCCGTATATTCACACATACAGACGTCGGTGATCACCAGGAGATCCGTTTCCTTCTTCAGGGCGCGAACGGCACGCTGAATAATACCGTTTTTCGCATAACCACCCGATCCTCGGCCATCCTTACTTGAGGGGATCCCGAAAAGGAGTACCGAAGAGAGTCGAAGCTTTTTCGCCTCGGCAACGAGTTGATCGATCGAATATTGATACATCCCGGGCATGGAAGGGATCGGTTTCCGTATGCCCTTCCCCGGTCGAACAAAATAGGGCATCACCAGATCATCCGGGTGAAGCTCTGTTTCCCGAACCATCCTGCGTAAAACAGGATTATTCCGAATGCGTCGCATGCCTAATTCGCCCATCGAAGAATTCCTTTCAGGAGGCCGTCCATTGTGTACGGTCGGGCGCCAATCGGCACGCAAAATCCGCACTCCCTCGCTGTCCGGGTTGTAACCGGTCCTATACAGGCCGCCCGCGGGCGATCTTTTATCATCATAGAAAAATTACGAGCACTTTGGGCACTCGCAAAGGTAACCAAATCTGCACCAGGCCAGGAAGTCGCTTTCGGTCGCGAAATCCGATACAGAAGAAGCTTCCGGAATCGGGCCCCATGTTCCTCCATAATTCTCCGGACCGCAGGATTGGTCTTATCCGCCCCCGCATGAACCACCCGAAGCCCTTGGGCATGAGGTCCGACCTGTCGGGCAAGATGTTCGCTGGTGTAGGACCGAGGTTGATAGGTAACCTCTCCCCCCCATTTCCGAACGGCATTCCCCGTTCCAGGCCCGACCACTCCGATTTTTGTTTGGGAAAGGGTATCCACATTTTTCCGAAGCCGTTTCATTCGCTGAAAATAGAACTCTACGCCAGTTGCACTCGTAAAGAGAAGGATATCGGGAATAGGCAGGGATTGAGAAGAAACCTTCTGAATCCGAAGGGTCGGATAGAAAACCACTTCGGCTCCATGATGCAGCAGCGAGGCCGCAAATAGTTCCGCTCGATCCCGGGGACGGGTAATCGCAACCCGAATTCCCTTCAAAACCTTTCTCGACATCGCCACACACTATATATTCCAAGAAGAATGGTCTACATGAACTGGAGCTTCGGAATCCTGGCCGGAGGAAAATCAACCCGGTTTGGAGAAGACAAAGCCCTTTACTCCTGGAAAGGGAAGCCGCTTCTTCAACATGTCCTCGATCAAATCGACCTTCCCGCCTATATTTCGGCGAACGATCCAAAATACGACCGATTTGGAACACGAGTACCGGACCTGTGGAATCAGCCGTGCCCTCTGATTGGAATCCTTTCCCTTTTAAAAGCAGTCCCGACGGAAAGGCTCTTCGTCTCTGGATGTGATATGCCTTTCATCAGCCGTCCCCTTGTCGATCATCTCCTCACGTTCGAAGGAGACCTCATTCTCCCCGTATCTTCGGAGGGAGAACAACCTCTCCACGCCATCTACTCCCAAAAGGCTATCCCCGCGATGGAACACTTCCTGAATTCGGGTTCCCGCTCCCCCACCGCCTTTGCCCCGCAGGTAAATACCGTTCGCGTTCCCATCGATGAATCCGAATGGAAAAACCCTTTTCTAAATATAAACCATCTCAAAGATTTCCCCTCATAATGGACTATTTGTTGCCCGCACTTGGGCACGCGTGATAAACTTCGCCCGAATTCGTGGCGGGAGAATAAGCAGGTGCAACAGGAAACTCCATCTCTCCAGGAAATTTACGACCCTATTCGAGTCGACCTGGACCGAGTCAAGGAGAAGATCGATCGGGAACTGACGCATGACGATGCGTACGTTCACGGGTTATTGGAGCATGCCCGGAAATTCCGGGGAAAAATGCTTCGCCCCGCACTCCTCTTGTCTTCCGCATCCATCTGCGGATCCCAACCGGAAGAAATCCATATACACCTCTCCTCGGTCATTGAAATTCTGCACCATGCGACTTTGATCCATGACGATGTGCTCGATGAAGCCGATATGCGTAGAAGAGTTTCCACGCTCAACCATACCTGGGGGAATGAAGCCTCCGTCCTCTTTGGAGACTACCTCTTTGCCCGGGCGTACTCCCTTTGCGCAAAGATTCACCACCGGGAAGCAAACCGGATTTTTTCCCAAACCGTGGAGGAGATCTGTCTGGGGGAATTAACACAAACGGCGGCAAAGTTTCAATTTGACCTGGGCGAAGAGCGCTACTTCGAGATGATACGACTGAAAACAGCCGTACTTTTCTCCACCGCCTGCCGCTTGGGAAGCATGAACACAAACGCCCAGGCCGGGATCGTCGAGAACCTTTCCCGATTTGGGGAAAACTTCGGTATCGCTTTCCAGATCCTTGACGACGCCCTTGACTTGACGGGAGAAGAAGAAGAGGTGGGGAAATCCCTTGGAACAGATCTTCTGAAAGGAAAAACAACCCTTCCGCTGATTCACCTTTTCCGAAAGATTTCAAAGCAGAAGAAAGAATCCCTCATCACCCTTCTCCAATCAAAAGAAGAGATCAAAAAAAAGAGGACTGAAATTGTTTCTCACCTGGTGGAGTATGACATCCATTCGGAGATCCTTTCGAGGGCCGGAGATTTTATCTCGAAAGCGAAAAGCCACCTGACCCCCCTTCCGGATTCACAAGGAAAGACCCACCTGCTCTCTTTGGCGGACTTTGCCCTGGCACGCCGAAAATAGAGGGATCCTCTCCCCTCGTGGAAGAATCACATTTGTCTCTCACAATTTTCCATGTTATCATTCTTTTAGAGAGGTGGAGGGAACGAGATGAAAAAGGTTGTCCGAATCGAGAACGCGAAGCCCGGCGGGATCATCGCCCAGGATGTGGTCGATCTTCGGGGAAATGTGCTCTTCAAATCAGGTCTCGAGCTGACGGATGACATGATCCACATGATGCAACTCAGGAATGTCACCCATCTTTTCCTGGAGGAATTGACCGCCATAAGAACTCCGGCCGCTTTCCAGGAAGGGTCTAACGAAGAAGAAATTCAAACAGCCCTCAATGACGCCTTCGCCAAGGTCGCAGATGACCCCATTTTGCAGAAACTTCGTGAAGCCGCAGAACGGTTTCACAGATCGCACAATACCTAAAAGGAAGGTTCATGGCGGACAAGACCCAGGAAGAGATCCAGGAACGGGTAAAAAAACTTTTAAGCAAGATCCAGGGCTTGCCCACCCTTCCCTCCATGCTCATCAAAATCAACCAGTTGCTTCTCAATCCACGAACTTCTGCGAAAGAAGTCGCCCAATTAATTACCAGTGACCCGGCCATCGCTTCCAAAGTTTTGCGCGTGGTCAACTCCTCTTTTTACGGATTCCCGAATCGAATCACCACCGTCACGCATGCAATCGTGATTCTCGGATTCAACTCAATCAAATCCATCGTGCTCAGTTCCTCGATCTTTGACGTATTCAAAAAAGAAACCAAATCCGCATTTGATCGCGAAGCGTTCTGGAAACATTGTGTCGCATGTGGAGCCACCGCGAAAGTCGTGGCAGACCGCGTTGGGGAAAAAGCAGTGGAAGAACTTTTTCTCGCCGGACTCCTCCACGATATAGGGAAGATCGTACTGGATCACTTCCTCCACCCCGCTTTCCTGGAAATCCTCCACGATGCTCAAGATCGGAAGGTCATGCTTTGTGAAGCAGAACGGAAAAGATTCGGATTCACCCATGGAGAAATTGGAGCCTGGATGTTTTCCCAATGGAACCTTTCCAAATCACTCATCGATACCGTACGGTGTCATCATCATCCTTCCACGACGAGAAAACATATAAAAATGGCGGCCATTGTCCACCTGTCGGACATCCTCGTCCGAACCCTCGGACATGGAGATGGGGTGGATCAATTCATCCCCCCTCTCGATGAAGAAGCGTGGAAAGAACTGGGGCTCGAAGTGGAAGATTTTGATGATCTTCTTGAAGAATCGGCGGCGGAAATTGAACGAGCCTCCGTTTTCTTGGATTTCGCAAAGTGATCTATGGAAAAATCCAGAACGGACACGGAAGAATGGTCAGAACGTCTCCGTGACATCGGTCAGGAGATGCTTCAAAAAAGTAACCCCGAAGAAATTGTCACGCTCGCACTATCTGGGTTTCAAGATGTTCTCGGAGTTCCGCGAGCGGGAATATTCTTCTTCGACGAGTCCGGAGAAAATCTGGAACCGGCTCTTCCGGGAACGGATCATGATCTCATTCCGGACCCGGCGGTCATTGAATTTGTTTTCCAGGAAACCCTCCCCCCTACAATCCCACATGAAAAAGGTCATCTGATGACCGTATACCCCCTGATTATGCACCATCGAAGAATTGGAATTCTGTCCACCGATGTAACGGGGGTTGCCGAATCGATCGGAAAACTCGATCCTCGAGACCTTGGAGCCTTTCTGGAAAAGACCTCGATGGCCCTTTTCCATACCCGAGTCGTTACTCAATCCCGGGACGAATCCCTCCTGTTGGGAAACATCCTGGAAAGTATTACAAATGGACTTCTCGCCCTCGACCTGGACAATCGAATCCAGCGACTCAACGGAAACAGCATGACCATGCTTGGGATTTCCCCGTCCTGTATTGGAAAACCGTTCCCCGATATTCTGGAGGAAAGCCTGACGGAAACACTCCTGGATCTCATTCGAGAAACCCGGGAAGCAGGCTTTGCCATGGAAAGAATCATCTCCCATAAAGTTGGGGAGGGAGTGAACCTTCCCCTTGCGATATCCACTTCATTGATGAGAGATCTAAACCAAAATCCGATCGGAATAATACTGATTCTCCGCGATATGACCGCCTCTCGCGAATTAGATCGACTTCGGAAAATCGATGAATTGAAATCAGAATTTGTGGCCAATGTTTCCCACGAACTTCGGACGCCGCTCACTTCCATCAAATCGTATACAGAAGCCCTTCAAGACCTTGCGGAAGAGGAGATGGTGAAAGAATTTCTGGGCGTCATCCAGGAAGAATCGGATCACCTTCTCGACCTCATCAACGACCTCCTTGATGTTGGGCAGATTGAATCCGGGAAAATGAGTATGAATTTCGGATTGTATCAACCCAAAGAAGTCCTCGATGAAGTTCTGCCGATTCCCCCGCTTCAATCGCCCCTCCATACCATCGTACCGGAAATTATCGGCGATATTCCCATCATGGTCCTGGACAAGCCGAAATGGAAAAAGATCCTCATCAATCTGCTTTCCAACGCGATTAAATATTCCCCCAAAGGCGGAGAGATTCGAGTGCGGTTAGAATCCGAAAAGAATTTCCTTAATCTGGAAGTTTCAGACCCAGGAATGGGCATTTCCAAAGAGCACATTGAGAAAGTCTTTCAATCCTTCTATCGGGTCGATTCCTCTTTGACGACGGAAATCCCCGGGACCGGCCTCGGATTGGTCATTGTAAAAGCGATCGTGGAACAACATGGAGGCCAAATATCGGTGGATAGCGAACCCGGAAAAAGAACCACATTCCAGCTTCGATTCCCCATCCTTCAAAATCCAGAAGAACTTCATACCGGGGAGGAACCGCATTACCCCCTCAAGACGAGCGGGTCGTAATTCGAACCGACACCTCTCCCCCGTTCGAACGAATCCGAAGGCGACATTCCACATCCCCGATCTCTCCGGCCGAACTTTTCATCTTAAGAGAAAGCGGTCTTGATTCCTGCGGAGGAATATCCCCGGACAAAGGAACGTCCAACCAGCGTGGAAATCCATAGGTCCTCCAAGAGAGAGTCTTCCCTCCGGTGTTCTTCAAAAGAAGAGTCTGACTTCCCGTCACGGGAAGGACACACTCTCTCGGAAAGACTTCCAATTGCGCCCGTCCCGCCGAAATTCGAAAAAAGACGGGGAGAGATTTCTCCCCCCCATTTGATACGAAATGAACCTTGAATTCGTATTTTCGATTCAATTCCAACTCCCGGGTTGAAATCGTAAATTCAACAGAAGAGGCTTCCCCTTTGAAATGAACATTCCCGGGGCGGACCCATCGCGGAGAGCCTTCGATCTTCGCCCGGCCCCAGAGGATGCCCTTCCCGACACGAGAAACATATACCCGAAAAGTTCGATACGAACCGGGGGAGATCTCTCCGAGGTCAAGTTCATGCACATCAAGGTCCATTTGAGGGACAGAAACCATCCCTGTCGCCTCCATGAATTTCTGCAGTCCGACGTCGGGATCCGCCTCCTCCCTTCGAATTCGATCCGCAATTCGGGCAAGAGATTTTTCACGAATGGATCTCAACCAGGAAGAAAGATCTCCTTCATAAAGGTGATAACGACCCTCTTCGGGAGAGGTGTCCATCGCCGAAATGAGTTCTCCCAGGCGAAACACCTCGGTTCCATTCGAAAGGACAAAGGGGACTCCGCCTCCGCCCCCCCCCTCCAGATTCGACAAATAACGAAGAGCCTCCTCTGCTGAAGGAAAACGATTCGCGGCCTCCGGGGCGAGACATTTCTTCAAAAACAGATCCACTTTTCGCGGGAGATCAGAATGGATTTCAGAAGGAAGTGGGAACGCTCCAACGGGAAGTTTCCCGACCAGGATTTCATAAAAAACCAGACCAAAGGAGTAGAGATCGTTTCTCGCGTCAGCGGGGGCACCCTTTTTTTGCTCCGGTGACATATAATCCATTGTTCCCGCAAGAGACCGCCCCTGGGAGGACGTTTTCTTCCCCGAAACAAGCATACTGGAGGCGAGAGACTCTGATACATGCCCAAGCCCAAAATCGGCCACTTTCACACAGTAGCGCTCTTTCCCTACCACCGTCGAAATCAGAATATTTCCCGGTTTAATATCCCGATGAACGACCCCTCGTTCATGAGCGAACTGAAGCGCCGATAGAATCTGTTTACTGATCTCCAGGGTCTCGTGGAAAGAAAGAGCCCCCCTTTTTTGAAGGAGTTGGCGGAGACTTCGCCCCTCTATAAATTCCATGATGAAATAAGGAGGATCTGCGCTCGCATCGAGTTCCAGGGTTTGAACGATATGATCGTGCTGGAGAACGCGCTGGATAGACCCTTCTCGACGTAATTGATCCACGAATTCAGGATCCGTCGGAATCTTCACAGCAACGGTTTCATCCGCCGTATGATGTCGCGCTTTCCAGACCTCTCCAAACCCTCCCTGCCCAACTTTTTCGAGGAGGAGATAGGAACTGATTCTTTGGCCCACTTCCGGCATCGCCCCGAGAACCCCTTTCAATATATGGAGATTGCCTGGGGATAATTAAATCCATCTATTTGATGCACAATACGCCCCGCCCGATCGACCTCGATAACTCGATTGGAGGATTGTTCCAGGATCAGAGTTCGACCGTTCTCCATGCGTAATGCGGACATCGGACGCCCCAACCCCGTCATCTTCCAAACCTCATTCCCCGACCGCGCCACCTCCACAACCTGCCCCCGTCGTTGATCACAAATGAGTGTATTTCCATTTTCCAACCGCCTCGCCCTCCAGGGACGAATACGAGTCAACGGGGCCTTCCAACTCTGTTTCCCTTCCGGAGTTATTTCAAAGACGCCCGAATCTGACCCGACAAGGGTATAACCATTGTCTAATCGTTGAACGGATGTGGGCCGTAGGATTCGGGAGCTTTTCCAGATTCGCTTTCCCTGGGGACTAAATTCGCTTACCTGATTGCCGGTATATTCAGCGACCAATGTATTTCCATTGGCTAAACGCTCCACATCATAAGGATAGCTCACCCCACTCAATCGCCAAACGACTTCCCCCTTGGGGCTCACTTCCAGGATTTGATTAAAATTGGTGGCCGCAACAAGAACATTTCCGTTCTTTAAATGAACCGCCCCCCAGGCAAATTGAACATTTTTATTATACGACCAATGAACCTTCCCGTTTCGATCAACCTCCTGAACCCCACTCCGGTCACAAATCAGAATTCGTCCCCAGGTTGCACGAGCTTCATGAATAAATTGAACGGAAGCGATGCTGTTCACCGCAATCGAATGCTCCCCCAGAAGATGAGAGAAGAATCGAATATTTTTCTTCGGAGAGAGGGAAAGAACACCTACGACAAGATCTCCATTCCAAAACCGGATTTTGGCGAATAAGCCGGCAGGAGGAGGAGGGAGATTCTCGACAATTGGAAATCGAATCTCCTCGACCTTTTTCCGGTCCACCAGTTTCACATTCCCTTCCATTTTCAGCTCAATATGAGATTCAGAAATTTTCCGGATTCGACCAGACCAAACAGAAGGAGGAGCCCCCCCCTCGGAAGAATAAATGACTTGATCGGACCCTTTAGACTCATCTGAAACAGAGGGAACCTTGCCAGAGAGAGGTCGAAAAAGGATCGACTCTACCGATTCACGGACAATCTCCACCGGACCGAAATGAGTCTTCATCGTAAAACGGGCGCCGTCATAGCCCACTATATCCCCTGTGAGGATCGAACCATGAACAAGAAAGATCCGGCTCTGGCCAGAAGGAGGCGTAGGATCCTGCCCACCGTTCTGAAAAAGAAACCGAATCACGTCCTCACTCTGAATGACCCTCGCCCCCGCGGCATCTCTCCAGAGAAGATTGCCTTCTTCCGTAAGGCCTTCATATTGACCGGGAAGAACCCCCTGTTCACGATGATAAAGTTGGTCCCAATATTCATCCTGAAGGGGGAGAAGAGCCAAGAAGAAGAATACCAAGGAATTCATTCACTCCCATCCTTTCCCCGTCATTATACCTCTGAGACAAACAAGGGAACAGAGAAGAACGGATCATATTCCCCAGGATGTTGACCAGAGAGGCTTTGCCTGATTAAATGTCAAACCCATGGCCAAGCTAACGTATGCCGATGAGAAGGGTTCTCAAGAATATGAACTGAAGGGGGATATCTCCACCTTTGGTCGTAGCGCTGATAACTCATGTTTACTTCGAGACCGCGAACTATCCCGGCAACATTTTCAGATTGAACGGACGGAACATGGGTACAAGGTTGTGGACCGGGAAAGCCGGAATGGAACTCGGGTAAACGATAACTTTGTCAACCAACATATCCTTCGCCCGGGAGATCAGATTCAGATTGGGAAACTGGTCCTCACGTTCCAGGATACAAATTCAGGAGCAATCCCCACCGCCAAGAAAGAAAAAGGGAGTGGGAATACAACCACACCACCCAGAACCAGACCCAATACAGAAACAGAATCCCGACTTCTCAACCACAAATTTGGATCCGCATCCGCAGAGAAGCCTTCCAGACCAGGCCAAACCCGCACCCGGACCGGAGGAACGACCGCGATCTATAGCGTACGGCCTTCGCAACGAGGTGCCGGACGAGGGAAAGGAAGTGGTTCTAAAAACATACTCACAGGAATATTTGCGGTTATTGGGCTTTTTCTCGGTCTGGTTGTTGTCATATTGATCCTCGGATCCGTCGCCAAAGAGAAGGGGCATGAACAGAAACCGGCCCCAACCTGGGAAGATACCTCCGACCAACCCGATCCAAATGAAATTGCCCACATGTCGGATATCCGGGAGAGACTTAAAAAGGAAGAATATTCGGCCGCCGTACAACTGGTGGAAACCTTCCTCGAGAAATACCCAAAGAGCGACAATCTTAAGATCGTTCGGAAATATCGAAAAGAAGCGGAAGAAAAATTAAATTCCAACGTATGGAGAAAATTCCATAACCTGGAATCGAGGGGAAAAGTACTCCAACAAGAAAATAAATTCGTGGAAGCGATCCGAATTATTTCCGCCGGTCTGGAGAATCCCGAATTGGCGTCCTATCAGACAAAATTAACTCTTCTGAAGAACGAACTGATCCTCTCGGGGAAAGTCCATTACAAAGCCCAAATCGTAAAAGGAGAATCTCTCATCGACCAGGGAAATTTTCCGGGTGCTCGCTCCCATTTCGGAAGGCTCCATCGGGAAATATCCGGGGGAGATGAGTTTCGACTCCTCGTACAAGCTATCGAACTCCACTTGAAAAGCCTGACAAACCAGTGATCGAACATACCTCAACAATCCGGGTCCGATTTGGAGAAACGGATAAAATGGGAGTGGTATACCACCCCAATTATCTGGTCTATTTCGAAATCGGCAGGACGGAAATGCTTCGAAAAGCAGGCCTCATCTATTCTGAACTTGAACAAAAAGGGGGAGTTCTCGTCGTAGTTGAAGCCGGCGTACAATACAAAAAAAGTGTTCGATACGATGAAGAAATCCGTATTACGACAAAAACAACCCGAATCGGACACGCTTCACTTCATTTTGAATATCGTGTGATGAATCTCCAGGGAGCCCTCGTTGCCGAGGGATTTACAAAACTGGGCTGTGTGGGAAAAGACCTCAAACCAAAGAAACTTCCTCCCGAAGTGAAAAAGTGCTTATCCGCTCCCCTCTCCTAAATTCCACCGATTTTACGCAGGAATCCCTCTTTTGATCCCGTCTCTATATTGTCAATATAGCAAAGGGTTCCTCCCAATTGAGATGATTTTTCGATGACAAGTCCTGGTCGCCACACCTATAATGCGACCCGATTATTCAGGAATATATGACGATGACTTCCCTACTCTTCACGCTTCTTGCCCTGTTGCCGATCCAAGATCAAGACGAGAAAAAATCATCCCGGCAAATCTTTATCGAAGCGCAACGACTGGAAACAATTTCAAAGGAATATGACAAAGCGGTTCAAAAATACAACGCCGCCAAAGACAAGGCGGAAAACGAAGAAAATCGAAGAAGAGCCGCGGAATGTTTACGAAATATGGCCCGCTGCTATGAAAGTATGGATTCGGAAAATATCAGCGGAGCCCAGGATGCCTACCAACAACTCGTGGATGAATACAGTGAATTTGATGATCTTTCGGAAATGGCCCGGAACAAACTTTCCTGGAAAGGAATTGATGTCTGGCTCTCCCGATATGAAAACAACCTGACCCAGTGGAGAACCAAAAATAATCGGGGAAGCGCGGAAGCGTTGGAAGAGTATCGAAGTGAAACGTGGGACAAGATTCAGGGACTGGGAACCGATGGGATCCGGGGACTCCTGCACGGACTGGGACGCACGGACGAAGTTGTACGAGCCTTTGCGGCGGAGAATTTGGCACGAGTTTCCAACGAAACCGGAATTGCCGATATTATTTCCAATCTTGAATCAGAGAACCCCATTGTCCGTGGGGGATCCGCGCTCGCCCTGGAAATGATTTTTTCGATCTGGAAGAAAGCGAAAGATCTGGATCAGCAAGCGGACACTATTCTCAAAAATTTCAACACAAACAATTTGGGAGGAGGCAAGGATGCCGAGCTCGAAAAAGCGATCTCGCGAGCCACGGATCAAGCATCGGCCCTACGCCAGAAAGCAGAAGATCTCCGGGGTAATTTACCGCGGGATCTGAACGGATCCCGAATTCAAGATGCCCTGGCACAAGTGATTTCCGACGAAAAAGCCGACCCTACGGCTCGCCTGGAAGCAACCCATGCAGCGCTTTCGATCGGGAGGATCTCTGGAGATCTTGTCAATGCGATCGCCACCGGGATGAAAAGCAAAGATCGCAATGTGCGTGTCGGATGCGCACGTGCTGCAGCAGCGGTTGATACTGAAAAAGGATCGGATAAACACCTGCTGGCCGATTCCATTATCGACCTTGTGCAATACGTTCCAGGACGGGATTGGTCCCCCTCAGCCCCGGACCGGGAGGGATCAAAAAATATTAACGAACTGATTTCCAGACTTACTTCAGAGGATGAAGACGACGCCGGGTATGCCATGAAGGACCTCCTGGAGATAGGAGATTCCATTGAAAGTCTTGTTCGTCAAGCGGCCTATCGAAGCTCAGGCGCGAAGCAACGAAGCCGGTTCGACGCCCTCCTTCTTGAATTAGAACAGCGGCGCTGGGCCAATGATTCTTTGGTTCGGGAAGCCATGGCGAGATCCCTTGGAGATGTGGGCCTGATCAAAGGGATCCCAGCGCTCCTTCGGGCTTTGGAAGACCCATCCGTAGTTGTACGAAAAGCAGCCAGTGAAGCCCTCATCTCAATGACGGGACTGGATTACAATTACGATCCAAACCCGCATGTTCAAGATCCAGGATTGGAAATGGATCCCCCTCAAATCACGATGGATGAATCCTCAAAACGGGCCAAACAAAAAGAAATCCGCGACGAAGGGATTCAACGTTGGAATGATTGGTGGGAACGGACACGGGGAGTTTCTGTTCTACTGGACCGGTTCTGGAGATTCCAAGCCCAATGGAAGGCGTATGACCCTGCGGATCTCTTTGACAAAGCGCTTCTCCGCAAAAATATTTCAAGAACCTCTTCCAACCTTACACGAGAATTCAACCTGGAACGGGCGGACAGACTCTATGACCAATTCCACCGCCAAAAGGATATCTTTGTCATGGATGCGGTGGATCTTGGAAATGAGCCTTTGGATGCCTGGATGGCCCGCCTGGATGGAAGCAACCCTGACCTGGAAAAGATCTTTGACAAGATTGCCACCCAACAAAAGAAAACCCTCATCCAGAAATCCCGGAATGCGTGCCGCCATTTTATCGCCGATGTACTCGCCAATCTGGCAAAGAAATCCGGAAATGGGTCTTCTATTGCCAGCAAACTAAGGTCGGCAGTTTCCTCTGGAGGAGAGAAAGGCGCTGGAGCCGCCCTCGCCATCGGGAATTTGGACCGAAGCGAAGTGGGAAGTTCTTCCCGAAGCAGCCTGAATGAAGCGCTCCGAAGTTTCAGCGATGAATTAAAAGAAGCGGCCTCGATCGCTTTGATGCACGTTGGGGATTCAGACAGTGCGGGAAATCTTGCGGATGTCGCCATCGCTGCGGCTGGAGAGACCAACGCAACCTCTCCGAAAGTTCGGGCTTCGATTGCCGCGTTACGAGCCCTCGCGGCACTACAATCACGAAATAAGGATGCGATCACTAAAATCGGAACCCTTGTAGGGGATGAACCCGATGACAAACTGGCCTCAAAGAAAGCTCAGCTTTCCATAGTGCGACAATTTGCATGTGAAGCATTGGAATCGATGGCCGATTCGTCGGTTGCGCCCCTTATTATCCGGGCGCGTCGGGATACCATTGGAGGGGTTCGCAAAGCGGCCGCATCCGCAATCAAAACGATCAACGGAAGAGATTCCAATATGGGACGAAAATTAGCGGAGATTCTGAATCATCAAGATACCTCTCCTCCAGACCGTATTGGGGCCGCTCTTGCACTCGGGGATACCGGTCAAGATTCCCGGGCGTACGACCTGGTCTATCGGATTGTGGATGAAAATTCTCCGCGAAAAGTACGGGATCCGGACCCGGCCGTTCGCTCTGCGGCTTGTCGTGCCCTTGGCCACCTCGGAAACAAATCTCAGTTTACGATTGCGGCTCTTCTGAAGGGAATGACGGATCCAGCCGAAAATGTTCGCCAGCAAGCGTACAACGCACTACGTACGATTGTCGGAGAAGATACCGCGAGTCAGCACACGATCAGCATCCGAGAAGGAGAAGGCCAAAACCCCAGGGAAAATGAATTCAAGGCGTGGTACAGCGAAGAAGACCGGAATAAATTTTTGAAGAGCTGGGAGAAATGGTACCAGAGGAACAAGAGCGATTTCTCTAAAAGTCCCCCGAGGGAAACCTAAACTATCTTATCGTTTTCTGAAGGGCCTCTTTATAAAGAGGATCCCCTTCCCGGACTTCCGAAACCTGCCCGCTCTTCGTTAATACAAATCCGCTCCCGTCCGGGTGATTCCCGATACAAGCCCCAACGGGATCCCGATTTGGAATTCGATCTACACTCGAAATCGGCCCCCGGTAATCGGTATCCCCCAGGTTCGGTGTCCCTTCAAGGGGGCATTCATACAACTCAGGAAAGGACGATTTTGTCTGTAACCAGAATTCCCCCCCCGTCTCCTTCTCTTTGGAAAGAATCGTCAGGTGAAGCATCCAAAGCTGAGCTAGATTATTTTGGCACTTGATCTTCTTTACGGAGAGAAGAGCCTTATCCGCCGCCGGTTTCTCGGCAACACAACCGAAGAAAAGAAGGGGAATCAGGTAAAACCATTTCATCATGTCCGGTCCTTTTCCTTACGAATGTCTCTTTTTCAGTTCATTTTCCACTTCCGCAAGGGAAACCCCCGTCGAAGCCAGGAGAACCATCATATGGTAGAGAAGGTCCCCCGCTTCCCCGATAATTTCCCCTTTCTTTTTCCCCCGGGTCGCCATGAGTAATTCGTTCGCCTCTTCCCGAACTTTATCTCGTAGAAGAGCGGGGTCCTCCAACAGGCGATTCGTATAAGAGCCTTTCCTGGGGCGTGCCTTTCGCCCCTCAATTGTCTTTTCGAGTCGGGGAAGAAAACTCCCCTGCCCTTCTCCGAAACAGGTTTCTGTCCCCTCATGACAAGCGGGGCCCTTCTGCTCTACCCGGGCGAGAATCGTATCCCGATCACAATCGTATTGGAGACTTTTCACCTTCTGCGTATGTCCCGAAGTCTCCCCCTTTTTCCAATACGCCTTTCTGCTTCGACTCCAATAGTGCATAAACTTCGTCTTCTTCGTCCGACGAAGGGCCTCCTTGTCCGCATAGGCCAGCATCAAAACCTCGTTGGTCTGATCATCCTGTGTAATCACCGGGATTAGTTTCATCGTACGATCAATCCTTTTTCTCGGAGTAAATCCTTTACCACACCCACCGGCCATTCTCCATAGTGAAAAATCGAAGCGGCAAGCGCGGCTTCCGCTCTCCCCTTCGTTACAACATCAAATATATGCTCCGGAGAACCACACCCCCCTGAGGCAATCACCGGGACCGGAACCGCTTCGGCCACAGCAGACGTTACCTCCAGGTCATAGCCATCCTTCGTCCCATCGGCATCGATACTCGTCAGAAGAATTTCCCCCGCCCCCAACTCGCAAACTTTTTTTGCCCAGTCGACGGTTTTCCACCCGGTCGACTTCTTCCCCGCATGAGTAAACACGTGGTGTTCTCCATTGACTTTCCTGGAGTCAATGGCAATCACAACACATTGCGAACCAAAATCTTTCGCGGCTTCTGAAATTAATTCTGGCGTCAACACCGCAGAGGTATTGATGGAAATTTTGTCTGCCCCGGCTCGTAACGTCTCGCGGAAATCAGAAAGAGTTCGAATCCCGCCCCCAATCGTTAAGGGGATAAATAGTTGTTCTGCCGTTCTCCTCGCCGTCTCCAGAAGCGTAGCCCGACCCTCAATCGTTGCGGTAATATCGAGAAACACAACTTCATCGGCTCCCTCTTTCTCGTACCGAACCGCCAGTTCGGCCGGGTCTCCAACATCTTTCAGGCCCTGGAATTTCACCCCTTTCACCACCCGACCCTCCCGGATGTCGAGGCAGGGAATGATTCTCTTGGCTAACATCCTATGCTTTCCACTTAACCCGCCCTTTGGTGCTCCGAAGTTCTTCCGTTGGACGAGTGGCCTCATGTAGGGCGATTCCAAGAGCCTTGAAGCAGGCTTCATTCACATGATGATAATTCTTTCCCCGGACCACCACGTTGTGCAACGTGATTCTCGCTTCCATGGCAAAGCTTCGCATGAAATGAACCAACATCTCGTCCGGAAGATCCATATGACAATAGGGTCGGTCAACAAGGTCAAGGCTCACGGTAACGAGCGCATCATCCATGGGAACGGTTGCGGTCCCAATCCGTTGAACCGGCCGATCCCGTAAAGCTTCCTTTAGGGCCCGACCCAGTGTAATGGCGACATCTTCATTGATATGGTGGTGAAAATCCCCTTCGGCATCGATCCGAATATCAAATTTACTGAACCGGGCAAGGGATTCGATCATATGCTTGAGCCATCGATCCGGGATGGCAATCTCAGCCCGACCACGACCATCAAGATCAATCTGTACCGAGATATTGGTTTCCTTTGTATTCCGTTTCAGCCGTTTCTTTCGTTTCGCCACTTTCTTTTTTGCCATTGCATTATTCTCCAACAAGGGAGGCGGCTTCCCCATACGTAAACCGATTCAAATATATCGCAGACCCGAGGATAATCCCATAAGCCCCCAGATCATGAAAACCACGAACATCTTCCAGGGAACTGATCCCCCCGGAATGAATTATAGGGAGAGGCGACCGGGATTGGATCTCTTTCGCAGGATCCCAATCGACCCCTTTCCCGCGTCCCTCTACGGTAACATTTGTATAAAGGAGCGCCGCCACTGGTAATTTTGAAACTCGGTCAAGGATCCCTCCCACCGTTTCCGAGGAACCGGATTGCCACCCATTTACCAACAGATCGAGCCCATTTCCATCAATGGAGACCACCAATCGATCCGGGAATTTTACCGCCATGGAAGAGAGCCATTCCGGATCTTCGACCGCCCGCGTACCCACAATGATTCGATCGGCGTCAAACCGTGAAATGCGATCTTCCCTGCGAATTCCCCCGCCCACCTGTACCGACACTCCGCGAGAGCGGGCTTGTTCCAGAATACGATCTATCATGGAATCGTTCGATCCGGAACCAAGGGCTCCATCGAGATCAACCACATGGAGCCATTTCGCGCCGGCGGAAATCCACCGATCGGCAATCTCATCCGGATTTCCATAGTCGCGCTCTGGATTTAAATGATCCCCCCCTAATTTGACAACGCGACCCGCGAGAAGATCCATTGCGGGAAGAAGAATCATAACCGTGCCTCCGCAAAGGCCATGAAATTTTCAAGAAACTTCCGCCCCGGTTCACTCGATTTTTCCGGATGAAACTGAACTCCCCAGGTATTTTTCCAGGTAACGGCCGCTCCAAAGAAATCTCCGTACTTTCCCGTTGCGATACACCCTTCCCCGCATCCAGATGGGGCAAAGGAATGAACAAAATAGAAGAATGCCCCGGAAGGGATTCCCTGGAATAATCCATTTTGATCGTGCTTTACATTATTCCAACCGATATGAGGAAGCCTACGATGACGAAGTTTTCGGATTTGTCCCCGTAAAAGTCCAATCCCTTCCCCCGGACCTTCCTCACTCGTTTCATATAAAAGGTGCATTCCAATACAGATTCCCAGCATAGGGAGGCCCTCCTCGAGAAGACCCTGGAGTTCTTCGCGAATGGGGAGGATCGAGGTGGCGACCCGGGAAAACGCTCCGACACCAGGAAGAAGAAGGATACGCGCTTTTAAAATCTCCCGGGGGTCTTCCTCGACTCGAACACGAGCACCGACCGCTTCGGCCGCCTTGAAGAGGCTATGAATATTCCCTACGCCGTAATCAAAAAGGGTCACCGGAATCGTCATTCCGATTTGGACCTCCATTCTCTCATCGCAGAGAGAAATTGATCATTCACCCCCCGAGGCCCCAGCGTCACACGAAGAAAAGAATTCATCGAGGGGAAATCGCGAACCAGGATCTTTCGTTCCTTGAGAAAAGCCTTCACCACCGGAGCATATCCAACATCAAGGAAGAGGAAATTCGCCTCACTCGGAAAGGCCTTCCAGCCTAAAGTAGATATTTCCTCCGAAACCCTCTTTCGTTCTTTTCGGATTGTTTCTACGCAGGTACGCAGATAACCGAGATCCTGAAGAGCCCGTACGGCAATTTCTTCGTGTAGAGAGCTCACTTCAAAGGCTGCCTTGGCCAAATATAATTTTTCGATAAGGACGGGGGAGCCAATCGCATACCCCACCCGGATTCCCGCCAGTCCATGAGCCTTGCTAAACGTGCGCAGAACAATCAAATTATCGAACTCGTTTACCCGTTGGGTAAAGTCCTGGTCTGAGAAGTCAGCATACGCCTCATCCAACACAACGACACCCCGGGATTGGCGAATCAGGTGCACCAAATCCTTTTCCCCAAAGGGATTCCCGGTCGGATTATTCGGAGACGCGACAAAGGTCAAATGCCCCCCCATTTCCACCATTTCATCGACATCAAGTTGAAAATGGGGAGACCGAAGAGGCACTTCCCGTATCCGACCCAGGTTCACCTGTCCGTAGAAGGAGAACATGACAAACCCGGGAGTGGGAAGAACCAAAGGGTCTCCTGGATTCAAAAAGACCTTCGTCAAGTGATCAATAAGACCATCCGATCCATTTCCAACGATAACCTGGTTCTCTGAAACCCCGTGATATTTGGCCAAGGCCGTAACCAATCGTGTGGAGACACCGCTGGGATAATCCACCAGGGAAGAACCAGAACGGGTCGAGCCTGCCGGATTCTCTCCAAACAGACTGGTATTCGCATCCAGGCGAAGAAATCCCGGCATCGAGGCAGGATAAGCCGGAACTTTCATTCCTTGGATAGAACGTCGAACAAAATCGTCAGGGTTCATCACGCATCTCTATTGACGCGGCATGCCCTTCCAGATTCTCCACTCGTGCGATCGGGAGGGCCACTTTGGCAAGAGAGGTCAGCCCTTGCGGAGTTACTTTCTGCCACGAAACGGTCTTTAGAAATGAGTTGGCGGTCAAGCCACCCAATCTACGAGACAGGCCCAAAGTAGGGAGGATCGAATTGGGCCCGGAACAATAATCGCCAATGGCAACGGGAGAGTACTCTCCCAGGAATACCGATCCCGCATTCTGGATCTGTGTCAATACCCCTTCCGGATCACCAACAGAAAGAACCAGATGCTCGGGAGCGTATCGATTGGAGAAGTCGATCGCATCGGGAAGGGATTCAGCGACGAGAAGAGCCCCGTGATCTTCCAACGCAGTTCCAATCAGTTCCCTGCGTTCCCGATTCTCAATCTGTTCGGACAGTTCCTGCCCAACCTCCTCCGCCTGTTTCGAGGAAGAGGTGACCAGAATTGAGCATGCATCCGGGGCGTGCTCCGCCTGAGCGATCATCTCTGCGGCGATCAAACGGGAAGAAGTCGATCCATCCGAAAGGACCAATACCTCCGAAGGAACCGCAAGAAAATCGATCGCAACATCCTCGGATACAATCTTTTTGGCCGCGGTCACAAACCGATTTCCGGGACCGGCAATGATATCACACGAAGGAATGCTCTGGGTCCCATACGCCATCGCGGCAATGGCATGAGCCCCGCCCAACAGAAATACCCGATCAATACCGGCAATAAGAGCCGCATAAAGAACGGGATCGGGAAGGATGCCCTCCTTCGTCGGAGGAGAGCAGAGAACAATTTCCTCCACACCAGCAATCCTGGCAGGACCGGCCCCCATCAGAACCATCGAGGGATAAACAGCAAGCCCTCCCGGAGCATAAAGTCCCGCCCGGGAAAAGGGGACAACCTTTCGTCCCACCGTAACCCCGGATTGCGATTCAAATTCGAACGCCTCAAGCACCCCTTTTCGATGATACGTCAGAATATTCTCATACGCAGAACGGATCGCTTTTTGGACGCCGGAGGGAACCCGACTTTGGGAAGACTCGATCACATCCCGGGGAACTTCAAGAGAATCGAGAGCGACACCATCAAATTCGAGCGTCATCTTTCGAAGAGCCGCATCTCCCCCAGATCGAACCGCTTCAATCAGGGACTTCGCCGAAGATATGGTTTCCGGATCAACAACGGCAGAATGATCGATTCGGTACTCCGCAAGGGGACGAACCGGAATCATGGAATCAATCTCTCAATGGGGAGGACAAGAATTCCAGACGCCCCCGCCCCCTTTAAATCCGATAGAATGGTGTTCAGTTCATCCTCTCTGACAACAGCATGGACCGCAAATCGATCTTCCACGGAAAGGTCGAGTACCGTAGCTCCGGCGAGTCCGGGAAGAAGCTCCTCCACCTTTTGGAGATTGGCTCGATCGACATTGGCCATCACATACCGTTTTTTGGAGGCCGCCTGCACACTCCCGAAAGCCGAGACAATCTTATCCACCTCCGCTTTTTGTCTTCGTACCGAGGTCGGATTTCCGACAAATATGGCATGGGAATCCATGATCACATCAATCAGGCTAAGATGGTTCTGCTGCATCGTAGCCCCGGTCTGCGTTATATCGACAATAAGATCGGCCACTCCGATCGAAGGGGTAATTTCGGCGGCACCACTAATGGGGACAACGATGACCTCTTTTTTCCGGTCGGAAAAATAACGGGACACGATATTGGGGTAACTGGTCGCCACTTTCGCCCGTGCTGGAATTTCATCCGGATTTGTTATCGAGGAGTTATCGGGAGCCGCTACGACGAGTTTACACCTTCCAAAGGTAAAATCATGAAGTCGTTCGACCTCACAGCCACTCTCGGAAACCAGGTCCAAACCTGTAATTCCCAGGTCCGCCGCCCCCAATTCAACAAATTCGGGAATATCCTGGGCCCGGGTATAAAGAACCTGAACATTCCCCCCATCCGCATGAACCATGAGGCTCCGTCGAGGATGGTGGGGAATCCGAAGGGAAATCGCCCTCAGGATATCAACCGCCTCTTCGTTTAACCGGCCTTTGTTCGGGATCGCAATTCGTAGTGTCATTTCGGCCGCAATGTAACAAATCCAAATCCCTGAAGCCAGAAGGCTTGACATGGTAGGGACGTTTCCGTATATTTCTGCTTGTCTGGTGATCCGATACCCAGGGTGAAACACGCGTTCCCATTCCGACCACGACCGTTAAGCCCCTGGGGCCGATGATACTGCCGGGAATTTCGCTGGCGGGAAAGTAGGTTGTTGCCAGGCTTAAAATTGAAAGCCCTCCCTCGTGGAGGGCTTTTTTTTTAGCCCTGTGTTGACGGATGCGTCTCGTCCGCTTCCCCCATCTCCTCTTCCGTCAAATACTCCATCTCTTCCTCCCGGAGCACCAGGAAGGAAAGAACACTCATGGTGACAAAAAGAGAAACGGGAATAGTCAGACTGAGCCCTTCCCGAAGGCCCGAATAGATCAAATCGAGTTTGCCCCCATCTGGAAGGATTTGTCCCGTAATATCGGAAGCAAAATCAAACCCACGATGGATAAAATAAGAAATAATCCGATACGAAACGGAGCATCCAACCGTAATCACCAACCAATGGAAAAGGAACCGGCCTGTCTGGGTTCGCAAATAGAACCGGGTATTTCGAAAAGCCGAAGCCAGGGATTCATTTTCAATCACCATGCCGGAAGGAACAAGCATGAGCAGAAATTCAAGAAAGAGAAAACATCCCATCAACCCCAGGCCGGCAAATACAGGAACAAAATAGAAACTGCGCACAATCGATGCCGCAGATTCCGTTGAGGAACTGAAAATCCCAAGGAGATATAAAATTCCGGTAAAGAACACGGCGGGGAAAAGAACGAGAAGGGGTAACGACAGTACAGCCCACCAATGGCGGAAGGCCCATCCAATCGCCCACCCCACACGGGCATCCCCCCCCTCGATTTGACTGCGCGTGATATGGGAAAGAACAAACGTGACAAAAGAGATCCCACACCCAACCCCCAGGGACAAGACCGGGTATCGAAGAAGGGGACTGGAAATATTTTCAGCGAGAATAAAAACCAAAGAGAGCGCCGGGAACAGGAAGAGAACCGTTACCAAAAGATTTCGGGGAGCCATCCCATGAGAAACGGCGCGAAGGAGATCTGTGGGAGAATAATATTTTCCCTCCATCGAACCTTCTGGTCGCGAGGAAACCACAGCGGGCATATTCCCTGGAGGTTCGTGTGGGGGGAGCGATTTCAAGGGGCGCCGTCTTGTTTTCCGGGAAGGATCTCCTCCCTTTGAAAAGGATTCCTGAAGTTCCGAAATATCCCCGGCCGAGTGCCACGTATCCCCCGTACGTCGGATGAGATCGGTTTCCCGAATCTGTCCCAACTGAATCAGACGGAGGAGGTCTTCCATCGAAAGAAGATCGGGGTGGTCGGGAAGACCTACCATCCACTCCTTCGATCCTTCGGTCACAAAACCATCATTTTCTTGAGGGATTCGACACGGGAATCGATCTCCTTCCCCCCAATTTCTTGGAGGCGATTGGTTCCGAATTCCTCAACGCAGAATGACCCCATTACGGAACCATAAACGAGGGACTGGCGAAGGGAATCTTCATCCGTTCCGTGTTTGGAAAGATACCCGATGACCCCTCCGGCAAAAGAATCCCCCGCCCCCGTCGGATCCACCACCTTATCGGTAGGAAATGCGGGAACATGAAAAAGCATGTCTCTCGTAGCCAGGGTGGCCCCATGTTCCGCACGCTTGATGATGATCACCCGGGGACCTTTATCGAGAAGGACCTGGATCGCCGAAGCCATGTTATGTTTCCGCGCCAATTTCCGGGCCTCTTCATAATTCACGCACAAGGCGTGAACCCGACCGAGTAAATTTTCAAGCGCGACCCGCTTCGTTTTTATCCAGAAATCGATCGTATCCATCATGACGAAAGAAGGGTTCTCCAGTTGATCCAAAGTTGCCTGCTGGATTTCAGGACTGGCATTCCCGAGAAGAACATAAGGGGTTGCCCTGAAATTCTTGGGGATTTCGGGTTGAAAATCTCCGAACACATTCAAGGCAAGAGAAAGAGTCTCGGCCGAATCCATCGTCCCGCGGTATTTTCCGGTCCAACGAAAGGTAAGCCCTTCTTTATGAACCAGTCCCCCGGTATCGACGCCTTTTTTCTGAAGCGCCTCAACGTGTTCCACCGGGAAATCTTTTCCGACAACACCCACAAGCCGGACGTCGGTGAAATTACACGCACTGAAAGAAAAGTGAGTTGCGGAGCCCCCAAGAAGATTTTCGTGAGTTCCCTTTGGGGTCTCTACGCTATCAAGAGCCACACTACCAACGACCAATACCTGTGACATAATCCCCTCCCCTGAAAAGTCTTTATCCCGGAAGACGCTCCATCGCTTTATCAATGCGCTCGATGGATCGTTCTTTCCCAAGCAATCCAAGTGTATCATGCATCGAAGGACTTGCATCCCTCCCGGTTAACGCAACCCGAAGAGGTTGTGCAACCCGGTTCATTTTTACATCATGTTTTTCTGCCAATGATTTGAGAAGGTGTTCCACCGGTTCCTGCTCAAGAGACGGAAGATCTTGAAGCCCTGTCTTCAATTCCTGGAGGATCTCACGAACCCCTTCTTTTTGCAGCCATTTCCTTTCCGCCTTTTCCAGGTAGGTAATTTCATCGGAAAGAACATATCCAATGGCATCAGAAATTTCGTCCAACCTTTTGATTCGGGATTGGTGAACTTGAACGGCAGGTTTCCACTGCCCTTCGGGCAGATCCCCAAGCGAATATCTTGCCTCCAGATAGGGTTTGCACAGGTCCAGAATCCTGTCTGGATCCCCCTCCCGGATGTAATGGCCATTCATAAAATCGAGTTTGTTCCGAAGAAACCGGGCGGGAGTGGTACTACAACGTTCGAGAGTAAAGGCCTCGATCATCTCCTCGATGGGCATAAGCTCACGATCATCACCGGGAGACCATCCCAGTAATACCAGAAAGTTGATAAACGCTTCGGGAAGATATCCCGCCTGTTGCGTTTCCTGTACCGAAACAGGGAAATCATACTCTTTCCGTTTACTGATCTTCGCCCCCCCTGGATCGAGAATCAGAGGGATATGCGCAAATATTGGTGCTTCCTGCCCAAGAGCACGGTACAGACAGATCTGTTTTGGGGTATTCGAAATATGGTCATCCCCACGAATCACGTGGGTAATCTTCATGTCGATATCATCCACCACGACGGCAAGATTGTACGTCGGTCTCCCGTCAGACTTGAGGATGACTAGATCGGGATCATCGGAGAGGTCCCGCCCAAGGGGACCATGAACCGCATCGGGCCATTCGACCTTCTCGCGGTCAATCCGGAAGACGAGAGCTTTCCCCTTGCCTTCATCTTCCCGCCAATACGCCTTGCCGGATTCCAATAATTGATTGGCCACCTCTTGATGCCGTTCTACCCTTTGCGATTGGTACACAGGCTCTTCGTCATACTTCAAACCGAGCCAATCCATTCCTTCCAGGATCGTTCGGAGAGATTCCTCGGTATTCCGTTCTCGATCCGTATCCTCCACCCGAAGAAGGAAAGACCCCTTCATGTGGCGGGCAAAGAGATAGTTATAGAGGGCGGTCCGGGCACTTCCAATGTGGAAAGATCCGGTGGGACTGGGCGCAAAACGAACTCGAACTGTCATAAGGGGGCGATTCTAGAGGGCGAGGAAGCCGTGTGCAATCAAAACTAGGGGATTGGAAGGTCGATTCGGTAAAGTGCGTCATGAAACTCACTAAGGACAACTACGACAGAATTTCCAACCATGAGAGAGCGGGAAACAAGAGACGTATCAGATACATCGAGCCCGGCACACCTATACGCCCATACACACTGCCAACACACACTCCGCACCTCCGTGCACGCGAGCACGCGCACGCGAACACACTCGTGAATATACACACACACACACACAAACA